>JGI24891J29808_1000196_pt1 | contig 66632 bp, 82 predicted proteins | sample FreactcultuFSWF8_FD_29808 | JGI IMG/M metagenome (IMG submission 29808)
TTAAACCTCTCTTTCTTCTCTTCTCTTTCTTCTCTTCTCTTCTCTTCTCTTCCTTCTCTTCTCTTTCTTCTCTACTTTTAATACTCTTACTTACTTCTCTCTACTAAACAAAATCTAGCCGTCTCCCCTACATTTTCTTATAACTATTACCATAAATACTTTAAATACTCCCTCCTACGCATAACTATAACTAAACAAGATACAAGAAATCTAAATAAGCTATTCTTTTCGTAGTGCAGTAATTATAAATACCCCACTTCTGCTTCAAATATTCATCGACCCGATTAATATAGATTGGACCCCCCGAAATTAAATGGATCGGACCCCCCCAAAATTTCCCCCCCTACCTAAAATCAAATGGATCGGGCCCCGATCTGTAACTTTATGGAAGATTAGGTGGGCCGAACATGTGGACTACTTTTAATCCTCTGGCGGCTGAATCAGGGGTTCAACGTTAGCCGCTATAATAAAGGTAATGTTTCGGGACGCGGTCCGACCTAGACTCCTGGGATCTGCTTCCTCCACTTGGCAACGGCTTTTGGAAGGCACCCTATCTTCCTTTTATTTAACGTGCATACTAACACTAACATAGACAGTTGTGTGTGTAAGGATCGCTTGCCAGTGCGGATTTCCAGAATTGGAAGAACAACGCCTGGCGTTGCCATCGCATGCGGCCTTGAACACGTTCATTAGTCACACAGTGGCTTAATCCTTCCAAGACGCAGTGATCTACTAGTGCGACGTGTTGGTTCAGGTTGACTGCTGCAAAGCAATTAAGCCGCCGTGCAACATTCTTGGCCCACGTCGTCGCTCCCAGAAGATAGCTGCAGGGTCGTGTTCAAGACCAAGCCATATCCTCCTTCTTCTAGCCCTAGCTTTCCCCTCTATTCTTGCTTCAAGTCCATTTCTGACTCGTCCGTGCCTCATTAATCATGCCTTCTGCAACACCGAAATCCTGGGCCTTGTTGATATTTACTCTTACCTTGTTCTTTGCTCAATGTCGAGCACAATCGAGCAATGGGTAAGTGGTCGATTTTCCAAGCCCCTACAAGATAGTAACCTTCTTCTAGCATCAACTTGACTGTCACATTTTCAGAAAACGAGTCTGGAAGTTGCGCCGATACAAGCACTGGACAGGGCATAACATTCTCGACAGCTATGATTCCATACTACAGCGTATGCTTCAACCTCGACGAGTTGTTCATCGAAAACAACAATACCGGAATAGTCCAACAGAGTGAGATACTACAAAACCGACCGACGAACTTCAGTTGGACCGCATCCGGCAACGAGAACTACAACCTTCAGGCCAACTACTCTCAGGTGTGGTATCAGCAGACCAACATCACGGGCAAGATTGGCGCAGGACAAGATGCTGCAAGACAGCTGAGCGTGTACTCGGGGAGAGACTGTCATTCGATCAACGGATCAGAACCTCGAACTTTGGAGCCTTGGATTGGATGGACGTGTCAGAGTGATGCTGGAGGACAGTGTAACACGGTTCCAATCAGCATCAAGAGTTTTCTGATTGCTGATGCTTTATCGATCAACAATGGCTATCCAAAGTGCTGGGACGATGCAGTCATGGGTGGTGCTTCCAGAGCGCGAGTCGCGAGCTTGTGGATAGTTGGCGTTGTTTTAGTTGCAGCAGTCGTTTTGTCGTAGTCGGCGCGGTCGATGTGACAGCAGGGGTGATGAATCATGAATGATTTCTGACAACATCTCCGCAGAATGGTGTAGTGTGTTTTCAAGGAGCCTCATACTTCCCAATCTACACAAGAACGCCTGCCCCATCATCGCAACTTGTGACCAAACTTGAACAATAGCCAAGGGATTGGCATGAGCAAGACAGCAACGAAGGCGAAGATGCTGCTCGCCCAATGAGGGCCAAGTGACTGATACATCTGAATGGTGAAAAGTGGAAACACTGCACCAAGAAGATATCGCAAAACACCATTTGCTGCGATTGCTGTCAAGAAGTCAGATGGGGAGATACGCAGCAATAACTTGAATGAACTCACCTGAAGCTGCAGCTCTGGCTTTGTATACATCAACCATGTATGTGATCGAAGACAGCTAAGAATAATGAGCAAAAAAGATCTCAAGGTCAAACAGATTACTCACGAAGATGGAGAATGAGCCGAGTCCAAATGGTATACCAGCGGCAACGAGAGCTGCCCAATTGCCATTCATTTTGACTTCCCACGCATACCAGAAAAGACTGATTGGTAAGAAGATGCTTCCTACCATACCAGCGTACAATCGATGCTCTGGTGCAGCAGTACCATTACCAGCTGCTACTGCCTTTGCGAAGAGGGTCTTGTCAAAAGTGCCAAACATCAGGGCGGCCAGAAGGTAACCAATGATGACACTGATGAAGCTCAGGCCTACTTCGCGGGTGTTGAAGTGATAATACCTTTGCAGGACGTACGAGGCACTTCCAAAGTAGCTGAACACTGTAGCGTAGGCGAATGCGGTGTAGAGTGAGAGTGATATGACAATGGGCTCTGTGCATAGCATCTTTGTCGGACGCTTGATTCCAATCAAGACTTTTTCGGCTGCCGCAGCGAACAAGCCTTTTCCATTCGCCAGCTCTTGGACATAGCCGTATCTTTGCGTAAGAATGGTGTGTGAAGTCTCGCTCATGATGATAGATCCAATCCAGATGGGCGCCCCTACGATCATCAATAGCCACATGGTCCATCTCCAGTCATCTTTGCGGTCATGTAATATATAAGCACCCGCAAGTGGGCCAAGGGTTGGTCCGAGAAAAGGTCCAAGGATGAAGAATAAAGATGCTGTTCCACCACTCTTTCCCAGAGCCCAGACATCTGCGATCGTACCAGCACCGATAGCGACCGTGGAAGATCCGAGAATACCGGCAAGCAAACGGCAGGCGAGTAATGTACCAAAACTTTGAGCAGCTCCAGCACCGCCTGTAAAAGCCAGTAGCATGGTGAGCGAAGCGACGTAAACATATTTTCTGCCAAAGACTTCCGACAAAGGTGCGATAAACAATGGTCCAATTGCAATACCCATTGTGTAGAGGGTCAAAGACAAAAGTGCTTGTGTAAGTGGAATGCCAAATTCCTGCATCAACATCGGCGTCGCTGGAACCATGATAGATGTCGCGAAAGTGCTGCGATGTGTCAAATTTAGTTATCTCGACTGTTTCTACCATACACTTACGCTTCAAAGGCTGCGCAACATGGTATAACGGTGTGAAATACTCTTCTCGAAGTGCTCCAGTGGATAGGGTTTCTCGTTTCGCGTGGATCATCCCAAGTCAGAGATGCTTCTGGCTCTTCAGTTAAGCTGACAGGGGATGGCTTCTCCGGATCAGAGTTTGGAGATTCCATGGCGACCAAGGTTAGGGATTGTTTGATGATCGATGTCGTGTTTCGAAGGCTCAATCGCTGAAGCAGCGGGGGGTTTCATGGCTTTTTGACTGTCGCAAGGCGACAAGGGTGTTTCTCCCCGCCTAAAGCCTGTGGTGTGCCTCTCCATGGCTGAAATTGATGCCGTAATCAGGAACTTCGCATAAAATGCAGCTGTCCAAGGTGTCGGGAGGTGTGAGTAAAGCATCAGAATTTGCTTTGATGATTCAACATGGTCAAAATGTGGGGGCAAGACAGCGCCGACTCCCGAGGCACCGAGGCCATACCTTCTTTCGACTTCATCTGATCCTTCGCTCCCTCTGTTGATTCATATCGCAGATACATTCCATCGGCAGCTGGTAGCGCGGATATCGTGAACGGGACTGGCAAGTCGGATGAGCATCCGAACCTGCATACAATTCTTTCGAAAGGCGCAATTGAAGAAAGCTTTTGCGTGCTCTGGCCCACTGGACCTGCCTTGACAACGATACAAATGATTGTTGGATGAAACCGCCGTGTGGTCGTTGTGCTGGCACGAAGTTTAGCTTAAACTGCAGACACAATGTCTTCGTCATTCATCTGGAAGCCCAAGTCGACTGCTCAGGCAGATCTCCTGACTCGGGCGATGGAAGCTACAAGGGTAGGAGCAAGCACAGCATTTCAATCTTGACGACGATGAGCGCGACTCTACCGACAACCAAGTAGTACGCCTGTTGATAAAGTAGCAGAGACAGACACAATTTACGATGAGCTCGAATTCTCGGCCAATAAGAATCGAGCAACTAGTGTCGAGTCAAATTTTCAGAAACAGTAACCCGCGGACCCCGACCGGTGTCGCAATTCGAAGACCGCGAGCGAGAATTTGACTGTTGAACAACAAACTCCACGCTCGAATTTCATGGGCCGCGTTGCAATACTGTTTCAGGGACTTTACATCGTGTTTCTGACCTATAGGAGCTAGCACCGGCGCGCAAAGGGTATGTGCGCCTATGAATCCAGTTCGATGGTTGAGCCTCCCGACAGACCCGTTAAAGAATTGACCGCGATGTGATGGATGCAGAGCTCCATGATCCAAGACACGGTGACGGTGCATGGAAGTACCTACCTTGAGTCATTACTCCTAGTTTACTAGCAGCAACGTACATATACAACACGCCCGCGACTCGTATCGAATTCATCCGACACCTGCAATGTTACCACAATCATCAAGATCGCCTGGCCAAGGCTCGGAAGACTTCGACCCTCTCCTCGAGTTAGCACTACCTCAAACTCCTAAAGACGACTACATCGAGGTTTTAGACGACATCAGCGACGACGAGAGTGACGATGATCAAGACGTGAAGGATGCGCGTGCCAAAAGATTGAGCGAAACCAATGGCTGGCTTGGCTATCTTCGGGATTTCACAATCTTCATCCCTTTCGTGGTTCCTCGGAAAGACTTCAAGATACAACTATGCTTACTCCTCTGCATTATCACTTTCACTCTGGAAAGAGTCATACAAGCTGCTATCCCATACACGCTCGGAATAATTGCGGACAAGATCACGTCTGGTGTCATGCCAATCCGAGAACTGCTCATCTTCCTTGCACTGGACGTTGCTAATTGTGAGTCTGGCCTGTTGCTTGTTCAAGAACTATCCAAGATTCCCATCAAGCAATTCTCATACCGGGCTCTCACCAATGCGACTTTCAACCATGTCATGGCTCAGTCGATTGATTTTCATTCTACACAAGACTCGGCTGAGGTCATGAAAGCAGTCGAACAAGGCGAGTCGCTAGGCATGGTACTCCAAACAGTGGTCTTCGACATCGCACCGCCGCTGGTAGATGTCATTGTCGCTTGTGCGATATTCTACCGAAAATTCAACCCTGCAGTGGCATTGATATTGCTCGGTTCGTGCATTATCTACCTGATTGCACAAGGCTTCTCGACCAAACTCACAGCTGGTAACCGGAGAGACACGGCTAGAGCGGAGCGATTCCAGATCCGCAAGATACATCAAGCTATCCAAGGATGGCAGACCGTGGCCTACTTTAACCAGTTCAAGCGCGAGGCCAAAAACCTCTCGGACGCAGTCTCTACTCACTCGGCAACAAGGGCGAAGTTTGAAAGAAAGCAGGCATTGATACAAGCTGTGGTGGAGCTTTCAATACCCGCGACTTGGTTTGCACTTGCCTACATGATTTTGCAGCGTATCGCAGCTGGAAAAACTCCGCCTGGGGACTTCGTCTTCTTCCTGACATATTGGGATGCAATCATTTACCCACTTCAATACCTGATCAACCATATCCGATGGTTAGCAGGTGACTTTGTGGATGCTGAACGACTTCTTCTGTTATTGAAGACGAAACCTTCGGTTGTAGATGCACCCGAAGCATATCCGCTTGCTGTTCGCGATGGTGGAGTTCGCTTCGAAGACGTATCCTTCATGTACGACGAAGGCCGTTATGCGCTACGCAACATTTCATTCACTGCTTCGCCTGGTCAAACTATCGCATTTGTCGGGCAGACCGGCGCTGGCAAATCTTCCATTCTAAAACTTTTGCTACGACTACACGACATCACATCTGGCAGCATCACGATATCGGACCAGCAGATACAGAACGTCACTCTGAGTTCCCTTCGCGATGCCATCAGCGTTGTTCCTCAGACGCCAATGTTCTTCAACGCCTCAATCATGGAGAATGTTCGCTATGCACGTAGCTCGGCGACGGATGAAGAGGTCTTTGAAGCGTGCCGTGCAGCTGCAATTCATGATACCATCATGCGTCATTCTGATGGCTACAACACGCAGGTCGGAGAGCGTGGCGTCAAGCTGTCTGGTGGCGAGGCGCAGAGACTGGCCATCGCAAGGGCACTGTTGAGAAACACGCCAATTGTATTGCTAGATGAAGCGACAAGCGCTGTTGATACAGTGACGGAAGGAAAGATCAAGGGTGCGCTTGAAAAGCTCAAACAAGGGAGGACTGTACTCGTCGTTGCCCATCGCCTAAGCACTATCGCCGATGCGGATCAAATATTGGTGCTGCATGAAGGCGAAATCGTCGAAAGAGGGCGACACCAGGAACTTTGCGAAGTTAAAGGAAGATATTGGGCTCTTTGGGAACAGTCATAGCGAAATCGACGGGAAAGTACCGAGGATCTTTCATCTGAACTTTCCTTCAAACAGCCACAACTTCAACACAACCGAGTAGATGCTAGCCCCGAACATCACACAGACATTTCCCAGTCTCCAAGCTCCAGGTGTGAGTCGCCACCAAGTTTCCTTCCTCGGAACAATGCCTCGAGTTACAATCAACCAAAGCATAAACCCTACTAGAAAATGGCAGGCCATCCATATTCCACCATGCAGGTAATGTCTGCGAAGGATCTCGTGCAACGCCTCGGGTAAGCAAACAGTGCTGGTGATTGCCATAGATACGACGGATGTCTTCATAGCCGCCAGGACTTGCCAGTCAAGCACACCGAACAGTGGTTTGCGACACATAGGACAGGCTGTTTGGCAATGATCACCCATCAATTGTAAGCAGCGCTCGCAGGCTTCGTGTCTACAAGGGAGTGTTGCAAGACAGAGCTCCTCCCAGCAGACCATGCATTCTGCCTGCTTGTCTTGAACTTTCAAAGTTCGCATGAAAGTCGAATGAGTCGGCAGGTTCAAAGACGTGAATGAGCCCGGGAGCAGATTCCAGACCGTGTAGCCCAAGGCAAGACAAAATGTCCAAACCTCGCGAGGCTGCGATAGGTGAAGGAGGCCCACACTGCATGACCAAACGACAATGTTTTGAGCAATCCGGTGCCAGGTGAGCTTTCGTCGGATGAGAGAATAGGCGAGGTCGATACCAAAGATGATTGATGTTATGATTGCCATGTGTGGCAAAAGACTGACCGGTGCCCTGCGCATATCGATGGCTCTGATCATGAAGGCTAGAGATGTCAAGTCTCTACAAAGTGAGAGTTGTGCAGGTGTTGAAGTTTTAGAGAAGTTTGCAGAGTTGACAGGATGGTCAGTATAGCGCTATCCGGAGTATCTTCGCTTCGCTTCTGAGATCACGAGCTGTTCCATATCAATTCTTCCAGCACTACTTGCGGGTCCAGGAAAGAGAAACACACGCAAGGCTTGGTTGTCAAACGTGAAGCGTGAGTTTGAAAGTTGGCTGGTAAGAGGAAACCGCCGAGGGTGCCCCGAGCGTCGAACCCACTGTCAACAACTCTCGGCCGAGTTTCTGTGAAATTTCAAAATCGAGAAACTTGCAGAAAGATTGACAGAGAACGGGCAGTGTCGTTGTAGGCCTTATCCAGTCCAGTCCAATCTAGTAAGTGACTATCATCAAGAACATACGGTATGCGACGAAGAAAAAAAGTTTGCACATTAGTCACGACTCGCTCACATGTTTCTCCATCAATCCTACTAAACATCCTGACTTGCGTCTGAATGATACCAAAATTACCAGGGATGTAAAGCTTTTTATCACAAGCATGAGTGCTGTTTCTCTAGTCTTTTAGTACCAAGACGTGGGACAACACCTCAGCTACGAATCATACTGTCCGCCGTTTTCACGATGGTAGGTAGAAAATAATTTGCAGTGAGGACGGTACTTCAATCGCACAGATCGTGACGCGCGACGTGTTCTTGTACTCTACGCTCACCGGGGGTTGTCATACAGCGTGCAGCCTGTCAGCCAAAGCACTAAGTTATGAACGCTGCACAAGCAAACTTTCCCGAGGCGTGGAGATTCGTTCGGCTCGCTCGGCTACCAATCAGCAACTAACCCCGGTGAGATTCTAAACATTCTCAACCTGATGCGATTCATGATGTTTCATTTGAGTTCAATACTCGATGGCAGTAATAGAGGGACTCGAAATTCAACCAGGAATGAGTTCCAGCTGGGCGTGGAATATTGGCATTGTCACCATGGCGTCTGCCTTCCCGCGCCTGAGCTTTTGCTCGAAAACTCGTCGCAGCCTCTACAGAATGACTTGCCCAGCTGCTCCACACTATACACTGGTGATAAGCCCTCATTTGGATATGATAGGCTCGACCGAGCAGCGATTGATGATGCAGCTTAGCGGCGAGAGCAGGACGGGCTCCTTGATAACGTGGCGGAGAAGGCCGAGAGGCCCGCTCTGAAGCCGCGGGTACAGCGATAAGAAGCGAACGGTACGTCCACATTATTGACATCTGGCTAACAAGCTCTTCGTTGTGATGCACCTGACCTTACCTGACCATGAACATAGCTCCAACCCAGAAACGTAGCAGGAGTCGTAGAGTAGGCCACACGTTCGACAGGCCGTACGTCTGCGACCATCATGGTTGTCAGAAAGCGTTCACACGGAATGAGCATCTGCAAAGACATGCTCTGAACCGTATGCTATTACGTATGCTAGTAACACTTCATTCTAACGATTTTACCAGATCTTGTAACTCCTAGATGGGTTTGTGCGGAATGCACCATGTCGTTCAGTCGGCGAGAACTTTGGCAGTGCCATCGAAACTCTGCTCATAATCTGGAAAGCGGGTGCCGGCCTATTCAGAATAGAGGCGCAATATCAAACCATGTGGCAAAGTCCTGCTCAGGGCCTAACGACACGTCTAGCATGCCTCCTCCAAACACAGCCCCCGTCGAGGAGGATTCCGTCGACAACGACTTCATGGACCTCTTCGGTTATCATCAGGGCTTGACCACTCAATCCTTAGATCCTGATGATTCCAATGTACCACTGACTACTACTGATGACTCTGAATGGCTTTTGAATAGCACGTTTCAAACCGGACACGAAGTGGATCATGGATCAGGAATTCTGGATCCAAACCGAAACTATACACAGCTTGCTCCCAACACAACCCAAGACGTAATGCCTTCAGGCGCACCATTGCTGGTATTTACCACCGCAGCTCACACTATAACAACTCACGATGCTTCACAACACTGCAGGTGGCGAGTCTGCAATGCCATGACCGAAGGTCAACGCCTCGAATTGTTACTTGCCATGCGAGATGAAATAGACGCTAAGGCTTTGACGTCAGACGTATTCTCCTTGCACAATCTTACTGCTGGTGTGCACTTCTACTCGAAATATGTCTCAAGCGAGTACAATTTCCAACACTCACGTATCTTGTTTCCAGAAGAAGATGAGCAAGTCTATCTCAAGGACCACTATGGAGAAGAAGCACCACATCAATTGGCTTGGGCAGCGATCACTCTTGGCTGGGTGCTGTTGGAGCAGGAGGAGCCTAACGCAGAGTTGATCAAGGCTTCTCGTATCATACAACGCGCAATCAGGTCTTCCATCATGACTGCAATCGCGACATCTGCCTCTCCAGCGCTGTGGGTCGTTCAAACGCTTTTCCTTGTCCTGTTATTCGCCAGGTATCATGGCGAGACGGATGAGTTCGGGACCGCTTCTATACTTCACGGAGTTCTTGTGGGCCTAGTACAAAGGCTAGATTGGTCACAAGCTTCCAACGAGCTCAGTGATGTCGACCCGGACACATTGACTTACGAGCATTGGTACAAATGGATCAAAGCTGAAAGCTTGAAGCGGATCGTCTTCCAGACCTTCGTCCTTGACGTCCAACAAACAGTCCTTTTCGGAGGCAATAGCAGCATGAGTCCGTTCGAGATTGATTTGAATCTACCATGGGGAGTTTCAGTCTGGACTGCGGACAGTTTGGCAGATTGGAGGATCAGCATTAGGGACAGTCCCCAGAAGCCTCCGGTATTTCTCAATATGTTGCAACAGTTCTGGAACCTTCCCAGCAGTAGTGGAAGATCAATACACATCGCGGCAAATCCGGGGGATGCACGTGTGATACTTCATGGTGTGGTCAGCATTGCGTCCGAGACATGGCGTCAGCAACGATATGCCTATATATCGAAACCAAGTGGAAACATCCATTCCCTCAGGGCGCGGATCATGACCTCATTCGAAAATTGGATGATCTGGTGGAATGGTGATGCCAGACAGTTCTACGTTGAGGAATTCACTTGGAGGACTTGTCAATGCTTCTGCAGACTTGCGCATACGCTGTGTGAGCTCAGTTCGGCCGACTTGCAAATTGCTGCTGGCGCTACAGAGATCGAGGGGAAGCGCACAAGGCCTGATGACTTTGCAAAAGCTAGGCAAAGAATTGCTTGCTGGGCTTCTACGAGAGCTGCATCAGTGGCCGCGTCGGAAGCGGCCCGCGTCGTACAGAATCGATTCGACATCACGATTGACTCGCACCACCATTGTCACCATTGCAACTGGAGTCTGTACCTTGCAGGACTCGTATTGTGGAACTTCACATCTGCAGAACAGACTGCGACCGCGGGTATGGATCAAGGTTTCCCTACCTCTGGCGTTGGTTCCACGCTTGCACGGATGGCGACAACTGAGTTCGGCTTGCACAGCCAAGTTAGCAACCTCGATGTCCTGGAAGTGATGACATCCATTGTAGTATTACTCAAGAAGAGTCCAGGTGGGATGATTGAGAAAGCGATAACAGTGCTTGAAAAAGTGGCAGCTCCTCCTTTGATGGCGCTTTAAACTTCTATGATCTACTCATCCAAGGCCCGTCATGAGACTGCATGAGAATGAAACATGGCAAATGCGTCTATCTGCCAAACTTCTTCGATTCGAGATGACGCAGCACAGGGTACACGATGATGGCGAACAGCATCCCAAGCTCGATACCGACGTCGCCACCCTCTTCGCCGATCTGTCGCGCAATTGGCCTAATGTGCATCGTTAGCTTCGTTACACGAACGAGTGAAAGATAGATGGCGACTCTTACCCGTAATACCACGTCTGCCCCATACCGATTATCGAACCAGCGGCGCCTATACCAAATGCAAGCATTGCAGCATACCCCTTAGGAAGCTTATCGGAATCATTCCACACGGAGTGATCGTAGCCTGTTCTTCGACGGAAGAACCTGTCCTCGATAAGAATTATGGCGAAGAAGATAGCAGTCCAGTACGCGATGACCGCGACGGAATTGCCAATGATGGTGTAGATGGAATCGCGACCGATGATGGCGATAAGGAAAACGACGATCGCGCCGACCAAGTTCCAGATCATGCGGGGCACGTAGGTGGTCCATTTGCCGAAGAGTTGCATGGAGATGCTGATGCTGTAGAGGTTGAAGATGTTGTTGTTGAGGGTTGAAATAGCCATGATGAAGACAAAGAAGTAGCGCACATTACCGAGTGATTCAAGGGAGTATAGAATACTGTGAGACATCAGCCAGGGAAGCGTGCCGAGATAGGTCAGAAGGTACTTACAGAGCAGGCGCACTTTCCCCATTCGCCTCGTAGTATTCCACCCAATCAGCATTGTTGAGCAAGATGCTTCCATATCCTGCTCCACAGGAATACATGAGAGTTGGGAGAAGCCATGTTCCTAAGAAGGACATGAGGAAGGGTTTCCAGCTTGGAGTCCTCTCATCGAGATAGATATAATAGTCTGCCGAGACCGCTGCCCAGCCTGATCCGCTACCGAAGATGATGGCAAAATAAGATAGTGTCAAGCCATTCTGAGTGGCAGCATCAAGTGTAGCAGTGCCAGCATTGGAAAACATTGGACTCGATTTCGCCAGCATGGCGATACAGACAATCAACGGGAACACGAACCCAATTCTAGATGGAGATCAGATTGAGAATAACTCGCGAGACCTGCTCAACATACCTCGACCAATAGTGTATGAATTTGTAGCCACCGGTAGCGATGAGCCAGCTGATCATGACAACGAGCGGAATGCCGCCGGCAACAGGAAGTCTGCCCTTCGACACGACTTCCAAAGCTTGGCCACCAAGAATCGCCATTTGGATCCCGAAAGCACCCTCAGTGATGACATTGAGGAATGCCATAAACATAGCACCGTAGTATCCAAAGGTATATCTGGAATTGGTCAGAGCTCTAAGACCGTTCCTTTTTCCAAATGTTGCAAGCCAGCCGGAGACCAAGGCTCCGAGAAAGCCAGCGCCAAAAATTATACCGACCGTTTGGGCAAAAGTGAGGTTGTAGTACAGAGGACCTATGAGCCCAGTTGCGAAGGTGCTGAGTCCCATACCGGCGGATGTCCTTATGTTAGACATTAGTACTGTCGCATTGTGATTGGGATATGGAAAAGCTCACCAGATCAGACACAGCCCAGTCCATGTTGATAAAGTCGCCTTGTGTCTTTCATGCGACGCTACCCTCTCGATACCACGAGACTCAACGCCATAATGATCGAGCTTTTGGAGGGTAGAGTAGAGTCGAAACGACCAGCTTGGCTTAATCGCGGCGCTATCGCCAATTCCAAAGTCCGATATAGGAACAGATTGGTGCACTGGGCTCTTCTCTTGCTTGTTCAGTATCGAATTGGCTTCGAGGTCCGACATCTTGTAAATGGCAAAAGTGGGTTCAATGGAAGCACAGTGGAATGAGACAGATGAGCTCAGGGAAGGTGATACGAATAATCACTGAATATATGTGTACAAATTTTCTGCATATCTTCATCATAATCACAGAGCACGAGAGCGATACAGCTGAGCCGACAATCATTGCGATAGATACCGGATTTTGCAGCCGCCGTGTTCGAGCATGCCCTCAACCTATCTGACCCCATCGAGATAGGCTTGGTAGGTATGGGGTGCTATCGAGTCCGATAAGCTTGTATCTGGGGGTCAGCATATGTGGGGCGTTCGACACAGATCCGCTCGTAGATAAGATACCAAATCAACTTCGAATGCGCGGACATCGCCGCTCAGTCAACATATTCAGTCGACATGCCTTGGTAAGACTGGCCATTCTCAACTTCCGACCATACAACGGTCAAAAGCCTCGAACATAACAACCATGACTATCAAGCCACCCACTGCCATCACTTACCAGCTACCATCGAAGGATCATCTGACCTCGACTGAAGCATTTTCGAAAGCTCGAGACGCTCTCGTAAGAGCAGAAAGAGATCTTAGCTTCGTCGCCACCGCAAAACCGACAGATCTGGAGGAGAGGGCAAGCCGGATCGTTGAGAAGATAAAAACCTGGGAGGAAACCAATGTACACATGGTCCTCAATGACGGATCTGGTTTCGAAGCTGCGCACAAATATCTCCACGGAATTGACACGATTCAGAAGAGCGCTGTTCTTGAGATCGCGAAGAAGGCGCCCAAAGGAGCACTGCTACATTGCCATCTCGAGGCGATGCTACGCCCTCACAAGAGTCTCTTAATCGACGCAAGAAACCAGAAGAATCTGTATATCGAAACAGATGCGCCGCTAGTGTCGAAAGGCTTCTTTGATCATGCGCTGCCAAGATTTCAATTGGTGGCCGAGGATTCCGAACCAACTATTGACACCAACACTTTCTCCAAGTCATACATTCCAGGATCTCTCATGAAGTACTCCTCCTTCCTCGAACAGTTTCCCGGAGGAATGCAAAGAGCTGAAGACTGGATTGCTTCGAAGATCGTACTGCATGCAAAAGACGCCTACCATGCAGAACAAACGGTGGATGGAATCTGGTCTCATTTCATGCGCACCTTTGTCGTTCTTCGAGGACTATTCAATTACGAAACTGCGTACAAGAACCACTTCCGCCGAGTCATCTGGAGTCTGGCCAGAGATGGTATCATGTACGTTGAGCTGCGCATATCAATGCACTACGGTAATTGCGCACGTCGCGATGACGGCACGGCCGACCTGAACCACAAAGAGATGGTACAACTACTCTCAGATGTCCTATCTGAAGACTTGCCAAGGATGAAGGCCGAAGGTCTGCAATTCAGTGGTGCGCGATTCATCTTCACTGCGTTCCGATCATGTACAAAAGATGAGATGCTTTGGTGCATCGACGATTGTATTGCGCTCAAGCAAGCTTTTCCTGACCTGATCTGTGGATTCGACATGGCGGGCCCTGAAAATGCAGGCCATCCACTCTCATTCTTCATCCCAGAGCTGCTCCTGTTCCGACAAAAGTGTGAAGATCTCGGCCTGCACATTCCTTTCATCTTTCACGCAGGCGAGACCCTTGATCACGGAGGCGAAGTCGATTCAAATCTGTACGATGCAATTCTTCTGGGCACAAAGCGTATAGGTCATGGCTACAGCCTGACCAAACATCCACTACTCATGCAACTATGCAAAGAGAATAAGATTGCTGTCGAGATATGCCCCATCTCTAACGAGGTGCTTGGCCTATGCCCGACGATCAAGAATCATCCCCTGCCAGTTCTGCTTTCGAATTGTGTGCCTTGCTCTATCAACAGCGACGATCCTGGTGTATGGGAAGCAACACTCTCACACGATTTCTACCAGGTTCTGATGGGATCGAATTCTATGAGTCTAGTCGGCTGGCGTGTACTCGTCCAATGGAGCATTGAGTATAGTTGCATGGGCATGGAAGAAAAGGAGCGGGCAGAAGTCGCGTTCTTGTCGCAATGGCACCAATTCTGCCAGCATATTGTGGACTCGTATGATTCGAGATTTTGATGGTCGATACAGTAGACGGCTTGCCGCATGATACAGTGAATTTTAGTTTGGTCTGCCCGTTGGCCTATGCATGAGAATCAATTCTGAGCACGAAAAAATTTGTTATTATCTTCATCGGCAATGTCCTATCTTGAATATCGTGACTGTTCCGACCATCTGTTTGCGGATCGACGTGCCTGAACGATCTACGAAGCTCATAGATAATCTGACCCCGACCGCTTGGTAGCAAGCGGTCATGATCCTTGACACCGCTCGCCGAGATAGCTTATCGACTGACGTGGTTGGCCCCAAGATAACCATAAATGACCCCCACATCCGGAATCCAAGCACCCTATCAAGGCCTACAACGATCACAAGAGTACGCTCATGGCATGTGATCCCGGAGCAAAGAGCACACAATCTTCTGACCCCCAAGGCATACATATCCACCTAGATACAGGCTGTAGAGTAACCGCCGGGGGTAGGGAGACTGATAACCAAGAGAACCGGCCATCCGACACTCAGATATAACGAGCCTCAGCAAGGATACCAAATCTGCAACATCACACTCAATCATACAGCTGCGAGAATGACGACTACCGTAACACACACGAAGCTACAACTCCGAACTGCCTACGGACCAGTCTTCCGTGACGTCCTCATCAATCCTCCTCGTCTGGCCACCGCAGAAGAGATTCCAGTCATCGACTTCGCCGATCTGTATGGCGATACTGAAGCCAGATTGAGATTCAGCCAAAAAATCAAGCATGCAGCGACTACCTATGGTTTCTTCTATGCAAAGAATCACGGCATCGATGAAACTGTGATTGAGAAGGCGAGGAAGCAGGCCTTGATATTCTTCAAGCAGCCAGCAGAGGAGAAACTCAAAGTCTCCACTGCCAAATCAAGGTTCTTCAACGGATACTCTGCACCCAAAACGACCCAAGTCAGCGAAGGAGAGTCACTCGGTAGGTTCAGTCTCCACAGTCAAGTGTATTGACATAGTCTGAATTAACATACTGCCACAAGATCGCAAAGAAAGCTTTGCATGGCGATACGATGCTCAGTATGATCCCGATCCGAAGGACCCCTCTGCCATCCCAGCTGAAGTTGCGGCACACCTACGTGGCGAGGAATTTGTCTGGGAAGGAACCTCAAACCTGCCTGACTTCAAGACGGATATCCTTGCCTACTGGCAATCTGGTGTCAAACTTGCGCGGCGTCTGATACAAAGTTTCGCCCTTGCTCTGGACTTGCCTGAAAACCACTTCGACAGACTGACTACGTATCCCGGCTCCGACGGTGTGTTGAACTTTTACGAGGCCAAGACGCTCGCCGAGATTACTGCCATGAACAGCTCTAGCAAGAGTGGGGATGTTGGCCTCGGTAGCCACACAGATCTGCAGTGCTTCACGCTACTGTGGCAAGATGAGGTCGGCGGGCTACAGATCCTGACACCTGAAGGTCAATGGATCATGGCGCAACCTATTCCCGGCACGCTTGTGGTCAACATCGGCGACTACCTAATGATGCTGACGAATGACAAGTTCAAGAGCACTGTGCATCGCGTCTTCAACTGCAGCACTTCTGATCGCATCAGCATGCCCTTCTTCTTTGGCTTCAACTTCAACGAGAAGTGTGGCGTGTTGCCCACATGCATAGACGAGAGCAATCCGCCAAAGTACGAGCCTATCTCATGCGCCGAGGTATGTCAGCTTACATCTGCGATTCTGCTAATCGAACAAACCTTGAATACGAATTTCATACTGACAATGCGATTCGCAGTGGACACAACTACGCTTCAAGCAGACTCAGCTTACAGATACGCTTGCTACATGAAGCCAAGCAGATGTTTCCGATGCAAGACGCTTATATGTCACTATCAGTCTTTCGGACTACTCGTATCGTAACTTCACTACTACGCATTTCGAACCCTACTGATCGTTGCACCTCTGGTGGCAAGAAGAATGCCCCTTAGTCTGGACGACGTACGTTCCCGATGACGTGAAGCATAGCGATGCTTTCAAGGAAGATTGGATAGCAAGCGCTTATGATATGTATCCCGATGGATGATTGCCTTTTTCACAGACAAATACATATGGATGGCCAATCCCAAAGGGCGAGTCGATCTTTCAGTTCCAGTCCCCTTTTCGAAACATTGTCGAGAAGCATGTCAAGCCATATACCAGTACCTGTCCTAGAGAATATCGTGTGCCTCCTCAGCTTGGGAAATCCTGTCCGGTGCTCGGAGATGTTCGCAAACACAAGATCGATGTATCCAGAGATGAAGTAAGAGACTAGGCTCCGGGTGAATCTGTCGGTCGGAAGCTGAGCGATCAGTAAAGCTTGGTGCAGAATCTCCTAGCATGTACTCGAGTACGAGATGACTTTCGCTGTAGATGTGAGTGCGATCACGCTTTCAGCACAGCGTTGACGACGCTATGTATACAATCTCCATGAGTTTCCTCTACTCATCGATACATAGACAAAACTTCAACTTTGGTCTATGCTTGTTGGAAAGTGATGCGATATTGGATGCTTCAGGATCTGGATGACAGAGATTTCGCGGAGGATCTCCGCATCTTATCTGATCCTGCAGGTGTGACCCTGCTTGGATGTGCTTATCGTAGTGACGAGCTCATAGAGGCTCTATTCTCCACTGTAACACCTCTATGATCATTCAAGAACAATTCTCTGATGATTGATATGTCGAAGGCGTGATCGCGAATTGCTTGTTCCGTTCTTCGTCTCACAAGAGAAATCATGGCTTAAACAACGCAATTCGCGACAGGAGCCTTCTCCCAAGTTGAGTTCTGCAATACAACGACTGAGTTTATTTTGTCGTAAAGCTGTGATATAGTCTTATGGTCAGTCTCATGCGCCTTGTTTAGGACCATGTTGCATATTCCATTCGACCTCTGCGACAACAAAAGCGACTCTTCTATAATTCGCTAGCAGTTGCCTTTCAAGCAGCAGATCCGGGGAAGAAATTAAGGTTATTTGACATGGAATCCAGAAGGATGACGGAACGGTCGATCAGCGGAGGCTCCGGAAAGCAAGCAATAGCGTCATCATGTCATAGTGAGTAAAGCCAAACAACGAGGTTCGTGTGTGTATAAGTGTCGTCGCTGTACGAATTCTCCATATCTTCTCATACCACTTCTCAGTTTTTACTCGCAGCAACTTGTTTCGCACCTTACCTCACGCAAAACCCGTCTTTTCCTATCCACTACCATGCCTTACCCGGAGACCGCAACTGGATTCGTTGTCAAGGATCCCAAGAAGTATGTGGCTTCTTCCCAAAGCTCAGGGCACCAATTGACGTGAGTGACAGGTGGCAGTCCTTCCACAAGGAAGAGTTCAAGCTCAAGACATTCAAGGAGGATGATGTCGACATCGCCATCGACGCATGTGGTGTCTGTGGTTCCGACGTCCACTGTAAGGATCTTTAACGTGTCGGGATAAGGACCAGTCGTTGACGTTGACAGCTATCACTGGTGGTTGGGGTGAAACCCCTCTTCCCCTCTGTGTCGGACACGAAATCATCGGTAAGTAGCGACGCAATGCCTTCGTTTTTGCTTGTTGGATTGTGACTAACTATTCCGCTCAGGCCGTGCAGTCAAGGTCGGTAGCAAGGTGAAGGACATCAAGGTCGGCGACCGTGTCGGTGTCGGCGCTCAAGTCGGTGCAGACTTGACTTGCGACAACTGCAAGGCTGACCAGGAGAACTACTGCCCCAACCAGTGAGTCCTATTGTTATCACGAGTACAGCCTATGCTGACGATATCTCCAGGATTGACACTTACGGTGCCAAGTTCGACGATGGTGTCGTCTCCCAAGGTGGATTTTCTTCCCACATCAGAGTCCAGGAGTACTTTGTATTCAAGATTCCCGAGAACCTCGATACTGCCATCGCTGCCCCAATGCTGTGTGCTGGCTTGACGACCTATTCACCACTCGTTCGTCTGGGCTGTGGTCCTGGCAAGAAGGTCGGCATTGTCGGCATTGGAGGTCTCGGTCATTTCGCATTGATGTGGGCACATGCATTGGGTGCAGAGGTCTTCGCCATCTCCCACACCAAGGACAAGGAGGATGACGCAAAGAAGCTCGGTGCCGACCACTACATCTACTCTGGAGACAAGGACTGGGCCAAGCCATACGCCTTCAAGTTCGACTTCATCTTGAACTGTGAGTGGTTCGATCAATGAGACAGAGTAAACCACCTACTGACATGACAATGCGCAGGCTCTGACATGACCCAAGAATTCGAAATGTCCACTTACCTGAGCACCCTCAAGGTCATGGGCCGCTTCCACAATGTCGGTCTTCCCGACTACGATCTCCCAGCCATGAAGGCTCAGGACTTTGCACCCAATGGATCATACATCGGCGCCAGTCATATTGGCAACCACCCTGAAATGGTTGCCATGCTTGAGCTTGCCTCCAAGCAGAACATCAAGTCGTGGATCGAAACAATTCCCATTTCTGCAGAAGGCTGTGCAAAGGCAGTCACTGGTGTGAAGGAGAACAAGGTTCGTTACCGCTACACTCTTACTGGATTTGATGAGGCCTTTGGCAAGCGCTACTAGTCGTGCTTTCTGCCGACCGTAATATTTTGGACGATCTTGGATGATATTGGATGTAGTGTGGTATAATCTTAGATGATAATAAAACGCATAATACCGTAATAGACGATGCCTTGATGGGTTTACGTGTGTCATGCTGCAGCGCCTGATAGGCTCTGATCCATAGTCGCGGTTATTGAGAGCATTTTGGGTTGAGGCTTCTTGCCTTTTGTAAATAAGTGTCAAGAGCGAAACAGCGACGACAACAACGCAACGGAAGAAATGCGCGACGAAGCCCGTGCGCACCCATCCATCTTGAGAAAGCCCAACTCGTTCAACCAACTCCTTCCGTATCCTCGACAACAACAACATTCCCAACCTTCGCATCTCCCATCATGCGCCCGAGTAAACGACGCAGCCCGTTCTGGAAATATCCAAGTCGAAAACCGCGACCTCGTCGAACCATGTCGCCATGACGCCCGCGCTCCACGTCAATCGTGACCACCCGCTCTACTGATCTGGTGTAGTAAGGTCGAGGGTGATGCAAGAGATGGAGTGAGAAGAGATATACCTACGCGTGATCTAGTACTGGCAACTCTCAACCAGCTGTCAATGCAGGAGTATCAGCACGTCTGCCGTAGAATATCAGCTCAACACGTCGCTTCGTCCGAACAGCACATGTCGCGGCGTAACTAGAATCCAGGAGTCAATGACGCCAATCTTGCTTGGAAAGAAACATTGTTCGCATTATGGCTATTTACACACACAAACTCCAATCACGAATCCACTCAAGCTTCCGCTTTGATGTAAGGGATACCGGTCAATTTGTACACACGCTCCGACAGCTGTGGCTTCTTTCTAGGTTCTGATCTGTTGTGGGGATCAGGCTCGCCATTCCTTGATGCTTGGTTCCTTCCCATGACTTTGCAGTTGGGCCCTGTCTGATGTCAGTGATCTTTCTCGAATAGTTCGTGATGGCAAGACTTACAGTGAGTGGTACCGAACCAACCCTCGAAGGCGACCTTCTTTCTCTGCAACTCCTCCTCAGAGGCTTCTGTGACGGGCATGTAACATGTGTACACACAGAAGCGAGATTGATCAGTTGTGGAAGAAAGGTTGTAATGAGGTGTGCGCGAGTCCCAGAGAAGAAGATCTCCAGGTTCAGCGCAGACCTTTGTCCAGCGGCAACCGTGGTCTTCAAGCCACTTCATGCCCTTGTCTGTGAAACCATACCACTCGGGATTCCATGCAGGAATGGGTGTTTCTGTACCGGCGATCTCTTTGTGGAATTGCTCACTCAACAAGTGTGCTCCTTCGCATACGATCAACCCACCATCATCGGGGCCGTTAGGCAGGAGGTTGACCAAGCCTTGCAGACATCTGAAGCCATTCTTGGTGGGGTCTTGATCTTGGTGAGGCCAAGGCTTGTTGGGAGGCAGATCTTTGCGGCCAGCGAGACCGAAGTTGACGGCATCGAAACTGACAATCAAGTCTTCGGTGTTGAGGACGGTTTCAAAGACGGAGAGGACACCAGGTTCAGCACGAATCTCCCATGCAAAGTCTTCATGGGTGACGGCGTAGTCGAGGCACATGCCCTTGTTGTTGATCTCGGGGAGATGCTCGCTCTTCCATGTGCTGCGGTCGTTGCGATCGTATCCGAGGCCGCTGTGAAGTGTCAGTGTGTCGTCTGTCAACACCAATAAAGTGAAAAGAACATACAAGTCTTCCAACCATTGGTGCATACGGTTCGCGTAGTTGTCAGCTCTATCCTTGGGAACAGCACCCTTCACGACGGCATAACCGTTCTTTGCAAGATCGGTCTGCCAGTCATTTTCGCCGACAAGGTAAATGGCAGTCTTGGGAACTTCTGTGTGGACCTCTGAGAAACCCATTGTGTATTGTATGAGTATGTTATGTGGATGATGATGGAGACGGTGAGGATGGAAGAGAAAAGTCAACTGAGATTGTGAAAGAGTGCTGTTATATCTCTTGCTGGATCCTCCGAGCCGCTGGAACCTTACGCCTGACTTGGAGATGGAGGTATCACGGACAGCCTCGCCCACTCAATGCTGCTGGCGAGTGGATCCGACAGAGGAACAGTATGGGGTGCGGGGTTGATCTGCTGAGAAGACGCCGAAGTGCACCGAACCGAATGCTGCAACGGCCGAGCCGACCGAACCGATCGTTGGCAAATGTGGAGGACATTGAGTTCAGGAGACTCCGTGTGGGTTTCCGGCATGGCACGGTAGTTCGATAGTCGTAAGATGCTTCGTGATCCAGACTTGGGCGATGGTTGAGCTAGTAGCGCTTCTTCCTGCGATCAGATTCGATACTCGAAGATGTTGGCTCGAGATTGCGATGTCCGCTCTAGAGCACGTGAGAGACCCATGTTTTCGAATACACAAAGAAGAGGCGAATAGCCAAAGCCTGGTTGTCACAAGATCGGATCACAATTCATACCCAGAACGCCGAACTTTGAATGCTTGTGTCTACTACAACGCAGGTTCATTGATTGTATGTTCTGTCTTCCATATATCATCAATCTTTCTATGTACTACATAGAGTTCTTCAATTGCTTGTCAGACATTTATTTTCTTCTCGACCATATCCCCGCTGTTCGGAAGAGCCTCTGCACCTTTCGGGGCCACCACGGTCTCTTCCACCACTGCATCGTTCTGTTCATTGTGAGTCGGCTTTTTGCTCACATCGATCTTGCCAATCCAGAACGTCGACACAAGCATGACTCCACAGAAAGCTGTGTAGAAGATCCACATGTTACTCAATGCTGCAGCATACTTCTTCGAGTTGCCACCGCCACCGGCAAAAACATGTCCATTGCCGGTCAAAGAATCAGACCCAAGACCTCTCTGCAATACTACGCCTCCAATGACGATGGAAAGGGAAGTGATGAGACTGCGGAGGAAAGTGAAAGCAGAGTTGGCGGCTGCGACATCTCTCTGCTTGACTACGCTTTGAAGAGCAATCATGGGAGCCTGAAACAGGGGACCGACTCCGATACCAGCAATGATTTGGAACAAGATGATCTTCCAGATGACAAGCTTTGACCCAAAGTTGATGAACAATCCCGTGCCGAGCGTCATGAAGAAACATCCGAACCATATAGCAGGTCTGACCTTGCCGGTCTTGCCGATGAACATTCCAGTGGCCATGGTGCAAAGAGACAAGGGTAGAATCAAAGCGAAAAGCAGTACACCCGAGATAATGGGCGAGCGTCCAAGAACCGCCTGAAAGTACAAAGCCAGGTAGAAGTCGAACGCAATGAAGACGAAGCTGTGACAGCAAGCTATGGTAAGTGCTGCTCGGCTGGTACGTGAGGCAAACACCTGTATGGGAATCAGGGGGACCTTGGCGAATCTCCATTCCCAGATCATGAATGCTGCAAGGAGGAAGACGCCGAAGATGATCATGCACAGAGTGTAGGCGGATGTCCATGAATGTTGATGGCTGGCACCACTTTCCAGTCCAAGAAGGAACAGAATGGCTCCGGCGGCGATCAAGAAGCAGCCAGTCCAATCGAGCTCTTTCAAGGTCTCTTTGGCTGGAGCTCTCTTGATGTTGAGTTTGAGGCAGAGAACGGCGAGGACGAGTGAGGTGGCGTCGAGTGGCAGATTGATGTAGACTGTCAAATGACTGATTAGCTTGAGCTGTCATGTTTGTGGGTGATAAAACCTTACAACACCATCTCCAGCCGATAGTCGACGTAAAGACACCTCCAAGCATTGGACCGAGAGCGCTTGCAATAGCCCAAACGATTGCAGATAACCCATAGTACTTTGCGCGATCTTCCAGTGGAAAGATATCACTGATAATGATGGTATTGAGGATCATCAGACCACCTCCTCCAATACCTTGCAAACAGCGACCTCCGATGAGAATCAGAATCGAATTCGCAAGAGCGGCCAGCAGACTTCCAGCAAGGAACAAAGTGTTTGCAGCAAGAAGAGCAGTCTTTCTTCCAACAACGTCTGACAACTTCGCCCAAAGTGGTGTTGATGCTGTGCTTGCGAGATTGTATGCCGATCCTACCCATGTGTACTGAGCAGATGTGGCGTGTAAGCTGCTCGCTATTGTCGGAAGTGCTGTCGCGACGATTGTGATGTCGATGGCGGCGAGAAATTGTGCAAGGCAGAGCGAAAGCATCACAAGTCTTCTTCTTGTGGTTCCCGTGGTGTTTTGGACTTTCTCCGGTACACCAGTCTCCGTGCGACTCAACTCCAGATCCTGCTGGACATTTCCCTGCTCTTCGGTCATCGTCGTGTCGGTTTTCGACATCATGGCGTTTCCTGAGGAAAGACTGGAGAGGAAGTCAGGGCAACGACAACAATGTGATTCTTCTTGCGTGATGGACCAGCCAACGGCACGGCATCCACCAGTCGCCGCGTCGGCATCATGGTCACCGACATGGGAGCGCGAAGAGTCGCGACTTGGGGGAAGCAAAATGCGCCTTGCTTGGTTCCAGCCGCATCTCCGTACTCGACCGAAGTGCACGGATATTTCGGGACCACTTCCCGAGAAGCTCAGATTCGGGCGCTTCCTTGACCGAGATGTTGCAGTCTACGAACATCGTGTGTTGCTTACGCGTTTCGAGGGAAGGATTGAGTGGGTCGTAGGAGCGGGGTAAGCAAGTCTTCTGCTTGTTGGTAGTTCACCGTCCCATGAAGAAGGCCAGAGAGAAGGGAAATGTAGGCATCGAGTTCGGAGGGCTCGAACAGGGTTATCCTCACGACAACACGTTTTCGCACTACTCTCCTGTCAATCTGCACGTTAACTCCAGAAATGGATACAAATATAGCTGTAAATTGGTGCTCTAGGTATCTCTACTATGTTACATTCATAACAGTGAGCTAGCTTGCTGCCGGACGAAGATGTTGAACTTTTGTAAGACCAAACTGTGTGTCTTTTTGAAATCAGCTTGGAGAACGCACATTCACACTTCCAATGAAATCTTTGTCTAGCAAAGCGTAATCGCATTAAAACACAGGCGTATCCAACATCACCGCTTGCTTCTGGAAGAATTCAAGCGGGCTGCAAGTCTAAACTATTCTCGAATCTCAACCATCTTTGACCCGGTGGAAGCATGACTCTCATTACATGCGGATATCGGAGGAAGAGTGAGCGTAATCGATGACAGTTCAACATTCATCTCGATCATGAATACGTACAAGAAATCATAAACTATATACAAGTCTCCGCACATTCGCCACACCACCGTTCATACAATCATGACTCTTACTCCTTCTTATCCTTGGCCCATCTGCCAGTGAAGGCTCTGATGTTCTTGCCCCAAACGTATACAGCAATACCCATGAGACCGAAAGCTGCAGTCAAAGCGGCAAAGATGCCGAAAGCACCATCGTATCCCTTGGCTTCAATCATAGGCTGGATACCATAGCTGACACCAAAGCTCATGACTCCTCTCATGGCGCAGACAATGACCAAGAGAGGTCCCGCGCGGGCCGGGTAGCTGTCGAGAAGGTAGGTGATGGCGACGATGTTGGCACCGACGAAAGCGAAGTAGTAGGCGGCGACGACCCAAACATCTATGATAGAAGAGGATGATTAGCATAGGCTCGCTGGGCAGGAGGTAATGAGATTCAACGCTGCCGATATGTAGCGACCAATATACGTTCTGAACATCAAAACATCATTTGGTGACTTTCGGCAGGTCTTGTTTATGGATGTGAGAGGCTTACAAGTGAACCAGTGATAATGCGTTGGCTTCTGTGCAGCGAGTCCGTAGAGTACGCAAGAAAAGACTCCGACTATCAAGGGGAAGGCAAGAGGAATGATGCGGTTTTCGGGCTCGTGAATACCGCCATTGCGCTGAGCCTTCCACTTGACGATTCTGTCTGAGCCATGTCCGAGGATGGGAAGAGCGATGATGGCAACGACAATCTGTCCGATGTTGACGTAGCTGGCGCTGTCTTGAGACCAGTTGTATGGAGGAGCGGTAACAATGTTTCCGTATGTCGTACCGATGGCGATGTTGGCACCGAGAGTCAGACCGTTGAGGCAAAGAGCCCAGAAGACGTTGGGGAAGAGAAGCAGACCAAACATTTGCTGGAGATATGTGTTAGTATGTAGGTTGATCGAAGATGGATTTTGTCTCTTACCTTGTAAACATTGAGAACAGCCTTCATATCAGGCTTGCCAACCCAAAGTCTCAGGTCAGAACGGAAAGTGCGAGGGGCGTAGCGAGCAAAGTCAAGCTCAGGTCTGGTGGTGCAGAGTGTGACGGAAGGAGAAGCCTTGTTGACAGTCTCCTCAACGTCGAAGCTGTGCTCGGTGGCTTCCTGGTATGAGGATAGGGGGCGATCATACTTGGTCTCAGGCAAGAAGAGGGCAGCAAGGACAAACAAGACGGCCGAGAGAACAGCACCAAGACCATACCACCACTTGGGAGTGATGGCACCGGCAATGGGACTGGCGAATACGACGTAGATGGTGGTGAGGATGACTTGAATAGCTTGTTGGGTCATGAGGTACTTGCTGCGTTCGTGCAGGAAGTACATTTCCTACAAGGATCAGTGCATGTTCATGAGAACTCAAAATCGCATAGTCTTACCTGAGTGATCATGGGAACAAGAGCTTCGCTCTGACCTGCCGCAAGACCGACGATGCAGCGAGCAGCAAGATGCATCTCGTAGCTTGTAGAAACAGCACAAAGGACAGCACCGACCACGAGAATCAACGTGGAGAGCAGAATAATAACGCGACGGCCGACACCGATAGCGAAAGGCATACCAATGATGTTACCAATACCCCTCGAAAAGTATGAGCCCTGTATACAGATCGATAGAACGCGTTCGAGACTTACATGAAGAGAGTAGGGTATGTCATCAAATGAGTGATGTCGGCGTAGCCCTTGCCAATTGCGACGTATCCAGGGATGTAGAAGCCCAGTAGACCTCCAAATCCACTGACGAGCGACAGACCGAGAGCCGAAACTGGAAAAGTTAGACCATGAAACCGATTGGTGAAGACTTGTTGTCCTTACAGCATGAGATGATGACCAAAATCAACCACTTTTGCCAGATTGGGCAATTCAGAGGGTCTTGCGGATCCGCAGTCGGCGTTGGGATGTAGACAACCGCTCCATCGGTCAGTTTGACGGTTCCCATGGTCGTGACCTGGTCGAGGGTCTTGGTATGCTCGAGCTCCTCGATGAACTCGACATTGTTGTCCTTGACGTTCCCCATGATGGCGTATTGATAATCAACGAACGAAATTGGTTGATGTAATAGCGAGATTGTTGCTGCTGTCGCTAGTGTGGCGATGGTGTGGTGATGAGAAAAAGACAGAGAAGACCGTCGATCAGATGTGCGACTTATACACTTCGCTCGACACAAGTCACCTCCACATCTTGTCGGATGAGGTGCTGGACAAGGTGTGGAGGAGCGAGCGAGACGCAAGTCTCTGCGCCGGTAAATGTGGCTTATCAGCTGCAAAACTGGGGAATTGTCATCTGGTATACGCCAACAATACGCCTTTCGTGTCAATGTAGCCTCTCCGATTCGTTGAAGCCACCGAACCGAGCCACTAGTAAACCTACTCCACGGATTGAGATGGCCGAGACGTGGAGATGTGGGGGGCTAGCCTGGGGCTTCGGCGATCATCAACCTGGGGCTCGGGGCAAATGAGGGGGTTATCTTGCGTGCCACGATGGTAGAGTCTGATATTCGAGAAGTTGATTCACTTGCTGAGCAAGGAAAGCTCGGTAATTGGATCTAAGATCTCGAATCCAAGCAGTCCAGACGTGGCAAAGTGGAGAGGACTCCCGGTCAGAGGGGTAGCTTTTGTGGGTCGTACCATGGGATCGATTCGAGGAGAAGATGGTGCAAGGTGGCCAAACAGGTGCCAGAAAAGATGGGTAGTCATCGTTGTGATTGGAGGCCAGTCGATACCCTCGTGGGACCGGTTCTTGCTTTTGCAGGAAGTGAAAGATGCTTTGAAGTGTCCCGCGCTCACGTTTCAAAGAGATAGACAAACCTATACCATTCTGTCAGAGATCGTGGTGAGATACCACCTTGAACGTCACAGGAGCGTGTCTTTGCTGGCTCGAATCATACAAGATATCCTCAAAAGCGTTCATTCTGTGTCTCTAGTGTCGTTCCTGCCGGTCCTAGTTCGTGCAGTGAGATTGTTATCTTCGACTGCTTTGCTTGCGGTAATGTGTTTGTTAGCAGCGATCTTACCCTCGAGCGTTCCTCGAGTCGCTTTCACGTCACAGCATACAGTGAATTATCAGACAGATGTGAGCGGAAGGATTCCATTGCGATATCGCATCGTGCAATTATTATAAAGTCCATCAGCTTCTGGTAATCCTTTACGCCTGCCAATCGCAGTAGTCGATCTGACATCTCTTGCTTCCCAAAAGGCTCATCCCTGTTCTCGGACATACCTTGCCATCTCGCATCGGCAGCTTTGACGCGGAGAAGATGTTTGTGCGAGGTTAGTGAGTGACGTTAAGCGAATTGTCATCGCACTATCCTCGTGGTCTGCCGACTCCCTCTTATGTGCAAGGGACTCGTTGCACATCTTTGCAGATCCTTTCACCAATATCCGTCTTTAAGGCAGCTAAGAGCGAAGTCAGTCAGACCCTGTACAGCTTTCATCCGCTTGCACTCAGGTTCCTGATCGCAGTGAGGCTAGGGACGCCATGTGATGAAGACGGTTTAATCCATCGAATGAGCAAGCAGTTCGTTGGTTTCCCAGATTGCCTCGATGTTATCGACGACCTCGAGCTCGATGCGCGAGTCCCACGCCATACTCTTATGAAGAGCTGCGTATGCAAGGTACATACTGAAGAGATTAGTGACTGTATGAGAGGTGATCGAGATCACTCACCCGCCCTCCAAATATGTTGGTAGATGTTCTCGAGTCCATACTCCAGGGCTGCGCTCGTGAAAGCCCAGCTCGGACTATTTGAGCCATTCTATATGCTTGTCGTAATAGTGCTGTGCTTTTTCCTTGCTAATGACATTCTTGACCACTACGCAAGTTTTTGTGGGATCCATCTCTCCAGTGGCCATAGTGCTTAGACAGGTAAATTCAACCAGGTTCTTTGACTCGAAAGTGAGAACGCTCTCTGTGAAGGTTGCAGACGATCTTTTAGAAATTCCTCGTGAGGTCAGTTTCATGGTCCTGCACAAGGTTGAACAAGGTTGGCTGTGGTGGTGATTGAGGGTGGAGACGAATTTATCCTTTGCCAGTCGTCGATACAGAGTACATGATATCCAGACACATTGACGGGAGCCACTCACCGAGCCTCGTGTGCGATTTGTCCCCTCCGAAGCATCCATCCCAAAGCTTAAGCACACGACCGAAATCATGGAGTTCAGGTATAAGAAGGAGACGGGGCAAGGAGGTGGCCTTGTCCAGATTCGTCCTTAGTGGCCGAGTCGACCGAAGGTGCGGGGTCGCAGCAGAGTTTGACCGAACGCGCCACCTCGGCCGAGAATCGTCAGATGAGCTCGGGGCAAACTCCATCCCAATTTCCCCTCATCGTCGCTCGACGCTCTGTCCTTGCGCAACTACCAGAGACCATGCCGGACGGTGAGTCGGACACTTTACCACCGCGAGTGGGTCTTTGTGTGGACAGATTGCGGGCTCGGGAGTGTCGCTGCTGTTGCGTCTCAAGAGCGCCGAGTAGATAAGATGGAGGGGCCGCCCCATCAAGGTGCATCAACACCACCTCCTTCTCCAGCTTTGTTTGTCGCTCTTTCCCCGCCTGCAACTCACAAAACACTCGACAACAAACATGCCGCCACCTGTACAGATCGCTTTCAAGCGCATTGGAGAGCCCAAGGTCGGCGAGAACGGTTATCTGGGTTTCACCCCTGGCCGCGAGGAAGTACACAAAGCTGGTTCAAGGCCAGGAAACGCAAAGGCTCTGGATTCGGACATTTTGGTCCAGCACGACGTCGAAATCATTGTGCGTGATGGCGCTCGCCTCTACGTCGACATCTACCGCCCTGCAGGCTCAGACGAGAAGATACCCGCAGTCTTGAGTTGGTCGTTCTATGGCAAAAAGTACAGCGCTCTTGACATGCTTCCAATCTGTGTCTGGAAGTGTTGTGTTACCGACAAGATGCTCAGTGGCCTCGAAAAGTTCGAAGGTCTCGACCCCGCACATTGGTGCCCTCGTGGCTACGCAATTGTCAGCGTAGACTCCCGTGGTGCCGGCAATAGCGACGGTCAGATTGCTGTCATGGGCACCCAAGATGCTGAAGACGGATTCGATGTCGTAGAAGCCATCGCCAAGATGGACTGGTAAGTTGGGATTCTTGAGTTCTCTTGTTCAGCTCGACTAACATCGCTCAGGTGCAATGGAAACATCGGCATGGCTGGCAACTCAGCTCTCGCAATCTCACAATGGAACATCGCCGCTCAACAACCGCCATCTCTTAAGGCTATCGCACCCTGGGAGGGTATGGATGATATCTACCGCGAGCAATTCTGCAGAGGTGGATGGTTCTCCATGAGCAATTTCGACCTGATCGCAAAGGCTATCGTCCGTGGTCAGCCGAATGCCGGTCTTGAAGATCTGGAAGAGATGTACAGACGTAAACCTGCCGGAAGCGCTTTCTGGGAAGACAAGAGAATCGACATGAAGAAAATCAAGTGCCCTGTCTACATCAGAGGCTCCGAAGTCAGTGCTCTTCACACCATGGGTTCAATCAGAGGATGGATGGAGATCCCTCATGACCAGAAATGGATCCACTGGGGCAGCACCCAGGAATGGTATGAGCTCTACGGTCAACCAGAATCAAACGACGAGTTGCAAAAGTACTTCGACCGTTTCCTCAAGAACAAGAAGAACGACTGGGAGTCTACACCCAGACTCAACTGGTCTCTACTTCAATTCGGCGACCGTCCCGCCATCGAGCACGTCTTGATCGAGGATTTCCCCGTCCCAAACACAGACTACAAAGAATTCTACCTCAGCCCAGACAACAAACTCGTCGACCAACCCCTCTCATCCCTCAAAAGAATCACCTACGACTCCGAACAACATGTCAGTTTCGCCGAATTCACAAAGACCTTCGACAAACCCACTTCCCTGCTGGGACTGCCGAAAGCAATCCTCTACGTTTCCTGCGCCGACACTTCCCGCGACGACTTTACCGTTTTCATCATCCTCCGCAAACTGGACAAGAATGGCAAAACGCTATACCATCTCAATTTCCCCATCGAAGCCACTCCTGTCAAATCAATCGACGATATCCCAGAAAAGGAAATGGCCTCTTTGAATCTCTTCTCTGGCGCCACAGGAATTCTCCGGGCTTCTCACCGCGAAATCGACGAGAGCAAGAGTATCCATCCGCAATTCCCTTTCCATCCTCACAAGCGTCAGCAAAAGCTCGGCCCCAATGAGATTGTGAAGCTCGAAATCGGTATTTGGGCTATGGGTGTGCATTATGATGCCGGTGAGAGCATTTCCGTGAGAATCGGTGGACAGTATCCTAGTATTGCCGAGTTTACCAGTTTCTCGGGCCCTAGACCTGAGCATGAGTTGAACAGGGGAGAACACATTATTCACTCTGGTCCTGAGTACCCGAGTAGGATTATTCTGCCTTTTGTTGAGGTTGATGTTTAGATTGTTTCTCAGTTTTCATAGATATACCAATCATATTTCGATCAAACCATAAATGTGCTTCTGAGATGATTGTTCGGTTTCAGTGATCGTCAAAACCTGTACTGTTTGCCCAATCAATACCTTCGAAACCTCCAACATCACCTCCTGAATCCATCCAATTCCATAATTCTTCAAGATTGTAGCCTTCGAATGGCAATGTGCTCAAATCCGAGCCGTCGTTCAGGCTACCCATCGCCGTCGTATGACTTGCATTGTCAAGCAAGATATTGGCAATCTGCATAGTCGAATGTTCTCTCCCCATGATGTTCGACGCCGGCGATGAATTTGATCCGCCAGGTAGATTAGCCTGCTGAGTTTGTCCGCTACTGCTTGAGGTGAGATGATTGTTTGGAGAAGCTTGGAAGATATTGCTGCCGTTGTTGATGGTGTATCCATTCGAGGTTGTGGCGTTGCTCGAGCTACTTGCGTTTGTTCGCGAAATGTTGGGGAGACTGTGTTGTGGAGGTCTGTTGTTGTGTACGGCTTTCCATCGCGCAAGGCATTCAATCGTTCGCGCGCAGATGATCGTTGCACCTGGAGAGTGGTCAGTAAAAGATCTGTAGTAAAGTGAGCCAATTGATTCACCATTTGAGAACTGCTCGTCCATCCCGGTTTTCCGGAATTGGGCTGATGTCCATTCAGTGACCGCTTTCAGCAACTGGATAAGATAATCAGTCTCCATCTGATATCAATGTCTGATGACGCTCTCACCTCCAGGTCAGAAAGCTGCATCCTCCCTCCGGGATTCTTGACGATGAACGTAGCAAGCACCACGCATGCCAACAATGCAGGCCCTGCGCTCAAGAGACGCGAGTCCAACTTCCTTTCCATCAATTCGATGGTGATTCTAGCGACAGCTCTTGCACTGCTGACACATATGGCCTCGCCTCCTCTCAGCCTGTATCTTGCATCATTGTCGGGTAAGAGCTTGTCAATCTCCCGTTGCAACGCTGCTATCGGTTGTATCAAAGCAGCTCGATGTACTGCAATGACGGACTGGTGGTACTGAAAAGACATGAAAGCGGCAAGGTGTAGCTGGTTATCACCGCAGAGTAAGTCATTCCCTGGTCGTAATTCGGCCGGTACTAGCGAGGGCCAAAGCAGAAGCTTCTTATCCAGTCTCGCGGTGTCGAGAAGGATTTGCTTTGCTGTTCTTTCGCCCGGCTGGTGACCATATAGATGTGTTGAGATGTCATGCTGAACTTCCGCGAGAGCCATGTTCCATTGTAAAAAGTCGTGGCCGGGAGCACGCTGATCCGCTGCCATCATCTGATCAGTGTTGACCACTCCAATTGCAGAAGGCCTTCCACACTCCAACTGTCCCATCTTCTCGAGACAACAAGATACAGCCCATATGCGAGCATGGAACAATTGCTGATCTCGTCGTTGTATTCCATGCTGTTCTGATGGCCTGACTGCGGAATGTCGATGCAGTCCCATTGACTGAGCTATTCTGACAGCAGTTCCAGTTGCGCCCCAGGCTAGCCCATCTTTGTTCCTATCCAATGGTCGTCAGTCAATTGTTCTATGATCACAGACGTCAGGAAAATGGTCAGTTCTTACCTTCCTCTGTAGCATATGGCGAGCAACAATAGACACTGCACTGTCGTCAGGTACGGGAAGTTGATAGACTGACCGGCGAGTGCCGCACCGATCCTGAGATATCTTGTGCCAATCTCGGAAGGTGCGCCATTCAACTCATCAGCTCCAAGACTCATCAAAAGATATGCTATTGCAAGGAGTGGGACCTTAGTATATGACACGGACTTGAGGTCTGGCAGAGGAGCGATTCGGTGAACGATGGCTTTTGTGTCGTCGATGTCGGTGATTGGGTAATAGACGTGCAAGCGTGTGAAGTAAGCAGTGAGATAAGCCTCTCTCGTGCTGTAATCGGGAAATGGAAGCAGTTCCAGGCTTAAAGGCAATTCCATCTCCTCAGCATGCTGCATACCATGACGAAAGAGGGCAGAGACTGGTTCGACATTGTATGATTTCAAGTATATGTCAAACGATTTTGTCAAACACTGTGCGCTACTAGCGCCCAACATTTTGAAGCGATTGTTGACGAAGTCCAGATTAAAGGACATGTCGTGTGGTTGCTGGACAGGTGAAACATCATTTGTTTCTGGTAGTACGGGAGTACCCAAATTGCCATTGATGGAAGGCGTTTGGTTGTTCAATGGCTGTGGAGATGGCTGAGGTAGATCCACTGACCGCCTAATGGCCGGAGGAAGATAGTTGGCCTCAGGCGCTTCGTGACTGAGGCCGTTCCGTTCAGATAGTGGACCAATTGGTGGTGGGTTCTGCATCGGAGCGGGAGGGGGATTCTGAGGTGGCTTCTCAGGAACGTCCACCCACTCCCTCACAACGGGGATCTCAGGTCTTTTGGGATCGCTTGTAAAGCATTCCGAATTCCTGCTGCAGCAATTTGTGCATTTTGGATAGTTTGCATCACATTTGACCTTTCGCCGCCTGCACTCATTGCATGCCGTCGTGAGGCGAGTCTTTTTTGCGGGAGGAGGGTTCATTCTGATGAGATGTAATGGATAAACAGTGCCTCTCTCTTTTTTGTCGTCTGTTGGTTATCCTTATTATCAGGTCCGGTGAATATGTTTCGTCAGCTTTCTTCGGCGAAGCTCGTCGCGTTGCATCGCGGTCGTCTCTTGCAAATGACAAGATACTGAAAGCGACAAAAAATTGTTACTCTGCGGTAAGAACAAAGCGTTCTCTGTCGGCTGAAGATGATCCGAGCTGTATAGAGACAGAGAGTATGCAAGTGATGTGTTCGGGAAAGGTGAACCCCTCCGACGGGTCGAGGGCCTTCTGCCTCGGGCGGGCGCTCTCCACAACGCCAAGAAAGTCGTGCCCGCTCTCCGCCTTCCTTCCCTCGTCGAGTCTTTGTTCAAGCTCCTGCCTTCTTCAAGTCGACTTTTCATGTCTTCTGCAAGCTTGAGCTGGTTCTCACATCCATCACGTGCTGACATGATGCTTGAGTCGATCCTGATTAGCCGCCCACCGCCCGCTGCCTGTCGCCCAAAGCCAACCGATTACTCCTTACCGGTTGCGACACTGCTGCTAGGGCCGATGTCCACGACCATTGTCTTGCATTCCACGCCGCCTCGTCTTGCACGCTCAAGCGTACAAGCCAAGATCCGACCTTATCGAGCAGCGACATTTTGCCGCGACATGATCGATATCGCCCAGACGAACGAGAACAAGTGAAAGCCAGCCTTGGCCAGTGTCAGGCTCACGAAGATTGCTTCACTCTCGATATCACGTAGAGGTTCTGGCTGCGGCAATGTACAACAAACGAAAGGAGACCCGGGAGGTCCTGAGATATACATGAGGATATGAAGAGTAGGGATGTCTCATTCTCGATGCCCGAGCATGGCAAGACTTGACTGTCTACGAAAAAGCTGCGATGCCACCTTGCAGAGCATTGCTGATTACATCCACAACCTCGTTGGCCTCTGCAATCAAATCCTGGGGTGTTCTCTCCAAGATCTCGTTGCTGAAGTACAAGTGATCATCAAGCAGGATCTGCAGACCAGCCTTGATGAATGGATCCGTTCCGCTCGCATCAAACAATGCCTTCTTCGACTTGAGAACATTGACTGCAATAGGGTTGTCGACCGAGAGAGTTGTATTGACGTGGTCAATAAGTCTCATGGCATCGCTTTCCGAGAGCAGAGTGGTAGGGAGAGTCGATGCGTCAAAGCCACCCTTGCGAGTCGCGATGTGGACTTTGGTCAACTGGAGGAGAAGGGGCCCTTGTGCGAGAATGCCGCCTTGATAGCCGCGGACCATCGATGTCAGGTCTTGAACATCTTGATCAAGAGAGGTAATGTCGTTGTAGACGTCGTCAACTGAAGCTGCGATTACTGTTGAGACAGACAGCAGCAAGGTGCTGATGGTAGCAAAAATACGCATTCTAATATGGTGAGTTTTGGAGGTTTGGGAAAAGACGGGATGGTGTTGGCAGAATGGCAGAATGGCAGAACAGCAGGCAAGTACCTCTTATGCCCACAGCAAGATCATACAAGTGCCTCGGCCCTTCAACAGTTCATACCATGACGAAGGACGAAAATTGATGTTGTCCTCTCGGCCGACTCAATTCTAGGTTGAGGATCTTCATTGACCCCACATTTGACATGGCGATCACTTCAGCTCCCCTCGCGTGTTGCTTTCCAACGGTCAGGCACGAGGTCTTCGGCAAGCTCGCACCGACAGCGCTACGTGCGGAGCATACTTCTCAAAGGGATGCTCTGAATCGTTTCTTTCGCTTCTCGACATGTTTTCGCGACATGCCTCGGTATGGCTTGAAAATACGTGCGAGGGAAGACAGCGGCGATCTTTGCCGATCAGGCTAGAACAGGAACAAGCAAGGATCCACCTCCGCGCTTCACAACTGCCATGACAACATACGCACGAAAGAAGGTCATGCATGGTCGCCATGAATTGAATATCTAGCTAGGTATCCCCGATTGCTTTTACAACCATTCTATCTCGTTTTCCAGTCTCTCTACCAATTGTCAGTTATCACCACACATCATGCGCTTCCAACTTCTCGTCTCGTCCCTCCTGGCTTGGACCGCAGCAGCAGCACCTCTACAAGCTCGCGACATCATCACCGCCCAGACACTCATCTCCGACATTAAAGGCATCGACGACGGCGTCAACGCCTTGGCCGCGTCCATCAAGGCCTACGACGGCGGCCTCATCAAAGAACTTCCCATCGGCGCCGACATTACGGCCATCCATATCGCCAACCGCAAAGGCTTCCTCGACGCCAACCTCCGAGCTACACCATTCAATGCCGCCGACTCGACTGCCATCGTAGAATACACCGCCTCCAGTGTTGGTGTGGATATCCCGGCTTCCGTCGATGTCCTCAAAGCTAAATACGACGTTTTCGTGAGCCAGAAGGTCGTCATTCTTGCTGGACTGAAGCTGCTCAAGAACGATCATGACACTTTCTCGGCTGCTTTAGTCGCAAAGATCACGGCGGATAAGGAAAACGGTGTTGCTGCTGTTGCTGTGATTGACGACGCGCTACAGAGTGCAATTGACCTTTACTCATCATGAGATAATCATGAGCATTAATGGGCTTGTTGGTTGAAGACTGGTATATTGGCGTTAGGCATGGTCTTTGTTTCCGGCGTTTTGTAGGTAGCCAAGTCTTTGTTTCTCCTTCTCGACATTGTTCGACTTGCTTATTGAGGTGCATCGACTGAGTTTACTCTTGATGTTTTTTTCCAGTAAATCTCCAGAGTCAAGTCGTGTTGCTCTTTCCTCGAACGCGCCTCCTCCAACACAGTCAGTCTCTTGATTTCCCGGCCGCGTATCAATTCCACACAACAATCTCAGATTCGCTCCTGCCTTTCAAATATCCAGTCGTGGCCGATACAGGGAACCCTTTTCCGATTGCCCCAGTCTCGTCCAAATTTGCGGCTCTCCTTGTCGTTCAAGCCCGACCGCCTACGCCTGACGCACCAATCTTGAGACCATCGCACCGGATTACGAACACGAGCGGCGACATTTGGAGCAAATCGTGGCTTCTGGCTTCTCTCGACGCTTTTCAGTCCCACGACCTATCTTCACATATTATCACATACCGTTTTCGACTCTTCGTCTCAACGAATCGCCAGCATTCACGCTCCTCCTCCAGCTGTAGAACCTCAGAGATCCACTTTCCGCCATTCATTACCATACCCATCAAGTTAAGGCTCAATGTCCGCTGCTGAGGAGGATGCAATCGAAAAAATACTCAAATCTGAAGGTGCAGAAAAAGAGATGAGCAAGAAGATTTTTGAAGATGTGAGCAAGAAGCGGGAGCAAAAGGACAAGAACCACGGCATCAGAGAGCGCTCGTGCATCTCTACCTTTGATGCTAGTCGTCACCTGGCAAGCACGGGTGAAGAATTACTCGAATACAAGATGCTGGTCAGAGAAGAACTGCACTCGTCATCCAGGGAGCTTGAGGAATTGGAGGCAAATTTCACGGCTTTGATGGATGGCGTTGTGACTTTGGAGATGGACTTGAGAGAAGCTGAGAAGAAGTTAGAGAAGGCGAGACAGAAGTTGGGAAAGATGGAGGAGAAGCTCAATAAGGGTTGGGCGATGCAAGCACATTGATGATGTTTGACGGATAAAAGACATGGAAGGCACATGGTCTTGTAAATTGTCTGGCCGAATCTATGCCTATGAGGCTATGAACGGCACGATATGAGATGATGACGAAAGGAAGGGGGTGGAGGTCGAAACGGTCATGCTATTCATCACAAGTTTAGGTTCAGGCTCTCGCTGCTGTCTGTTTGTACGCCATCTCTTCAGCTTCCCTATTCCTCTCCACCCAATCCTTTGCACCCGAGTAGTTGCAATTATACTCCATGAACTCCTGCGGATTCAGCTTGACTGTCTTGTTGTCTTGTGATGCAGCTGGTTTTGCTTGCAGTCTGCTGTATGCTTGGATCAATGAGGCTCGGTCATATCGTGCTCTTTGGACAGCCTCGAGACGCTCCTGAATGTCTTGACCGGATGCCTCCTTGCCGATGTCGGATAGATATGCTTGTAGTGCTTCTGCGTCTTCGATACTTTGACTCGCGCCTTGACCTTGGGTCGGTAACATGGCGTGAGCTGCGTCTCCAATCAAGATGGCTCGTCCCTTTGTCCATGTTGTAAGAGGATCAATATCCCGCAATTGCCAAAGTGCAACATCGGGAGCGTGAGACATGATCTCCCTCACCCAAGCAGGGAAAGCTGCAAAAGCCTCAAGCACTTCTTCCAAAGGAGCAGAGTTGTTCCATGAGGTACCTTCGTTGGTTGGGTTTGGGTCAGGGACAAGACAGACGAGACCGAACATTTCGCCGCCTCTGCCGGGACCCATGATGACGCGCTTGTCGTGGCCGACGATCATGGTCGTTGCTGACCGTTTGAGAGAAAAGACGTCTTCTGAAACATCCAATTCTGGCAATTTGTCTGTTTCGACTAGAATGCGATAGGCGGAGTGGCCGGTGGGTATGGCTTTTGATCCTTCGCTTGCGGAGCCCTTGATGACCTCGTCTCTGATTGCGCTACGGATACCGTCTGCTCCTACAACCACGTCTCCTTGGACGGAACTTCCGCTGCTGAGATGAACAACTCCAGTGTCGCAATCACAACCGATAACGCCAGAAGAAGTACGGATGACGGCCGGGGAACCAGGCATATTTTCCGATGTCGCGGCTTGACGAAGTGCATCATGGAGATCCTGGCGATGGTATAGCATCCTATCGGCACCAAATTGTAAAGTGTTGAGTTTCATTTCGACTTGCAATTTCCCCTCGACATTGAGAAGACGGAAAGCTTCATCGACCATTGGTTTCTTTTCTTCCAGGAAGGGAGTCATGTTCCAGCCATTGACGATCTTCGAGGCATTTGGTTGAAGAGAGATCAATGCGCCGACTTCTTTGTTCATGCTTGACTTTTCGAGAACTAGAATCCTGCGGCCTTCTTGACGGAGAGCGATTGCCTGAGTAGAAATGTCAGTGAAAAATCAGAAGATCCGGACGCTGAGGTCATCCTCACGGCAGCAAGACCAGCGATGCCGGCACCAACAATCACCACATCCCAATGTTCTACTTCTGACCCGATCGCCATTTGTGATAATCCTGGACAATAAGTCTGAAAGAGATGGAAGTGCAAGACATGAGGAGGGGTAACGATGGATGTTTATTGATGAGGTTATCTGCGCTTTGGAGTGGAGCTACTCGTTGACCTCGGACATGTAGTCTTATATCGGTGCTGGTACATTGTGACCGATAAGCGGCACATCATTGTCGCATGACCTTCGTTGTTGGTTGTTGCGATGTTGCGGGTGTGAGTGGAGGGAAGGATTCTCGGTTCGGTTCGGTGAGTCGGCTTGTCGACCGCGCGTTGATCTCGCCCGCTCTCAGCCACCGCCGCTTTGACTTTCGGAGCTTTGCTCGCCTCTCCTTTTTCCGTCCTTCGTTTCTCTTCGGCGAGAGTGCCCAAACCCGCCATGAGACATTCTCTCGGCGCCTCTCCGAGCAGCGCATTCGCCAGGTGACTCCGACAAAACTCTGAGCCCTGCTGAACCTAGCCAGCGATGGCGCGCCCTCCACACCCGCCGAGATGACCGACCTTGCGCAGAAGGCAGGTGCACTTCTACGTGCATTCTCCGGCTCAGGCTTGTTGATTTTGAGTTCGACTCAGATGCATTTGACTATCAGGGTCCCCGGGGATCTACACTATCAAGGTACATGAAAAGATGACATCTCAAAGTGGTTGGACATATCCCGATAGCATAGGAAAGAGTCGGAAACGCAAGCGTTCTATCGCAGATGGTGAGCTCTTTCCACTAGACTTCCAACTCGACCTAACAGAGATCAGTACATCTGTCTAAGGTCAATAAAACCAGACATGATGACAGCCAAGTATTTTGCGCGTGTTCGGGGGACAGTTCGTGTATTACGCCAAACCCAGTTGAAAGTGACCAAACCTTTCTCTCCAAAGAACGCGACCTCAGCCACAAGAACAATATCCTGCCCTCGCCAACAACCGTCCGACAGGAGGATGATGTTGATGAGATACTGAAGAATTTCTTCGAAGACAGCGACACTACATCCGACGACGACTCGCCAGGACAATCATCACATTCCGGCGTGGATACACCGGATACTATCTACTCTCTCCATACAGATCAAACCCTTACCACAGAATCTCCACCTACATTGGCGAATCAAAAATCCTCTCGCCCATGGAATTGTCGAGCTCAAGAGAGTCAGCATGCTTTCACCCTCTACACGTCTTCGAGTACTTCTCATCGCAAATACAAAGGCCCGAGCAGCCTTCAAGCTTTCTCAGAGTGGCTTCAACTGAACACTGATGGTCTCAATCTTGACTGTTCGGAGCAATTCCGCCACGGCACTTCTCATTGCGAGGAGATGGACATGCCACCGACCTTGAGTATGCCGGCTCTCTGTGTTGATTGGCATGTCTACACAGATGCCTATTTCCAGGAGATCGCCCCATTCTTTCCTGTGATTGGAAGGGAGCAAATCGTCAGAGCTGCGACATATCTTAGCAGATACGACCACTTGGAAGAAAGACCGACCGGTGATCGACCAGCCATGGCGTGCGTGTATGCCTGCATTGCTCTCGGTGCGCGTACGAAAGGTCACATTGGCATCGCTCAAGCGTACATTGAGAGCGCTTGTTCACTCGTGGGTCACCTGGTCAGCTTGCCTTACATGGATTCCGCGCAAGCTCTTCTGCTAATCTCCTTGGAGCATCGTGGACGGAGCAAAAGTGGAGCTGCTTCTATGGCTCTTGGACAAGCCCTTCGCATCTTCAGTTCTATGGGCTTACACCAGAAGCTCTTTGGCTGCGACGACTACCTATCTCCAGCACGTCAAAGGTCGGATCAGAGGACATGGTTGACAGCATGTGCGCTGGAGCAGGACCTAGCATTCGAGAGCGGTCGCCCATCAAGTGTACGAAGCTGTCAATTTGACTGGAACATCCTTAATGCAGCCTCAGATGTTCCAGCAGATTTCTTGAAACCTCTAGTGAATCTTGCGCACATCCAGAGTCAAATCACGGAAACATTGTTCGATCAAAGTATTTGCGCAACACCACCCGACTTGGACGGTATATTGACGATCCAGGGCGAACTTGATGAGTCTCTGACCAGATGGTCGGACAACCTGCCCGAGCCTTGGAGGCCTCGTCGTGGCCTTCTCCGTTGTCCACCTGCTTTGCTTGCCTTCAGAACCTCTCTGACTTTTCATTTCCACCAAGCGCTCATCACGTTACACCGCACAGCCTTGATTGATGGCCTTTCAGCTGATACTCCAAGTGTCAGAGCAAAAAGGAGTCATCGTCGCCGACTGCAGAAGAGTGAAGGGATCTGCGCGAACTCAGCCAGAGATATCCTGACTACCTATTTGCAATACATCAAGCAAGGTCATTCCTCGCCTTTTATCACCTTGAACCAGCCGCTCCTAGCAGTATACGTTCTCACTGTCTACAATCTGAAACACCGAAGCGCTTGGTCTGCACATACAGATCTTGCTTTGCTAGGTTCAAGTGCCAAAGCAATCAGAGATGGATATCAAGAGCACGGTATGCTTCCTGGCTTCTGTGACATGCTCGCTACATTGGAGCGACGTGTAACTCGCGGCGCGCAACCAGAAGATGGGCAAACGACTAGCATAGATTCGCAACCGGGAGAGACACCATGGGAGTCGCCTACAACAGATGTATCTGCAAGCGTTTTCGGTTCTGAATTCGGTCCACTAGATGTTGATGTTTTGTTGGAAACACAACTTCTGGCAAGCTTGCAGAGTCAAGAAATGGCGTTCGAGTCACCTCCGCTCAACACCATTCCCGGAATTGAAGATCAGGATCTACGTGAGTGGCTGGATAGTCCACGACTCTCAGATGAGGAAATCTTGAGTTACCGCTTGTAGACTAGTTTGACAGCTGCAGGAGAGCGGCTGGTGCTCCACTGTGGCGTCTGGAGAACGTCTAACCGAACAATACCACACGGCTCACAATGTGCGAATCTGGCAGTCTCATGCATATCCAGGTACCTTGACATCGAAAACCAGGTTTTGATACTCCTTCCGAGTGCAAGTTCCATTTCCTGTGTCATCATTTCTGGTCATCTCGCATGCACCTTTGACGACCCTCCTGATGCATGATGCACAGCACAGAGCCACTTCCCTGCAAGTCGAACCAGGCCACTGGTCCGATCGCCCGCCAAAGCGATGTCATTCGCTTCCAAAGTGCCTCGATTGGTCTTATTGAGCTTCTAGAAGCGGATTTTGGTCATAATTCCTGGCAAATAGGCCGCTGCGGTTAACTCGAAGACTCCGTCACATCCTGCATTGGGTTTTCGCCTCGAGTAAGAGCCACTCCACTCCTTGCCCTCGCAGTAGCGCTAGGACAGCCTGGTCCGGCCCGTCGCGAGAGCGAGGTGCACCGAGCCACTCATCATCAGACGCCATGTAGCACAATCAGTCGTTTCCTAAGACAGTGTTTGATCGGTGGCTTAACGCGGCTGCGTTATAGGTCGCTCGACTCGAATCCACTGCGAAGCCACAGGCCGATGACAGCATAGGCTCTACGTGCGCACAAGGGTCGTTCATCTCGTCTGCTGCAAAGCGAGCCGTGCTCGAGTAGGAGGTATAAAGGTCTTCACCCCCTTCTGTCTCATATCATACTTGATCATACTCGAATTGAGTTTCAACGACAAAATGAAGCTAACCGCTGTCTTCTTTCTCAGCCTCATCACAGAATCCGTCTCCTTCCCGTGGCTTCATCGAGACTTTGCAGAGAATGCCAAACGCGGGTTGGACATCGTAAAGAAAGACCCAGAGCTGGTATCACTTCTCGAATCCATCTACCAAGATCAACTACAAGAGCGAGATGACTTCTTCGCCGCTATGGCCGATTACACTGGATCTTGTGGCGACACTGAGGCAGAATTTGAGCCCATACTGGAGAAACGGACTACTGCCAACTGCTTGCCTCACACACTTCCCGACTTCCTACCAAGCAACATCACCGGCTTGAAGAAATTTCCGGAGGCAGCATACCCTTACAAAGATCCTGCGCCTTCAGATCAGAGAGGGCCTTGTCCCGGTATGAATACTCTGGCCAATCACGGCTATATCCCTCGCAATGGAATCACCACCGTGGCGCAAACTGTTGTTGCTGCAGCACGCGTGTTCAACATGGGAGCGTATGTGTGCGCGCAATGTTTCTTCTTTTGCTCCTGCTAATTGTCCACGTCCAGCGATCTCACCACTTTTCTTGCAGGTGGTTCAGTCCTCTTTGCCGGCGACATACCTACAATGCGATACTCAATTGGTGGTGCAGATAAGCGCACCAACTCCGCTGGTGCACTAGGCAGTGCATTGGGAACCGAAACTGGTCTATCCGGTCATCTCCGGTTCAAAGAAGGTGATGCTTCTGGCACCCGCTGCGATTTTTACCTCTGCGATGGCGATAACCACAACATGAATGGCAGCATCTTCAAGGACCTACAAGACAAAGCGAAGACTTACGGCGGTGGTCAGTACAACGTCAAGGCCTTGATTCACCACTCTGCGGCTCAGTACCAAAACTCTCGCAACAACAACCCGAACTTCTACTTCTTGCCACCCTCGTCTGCACTGACTATCGGAGCTACCTACTTCACCGCCGGCTTCTTCTCCAATGGTACTATCGGATACGGAGGTGTTGCCAACGAGGCATCAATTGCGTCTTTCGACGGTGCTTATTTCAACACCAACGGCACAGTCTCATACCAACCCGAGCAGATCCCACCTCAAGGCTGGTATCGTCGCGGTTTCCCCATGTTCCTCTCTGAAGGTATTGATGGCATCATTACCCTGTATACCGGTGTAGCCGCCATCTTGGGTCAACCCGACCTCTTCGGCGCCAACACCGGTACAGCTGGCGACTTCAACGGACAGCAAAGTCTCGCTTCTTTTGCCGGCAGTGGCAACTACGGAGGCACCACTGTGAACGGAACTATCTGTGCTCTGGAAGGAGCTCTCTACGGTGATTTCGTCAATGAATTCAGTAATGTGCTCTCGACAGCTGTAGGTGCTCTGAATACCGTAACATCTCTGTTCGGTCAATACGGATGTCCTGTTCCCAGCGGTGCTCCAGCAGCTCAAGGCGCTACAACCTTCCCTGGATACCCCAAGCCAAGCCCTTGCACTTTGAACAGGATGCAGAACGGTCTTGATCAATGTGCGCCTGATACCAATACCTACGACAGATTCAACTCGAAAAGTGTGCCTTTTTGTTTGAACTCGCCGAGCAAGGTTGCCGCGAGCTCGAACCCGTTGCCTGTGCCTGGAATATTTTGAGCATTCTCTCGGAAGCGTTACATGGAATTTGCTTAACTATATCTGAGATGACTATACCATGGGCTTGTTCAAATTGTGTACGTCCAGTATGGCGGTCAGCGAACTGTATGTCTGGAACGACCGAGTCATCGCGTCGATGACTAACTGGAATGGGTCACCGGTTGTGACTTGGCTTGATGTACTCTCCATGACTCACTACTACCCAACCGAGATGTTGACCTTCGTTCATCTCCCTAAAAATTCTTCAAATCGATATTATCTGCGACCATCAAAATGACTACAAAACGTATTACTCAAGAATTCCTGAAATTCCAGCGCGAGCCTCTGGAAGGATGCTCAGCAAACCCCGTCAATCAAGATGATCTTCACCACTGGGTGGCTACCATCACTGGCCCTTCCGAATCTCCCTATGCTGGAGTAGTGTTTACCATCGACGTCTGGTATCCGCATAATTATCCTCACAATGCTCTTCGGATTGCTTTCTGCTCTCCAATCTTTCACCCCAACGTGTCCCCACAAGGCGATGTACAGCTTGCTGAGTTGGAGAGGTCGCAATGGTCACCTGCTTTCACTATCCAGACTGTTCTTGTGTCCTTACAGGCGATGTTGTCGGATCCGAATCTTGAAGAGGGGTGTGTGCTGAATGATAGCGCGGCACGTTTGTACTTGGAAGATTTGGCTGGATTCGAACAGAAAGCGCGGGGACATGTCATGGCTCATGCTGGTTAAGATACGATTTCCCGTTTGATGGAATGACGAAAAAGGACATGAAATGCCACCAAAGTCATCCGCATCCATCACCACCAGCCCGACCTCCTCATGTCCCTCACTCCTCACCAAAGCTTCAACTCCTCTTGAGCTCTCTCACCACCCTTAGGATATTTGCCAGCTTTATGGATAGGAAACCACTCCGTCAACGTCCTATCCAAAGTCACAATCTTCCCGTCATCTCTGGCCTCTCTACCTTCCATCTCGAACGCATACCATCCTTTTCCATCAACCTCTGGAATATCCCAGAATGCGAATGAGGCGTTTCCGGCATCCATGCGCAGTTTCATCCAGACGATTCTCATGGGTCTGTGGCCGAGTGGCCAGTGGTTGGTATCGGGTTCATGTTTGACGAGGGAAAGCATGAGATCCTGTGGTTGTTAGTGGAAGAATATGGGAAAGGAGGAATAGATGACGAACGTAAGTTTCGGTTGTTCCCCAGGCTACGCGGACTTCGCTGTGAGAGACAATTGGTCCGGAGGCGGGTTTCTCGTAGCTGAGGTTTATGGATGCTTGAGCGAGGGTGGAGAAGGCAGCGATGCTGCTGACGATTGCGGTAATCTTCATAATTGATTTGAATGCGTTGCGAGCTGAGATTATGGAAATCGATTGGACTGTTTGTCTCTGAGGTTGCGATTTGTTCACGTCCGTGATATGCTTTATATTGCGGTAGGGTAATCTTGGTGCCTTGAAGCTTTGCGGATCATGCTGGTGCCTACTCGAGTAGAAGGAGGATATGCATAACGTCGATTGAATCCTTCGAGGCTGTGTACGGGGTCAATCACTTGGCGCGAAGGATTACCGGCACTTCTTTTGGTCTGGACGTCACTTCTTAACACAGTATACATTCAAGGAGAGGTAATGTGCAAACGTGTCGTTGATTGTGAATTAGATGTTCTTTCAGACTCGCAGCATCACTCTGGTCAACGGGTTCTGACCGGATCGTGGGCTTCGCGCGAAGCATTGCGCGCTGAGAGTTGGTTCGCGCCTGCGTTCTACGAAAAGACTCCAGTGAGTTTTCGATATTGCAGTGACGCTTGCTGGTGGAATTGAGCATCGTGGCTTCCCTTCGAATCAATTCACCTAATTCGGTCGTTCTTGATGACCATGCGAAAGCTTGGCGTCATGCGCAAGCGTGCAACTCCAGCGACGACTCGCTCTTGCTGTTCGTCAAGCTTCCTCGTCAACTCTTACTCGAACATCATCGCCACCAATTCTTCTTCAAACAGATCATCGACTTTTGCTTGAAGTATCATCATCATCAACCCTTACTTGAAGCATCATCATCTTCCCGCATATCCCTCTTATTCCATCCATTGTGCCGTCCTTTGCGTACACACACCCATCATGCCTTCGATGCATCTCTTCACGTTCGGTATCCTCGCACTTCTTCTCCCAAATGCCATAGCTGCACCTACATCCAACACGGCAGCATACGCAGTCAAAGAGAGACACGATGCACCACAAGGCTGGACCAAGATAACCTCTCCCGTCGAGTATCAGACCATCAGTCTTCAGATTGCTCTCAAACAGCAAAACTCCGACGCCCTCACAAAGATCGCCCTGGAAGTCTCTGATCCGTCCCATCCCCGCTATGGCCAATACCTCTCTGCCAAGCAAGTTCGTGATCTTGTCGCTCCCTCGAATGCAACCATCGATGCCGTCTTTGGCTAGCTTCTAGGACATGGCATCGATACTGCCGCACTCAGCTCCACCAGAGACTGGATCAACGTCGACTTGCCTGTTCACAAGGTCGAGGGCCTCTTGAACACCACCTACTTCAATTACCGTTACACGGACGGCTCGACATTGGTTCGCACTTCAGAGTGGTCGCTACCCGTCTACCTACATGGATACGTTGACCTGATTCAACCCACCACCTCTTTCTACCGGACTCCCAGGCCGCTAATCCGCCCAACACATGAGCATGTTCCGATGAGACGGCATCAAAGAGAGGACTTGTTGGAGACGATGCCGAACGATGTAAGTCTGCACACATCACACGTCTGTCAAGGGTATCTGACTGATCCGCGTCTCGTAGGCCTCAGGTTCTTCAGCTTGCAACATCAGCAAACTTTGCGACCCTACTGAGACTTCGCTTCGTTGTCTGCGCTGCCTGTACGGAACGATGAACTACACTGCCCAAGTACCCGAGAGAAACATGATCGGCGTCACAAGTTATCAAGGCTCAGTATGCATGCCACACACCCTGTATTTCAAGGCGTACGGGCTAACAAATATCAGGTTCAGAGGCGATCCGACATCAGACAATACCTCAAGAAGTTCCGTCCGGAAGCAGTAGAAGTCGCCGATACATTCCCCATTGTCTTCACCGCAGATCATCACAAGAATTCGACAGATCCCACAGATCTCGCCGAGGCTGATATGGATGCAGAGTTGGCCATCGGAATCTCTTGGCCAACCTCATTCATGGCATGGTCAACTGGTAGATAGGTTAACCCTTGGGCCATCCGAAACCTAAAGCCAGGCGAGGATTTCATTGAGTGGATGGTTTACGTGTTGGCACAAGACAGTTTGCCGCAAGTCATCAGCACTTCTTGGGGGGCCAACGAACACACGTGGCCGCTCGCGACAACGACACGTTTATGTGATGGCTACAAGGAGCTTGGCGTTCGTGGGGTCTCACTTATCTTCGCCAGCGGTGATGCTGGTGTGGTCGGTGTCCGAGACGAGTCTTGCGGTTCCGAATTCCATCCGACATTTCCTGCATCTTGTCCTTGGATCACGGCTGTCGGCGCCACAAAGGGCTTTGAGCCTGAAGTTGCTGTGTCAGCTTATGGTAGTGGTGCTGGGTTCTCCAACCACTTTCCCATGCCAAAGTACCAAGTCGACGCCGTCCACGGGTATCTTGAAGGGATAGGTGATATGCACGCAGGAATGTACAACCGCTCTGGACGGGCCTATCCAGATGTTGCAGCCCAAGGAGCATTGACCACCATCGTGACGAGTGGTATCAAGACATCCAACAGTGGCACGAGCGCATCTGCACCCATCTTTGCAGCTGTGATTGCATTGGTCAACGATGCACGCATCGCAGCTGGCAAACCAGTGCTTGGCTTCTTGAACCCATGGATATACGGTGCAGCTTCTGCAGCTTTTATCGACGTCGAAGATGGTTCTTCAGTCGGTTGCGACACGGATGGTTTCCCAGCTGCCGATGGGTGGGACGCTGTCACCGGCTTCGGTACTCCGGTAAGTGTAAATGTCCCAGCCATCGTCCTGTCGTCTACTGACCGTCTTCCAGAACTTTGACAGACTCATCGAAGCGGCATTCAGTGTGTTCGAGACTTGATGGAGTCGCCAGGAGGAATATCGGTTTAGGGGATAGGACTGTTATCGACGGAACCGGACGACGGCATCATTGACCGCACCGTATTTCTTTGTTGCTCACAATCACAATTGATGAATTGATATGAATTTCCTGCATGCTCTCGACTTGTACACCGTGTCTACCGCTACTGTGATTGTCTCTCAGAATTTGTATCCCCTTGTGTTACCAGTCCCATCCTCACAAGTCGAGTATACGCTTACTGGGAAGGCAGACTTGTGCGGAAGAACTCAAACAACCTAGAGAAAGGAATCAAATCCACGCGATCATACAGATCAGCATGACCAGCACCGGGAACCCAGATAATCTCCTTCGGTTCCGCAGCGCGCGCATACGCATCGGCGCTGAATTCGCGGGAGTGAGCAATATCGCCAGCAATGAACAGCATAGGTCTCGGCGAAATAGTTTCGATGTCGTTGAAGGGGTAGAAGTTCATGAACTTGATATTGCTAGTTGTCGTGCGTGCGGTTGTGATATTAGGAGCTGAACCAGGAGGAGTAACTTCACCACGAGAAGTACGATAGAAATCATAAAACTCTGCATCGATTGCGGTGGAGGAGTTTGTCAATCGCAAAGGAGTGCCCAGATTATATTCCACTTCCCCTCCTGCAGCTTCTATCCAGCGTTGTTCTGCCGCTTGTGCGATGAGTTCTTTACGCTGTTGCAAGTTTTGGGAATGTTCGAGTCCATCACGGTTGACGGCGCCCATGTCGTACATGCTTGACGTAGCCACTGCGGAAATCCTCGGGTCTATTTTCGCAGCGCTGATGACGAAACTGCCGGATCCGCAGATACCGATTGCGCCTATGCGTCTGCGGTCGACGTAGGATTGCAGACCGAGGTAGTCGACCGCAGCGCTGATGGCCTCGGCATACATGTCTGGGTTTACGTTGTTGAGGGGGAGTCCTTGACTTCCTCCATAAGAAGGCAAGTCGATGGAGACGGCGATGAACCCCTGTTCGGCCATCTTTGTAGCGTAGAGATTGGCGCTTTGTTCTTTTACTGCACCCATTGGGTGGCTGACGATGACGGCGGAGTGATTGGTGCTGCGATCCAATGTGTCTGGGAGGAAGAGGTTGGCTGCGATGGTGGTGTGGTAGATTGTAGGGAGAGAGATTGGCCAGATTGTGACATTGTCGCTGCGGTAGAAGTTGTTGGCGCCATAAGACATGTTTTGCGCGGTAGCTGATTGTAGTAGGGCCATACCAAAGGTGGCGATGTTGGTGGTAGTGATCTTCATTGTGTGATCGATGTTGTTGGTCGCTGTCTGAGTCTGATTTGATGTGACATGTCGTAGACCATCATGCCTGATCTTATATCCCGTGCTGCTGGCTAGAGCATCATGTACAGCCACCATTTATGACGGTGGCCAAGTGTCCAAGGTAGTATTGACGCGTAGTTTTGTATCATTCTGGCATGGAATGCTCTTTGCGAAACCTGCTTCCGTCGGCCGATATTGAAAGTCGGATCAACATTTTTCGGCCGAAAATCAGCTTCTTGGCCGTCGTCGAATGTGAACTTGAGCTTAGCATTGTGAATGAGCCCTCTCATCTCTCTAATCACTTCTTCAAGAGGGTGGTATGTGATTATGATCGGAGCCGTCGTCGAGGTGGTCCGAAGTCGCTTATGCGTATGATAGGATGGTGACACGTCTTCACCAACAACATTCCGTATATTTGAAAATTGATTGAGCCAAACCGCCCTCGCGATATTGACGATGATTCTGAACAATCAGATTTGTCGTTCTCTTACAATTGGTCTCAACGTAGATTGTATGCATGCTCTCTACTTCCAAAATTCTCATCCCTCTCTGTAATCCGCTTGCTCTCATGCACCCTGTACAGAACCAGCGACGGCGGTTGAGTTCTGTACAAATGGAGGTGTACCGCCTAGAGTGCCCTTGGCGTCACCAACGTAATTGGGGGCTGAGATGCCATCTTCATATACATCTTCCCAATGTTCCAGCACATCCGCCACGATACCTCGAATGACGCTCCATGCATTACGTAGCCCAGGTCCTGTGGCTGCCTCGCCAACATAGTATCTGCTCTGGTAAGCGCTCAACTGAGGTGGAGGACGATCGAAATTTGAAAAGGCCTTGATCATGGCGACACGGGAAAAGTCAAGAAGCCCAGCTTCAGCAGCACCTGCAAGTCCTAGTAGCCGTCCTTGATCATCTTGGTTTGTGTTGCAAGGCTTTGCAGCTCCACTGGTCACAATATTGGCGTACACTTCGACATTGTGGCCGGCGACATCTCCGTGCCAGTAGATTTGTGAGGACACAACGTCGCAATGTGCTAAGAACGGTGCTTTTCTTGCGGCTTCGAAGAGATACGTCTGCCTTAGGCGCTGCAGATCGCTGTCAACGTCCTCAAACTCCAGATCCGTGGAGATGGCGGCTATACGATCGACAAGGGCGGTGTTCAGCTCGTAAACTTCAGATCCCACCAGACTCGGGTATTCAAAGGGTGAAGCCTGTGCGTAGGCATACATGTACTGAGAAGAGAAGTTCGCAGGCAGGTCGGAGCCAAGGAACATGCTGAGCCATTCCAACTGAATACTGTACTGACTGATTGCCACACCACCAGCAGTACCATACTTTGGATTCACGCCACCCGTCCCTGTGATAATCACATAGGTGGCGGTAAGATCAATCCCGGGTACCAAGGCTAGAGCGGTAATTTGTTGCGCAGATACCAGCTCCTGTCCGCATTCCAGCTTGCATATCTCTCCAGTCTCCGTACAAGCATATAGTGAGGTCAGCAATGGACCTGTATAAGATGTCGTGAAGTTGAGGCCGGATAAGTAGGTGAATTCGAATGTGTTCCCTATGATCAAGACTTTGGGTTTGCTTGACGTGCCGGATGATGCGGTAGCCCCTGTCGTCGATGACGTACAAATGCTGCTGTTCGTGGTCCGTGTTGAGTTCGATTTGTAGGCCCTACCAGGGCCGAAGAAGACAAAGAGAAGTGTCAGGATCACAAGAGTGTGACCAAAGGCAGTTTTGAGTAATCTGGTCATGGTGTAGCCGCCGATAGATCTGAGCAGGAACATTTGAGCGCAGATTGGTCTTCTATATGCTCCAAGTCGCCGATCGATTTTGCTGATATGAAAGTGCTACGGCGGACGTCGCCGACGATAAGAACAGAAACTTTGTGAAAGTCACGCCCATTCGAGATAGAAGGCTGTCTTGCTATCGCTCGGCGCGCATGGGTTTGATAACAGCCTAGTAGTCGAAAGCTTCTCGGAGAAATTTTCGGACATAACAACGCTGTGTCTGCCGTGTCTCTCGGTCCGTGACAGACTCTGAATGCACAACATTCACCAACTATCTGAGATGACTCAGAAGAAATATGGCGGCCGAGTAGCCCAACTCAGTACCACTCTCTACAGTCAAGAGGTAGTAGTAGCCATCCTTCTTGTAGATATGAGGACCTCTTGGTAAAGCCATTTCTTGTTCCATTCCCTACGTCGAACGTTTCGGTGAGATTTCTAGCCTTCATGTCGATGATCTGTGCCTTAATAGGGTGACCTACGTAGGCGACAACAATACTACGGTCATCATCAAAGAAGATGCTAGGATCAATGATGTACGGTGTCTCGATTGCAAAAGGCATTGACCATGCCGAGTCGTTGGTTACATCTCTCGAGATAAAGCTGTAAAATGTGGAGGCAAAGGGTCCTCAATGTAGGTCGTGATCAGGTAAAAGGTACTGCTGTGATAGCGAAGAGTTGTAGCGAAAATACCTCCTCCCTGAATGTTGTTATCTGACAACAGAGTTGGCAGCTGTTCTGGACGGTTGATTACATTGCTTGCCAGTTCCCAGTTGATGAGGTCCTTCGAGGGGTGGATCGGTGCTCCAGGATGTGCGAGAAATGACGATGTAGTACAGAAGAAGGTATTATTGCGCTTGGCCACAAAGACACAAGAAGGGTCACTATTCCATTCAGGGAGAATTCGATTGGTGTAAGAGACATTCTTGTTGCCGCTTTGTGTACTTGCGACGAAGGTCATCAAGGCAGTCAGTGCGAATTATAGAGTGGAAAGATAGAACATGCTTGGTCTTGATACTCAGTAAAATCGAAAGGCGACATGCCAGACGTTCATAGAGTGATGCTTCGGGTGGAGGCGAAATCACTGTGATTAGTCTTGTTTGTGTTTGAGTCCACATTGAAACGCGGCATACTCAATGATCCAGTCGACGATTCTGCATATCAACAGAGAAAGGCAATAGAAGCTCCGCCATGCTGTTGTCTTCTCCGGGATATGGGAATGAGTAGATGGGGTAGCCTAGGGATACGCGCTGCGTACGCTGAGGTGTTGAACAGAGGAAAGCAAACTTACCCATGCTCGCCCGCATTGCACGGGGCGGATGAGATGTCTACGAGAAGAAGCTTGCGTGCGGCTGGCAGGTCGAACAACTAGACGCAATTCATCACAGTCAATGCACGAAATTGATGCATTTTCAAGGTGCGTACCGATGAGGCTCGGGAAAGAGCAAAGTGCGGATCGTGGGCGAAACTTCTTTCCCGATGGCCAAAAGTCACGGTACTGCCTCTCCTCGCAAACCATGAGTTTAGAGTTCTAGCTTCGGTAGTCTCTTGCTCCTTCCCAGCCATCTCGAAGAGACGCGATTTGTGTAAAGATGTCTCCTTCCTAGTCCGCGTACAAGACTCGCTTGTTGCCAAGTCCTGCTCTTGTGAGCTCTTGCTCTAGACCTTGATGTCTCAGGCGCGACACGCGACGATCGCGTTGCTAATTCGCAGGGCACGCTTTCGGTGCAACGTCTATACCCACTTTCATGCATGGAGAAGGGCAACCGACCAATTGTAACCCTTACCAATTGGTGGATAAGCAGTGAGCGAACACGGCACTATCACCGGCTATGCCACACAAGGTGGGGACATGAAGTATCACCGGTTCTAGCCTGAACAGATGAGATATAGATCTCGCCCCAATCCCGTAAGCCTTCTCATCATCTCTTATTCCGACATTGCTCGCCATCATGTTGCATCTCGCGGGTATAGTCTATATCGTTTCTGCCGTGCTTCCACCTGCACTAGCGACAGCCACTCAAGATCTAATCTTTGACTATGTAATTATCGGTGGAGGGACCGCGGGGACTGTATTGGCAAATCGCTTGTCTGAGAACAAGTCTGTCTCTGTGGCATTGATTGAAGCTGGTGGATCCGCTCTGGACAACCCTCTGGCCAGGACCATCTATGGGGACTGCCCGGCTTGCAACACTGACTTGGACTGGCAATACACGACTATTCCACAGCAGCACCTCAATGGCAGTGTCAAGCCTTATCATGCGGGCAAATGTCTCGGTGGAACGAGCAATCTCAATGGTAACTTCGTCGCGACTTTTCCTTGAGAATCTCTTTGGATGTGCTGCTGACATGTATCAGGATGGACATATCTTCGCCCTGCCATGCAAGAATACCAGACATGGGAAGCTGTGGGTAATTCTGGCTGGACGTGGCAATCAATCCTCCGTTACTTTCGAAAAAGCGAGAACCTACAGATCCCACCTGAAAGTCAACAAGCACAGGGTGCAACATACAATGCTGGATACCATGGCTTTGACGGACCTCTGGATATCGCATGGCCCCCGCTTCTCAACGTTGGTGCTTTTGGCAAAGCTCTCAACCAAACATGGCAGGCGTCGGGTTTCAAATGGAATCAGGATCCTAATACCGGAACGCTTCCTGGACTGTTCTTGAAGTCCTCCGAGTATAACCTCGATCAAGGAGCTATTCGCGAGGATGGCAACAGGGCATATCTGGCACCCATCGCCAATAGGACGAACTTGAAAGTCTTCACCTATACAACAGCTTTGAAGCTCGAGTTGAAGCAGGACTCATCCTCGAAATCCATGATTGCAACTGGAGTAGACGTTGTCACCGCCTCTGGAGAAGAGAAAACTATCAATGCAGCTCGCGAGATCATTCTTTCCCTAGGCACTGTGAGAACTCCAACTCTACTCGAAGCCTCAGGCATAGGCAACTCGAAAATCCTAGCCAATGCCTCAATCCCCGTCAAGGTCGACCTTCCTGGCGTCGGTCTCCACATGCAAGACCAGATCAATTACAACCTAGCCTTCAACACCAGCATCACAAATAACTTCACCTACGACCTCACCAACATCCCCACCTACGCTTTCGTCACAGCCCACGATCTCTTCGGCACCAACACCTCTTCCATCCTTACATCCCTGCGCCACTCCATCCCTTCCTACGCCGCCGAAATCGCAGCAAGAAGCAATGGCGCGACCACTCCCTCCGCAGAACTTAAACGCCAGAGTAGAATTACTCTCCAACCCCTTCGTCCCTATCGGAGAACTAATCCTCCAACCCACCTTTGCAGCATTCTGGCAAACCCTCCCCTTTTCATCCGGAGAAGTACACATCAACGCCACCGACCCTGCCAAACCACTCATAAATCCCAATTGGTTCCAATTCGACTTTGATTTCCAAGTACAAATGGCGCTAGTGAAATTCGCCAGAAAGCTATACGCCACACCTCCGCTATCTACTTTTTTGGATCCTGTAGAGACGAATCCTGGGTTTGATGTGTTGCCGGAAAATGCAACGGAGCGGCAATATCGGGGGTTTTTCAACACTTCTGGAGCGGCGGTTTGGCATGGTGTAGGCACTGCTGGTATGATGGATAGGGAATTGGGTGGTGTGGTTGATGAAGAGATGATTGTGTATGGAGTGAGTAATTTGAGAGTTGTGGATGCGAGTGCGATTCCATTCGAGGTTAATGGACATCCGACTAGTATTATTTATGCTATGGCAGAGAAGGCGGCGGATTTGATCAAGGGGAGGTGGAAGGGTGTTTAGGTCCGATGTGGAAAGGCAGGGATAAATGCACAGATTGTCTTCCATCGTCTTGAGGAGATCAGGTGGATTTGGAGCTATCTGGCAACCACTAGTTATAGCAGCTGCTTATCTAGTCTCCGTCTTCTCGATTCTTTCTTCATTGACTTCATGCTTATCCATGCTATCCCTTCCCTCCTCATTATCCTTCGCCTGCATCATATCAACAGCAACAGGGATCTCGAAGCTTCTACCTCTTTTCTCAGGTCCAAAAGCAGTGGTTACAGCGATACCCAGTGCGATAATGGCAGTCGCGATTCCCATCACAGGACCATAAGCCTCTACTCTTTTACCCGTAGCTCCGGTGACAAAGTTTGACTCCGCGATAGCATTGACAATCTGGGCCGAGGGTGAAGAAGTCATATTACCCAGTTGATAGGTAATTCCAGGGAAAGAGGAGCGGAAGGCTGGAGGTGCCAATTCGTTCAAATGGATAGGGATCTTTTGGTGCGATTAGCAAAAGTTCTGGGAAGGAAGGAGAAGGCGGTTACTTACGACACCCCAAGCGCCTTGGACGAAGAATTGCATCATGAAGCCGGAAGCTGAGAGGGAGCCTTCGCCTTGAGGGAGGATCCAAGCGGGAATAAGACAAGCTGAGATTAGTGCGGCAACGATGATGGCACGACGGCGGCCGACGAATTGGGAGAGGTAGCCGATTATGGTTCCTCCGACACCTGAAAGGGTTTCATATTAGCATTTGTCAAAACAACCGGGACCATCGATGGGCTTACAAGCTCCGGTCTTCATGAGAATAGACGCGCGAGATGCACCGTCGTTGTTTAAACCCTTCTGTGTAAGCATAAAAGTGGTATAGCTATCTTGCGAAGTGTGACTGTAATCTGTGGCGAAGTCAGCATGGGCAAATCAACCAAAGTATTTCAAACACTCACAATTAAACCACGTCATCAGAATGATACAATAAACACACATCTTCCACTGCTGCGCAAGCATAAGTTTGGTCTCCTGCCAAAAGGCCCCAGGAGCTTTCTTATGCCCATTCTTCTTGTTTTCGAGAAATTGCTTGGACTCGGGGAAGCAGCAGCGGATCAAGCCGACACCGATTGAAAGACCGGCCGCGATCCAGAAGACGGTTTTCCAGGTCTCGATGGCGCCGCCTACGCCGAGGTTAGCGCAGGCGGCGAAGACGTAGCCCATGGAGTAGCCTTGTTGTAGGATACCGGACATGAGACCACGTGCGTCGGTTGGACAGTTTTCGAGGGCCATGGCTACTGCATTTCCGTACCTGTGATAACGTTAGCCATAAGGATTTTGGTGGTGGAGGTCGACAAAGCCTACACTCCGCCCATGAAGAGACCGAACAAGCTGCGAACAGCCAAGAACTGATTAAAAGTGGTAGAATAGATGGTGGCAATCTGCAAAAGACCCAGAATTATCATGTTGGCAACCATCGGCCACTTACGACCATACTTGTCACCGGCGAAACCAAACATGGCAGCTCCAACAGATCGCAACAGTAGTGTGAGAGTGATGGCCTCGGAGATGTCAGTTTTGGTGACCTTGTAGTACTTTGACAGCTTGACAGTTTGAATGGACAAGGCATGAAAGTCGAAGGCATCAGCAGTCCAGGCGGCAAGACCGACGATGAAGAAGACCCAGTTCATGGCGGTGAGTTGTGCCATTAGACTGAAGGGGTTTCTGAGCCTTGGAGGGGTCTGCCACTCAGTTGTCGTTTCGCCGCTTTCATTGTAGACGACCACTCTCTGCTTCCATTTGAAAAGGTCGGACCAGGACTGTTTTGCCGTTGGCCAAATGCCCTGGGCGATTGGATCGGCAGGCTCGTTGAATGTCGACATGCTGACCAAAGTCGTGCGCTGTAATGAGAGAAGAACCAGAAGAGCGGCGACAAAAGGCTCAAACGCACGAGCGATGCTTGAGGAATGCTAGAGGGTATTTGGGCACTGTCCTGTATTTGTATTCAGCCACCGCCTTCTCGCATCCACATTTGTACAACCTGTCAGTTATCCCGCACCTCCAACTCGTTCAGCCAAGGTAACATCCATGAACGATATGACCAAGATGGCAATGCCGATATACTCAACCCCGCAGACCTACATCCATTTTGCGGTATGCCTTCATGCGCCACGCACTCGCCAAGCTGCACTTGTGCTACTATTCGTCTTGGCCTGGAGAAAGAATGATGAAGATTTGGAGGCCCCATGGGGATATCCTGCGTGATCTGCAAGTATTATCGCGTGGGAAGGATCAAGATGGCAACGGTTGGCGATTGACATGATCATTCCTGCCGTCTCTATACCAAGTATTGGTCGAATGTTGGAGCTGAGGATCCTTCGTCGCATCTGCCAATTACTTGGCACACGAGATGGCTTTCTGGCAACGGCTGTCTTGACAGTCTTGTGTGAGAGTTGGACAAAGCAAGACTTTGCTTGTTCGATGCGAAACTCCTTATCTTCGTGCTTGTCTCTTTGAGGCTTAAAGGTATGCCTTGAAGCCGGGCATTTCACTCAGATCCTCACTGTGATGGTCCTGTGGCGGTTTCGTGTCGCCAAGTAATGTTGCATCTTAGCTTCCATCAACCAGTCTTGCAGTCACTCGTCTATGGATCTTCCCATCAATTTTCTGTGGGGTCATGGTATCCTCTACCGGAGCGACCTTGCAGAAGCGATACCGAGGCCGGCAAGAAGACCGAGAATGAGAACAAGAGAAATTATCGGGGAAACAGGTGATCCTTTCGAGGCCAAGAGACATTGGCGAAAAGAAGCCGTTTCCGCTCAATGTGTGACATCGAATCTCCCGCGATGTCTAGGAAGGACAAGGCTCAATGACAGTGTTTGGCGGGACCGGGTAAGAAGAACGCGGCTTCCACAGACGTGTTAAACTGCTGTCGTCAGCGGCCAGTATATGCCGGACCAAGAATTTTGGCCACCTAGTGCTAGAGGCCAGGGTGATATCATTTACAAGCACTCCAGATACAATCAATGATCTTATCCGGCTACTGCAGAGCATTTGACGACATAAACCACTTGTGGTGATGCTTTGTGAATCAAATGATACCTTGGATGAGAGCCATGCCGTCGATTGTTGCGCTGAGCCGCTGAGACAGATTTCTGATATCCGAGGTGACCTTTTCTGCAAGATGCACCAAGCAACAACGACCCGTCAACAGTTTCCACGGAGTCTTCAGAGCAGAATGGGAAAGTAACAGCGACCCTTCTCGAGCTCCAATAAGTTCAAATGAAAGCATAAGACTACATTGGATTTCTATGACCATCGATAGCTGTATGGTAGTTATTTGAGGTCGATGATGAAATCAACAAAACGTGAGTATGGGGACACCCCCTCAGTGAGAATGACTGGTGAAGTCAAGCTTTGTTACGACCACAAGATATAAACTCCATCCAGTCATCAAATGATCGCTTCGGTGCAGCGTTTGCATCCGACTCCGACTGCTCTGGAACATCAAAGAGAGGCCAGTCTTTGTAGTTCAAGCACACCCAATGATTCAAAACCTCTGGAACCTTCCTCCACTGCTCTGGCATGGAAGTATCTCCAGCATTGCAAAGAGTTGATTCATATAGACCGTAAAATCCATCGCCGAAAGAAGGTATTGAATGCATGGGAATGGTTCTGGAAAATTTGACAAGTTCTTCAGTGGAGTAAGCATACCAGTACAATTTCAGACTTTCCGCGAGCTCGTGTAGAGGTTGAGGAGGCGAGTCAGAGAGCTAAGGAATCAGTGGCAGTTAACAAAGAGACTTGGAGTTATACAACCATGACGACTCGATGACTCTAAAATCTCATTTAGTGGTAGTCGCGAAGTTAGCCCTGCTTTGATGAGATGCGTGCCGCGAGTCATGACCATCTTCGAGAAGCGAGGGTAGAGTCCTTTCACAACTACTATGGAAACGGATCAGATCTGAGAAAGTACGTACTTTGGCTGTGACATGTGTATCATTTCTTATGATTGATCGAAACAATCAAGAGGAGGGAGGCTAAAATACAAGGAAATAGGTATGGATGGTGCAATCCAGATAATACAGAAGAACAACGGAGACAAGATGCTCGGTTGTTATCAGAACGTTGGTGAATCAGAGGGAGTGGTTTACTTTCTTCTGTTCTGCTGCATGGCCAGAATCTGGACCATACGGACGAAGATGTTGATGAAGTCAAGCTCAAGCGAGATGGCCTCGTTGACGGGGTCGCGCTTGATCAGACCGCGCTCGCTGAGACGGGCGTGGTGGAGGACCTTCTGAACGTCGTAGAGGGTAAAGCCACCAAAGACGACGAGACCACCGTAGAGCCAAAGGTTCTCGGTGAACATGAGAGCGCGAGTGGCGGTGGCGGGGAGAACGAGAGGAGCAAGACCAGACAGAGCGACAACAGCGACACCAGCGAGGAGAGGGCCACCGATGTATAGGTATTTCTCTTGCTTGGCAGTGGCACCAACAAAGGCGATGCTGCCCATCAGACCAACAGTGTAGAGACCGGCGCGAGCGAGAATGGCGGGGTTGTAGAACATGAGGGGAGACAAAAGGGCGGCCTGGGTCAGGTTGAAGGCGGTCCAGAGGGCGTACTTGGCGACGTAGCTGAGACGGGTGTTAGTCTTTGGCGCGGGTCGTGTATAGCGGATCCGGAGCAACTCACTTCTCAGGAGGGCACATGCGGGTACCCATCATAGTACCGATGGAGCCAACAAGACCAATACCGAGAATCAACCAAGGGTTAGCGGCCATGAGACGGTAACTCCATCCGTTGCTGTGAAGGGCGCGAGCGGCGATACCGATGATTCCGATACCAAGACCAGTGTGCAAGAAAGTGTCATTCAGGTAGGAGCGTTCGAACGGAGGCATGCCGCCATCATCTCTGGTCTCGCGGTTGAAGACGAGGCTGTGATTGTTGTTAGTACCAGTGGCGCATTCCAAGCCCGTTCATGACTACTCACTTGATGGCGAGCAGAGTACCACCGAAGATGGCACCGCCATAGAGAAGGCGCTGAGTGAGGTTTCCAGAGGCGGCAGGGTTGGGGAACGCCGCGGGTTGCTGATAATTGCGACGGAAGCTGGATTGAAAGGCGTTTCGGAAAGTTGCTCGTGATGAGGCAAACTTGTTGCTGAAGTTGGAGGGTGCCTTGGAGACGGGTCCCAGGTGGAAGGCGCGGATGGCGGTAGATGTGATGGGTGTCTGCTTGAGCGCAGATGGCACGGCGAACGGTCGGCGCATGAGGAACGCCATTGTGCTGGGTGTGTGTGGGCGGTTGTTTGGATGAGGCAGGCGTCAAAGAAGCAGCAAAAGCTTCAGTTCAAAGGTCGCCGCCGTCTTTATGAGCCTCAAAGTGCCACCTCCACACGCCCTCGGCATGACGAAATCCCGGTCGCTGCCACCGACCTCCGATCACCAATCAACAACCAACATTACCCGGAACCTTCCAGACCCCTCCATCCTGCTTCCTGGTGCTTGATCAAGACAAACATGCGGGCTGCTTGTTTCTTGCATGAAGCGTCTCACCGTCTGCCCGAGTACAGAGAGCTAGTGTCACGTTCCTTGCAGTCTTCGCAAGCACCACTTCTCGCAGTACTCAGCACCTCACGACTGGCCAGGAGTCTTGCGATAGCAGCCCGCTGCTGAAACAGTCCCCTCGGCTTTCCTCCGTTTGGCAATTGCGATAACGGTAGGTTCGCTCCGTCCCAAACGTCAGCGTCACCCGCCTGCCAGTCGCATCACGATTCGTTGTTGCCCATCCTGGCTCGTTTTGCAGCACCTCGAACCTTTGATCCATGTCTCTGCCCACCCCTCTCTGATCTTTCCTGTTCCTATTCCCTCGTTCCTGCATCCTCGTCTACCCGTTTCATCTGTTCACCAACCTACTGCACCCTGGGTGATATTCTTTGATCGTCATCTACATTATTTGGTCATCATGTGTGGCATATCCTGCATCCTTGCCCTGCAGCATCCCCATCACAAGCTTCCTGAACTTGCACAAGTCAAGAAGGCTATACCCGGCGTTCAAACAAACGGCGACGCAGATCACACAAAGCTCGCCGCCGAACTTGATGCTTCTCTTGACCAGATCAAACACCGCGGACCCGACTCTCGCGGCCAGTGGATCAGCAATGACAAGCGCGTTGGTCCTCTGATTACATGAACCCTGTCTATACCCCTGCCCAACTTCCTACTAATACCTCTAGTTTTGTAGCCTTTGGTCATGTCCGTCTAGCCATCAATGACCTGTCTCCCGATGGTGTTCAGCCATTCCATGACAATGGCCGCACCGTACATGCAGTCGTCAATGGCGAGTTCTACGACTACGATGATATCCGCAAAGACCTCGAGACCAAGACCGACTACAAATTCCGTGGTCGCTCGGATTCTGAGCTCGCCATTGCCCTCTACAAGTATTACGGCCTGAACTTCCTCCATCACCTGAGAGGAGAATTTGCTTGTGTCATCTTTGACGAGTCACAGCAGCTCCTCATTGCTGCTAGAGATCGCTACGGTATCAAGCCGCTGTTCTGGACCATCCAGGAGGGACGACTTCTGATCGCTGCCGAGATCAAGGCTTTCCTGCCTCTGGGTTGGAAGCCTGAGTGGGACGTCAAGAGTCTGCTCGATGCTGGCTGGAATCACGACGAGAGGACTCTCTTCAAGGGCATTGCCAAGGTATGTTGGATCGTGGGAATGCGAAGAGCACCGTTTTGACACGCAAGCAGGTCCGCCCTGGACATTACCTTACATGCCAGTCCTTCGATCACATTGAACAGCGCCCGTATTGGGACATCAGCTATCCAGACAAGCATGCCGTCGATGCTCGCACCCCCGAAGACATGATCCAGGGCGTCCGCGAACGCATGCTCGACGCAATCAAGATCCGACTTCGCGCCGATGTGCCCGTCGGCATCTACCTCAGTGGTGGCATCGATTCGTCAGTCATCGCTGGCATGGTCACACATCTGGTCAAAGAGCAGGGAATATCAATGGGCAGCGCCAATGCTACAGACCGCGTCTCGTGCTTCAGTATCGCATTCGACGAAGAGTCTGGCTTTGATGAATCTGCCATCGCCAATCGTACAGCCGAATGGCTCGGTGTCCGCTACATCAAGAAGCACATGAACGAGGAAGAGCTGGCAAAGCGTTTCGAGGATGCTACCTGGCATTGCGAACATCACAATCCCGACTTCAACTTTGTTGGCAAGTATGCGCTTTCAGAGGTGCCACAAGAAGTAGGCTTCAAGGTCGTCTTGACTGGTGAGGGCGCTGATGAAAACTTTGCTGGCTACCCTCTGTATTTGCCGGATTACCTCCGTGAGCATGACTTCAGTTGGGACAAACACAACACGTTGCCCGAGAGTGAACGCGAAAACCAGCTCGACCTCGCAGAAAAAGCAGCTGTGGACTACTACACTTCTGTTGGTGCAGATGTTTCGAATCGAGGTCCGTCTGTTGCTCGCCGCATGCTCAACGACATTACTACTGTCAGCAGTATGGCGGCTTTCCAGCTTGACATCTTTGCGCCTTGGGCAGCTTGCTACGGTAAATGCGACCCTCAAGTCACAATCGCCAACAATGCAGATGGTCGCGTTCGTAATCTGATCACAGACTCCTGGCATCCTCTCCACTCAGCGCAATATGTCTGGTCAAAAGGACACCTAGCCAACATCTTCCTGACATGTCTAGGAGATCGCACAGAGATGGCGCACAGCATTGAAGCACGTACTCCTTTCCTTGATCATAAACTGACAGAGTACGTCAATCATCTGCCGCCATCAGCCAAGCTGCGCTGGGAGCCTGAAGCAAAGACCTTCACAGAGAAGTGGGTACTTCGAGAAGCCTCCAAACCCTTCATCACCAAGGAATTGTATGAACGCAAGAAGCACCCCTACTCTGCACCGACAACCTGGCCCGAGGGGGGTCCACTGAACAAGCTTCTGGATAAGCTTATCAGTGAAGAGAACATCAAGCAGCTGGGCTTTGTTGACTGGGAGAGATGCAAGGGATTGACAGCCAAGGCGTTTGGTAAGAATGGCGATCCCATGGCTATGAGATATGCCATCGTCGTGGCGGAGTGGGTCATTCTGGGACAGCGATTCGGTGTCGCGACGGCCAAAAAGCCAGAGGGATGGTGATGTGAGCGCTGTCTCAGAAGCTTGATTGTGGGACTCAAGATGCCTAGCAGTAGTTAATGCATGCAGACATTTATCCTATCTCTCGATGCAGTACATCAACAGTGACGTCTGCTGCTTATACATGGACGTGCATGTCATTTCCACAAGATCGGTCGCAGCGAACAAATCCATTCCTTCTAGAAAGCATCAAGGAAGGCTAGAGGTGAGATGGGTGTTTCAGGTGGTGCATGCGGAGTGTGACATTGCGGAGTTCGGCTAGGCAAGGCTGAGATTAAGACACCATCATCTCTGAGACGAGCATGCTGGTAGACTTGACTGAATCGTGTTGAAGAAGCAATGGAAAGCAGAGAAGCCCGACTTCGCGTGCTCGACAACTGGTAGAGTATATAATGGAGCAGAGAAGGATGCACGGCCGGGAATATCGATCAACGATTAGGGCAGGGATCGACAACGGCGATGATTCGTCTCGGCAGACGGGGCGTGCCGGCGGCGGGTGCGGAGTTCTGGGCATGACATGGGCGATTAGACTCTCGGCCATGTTTCTCCTTTATTGCTGGCAAGTGTTTCCGATGATTTGAACATTGCCTCTCCGCTGCTGTCGTATTCCGTGCAGCTTAGCGTGCATATTGTTGACAAGTCGGTTTATTGGATCTTGGATAATTCGGTCGATCGAGTGGCTGCATCTGCTGAAGGCTGGCAGGAGAAAGAAACATCTCTCCTCTTGCTCTCTACCATGACAAGCTGAGACAAGACAGCATTTACGACATGTGCAGAGAATGGCCTACAACGATGCATACTCTTATGATGCCGATAGTATACGACCCGACGACAGCATTAGCCGCCGAGGAGACAATGCCAGCGTCAGAAGCTCCGGCATGATCTCTCCAGCTCCTGATTGCGACGACGACCCAGCAGACTCTCACGTTTCGCATTCGACCTTCAAGAATGATCCGCCAACGACTCCTCCGTCAAGACACACCTCAGTCCGCTCCTCGCAACCTCAGACTCCCACGACATTCGTGCCCAGTAAGAAGGAAAGAGTGCGGTATAGCTGGCAGTCCATTCACGAGGACGAGCCTAATAAGCCCCGGATACACGTTGTCAAGATTGTCTCAAATACAGCCACAGCGTCGGCTGCCTCACCTCAGGGTGAAGCCTTGGCCTTTTCGCTGTCCCCTGCTGGGAAGAGGATTGCTGCTTACAATTCGGCCAGACTGTTCGTCTTCCAGACTGCTGCCTTGCCTGTGAACGTGTCGCATGAATATGCTTTACGCAGGCGTCCTTTGGCTGTCGAGATTTGCGACGAGGCGAATGTGCTTGCTGTGCTGGTCGACGAGCATACTGTCAACGTCTATGACTTGTCGCACAACAATGCCCGTCGTGTGAGGACTGTCAGGACAGACTTGCCGACTTCTACCATCGCTTTGTCTTCTACCGGTGGTCTTCTCGCTGCTGCATACGAAGGGGGAGTCGAGATTTTTTCATTGGCTCCAAACGCGCTCATCACCGACCGTCGTGCTGTGAGAGCTCCCAAGATGGACAAGCTGGTCTTTTCCCAAGATGACTCAACCTTACTCGGGACCACGACTCGCATCTTCACTTCGTCTACGCTTGTTGTCTCGGTACCAATTTTTCCTTCGACTTCTTCTGGTGAACCTTCCCATCAAGAGCTTCAGGAAGCTTGGTGTACTGGAATGTTGGAACCGCAGAATATTAAAAATAGTAGTCATGCCACCTTTATGCGTGAAGATGGATCCATGGCTAACGATACACTGTTTGCTTGGAACGGACTCGAGGACACCTTTGGGTTGCTGCATACCCAAGACATGCTTTACAGTCAGGTCGACTTTCCTGTTGCAATCTCTCCTCCGCTATCGACATGTGGAGGACTAGGCGCCGCAATACATCACTGTCCTTCCATTGATGAACATGGAAGAATTGTGGCCATGATTGTGAATGACCGCACAGTCCGTCTCTACATAGTACCCAACGATGCCGAGGACGGCACGACAAAAGTCGAAGCACACAGCATCGACCATGAACTAGACGAAGAGTATGGGTGCCCTTTTACGGACCTTCGCTGGGTCCATTCACGTCTAAACTTGCCAGCTTCTGCCCACTCACCTCATCAGATCAGAGGAAGATTGGTTGTGACCAGTCCAGGTTCCCTTCTTGATGCCGACCAAGCAGAGTTGAGCGTACAAGATGTCGAAGGTGGTCGAATCATTCTTTTCGATTTTGACCCACAATTTGCTGGCCAACCTGGGCAGACATTTGTTCTTCATGTCGGCAAAGCTCCGCCTGTGACGCTTGAGGAAGAGAAGATGGATGTTGCTGATGAGATTGCATTGGTGCGAAGGCGGACAGTGACTTCAACGCGAAGCAATACGCTTGGAAAGAAGACGCCTTCACTCGGAAGAGCCGCAACGACCGTGTCAAGATGCCAAGAGAGCTCTCCATATAGGAACGGCAGTCCAGCTGGGTCGATGCAGCAACTGGCAGTACATACGTCGCCGTGGAGAAACCGACGAGTAAACTCCTCCGTCATATCACTGTCGGCTGATGCTACTCGATCTCTACCTGACTTGCTGGAGTCAAGCGAGTTGGCCGCGGAGTCGCTTGAGCAACCATACACGCAAGGTGCGCCTCGATCATACATGTCGATCGAACGTGCAACCACAGCCGCCAATGCACATCGATTCCAAACCCTCGAGGAGCAAGAAGCGGAGGCAGATCATCCTGGAGATCTCCCGCTACCTGCATATACCGAGCTTCCGAATCAACCGCTACCTGGAAAATACCGTGCTCTTGCAGGACTGGATATACCAAGCCATGGACGCTTCGTGCAGCAGACCAGTACCCCTCCTTCTGCGATTGCTACAGCGCCACCGACTTTTCACGATCATCGATTCCCATCGCCAGCCTCAACTTTGTCTCCACCTGCAGTTCCTCCCCACATGAGCTCTTACCACCAGAACATCAGTCCAATCAGCTCTCTCGCACAATCTGCCACAAGGAGTGATTATAACCCTAGTCCACTTACTGCGCGATCTGGAACACTTAGGACATTACGTACTCAATCGTCTTGGGAGACGGTCAATACGAACGCGCTATCAACACCGCATGTCCCCTCAACACTTCGCTCTCAACCTAGCTGGGAAAGTGGCGGAACGTTGAGTTTCTTCTCACCAGAGATGTCGCAAGACAATCGAACGGTGCCTACAAGTCCCGAACACATGCGGGCTCCACAGATGATGCAAGGACTAGGTCTACAAGACTTCCGACACTCACTTTTAATTCCTCAAGAACGATTTGTCGAAGATCGACCTCGCACAACAGCATCTGACCCGCAAGCCCATGATGAACCTACGAATCATATCCAACATCGTCCGCCGCATGTAAACGCCATGCAAGCAGTCAACTACGCAGCAGCAAATAACCTAATGCCTACAAGCACCAATACTTCCGAGCGAACTTCTACTGGAGCGGTATCAGCGATCAGTGCTTCCTCCAGCACTGGCACCATACCCCCTCGTCCCGCTACCTCTGCAGGTAATGTAGGATATCAAGTAACAGCCTGGTTTCCACCCGCCGCTCCCACCCCCG
>JGI24891J29808_1000197_pt1 | contig 66562 bp, 50 predicted proteins | sample FreactcultuFSWF8_FD_29808 | JGI IMG/M metagenome (IMG submission 29808)
GTCAGTACGGGGGTCGAACCCGCGACCTTGGCGTGCCATGTATCAGACGATATTAGCACCACGCTCTAACCAACTGAGCTAACCGACCTGTTTCATGAAAAGTGCTTCGTTGACAACGAATAAGAATCTGTTTCCAAAGCCACGTGGCAGAGGTTGCATCAGAATGGTATGATGTGAGAGCCAGATGATGTGGCCAGGTCGGTTACGCTCAGCTGGTTAGAGCGTGGTGCTAATATCGTCTGATACATGGCACGATCGGCCGCTGGCGCGGCAGATCTATTGCTGTACATCTTTGCCTAAGATGTTGAGAGAGATTGCGAGAAAGGCGTGCGAGACAAGAGCAGATTTGAGAATCATAGATGTCGACGCCCAAATGAACAAACCAGGTGTGTAGATCTCCTTTAGTGTGCACCAAGTAGTAGCAACTATACTTCAGACCCAGCACAAAGCAAAATTAGAAGATTTGCCCACGTGTTGTAGTCGATATCGCCCTTGCAGCCAAATGCCAGGGTGAGGCCCTCGACCACATTGACTTCGGCGTTTAAGCTAGCTGAGAAAACACCCACTGTGCTCCCTCTACAAGGTTGGCCAGAACAGCAGGTATGGGAATCAGCAGCAGCACAATATGCGTTAGACACGAGAAACACGTAGTCGCTATTGCGGGATGGAGCCAATCGCGAAATCGAGACTCCAGGGCACGACGCAGCGAGATGAAGGAAACTGCTCCCTTACCAGTTTTTCGATTTTCCAGAAGGGATGTTTTATGGATGTTACAGATCTACCGTAATGTTCGCCATAGTCGCCATGGTATATGTGCGATGGCAGGTAGATGAATAATACACCACCATGTTGACTTCGCGCAGAATTTTCACGTTGATCTCGAGACAGCCACCAACATCGCAGATGCATCCATCAACATGCATGATATATATCACAGAAGCTTCAACGTCGTCGAAGGAAGAGAGGAAACGATTTGACAGAAGAAAGAATAAGCTTTGTTTCGTGCAAAAGTAAATACGTCGTCAAATAAATCCCATCCACATCAAAAAGGGTGTATATAAGCATCGAAATATAAAGAAGAAGGTAATACTCCAAGCCCCCAATGTCTAATAAGACAAGATCCCCCCCATATCCAGATTTTTGATCGTGATCTCATGAGAAAGAAGTAGCGAAAAAGGCCGAAGCGAAAAACAGAGGTATGTACAAAAGGGAAAGTCAAGGGAGAGAAGGATGTCTACTGGCCACCGAGGCGTCCCCATGCGGTGAGGACATCCATGTCAGCACTGTCAATGGTCTTGACACTGTTACGGTATCTGTCTGCCTCGCTGCTGGTCTCGCTACCTTCGCTGCCAGCAACGTTGAAGCGGTTTGCGCTGTGGTTGCTGAACTCGGGAGTCATGGCTGAGCTACAGGTGCCGGCGAGGGAGGGAGAATAGGTACGAGCAGGGAGCGGCAAGAGATCGATGGAAGAAAGCTCGAGGTCTGGTGCTAGACGGTAAGGATCGGCCGTGTTCTCGAAAGGCACGAGCTTGTTTTGACTCGAGCTCGCAGACTTGGGAGGCTGTTGGAAGCAGAGGGCCTGCAACTGCTCGGTGGGTGCCTCGAGTTCGGCCAGCATGTATGAGTGGGGTGTCGACATGTCGGATGATCTGTTGTTGTGTTTCTCGTCGAGGGCGAAGTAGTTCATGTCCTGTGTCTCGTGGACAATTCTGTTGCTGGGAGGAGCAGGGAAAGCGGTGCCTTCGGGAGCATCAAGCATCAGACCGATACTCATGGCACTGCCTCGTGAAAAGGTCGATGAAGTGGTGCTTCTCACGGCAGAATTCTTGCGATCAGAGTAGGAGGGTTGGCTGGATGAATCGTGTCGTCGTGCGGGGTGGGTAGATTGAGTCTGCATCTCGGCTCTCTTGCGACGCATCATCTCCAGTAAAGCCATCTCTTCCTGAGTCACAGTCATGACATGAGATTGACCTGTGGTGGAGGCGCTGTTACCGCTCTGCATGGTCGAAGCAGTACTTGTGGCTCGTGTGCGCCCGGGCGATGAGAAGTGGTAAGACTTCTGCTTGCGTAGAGGAGCAGGGACAGCGCTGACATCAGTATATTGTTGATATTGAGTAGGAAGAGGAGGCAGAGGAGTTCGGTAAGCCATTTCCAGGCTGTCGGCATTGATAATCGGGATTGATCCAGAGGTCATTGTCGTTTGCATGCTGAAAGTTGACTGTCTTGTCGCAGCAGTCTTGGACCAGCTCTCCGAGTCTGCTATGGGAACGTTGTTGGTGGTCGAATTATCTAACCACCTCGGTGGTGACGCAGGCTCGGAGTGCTCATCGTCTTCTTCGTCGGATGAAAGGTTCAGCATGCTACGCTCCTGCAGGTTCTGAGGATGCGAATATGCTTGATGTGTGGAGCTTTGGTAGTGGAAGTAATCTGACGATGAACCTTCACAGTTAGGTGTGACACGTGATGTGGGCGCAACTCTTGATCTTCCGGGACCGAGTGCTGGGTTGAAGGCAGATTGGTGGATAGTTTCGGCGGGAGTCACAACTTCAGGCAAGTCGTCGTCGGATGAGTCCAGACCTTCGAACCAGTGCTTGATGCCCTTGGGTGGTCTGCGTACATTGATCTTTGCATTTTCGGTAGCGTTTCGGTCAAATGCGGTGGCCTGGATACGGTGACTAGCAGTGCCGGCGGAGGCAGGTCTAACGGATGAGAGGTCGCTGTCCTGGCGAGAGCGTGTAGACACAGGTACTGGCGGCGGCGGCGGGAGGGGTAGAGGCGGCGAAGGTACGACAACGGGTGACGGCTTCGGAGTCTTGTCCTTGTCCTTGTTCTTTGATTTGTGCCTTCCGAAGAGCCTAGAGAAGTCGACCCTGTGGCTGCGCTGGTGGGCTTGCGGAATAGGCGGAGGCAGAGCGGCGTCGGTCTTGATCGAGTTCTTGCGCGAGGCTGAATACAGGTTGGGTTGACTGACGGCAGCGTGCAGAGTCGGTCGTCGTCTGGCGGGCTGCTGCGAAAAAGGATCCGAGTGGTCGCTGGGCAGGCGGTTGAATCTGGCCTTGTCGAGGTCGGGCATGTTCTGGTATGGCTCCATGTGCAGCTTGGGCCATATCTGTAGAGTCCCTGCGGCACCCATGGCTGAATTGGCACCTCCTTCGGTGGCTAGTGTGTATCCGATGCTGTCTTGGAAGCGCTTCTCCAGTTCGTCGTCGCTGTCGAGCTGGTCCGGGTCGTGGTGGTGGTCGTGGTGGTAGGGATACAGTGGCCTGGGAACCGCAGGCGCGGCGGACGACGTCTTCATTATGAAGAAAAGCCGAACACCCTGCCCCCTGTAGACTCACGACTCCTTATCGATGGAGCGGCCAACGGCTTTCTTGACGTGCAGCAGCGTGTAGTCGAGTAACGCAACGGGGCGGCGCCTGCGAACCTCTAAGTTCTCACGTCGAGACGCGATTGTGGGTGTTGACAAGTCGAGCGCCAAGTTGAACGGTCCCCCTTGTGCGTGCGAAAAAGACGGAATGCCAGAATCGACGCCGCAATCGACGTCAGACCCGGTACGCTATCTGCGAGTGTGAATGGATCAGGGGCGAGTCTGTCGCTGCTGACCGTCGCGCGTGCTCCTGCTCTTGCTCATGGATGTTTGCGCTTTGCTGCAAGTCTGCAATTGCTTATTGCTGCACAGTCAGACCGAGCCCGAAAATCAGCTAATACCACGTACCCCAATCTCCTCGACCATGTCGCCATGCCGGCACCTTTGTTAGTTTCCGAGAAGCCCACCCTGCGGTCCTGTCCCGAGCGTCGTGGCTTCGATTGTCGCTCGCTAAACCGCTCGAGACTCGCTCAACATCAGGGGCCGATTCTTTAGCGCGAGCCGCCGAAGGATGCTTCACGCTTTTCTCAAACTCTGCCTTGAAACGTGGGGGGTCCACCGAGGACGTCGTCCACCAACCTCTCGCGACTCACGACCTGCATCCCCTAGTTTTTCTCTCCTGCACAACATAACGTCGTCCCTCTGTTGGTGAACCATGACAGAACCCTCATCATTTTTAGCTCCGGCAAATCTATGATTTGCTGCAATTAACCCACCTTTTGACCCACAGCCAATGATCGTCTCTCACGCAATTACCTGTCTCGGATAATTAAATGAATCAAACACGCAAAGGTCATCCTAGTCAGTGGCCTCTGGGGCAGCGTCCCGAGCACCAGACGCTGTGACGTTTCCAGCCATGAAAAGGCACAGACATGTTAGGAAATCGGAGAATGTCCACTGAAAGCTCAATTCTTTTGCTTTCTCTCTCTCTCTTCTCTCTCTCTTTGAACCTATGGCTAGGTTTGAAATTCACTGTGCATTTCTACCGCTGATACGTGACGGACGTTGGCCTACGGGCACGTTGCACACCCAGCCTCGCGAGCTTTCCCAGAGCAGGTGACACCAAGCGCATGGGGTTTCTTGTAGCATGCCATCTGAGCTCTCCGAGCACCAGACGCTGTAAGGAATTCAGCCATCTCAAGACACGAATTTTTTGGTGACTCGGAGAACATCCAATGAGAACCTAGCTCTCTGGATCTCTCGCTGGACATTTCCTAATCTCATCAATGTAATTGTGCGTTTTGATAGCTATTAACAGTGGTCATGGCTAGCGCTGAGAGCCATGCGCCACCAGAATCAATATGAACAACATTTCCATCTTCAAAGGTTTGTGTGTTTCGACTGCGAGCAAGTCTTATGCGCATCAAAGCTAAGTGGTCAATGTGTTCGCGTTCTCCAGCGACTCAAGCCACATAACTATATGTTGATCTGTCCGCCATGATACATCCCAGCCATTCTCACGCGTAATCATATTCGTACTGCCAGCATCAAACGTCTCTTCGTCACTTCCCATCTCTTGTTAGAGACACCGAACCCGAAGCCAATCTCTCTTCCACGAGTCAAGCCCGTGCTCATGAGTCACCCTTAAACCTTTTCGACTTGATTCCTGGATTCTCTCGAGATGGAAGGTTTTGTGCATTGATGAAGAAACCGAACTTGGCTTCCTTCATCTTTGGTGTAGGCGTTCTCACTCTTCCTGGTTGGCGCAACGGTGACGATTGCACGCTTGTGGCAACCCCTTCTGCTGCCGTGGTTCGGGCTCTTTTCTTTGTTGTAGACTGCGTGGTGGTTGTAGTCTTCTTACTTGTATTTGCAGTTGCAGCCTTTTCTCTCTCTGGCGAGAAGACGCTTGTTGCTTCAACTAGAGGTCGTGTGAGGATCGAGTACTTTGCTTTCAATGTCTGTGTTACATCCCTAGCCGGTGCGTCTGACACCTCAAGGCCGGAGAACTATCTCGTCAGTATCACAGTCGTTCCGATGAGGATGCTCATGCTTACGTGATGTCCCACAACCTGATAAGGATCAAAAAGCTTCACAAGAAGACCAATGTACTCTGGTGTGCTGATTGACTCGGGGAACTTGATCTTGCCTTGCGAATTTCGTGTACGACGACCAAACTCCTCAACAAGGAATCCTTGTGACACCAGCGATGCGACCAGTTCTGCGACCTGATCGAACTCCATTCCTGTAGAGGATGTCTCCGTTAGCATTCAGACTCCAGAAAATTTCGGCTCATGTATTCACCGAGCTTCTTCCCAAGCTCTGCTGCATTTTCGGCTTCTTGGGAAAGCAGCAGATCCATAGCTCTTCGTTGCAAAGCAAGTACTTGCAGCTTCTTGAGAGTGTTGTGGTCTGCTTCACGGCCAAGCAAACAAATATGGCAAACGTGCTCTGGCAATTGGCGATTGTCGACTTCCAGATAGCCTTGACAGATGAGGTGTTGCTGCACACCACATACACCGCACTGGACCTAGGGTGGCCGTCAGAGTGTTCAATATGGATAAGCACTCGACGTACCATATCTTCTGTAGAGTCCACAAGTCGGCATCGACAACCTGTGATTGGACCATTCGCAAGCATTCTTGCTCTTTGCTGAAGCTCAGGTATTGCATACCATAGCTGTTGTGCCTTCTCTCGTGAAAGAAAGTCATACTTCTTCATGTGCTCAGTCAACTCAAGACTCAGACCGTCCTCAGCGTTCGAAATTTGGCTAGGAATTGCTCGCGGCTGGGTCAAAAAGTTATCATCGAGGTTCGAGCGAGGTTTCATCTGAGCATTAGGTCAATCTCTGAACACTTCCTGATGCTTTAAATGCTTACCATGCTTTCCAATGAACTCTTGCGACGCATATCGTCATCCACCTGCGACGCGTTTGAGGCCACCGATTGTGATGGTTCGTCTTGGGTGACAGTTGGCGTGGCCGCAATCTGCGAGATGTCCCCTGTATTCGAGCTTGACTTGCTAGCAACTGACCGCAGAGCGCGAGAGCTTGCGAGAGACGTGGAACCGATTTTGGAGCCGTGGACATGCTGTGGTGTTTCGGGTATGGCTGAGGTGGAAGAGGTCGTTCTGCCTCCAGTGGGCGAGATTATTTCTGATCGAATTGGTGGAACGACGATCGGGGGCGTGGTTGTTCCGGTAGGTATACGGCTAGCTTGACCAATCTTTGAATCGCGAACTCTGAGGTCTTGGGAGATTCGTCTTTTGGTCGAAGATTCGTGCTTGAGAAACGCGACTCGCAGGGAAACCCTTGCCAGGTCAGCCGGTGAAAGTTGTTTTAAGCCGTGTGACATACTCATGCTTACTTCCACCACTGACTCCCAAGTCCGCTGCATGCGGCTGCCATCCTGCAAACCCCTTGACGTTTTTTTCAGGCTCAGCTTCAACAAAGTTGTTTGGCTGCCACCCATCGTCTATATACATGATACTGGGCTGGATGTAGCACTCATCTATTGATCCGGGTTAGTCCATTGGTCATCGAGAAGTAGAGCGCGCTTCTTACTCGGCAATTGTGTGGAGTCTCTGCATTGCTCCGAGATCGTCTCCAGCAAGTTAAGAACACGGCCGTTAAGATCGAGGCTCGGGTCAAGCCTGTCTTCGCCTTTGTAGTTGGCTTGAAGGCCCTGGACCTCACGTTTGCCTTCTGGAGACCTGATGTAGAGGATGCGGAAACACCATATTTCGAGAGGATCCGGATTGATTTCAGGATCGCCCATGAACGGGATACGTAGAGCATGCAGAGTTCCCCGATTCAATGCTTCGAAGACAGTGTCCTGACGGGGCGACTTGAGTCAGCATTGAGGATAGCAGTCATTGACCATCAGACCTACGAGTGATTCAATGAACTGGTCTGCGCGATCGCTGCGACCTCTTTTGAGCAGAGGAACCTTCAGCCGCGTAGACTCTGATGATCTGGTGGAAGTGTTGGATGGCGATGATGCCTTGGCTCTGGAATGATGTTCACCATTTATCAGACCTTCGACGGTGTATAGCTCATCGTCGGCCAACTCAGCCTCATCAAACGCTAATGATGGAAACATGCCTCTGTATGATTGTAGTCAGATGGTTGGTCTCGAGAAAGAGGCTGGCACATTTCTCACCTCATGCTGCAGAGCATGCTCGCCTGGAACCGAGATAATTAGAAACTTTCGAAAGACAGGCTGCAACTTGACTGACCGAGGTGTACAGCATGACTTGGACGGTCTCGGTACTTTGCTTCTGGCTCAGCTTAGTTTTGGTGGCTACCACCTGGCGATGAGCCATGACTTGAGCCATGTTGACGGTGACGAGAATTGAGGTCAAGACGAAGGATGACAACCAGTAGACTTGACTGAAACGGAAGCTATTCCAAGAGCGGGGTCACATGTGAAGATGCAAAGAAAACGGAAGGTGACAAGGTCGCTGAGGCAAGAGCGATCCGGGGAGAAAACATAGAACCAAGCTTCTGCCTCGCAAGACTTCTTGAGTGGCCATGAAAATGTCAGGATAATCTTCGATGAACGTCTTCTCTCTTTGGTACGACGCTCCATACATGCCTGTCAAAATGCAAGATGTTATGTGATCAGCTGCTTGTCTGCTGAGAGTAACCACAACGTGTGCTCTATCTGGACAAATACACCGATCTCAAAAGCATGTTGTCTTTTAAAAGATATTTTGTCCTCTGCATCTGAGTATGAGACTGCACAACATTTCCGAGACGGGTTGGTGCATTCAAATATAAAGGACCGGCCGAATGTCTCGATTCAGCGTGACGCTGATCTTGAAAACGCATAAACTTCTGTAGCTCAGACATGTAGATGAGAAGAACGGCCATGTATAACTCTAGGCAAGGAAAGAGACTTGAGTTCTATTATCTACTCGTGACTACGGTATATCGCCCTCCGGCGGCTCTACGGTAGAACTGTGAAACTGGCCCGTGCGGTCCGAAGACCTCATCGCTTGACGACGACAGCGTGTAACTTCACTTTCTCATCTTCACCTGCATTTATGGATGCTATCACAACCAATGTTCGACCCAAATTCGATATAACGAAGCATAGAATGTGAAAAGCTGTGAAATCTATACGTTGAGTGCTGCAAGCAACCCGGACCATCACCTACCTGGAATCCCGACATGGATCCAGAACAGAGGTCTAACATCACCCTTCGTCTAACGTCACCCTTCTCGTGAGATGCTAGACACACCTATAGCTTTCTCCTATGTCTGTTAGGTACTGTACGTGGTATACCATTTATCAATCCTCAGAATTTCGCTCCCAAGTGTGTTGTTCTGTGCTGAATACAACTTCTGACTTCTGGTCATGGTGTTTCTGCTCACGCATATCCCTCTCTCATCGTTTCTTCCTTCTCAAGTGACAAAAGAAAGAGTGTTGTACATCTTTTCCCTTCACTTCTCGCTTATCTTGTGTTGTTGGAAATTCACTTTACTGTCAGCTTTCACAGCCGTCTGATCAATATCGGAAACTCGAGCGTCGCGCGTCTCCTTCTCCGTTCCGACACCAACACAAACTCTTATGCGCATTTTTGCTCCCTTCTTCTAAAAAAATAAAAAAAGCGCGTATGAGTACGTCGTCCTTGTCTTAACGGTCATTTCGATGTCGCTGACACACAAACAGCACCGGATATGATCCCACCTACCGCCGCCGCTCAGGCGCTCTTCAACTCTTCAAGATCGACCATTGCCACAGCATCGGTCATCAATTCACAGGAACCTTCCACTGGCCCCGATCAGATCGTAACTCAGCGTACCATCAACTCTGGCGCCTACGCTTTGTCTGATTCTGCCTCTCTGCCTGAAAACTCCGGCGTAACTCAGTTTACTGAAGTTTTCAAGCGCAGACGCCTCGGCCCAAACTCTCTCGAGCAATACTCTGCACAGAACGGCTTTGATAGTCAGGCTGTGAAGGCTTTGTTCAACATTGAACCATCTACAATCATGGGTGATCAGATTCAGCCCAACGAAAACTCCAGCATGCGCGCATCGTCCATGGCTCATGACCCTCGTCCTGACGTTTCTCGTGGTTACAACAAGTAAGCTTTTTGCCCAAACATCAGTCGAGAGACGCGTCGCTACCTAGGCTATAAATGATGATTGCGCCGCTGACACATTCTTTAGCTTCTTGAATCAGAACGGATCTGTCCATCACACTGGTCCTGGCAATGCGCTGCCTGGCCTCGGTGGTTGCTACGTCACCAGCACTGGCAGAAACATCGCCGGTGACCTTACCAGAACTTCTGGCAGCATGCCCAGTGCCAATGTCTCCGACGCACCCTTTGCTTCACAGCCTAATGGCTTCTTGATTCCAGGCCTTGGCGCCCCTTTCAAATCACTTGGTCTTGAGAACAACAACAAGACTCCTCCGGTCGTCACTCACTCCATCCCAGCTGGACCTCACTCTCGTGTTGGTGCTGCTCATTCGCGTGACTCTGGTCGTCCTCAGCAGAGAGGTCCTCACAACGTCGACCTTTCCGCCAATCAGAAGCAGCAACTGGCCAAGCCTCTCGATACAGCCACCATTCGATCTGCTGACAACCAGTCAAGCGCACCCGAGAAGGACTCATCGGTCTCGAGCAATGCTTCACCTGAAGCTTCTGCTGCTGTCGCTAACAAGTCAGACGCTGCTGCACCTACCTCTGATGCCGTCAGAGCCTCTGAGTATGTCCGTCCTACTGGTCCTCCTCCAGTTTGGACCGAGAAGCAGACACCTCGCACCTTCAAGCTGCAGCATCAGACTAGCAGACGTCGTCACGAGACCTTTGAAGGAGCCTATCAGATTCTGAGCAGCCTGAACCCTGATCACTACTTGATGCCTTACGGTGTAAGTCTAACCACAACCCTCCGTATCTCCATTCCGCTAATTCAATTACAGTCCAGGGTCATTGCTATCAAGTGCAACACTCTTGATGATATCCTCTTGTCTCACCAGATCGGACTGTGGGCCACGAACCGTAATGTCATGGACCGCATCATGGAGCTTCACAACAGTCGCGACGATCCATCCATGAAGACTCTGTTCCTCTGGTCCATGCCCGGAAGGTTAGTACCTTGAATCGCTATGATATCTTTCAAACCTGCTAACACTGCCCAGCAAGAACTTTTGTGGTCTTGCAGAGCTTCAGGCCTACGATGCCGACGTCCAGACCGAGTTCTGGGACAAGGATGAGGGAAAGATCCAAGGGTCAGTCAATTCAAATTGTTTCATCTTGCAGCAACTAACGTTTGCAAAGTGGTATGATCATTCACTGGGTATACAATAAGCTAGTTCCATTCGAGGACATCACCCCGCTTGTTGAAGGCAAGATCGACCAGGCATCAGTCACTCAAATGTGGAATGGCATGAAGTGAGTTCATCTTCCAGCCTCTATCAACCTCCTGTTCTGACCAATTATCAGCTACTCCGAACCGACCGGTCGCGAAGTCATCAAGTGCTACGTCGAAGCACCTCACATTGAGAACATGCTCGCTGCACCTTCGGGAGAATTCTTCCAGAAGGCAATGGCAAGCAGCAGACTTGCTACTGCTCCTCCTATGGCCCCCAGGTTCTCCGGTCGTGGCAACTACCGTGGTCAGCATTTCTCCCGTGGTATTGGAAATGGCTTCAGAGGCAGAGGCCGCTTCGAGACTGGCAAGATTGGACATGGTTTCTTGCCTCGTTCTGCGCCTCGTCCAGTTGTAAGAAGCACCGAAAGCAGTGAGACCACTTGCAGTACCAAGACCAACCCTGCATCGCCTGAGCACTACCACAACCGCGGTCAACCTGAGCGTCAGGTCATGGAAGTCTTCAAGTATGCTGATGGCACTCTCACCACCGCCCCAGATGTGAATGGCAACACCAAGCCGATCACTCCGGTCAAGAGTTATGCCAGTATGCAGGATTCCGACGCTCAGACATCCAACTCGCTCGCCAGAACACAGAGCATCCAAAGTCTGAAGAGCTCGAACATGCCCCCTCCCCTTCTGCCTTCTGCCACTATCGGTAGCAGCTTTCCCAGCCATGAACAGATGCTCCGCCGCAAGTCTGGCTCGGTCTTTAACGACAGTCACGGTGCCAAAGGCAGTGTTGAAAGCCTCTCCTTCGCCATGCCTCCTCCCCTGAAGTCTGTTGGCCCTCAGCATGGCCCTGGACCTCAATCGGAAACCCATCAGTCCAGCACACCCCGCTTTGAGCTCAACAAGGACAACAGATTTGCTAAGAACATCAACACCTGGTCGTACAGCAGTATCAAAAGCCCCACCCAGCCCAAGACACCTCTCAGACACAGCCAAAGCTCTTATGATCTTTCGGCCAGTCCCATGGACACCACAACCCATGGTACCCTGACTCCTCGTGTTGGTCACTCCTTGTCCAGTCAGAACAACCACGATGGATCTCCCGACAAGGCTGCCTTTGGCTATGGACAGGTGCCCAAGCAGCTGCGCACTCCTGACACCAGCCCTAAGACTGCCAGCGTGCAGCCTGACACCCCTCGTCCTCGTCCTACTCTCGGACGTAATCGCATCAAGTCTGATGCCTCAATGTCCGGAGTGGGTCTTCCTCCCAACTGGGTCGACAACCTTGTCGACGACAAGTAAAAATGATCTTGAGTCATCTGAGAGCCTCTGTGTCATAAACACAAACGTTTAGAGCATGCAGCAGCAGTGTGTTGTCAAACTGTCTATCAAGGTCTTGTTTTTTTGCGGAATGGGAGGATGGATATGGTGATGGTCTCTGTGATGCATATCGTTTTGTTTTCTGTCAAACACAGACCAATAGCCGGTAGTGGTCAGATCGTCTTTGACATTGATACAGCTGGTAGTTTAAGTCTTGCTGAACAAAGTCAAGTAATGAAATATGCTTTACGAAAAAAAGATCGTCTCTTCTTTGTGAATCCGATTGTGATTGATCATTCATCTCAACCCCCGAATGCGCTTTTAACCTACTGCTTATAGGAAGATGTTTTTTCGGGTTTGAGGCAAATATCCAAAGAAAGCAAGCGAAAGTGCCGCTCTCTCTGGACATGGACTGAATTGCGAAAACCGCCTCGGATTTGGATAGCTAATTCAACAGGCATCTGGCAGGCTGGAGTGGAGTTTGGTCGTGGTACCATTTCTCTATCTTGTTACTCCGTACTGTCGACCCCTGAACTATAACTTCGCAGTTTCCTCCACATGAAGCCTAGTCGAAACCATCCATCAAAGGGCAGAAAGTTATCTGAACATGGAGAATGTCCGGCGAGAGAGGCTTTGTTGTCGTAATCTCGTACCGAATGAGATTGTTGCCTGTACAAGCAATGACCGTGACCTGCTGATCTGTGATTGCTTTATTCGATACTTCGCTCGGGCTTCTAGAAGGACAGAGCTCGGTACCCCGGAATGAAGAGCGATATACAGGCAGGTCTCGATAGCAGTGATGACCAGGTTGGACTACGAATGTGATTTAGCAGGACCATTCGTCGAGACAATGCAGGATTGAGAAAGATAAAGACTAAGTTCGCTGGTTATGCAGTCGGCAAGCAAGGTTTTCGTGGTCGGCAGAGGGCGCTTGGCTCGCAGGCGGTGGCGCTTTCGGACGGCCTCCGCAAAAACGGCAGGCAGGGAAGAGGCTTGGAACAAAGCGACTCAGGCAGCGAACGGCCTGTTTCCTCTCCGACCCATCAATCAACACAACGACCAGCAAACTCCGCATTATACTCGACCGTCCTTGCCCAAGCCCTCAAAGACGATGCTACTTTAATAAAAGAGGCCAATCAGCCAACGACGTCTCAGCAACCTGAGCGTGTTTGTAGCCCTCGCATCCCCGTGCGTTGACTCTGTCGTCACGCTCCGGGGCTTGCACGAGACCGACTGAGTACTGCATCGTCGACGACAGCGACATCGACGTCGACAGGGACGCAGCCATCCGCTCTTGGCACCACTCGAAGAAGCTCGCCAGCATGGAACCTCCAGCCCGCCACGACCAGGCACGGGCACCGATACGCAGCACCCAGGCCTCATTCACCACTGCTCCTGCCTCGCCCGACCACCATCAAGACATGTCGCCCTATACCACCATGGCTCATGTGGCCTTTGCTCCGGCTACCCAGCAGACGGTTGTCACGACCACCACAACTACTACTGTCACTCTCCCACCTCTCTTGATCCGCCCGCCCAGAGACATGCTCAGCCGCGACCCCAAGCAATACCCTTTGGCATCTACTCCCACTCCATCATCTCTACAACGCTTCTCGCTCGACGTCGGGGGTACTCCGATTGTCTACCAAGAGGCTGAGAACGCTCAGTCTTCCCTTGACAAGGTACTTGAGCTCGACACATGCTTACTGATCTCCCGCTGACAAGCTCCCCTAGTACAAGCTGCAGCAAGCCCAACTGCAACAATCCAACGGCCTTATTCGCAGCCAGAAGGCCTCTTCGCAGACATATCACACACCCACCAGAGCTCACGACTCTCGACCACCACCGCCTAAAAGACCTGCTTCGCCGCCCAGCCTCGCCGAAGCCGCAGAGCTCGCCAGTCTTCATCGTCGTAGAAGACATCCTCGTTCGCTCCTGTCACGAACCCGCTCTGGCATCACATATCCACTCTCTACCGACCAGCAACCTTCTGCCTCAGAACCGACTTCCTCTCTAAACCGCCCTCTGCCCGTCACTCCTGATACTGACGCTGCCCTCGGAAACGACCGTGAACAGCAGCGATTGACGTCCTTGACACAGAAAGCTCGTGAATGGCAAGAACAACATGCAAAGCAAAAGGCTACACAGGCTGGCCCAAGCCACTCGTTCGACAGAGATGCTGCCACTGCAACTCCTCCAGTTGCCGAGGGCGATCTCGAACCCGTCGAAAACCCATACCCTCGTCTTGAGCAGCCCAGACCCTTGCCTGCCAGTCTACTCGGCGGTTCACAGCAAGATGCCAGCCTCCCAAGCCCCAGTCTTTCCCCTGTCACAGCCGCTGCCAACCTAGCTCGCAGCCATCAGCTTCTTCTATCTACTCGTGACGCCGACGACGAAAACGCTAGTCAGGTTTCTAGGCTGGATCTTGAGGACAGTATGATGACCGATCAACCCGATGCCCCTGCTAGTTCCAGTGAGGCCACTGTTCAGTCTCACACCCACCCAAATCAGGCCAATCCGCCTCCATTAACGCTCATGGACGTCCCCACAATGATCGACGCATACGATGCTTTACCCGAGGATATGCAGTCCTACTTGTTGTATCAAATGCTCAGACGCTCAACCAAGAAGACACTACGAACCGTTGCTTCGCTTGTCAACCCTGCGCTGAAGTGCGATCCCTTTGACGTACTTCCAGTAGAGTTAGGTTTGCAGATCACAAAATTCTTGGATGTCAAGAGTCTCTGCCGTGCAGCTCAGGTGTCAAAAAAGTGGAGACACCTGATTGACTCGGATGAAAGAGCATGGAAAGAACTCCTTGACAGAGACGGCTTCAACTTGCCTGACGGCGAAGTGGAGCGCGCAGTACGTGAAGGATGGGCATGGCAGGCTCCCTCTATGGACGGATATGAAGAGGACCTCGGTCAGTCAAGGTCGACCCGCTCGGTCTCTAGAGTCGTTGAGCTGGAGCCAATGAGTCCACTGGGCGCACCTTCAGTCAGCAGCGACGATGCGGGTTCTTCTGCATCACTGCGTATCACAAGAACCAAGAGAAAGGCCACCGGCAGCACTGGCAGTCACAAGAGACAAAAGCGGAAGGTATCCAGACGCCAAGACGAAGCCCCTCTTTGGCTGCGCGACTTCCAGACAGCACAAGGTCCCATGGCTTACGCAAGCGCTGCCGCCAAAGCAGTGCCAAACCCAAACGTCGGTCTTCCAAGTCTAGCAAACCTGCATCTTTTCAAGTCCATCTACCAAAGGCATTACATGATTGCGAAGAGCTGGATGGATTCTGAGGCAAAGCCGCGCCATCTGGCCTTCCGCGCCCATCATCGTCATGTCGTCACCTGCTTACTGTTCGACTCGGACAAGATTCTGACCGGTAGTGACGACACAAACATCAACGTCTACGACACTCGAACTGGAGTGTTGCGAAGAAAGCTCGAAGGACACGAAGGTGGCGTATGGGCACTGCAGTACGAGGGCGACACACTGGTGTCCGGCTCGACTGATCGCTCCGTTCGTATTTGGGACATTCCTTCTGGCAAGTGTCTGCAGACTTTCCAGGGCCACACCTCTACCGTTCGCTGTCTTGTCATCTTGAAGCCTGTCAAGATTGGTACTGCTGCCGATGGCTCTCCCATCATGATGCCAAAGGAGCCCTTGATCATCACCGGTTCGCGTGACTCGACCCTCAGAGTCTGGAAGCTTCCTCGTCCCGATGACCCGCAGATTCATCAAGCCGGCCCTCCAGCAAACGACAGTGATAATCCTTACTCATTGCGTGTTCTTACAGGTCACCATAACTCGGTACGTGCTATTGCCGCGCATGGAGACACCCTTGTCAGCGGATCATACGACTGCACTGTCCGAGTGTGGAAAATTTCCACTGGCGACATGGTGCACCGTCTCACAGGACATTCACAAAAGGTCTACAGTGTGGTTCTTGATCATGAAAGAGGAAGATGCATCTCTGGATCAATGGACAACCTCGTCAAGGTGTGGTCCCTCGAGACTGGAAACTGCCTATTCAACCTCGACGGGCACACGTCTCTTGTAGGTCTTTTGGATCTCAGCCATGGACGTTTGGTCAGCGCTGCCGCAGACAGCACTCTTCGCATTTGGGACCCGGATAATGGAGCCTGCCAGTCCATCTTGTCGGCGCACACTGGAGCGATCACGTGCTTCCAGCATGACGACCAGAAGGTTATCAGCGGGTCAGACCGCACGCTCAAGATGTGGAACATCGAGAGTGGTGAGTGCCTGCGCGACCTGCTCTCGGACCTGAGTGGAGTTTGGCAAGTTCGATTCGACGAGAGAAGATGTGTCGCCGCGGTGCAAAGGAATAACCTTACTTACATCGAGGTATGTTTGTAGAGTCAGACAGTATTTGAAGACGAAACTAACAAATTGCAGGTGCTCGATTTCGGCGCAGCTCGAGACGGTATACCCGAAAACAAGCGAGGCCACCGAATCGTGGTCGACCCTCGTGGACGCGAAATCGAAGATGTCGAAGCACAAGCAGAAACTGCAGCAGGACCGGCGGCAGGAGGGCAGTAAAGACGACGAAAATTGACGATTACGGATTACGACATGGTGTGGGCAACAAGACATTGGTTTCAGCGAAGGACGGAAATGCATTGAGGAAAAGGGAACAGAGTTAACGGATCACGGATACCCGAGCACATGAGCATAAATAATGCACTCTTAGCTGCTCATGTTTTTATCAATTTCCTTTGTATTGGCTGGCGTACAGTAGGTTCACCGGGGCGTCAGAAACGGGCAGGTTTTGGTGTTGGCGGGGGTCCAATATGGTCATTTGCTATCTCAGAAGAGTGAAGATGAAGATTATTACAAAGCATAGATAGCTAGCTATTTGACATGAGAAGCATGAATCACTTCTTGAACTTTGTGTCTCATGTGCCAGGAAGACGTTGATGTGCAAGGCTTCTCAACTCTTTGTCGGTGAAGTTTGTCACTGACAATCGTGTGTAAGAAGTACAATGATTCTCGGAAAAAGGCTATGTCCAAAGAACGAGTTTCAGATGATCGTGTGCATTTCCAAAGGCCGAAAAGCTCCAGGCGTGGTGGCTACGGGAGATGGCTGTTCATGATCATGTTCAGGTGGGGTTGGCTTGTGCTCGCTTTGTGGGGAAGTGGCATTCTGTCATGTTGCTGTATGATCGACCCTTGCCTTTCCAATCAACTTCCATACCAAAACACGACTCGAACAACAACAGGATGCTGGCGTCCGGGTTCAGCAATGCGCCACTCTCCAAGTATCTGGTCATGGCGGTAGTCGCGGCCTCGCTTCTGGCCAGCATCACCGACAGCAAGCACCTTTTCTGGATCATGGTCAAGCCGCACATCTCCGACTATAGACAGCTATGGCGATGCATGACATGGCCACTGCTATACACCAATTCGACCGAAGTCTTGTTTTCGGCCATGACGCTTTACCAACTTCGCATCATTGAGCGTCTTTGGGGGTCGAGGAAGTTCGCTGTATGTCCAACAACCGATGCGACAACTGCCACCGGGACCATTGCTTATTGAAGTCATAGTCGTTCTTGATCTCGACACTGCCATATACCGTTCTTCTGCCGCCGCTCCTCCTCGTAGTCGTCATCCGACCACTCTCCTTCTTCAACATCAACTACCTTCCCGCCGGCCCGACTGCCATCATCTTCGCTCTCCTCGCTCAATACCACGCTGCCATCCCTTACATGTACAAGTACCAACTCTCTGCCTCTGACAATTCCTCGCCATCAACTACATCCTCGGCCATCAACCTCACCTCGAAATCTACATCCTACCTTCTCCCTCTCCAACTCGCCCTCTCCCAACTTCCCGGATCTGCAATCGTTGCTGCAGTTGGTTGGTTAGTGGGATATGCATACAGAAGAGAAATACTTCCTGGAGCTGCGACATGGAGGATACCAGACTGGAGTGCTGGAAAGAGGGAAAGAGAAAGATTTGAAGGCTTGAGGAGACGTATGGAAGGAGAAGCTGCTACGGCTAGTGGTTCCACAAGAGGGGAAGAGAATGAGGGTGGTAGGAGGAGAACTATCGGTGGCCAGCTCTTGGATCAGTTCAGAGGGTCTTGAGGTGGGCTTGGTAATAAAACGTAAAAGGAGATTGGGCATACAACCCGGTTCTATCAACATCTCATACCTCAAGCAAAACGAAACCTTCTGCCGTTCGCATAAAGCTCTGCTATAATACCCAACCACCACTCCCAAACGTTGACTGAGATATAGTATCATCAGAGACACACATCAGAGCAACATCCGCGCGTGAGCGATATACATCAACCAATCCAGAAACAGCCCTCCTGCCAAACACATAGCCAGGTTGGTGACCATATCCATCAAATCGCATAAACATATCCAGGAAATGATATCTTGACCATGAAATCTTCGTTGAGTCACCATCTCAACAAACGCCATTCAATCTCAAGAAAAGTTCATGCACATCGACCGCTATATTTCTGATCAGAGCAAGATGATTGGAAGCACATGCTCAGGTGACAGAGAGAAAGTATACCAGGTTCATCAACCAAACGCAGGGGTAGATTTTATCTCAGACACACAACGAACCTGTGATATTTCTCCATCAAAATGCACAAACTTATTCAAAGTATGGTGTTGGGGTCAGGGAGATGATCACTTGCTGATCGCCTACTGACACTCTCTTTGGACAACGTTCATCCCCCGAAAAACTTCGTGCCTTTTTACTGCTACATGGAGAGTGGTACTCTACAGGGGAGCTGAGAGTGGTGATAGGGGTGAGTGGATGGGTGGAGAGGAAGATGACGGGGCTCCTGAAGATAACCTCATCTCTTCTGCAGTGTGGTGCATAGCGATATGATCGTCAAGATGCAAGTAGGTTTTCAAGAATGCGAGATTTTCCAAAGAGAGGTTGGGCGTACAGTAAGTAGTTTGCGGCAGTCACATTCATTCTGCAATATTCTTCCATCCAGTTTCGTGTGGGCAACCGACAGTTTTGGAGATCAGATGGATGAAGAACCGATGCTATCATGATATTTCTGTATACTACTTTGGTTGACAGCGAGCTCGATTCAGCTACCCTCTTTCCGCGTTCATGTTCATCCATCACAGCCGATACTCCATTTCGGGTCATCAAGACCAAAGATACTCCAACTCACTGCCACCAGGGACCTCCAACATAAGGTCTTTGGCCTCTCGCCCATTTATGATCCACAGCATGCGGTTGTATTCCTGCTTCTCGTGAAAGTTCATCTTCGAATTTGCCCAATTTGCAAACTCTGCGGCTGCCTCAGCAGTGCGTACCTCAACAACCAATCTTCCGATCAAGAATGATTCACTCTCGGTGACCTGGCGTCGTGGAGCCAAACGATGCCTAGTGTCGATACCATCCTTCACTCGCTTGAGACGACGTTCTTCCTCTTCTTTCTTCACTTTCTTGTTCTTCAGTTGTTGAATTGCCTGCTCGAACTCTGCTTTTTGCTCTGCGATTTGTTTGTCCTTGAGTCGCAACTCCTCGGCTTTGTGTTCTGCGATCTGTTGTTCTCTGAGCCGCGACTCTTCAGCTTTCTGCTCGATGACCTCAGCGGCTTTTTTCTCGGCCTCCATCTTCTTGGTCTCCTTGTTCTTGGCCTTCTTTGCTGATTTCCCTTTGGAGCGTTTTATGTCTTCTTCGCTTCGTTCAAACCTGGCCGACAATCTTCTTGCTCTATCTGCCATCTCGCCCTCTGGGGCGATCATCTCGAGGTACGACTGGACATCCGTGGGCGATCTGTAGAAATGTAGGGCCTCTAACAGCTGACGTTCCTGCTCCTCTGAACGTGAACTGGCTGAAGCAGCGAGTGTAGACAGATTTATCTCTGTATATCTGATCCAGTTGAACCCTTCAAGTCCCTTAAGATGACCGAGAGTTCGATGATAGATCTCAAGATCTTCGGCGCAAAAGGTCTGCTCCCAGTAAGACCTAGACGCGTTTCCACTGTATAAGTTTCCGGTGTAACTTTTGAACGACGATTGGGCTCTTCGGAAGAGTTCCTTGTCGCTACAACGCGTGGGTAAATCAAGGTTGTTCGATACTGGGAGCTTTGGTTCGGTCTTGGGGTCTGAGCCTTGGATAATGGTGTTGTAGTCAGACTTGGGGTCGTTGGGCAGATAGATTTCGTGCTTCAGCTGAACCTCTGGGCTCATCTCGGAACCCGAATCGATGCCAGAAATACTGCTTACGCGACTGCGGCAATCATAATTGACGTCCTCATCCGCCGACACAGCGCTGCAACCTTGGTGGTGGGCATCGAAGTTGACCAGGCTGGCATCATCGACGAAATGGAGTGGTGCGGGCTCTTGCTTGGTTGTATAAATCACTCCCTCGCTGAGTTCTGGCTCAATGGTCGGCGCATGAACCAGAGAGGAGATGGATTGGGCCAAAGTGAAGGATCGCTCGCGATAGATGGGGTCAGACTCAGGCTCCTTCTTTATAGGGACGGCATCGTCATCCAGAGCCTTCATCAAGGCATCAAGTGCATGAGGTGTGGGCGTATAAGCTGTGGCTGAAGACCAAGGTCAGCATTGCAGGAACCGAGAACGGAGGAAGACATAGCTACCAGATGCATTCTTTGTTACGCCATTGCTGGACATCATGTCTCTGGGAAGGGTGCGTCGAAATATCCTGACCGCTCGCCTGATACAGTTCATGAAGGCGAGAAGAAAGACAGATGGATGTCGCAGTGTTGAGGTGGAGGCGGATTGACGAAGAAAAGAAGCGAGTATGGTAGGAGAGTGTGTACGTCACCACTGACTGGGATTGTTTGGCGTTGGTTGTAATGGAAGGAGGTAGAGAGTAGTCCCTGCCTCGGATTTGGCACGTACTCAACGGCAGAAAATGCTGTGCCTTCCAGTGCCTAGTTCGATGCGCAGTCTGCGCTTCAGTCCCAGTGCGATGCGTCTGATACATCACACCGCTGGTCTTGCTGTATGACGGCTCAGTTCTCCCTAGATATTTCGCAAGTAGCTTCTGCTTCGTCTCTGACCTTGTCTCGGACATTCATCAGTGCTATACCTAGCAGATTTTGACCCCATTTGTCGCGAGATGTCGTTTGTGCTTGCTGCGCATCAAAGCCGATGCCCCAGACGCGATCAAACCTGGATGCCTCTGCCAACTCTTGCTCACCTGTAGCCAGTAGTAGATCTTTGAGAGGCAAAGGTTCGCCAACATCATCCATTTTCATGGAAGAAACATTCGTTGCCTGCGTGAACTTAAAATAGTTCCCTCTCTGGACGACGTCCAACTTGATTTGATCCCAAGCATCCATATCAAACCCTTCGACGTCGCGACCGAGCTGTTTTTGCTTCCGGGGAGATGTAGTAGCCATTATTGTTCTTGCAGATGTCGCATCTCCTGCGAGTTGTGCTTTGTTCCACATCATCCATTGCTCGGCGCAGTTGAATTCGAGACCGGAGTCCGGGTCTTTAAATCGAGATCGGTACCACTGGCAGAGGAAACCATATGGTTGTTCATCGTCTTTGAAGAAGAATATTGAGTCGCCAGCGGTTGTTCTCATCGGCGCGTACGCTTTGTCGGTTCTTATTTCTGGCTTGGTTTGCTTGGTCGATGCAGCTTGTCGCGGCTTGTTGGCCTGGCTATTGTTTCGCATGTTGGAGGTGAACGCGGGACTCCGGAGAGACGGAAAAAAGTGTTTGGGTTATCACCAAGACTACTTTTTTAGTTCTTGGAAAGAATCGGCCTGTTCACTGGAAGAGCATCGAGCACTTCTGGCTGTCACCGTCTACTGTCCTTGTCTCATCACGCTGCGGTGACTCCAAGCGGAACGTGTTAAGCAAATTCTGACTCAGAAGGCATGGCCAGTAATGACGCTCACCGAACATTGACCAGCAGCTCGGTGGGTTCCACAAAGTTAGAACTTCCAAACCAGCTCTGACATTGTGTACATGGTTGCGGCGTTGTACAAATGGAGGAACAAATTGAGGAATGATCTACATCTTGAATCCTCAAACTGGTCGCCGCATCTGAGTGCCATTCGAGAATCCAGTCCTGCCTAATCGTGATACACGTTCTTCGTGATTGCGTGCAGCTCACAAGTAGACCACGTAATTCCAGTAGCTAAGATGTTGTAAGGTGTCGCGGATCCCTTCTCGAATTCAAAATCACCATACCGGTACTGCGCATGCTCTGGTGGCCGAGCGCATGCGTGTCCATATCGCTTAGATTTGTCGTTAGCTGGGAAGCACAAACGCTGTCAGGACGTCGGAGCTCGTCCCATAAGGAGAACAAGGGACCTGGTCTCTCGGTGGACTATTCCAAAGCTTTAGGACCGTGGTGCATTCCTACAATCGCCTTCTTGTCGAGGTTCGTTGGTGGAGTCAATTGGTAAGCATTCAGTCTTATTCCTGCCCTACCTAAGGGACAACGATGAGACATGGCATGATCGATGTTGAGAAGGTTGTAACAAGCTTTGTTCAAGCATTCGTAGGCCGAGAGATAGTGAAAAAGCGAAGTTCGACTCCGAGTGGCTGAATTAAATCCTTATCTCGCGGCCAAGGAAGCCGCGATAGGCATGCCGAAGGATCATTTCTCAGACGTATTTGCATGAGCAAATTATCATACGCAGTACCAGGCATCATGAGATATCTTGTGCTTTTTCAAGAGGTTGAGAAGCTTGCTGAAAGCATGACGCACCTTTGGTCGAAGGATGTGATGATGGAGCACAATCAAGCAGGCAGCGCGTACTCATTTCGGGTATAGATACATGGTGTTGGTATCCACCATTTTAGAATGAGGTAGCTCGAGCTTCGTAGCTGCAAGCAGCATGATATTGGTGTCTGCATCGCGATAATGGTGATCTGCTCATGTCGAATGGGCGCTCAGTAGGAGAGCCCGGAGAGGGAAATTAGAGCGAGAGCTTTCAGTCTGCTTCTCCCAGCTGTGTATTTCCCATGTGATATTGGCAAAGTCGTGTGGCTCTGGTCACGTCTGACTGCAGTCAAAGGTCTCAGCCAGTCTTTGTCTTTCATCCATGCCTTCGAGACTCCTTCAGATGTCGTGCATCTTTCACTGCAGCCGAGGAAGCTCTTTTGCAGCCAACAAGCACGAGCCACAGAGTTGGAGAAGCTTGGCTCCTCGGCTACGCCTGGCCCGAAGACAGGGCTTCAACTTTCCTCGAGTCCCCCACAGCCACTCCCCGTCTCAACTTCGTAAAGCCTCCAGCTGTAAAGAATTTACGATTCTTTCACAGCTGGAAAGACGTCTTTTGAGAGCGCATCGAGGATCTAATTCGTAGAAAGATGCTCCGGTGTAAAACATCCTGCGTTCCTACAACTCCAATGTCGTGTAGGCCAGCAGCGGGAGCATCGCGAAGGTGATAGAATTCCGCATGTGCACAGGCGGGTTCGGGATCAGCGACAGCGAAGGATCCAATACTTCCGTGATTGGTGTAATTGTGTCTTCCATGCTGACGATCTCGCCGGCGCATTACCATTGTGTAACACACGAGTGTTGCTCGAGGATGTTCTAAGTGCCAAGGGCATTGCTTTTGGACAAGCACACTCAAGAATGTTCAAGAGCTGCCGCCGAGAAGGGCTTCAAGAGGAAGAGCGTCACTGAAAGCCGTTGGCTGCGACTGTACCCGATTTCTACATACGTGGAAATAAGTAAAGCCGTTGTCTAGACGGCGGAGGGTCGATTCCCCAGCTATTTCCAAACCCGGCTGTCAAAAGTATGTGTCAGCCAAATCGTCGCACAACGCATATCCCTATCTGTGTGGAGTAAACTCAACCCATGACCATCACCCAAGCTCGAGATCCTCCCATCATCACGTCGCAAACGTCGGTCATGGTTCCTTTTACGAACCCGGCAGAGGCGGTGGCGCCGCCGATATGGCTTTTAGATAGCGGACAGGTGCCAGCTAATCAGCATGCGTCCTGCAAGCCACATAACGGTAGGCCTACCACAACTCTATCGTCTCATCTTTTCAACCTGCAGGCCTTGGCCCTTGACGTAAATAAGGGACAGTGACACGGTTGGAGGTGCAGTTCGTTTTTTGTACAACCTCTGCGAACTCGGCCGTCGCATTCGCGAAACTCGAGAGCTTTCACTTTCCGTTTTTCTCTTCTTTCGCAAGACGCACTTCTCTTGCAATTCGTAACAGAGAGAATCACGACATCAACAATCATGGAGGACGCTAAAGAGGTCATCCCCGGTTCCGCATACCATTCGTCACCAGCCGACTCCTCGACGGAAGTTGGCCAGAATTACGACCACCCCAGATCATGGTCTACTCGCATGTTCGACAGCTTCAAGCGAGACCCAAACGCACATGCGACACCTCCAGGAACAGTTGGCGCAGATGGAAAAGTGTTCGACGTTGAGACTGCAAATGCAGCAACTGCCGACTCGGGGTTGGCTAGACATTTGAAGGGTCGTCACTTGCAGATGATCGCCATTGGTGGTTCAATTGGTATCTAGAAATCACATGCTTCAGTCATGTACTTTGCTTAACCATCTGTGCAGGTACTGGTCTCTTCGTCGGATCTGGTTCAGCTCTTGCGAATGGAGGTCCTGCCTCTCTGCTCATCGCCTATGGCATCATTGGTATCATGCTTTACTGTACTGTTCATGCTCTTGGTGAGATGGCAGTCCTCTTCCCCGTCGCTGGTTCTTTCTCTGCATACTCGACCCGTTTCCTCGACCCTGCTTGGGGCTTCGCCATGGGCTGGAATTACGCTCTGCAATGGCTCGTCGTGCTTCCGCTGGAGATTGTCGCTGCTACACTCACCATTGAATTTTGGAACGACTCTATCAACCCCAACGCTTGGGTCGCCATCTTCCTGTTTGTTATCATTGGCATCAACCTTTTCGGTGTCAAAGGTTACGGTGAAGCCGAGTTCCTTTTCTCTATCATCAAGGTCATAGCCGTCATTGGTTTCATCATCCTTGGTATCATCCTTGATGTTGGTGGTGGTCCTGACGGCGATTACATTGGTGGTCGTAACTGGCGTGGTACGTGAAACCAAGATGATCAATACTTCATGAAACTCGAGCTAATATCTTGCTTAGACCCTGGAGCTTTCAACCACGGTTTCAAAGGTCTCTGCAGTGTGTTCGTTACTGCTGCCTTTGCCTTTGCCGGAACTGAGCTCGTCGGTCTTGCTGCCGCCGAAACAGAGAACCCTCGCAAATCGCTGCCTACTGCCGTCAAGCAGGTCTTCTGGAGAATCTTCCTCTTCTATCTGGTCTCGCTTACCCTCGTCGGCCTTCTTGTTCCTTCCAGCGATCCACGTCTGATCAATGGCTCCAGTAGTGCTGATGCCAAGGCCAGTCCCTTCGTTATTGCCATCAAGAACGCCGGCATCGATGGGCTTCCTTCGGTCATGAACGCTGTGATTCTGATTGCTGTTCTGTCTGTCGGAAACTCCTCGATTTACGGTTCCTCGCGTACTCTTGCCGCACTCGCCGACCAAGGTCAGGCCCCCAAGATTCTCGGATACATTGACCGTAAGGGTCGTCCCATAGTTTCCATCGGCATTGCTTCCGTTCTCGGACTTCTCGCTTTCCTTGCTGGTTCGAGCAAGCAGACCGACGCTTTCAACTGGATGCTGGCCCTTTCTGGTCTCAGTTCCATCTTCACATGGGGCAGTATCTGCCTCGCCCACATCCGATTCCGCAAGGGATGGAAGGCTCAGGGCCACACTCTTGATGAGCTGGCCTTCAAGTCTCAGGCCGGCATCATCGGCTCCTGGATCGGTTTCCTCCTTAACTGTCTCGTGTTGATCGCACAATTCTGGACTGGATGCTTCCCCATCGGGTATGCTGACATGACTCCCGGCGAGCAGGTTGAGAGCTTCTTCGAAGTCTACCTTGCCGCTCCTGTTGTTATTCTGTTCTACGTCGTTTACAAGTTCTGGAAGCGCACACCCTTCATCCGCAGCCACAACATGGACTTGCACACTGGTATCCGCGAGCTCAACATTGCCGAGCTCATCGCCGAGGAGAGAGCCGAGCAGGCTCAGTGGCCAGCATGGAAGAAGGCTTACAAATTCTTCTGTTAAGCGATACATTCGATTCTGCCTTCCTTTGCATTTTCTTGTACATGTACCGTTCGTTTTTCTGTCGTGATGGGCAAATGATGCTCTATCTTTCGGTCTGGCTGGGGGTGGGGAGAAAAAAATGCATAAGCGATACAGGTCTTTTTCTAATGTTCCCTAGCTATCACGCTCGCTGTATAAGATATAATTAGACACAGGAATTGATGACTTTTACACACACACAATTTGATCTGAAGCATGGGAAGTAGCGATTGAGCGCTTGTGGATGTGTCTCTTTCCTCTTTCGATCCACTTGCATATATCCAGCTAGCCTTCTTGTTACACTGCCACGCTATAGCGGCTTCTGGCAGCATGAGAGAACAACACACAGCGTCAAACACTCGAATAACAGGAGGTGAGGTGAGGATCACTGCGGAGACCCCATGGAGTCGATGGTTGGCATTATGTAAAGAGTCGCAAGGCGAATACGAAAGTGGAGTTTGCCTGGACCATACACCCCCAGTCACCACTGAAGAGGAGGGGCTAGTAGATACACAATGTCATTTCTATTAGGTGCCTGAATGATAATGTCACAGATGCGATGGATGTGAGTTGAGTGATATCTGCCCAAGTATCTTTTGCTGTGGATGTGACCCTGGCAAAAGCAATCATCGCCATCTGCTCGCCGAGATAGTGATAGACTACATTTGAATCACTTGTGAACGAAGATATAGGGGTACATGAATTGCACTAGAGCTGAGCTCTCGGCCTGGCAAGGGTCCTTCCGAAAACAGCGGTCAAAATGCACAATGCTTTTCGTTCCGATGTAGCTGTTCAGTGAGAGAGCATAGGGGGAGCAACCCCCCCTTGGAGAATTAAGCACTCTCTTTGGACGAAGTGGCTGATCTCAAAAACAACGTGCATCTCTACAGGCTGAACGAGTCTGGAAGTAATGATGGAAGAAGGAGTGTTTCATATAGTTTCTTTTCGAGGAAAGTTAAATCAATCTTGCAATTGAATGTCAAATCTCTGCAAAATCAAAACGCGAAGCTATGTAAAGACATTAAGAAGTGCGCGAGCACTAGAGTGTAAGAAGCAGAAAAAGGTTCAATCCAATTCAGAGAACGCCATAACCGTCTATGCCAAAAATCCGCTGTCGCTTTTTATCCCAATCTTGAAACATTAAAGGAGTGTCGTGAAGTGTAAGGTCGTATCTGTACATATTATGCATGTTCCAATGTACATTTGCTTGTTCAAGCCGAGTCGAAGGAGCTAGAAGCGTGGATCGCTTAGTGTCCAGAAGGCTTAGCGTAGCCAGAGGGCTTGACCCAACCGGTAGGCTTAGCGGTACCGCTGGCAGAGCCAGTGTGAGACCAGCTGAGAGTAGAGCCGGGCTGGATAGGAGTGTTGGTGGCAGAAGACGCGGTCTCGGTCTTGTGGTCTCCATAGACAGTAACGTAGGAGACGACGGTCTCGTAGACGGTCTCGGGTGCAGCGCAGGTACCAGAAGCCTCGCCAGTGGCAGTGCTGGCGGGAAGAGTGGTAGCGGAGACCTGGACAGAGGTGGGTGTAGGGTAGAGAGTTTCACAGCTGGTTGTCACGGTCTTGTAGCTAGTGGTCAGGTAGGTGACGGTGAGCCAGGTGCTGAAGAAGGTAGTCTCGCTGTTGGACATGACGGGAGTTGAGCAGGGGACGAAAGAGGTGATGGTTGAGGTCACTTCAGTGGGGATGGTATAGGTCTTGACAGTCGAGCTTCCGGGGAACCAGGCCTCGCTCTTCGAGGTCGAGGAAGTAACGACGGCTGGGGGAGGGTTGGTGGGAGAGGCGGCGTGGCAGCCTCCGGGGCATGAAGTCACTGTGATAGTGCTTGTGGTGCTCGTAGTGATGACAGTCGAGCTGTTTCCGTGCCATGCGGTAGATGTCACTGGGCAGATTGTGGTGGTGGTGTAGACCTCCTCAGTTTTGGTCACGGCAGATCCAGTTCCGATAGGGGCAGACTGCGTAGAGATAGAAGCAGTAGAAGCGGCGACGCCAGAGGTACCAAGAGGGAAGGCAGCAGTGTTCGAGTAGACGAAGGGGTTGTAGCCAAGGCACGCAGCGTATTCGGAAGCGCAAGTAGCATGGTTGGCCAGGTACTTGGTACGGCAAGAGTCGAAAGCGGTCTCGCAATCAGTCTTCGAGGTGCGCTTCTCGAACTGGAACTTGCCAGGGAGTGCCGAAACGCTTCCCACAAGGGCAATAGCGGCGAAGGTGGTGCTGAAGTGCATCTCGATTATCGATATCTGGTTGGTTGTGCTGTTGAGATGTTGCTGTAGATAGTCGAATATTCGGCGAAGATCGAGTGATGTGTTCTGCAGAAAGCGAATGACAAAGCGGTGTAGCGAATGTGGTTCTGAGCGAGGGTGATCGGGAAACGAGCTGTATTTGTTATGAATGAGAAGAGAGATTTTGCATGGACATTCACCGCGATTAATATACTAGTCAGAGGCAAGGGCTACCTACTCAAAAGGCAGCTCGTTGAGATTGAGTTCTACGCCCCATAGTCGAATATAGCATCAGCAGCTGGAACCTGATGCGGTGAGGTAGCATCACTGACCTCACCAATCCTTTTGCGAGGTATGGTATAGCTGCGAGCTGTCAAATTAGAGTCATCTTACGCCACGCTCGCCACGATACGAAGTCGAATGCGCTAGAACCACTGCTTGAGGGCAAAGCTTGGTCAGGACCAGAGCTGTCCGAGTGGTTGCTCTGGACAATCGAGGAAAACTTGGTAGAGCTTTGGCCGAATCTATTTTTGCGTATCCGTACAAAATTCTGGCTTGGCATGCAGCCACTTCAAGCTCGTCAAAAACAAAGTCGCATCCGGAGCGCGCTGACTGGCTCGTATTCTCAACAAAGCGAGGTGTGCTTTGCACTTTTTGCTGCTTTCTGTCAGATGCCACCTTAATTGCTTTTCTTTGGAGGATAAGAATGCTGCATAGCCTGTCGGGGACACCGTATAACTACATCTCTACTTCCGCAGATGTAAGATCTTGGCAACCTCCGCCACGAGTTCGATCATGACGGTTTGAGCAAGAGGTGACATCGACCGGATCTGTGGGAACTTTTGCGGATCAGCTTACAATATGTGTTTAGGCCCGTGTCTGACGACCAGAACAACAATCGCGGATGGGTGGATGCCTCGTGCCCACAAAGTGGGATGCTGTCGAGGGCTGCCACTAGACTGATCCTTCGCTCAATACGATCGCGAGCTGCAAGCACAAGCGCGACGGACAAGCGAGTAGACAAGCCATTAAGGTGTTTATCTCATGATGTGAGTAACGCCCAGACGCCAGAGTCTTGACTCTTGTGACTTGAAGTCGAGGTGGTGACCAGGGAGGAGACTCGGGTCAACACAATCCGCGTTTTCTCGATAAGACCGACCAGCCACCCTGTCTGATCTTATCAGCTTTGTCATGTATTGGCATTGCACTGCCTTCTTGGTCCCATATCGCAGGTCTATGAGAAACGCGAGCATTCTGACGGCTACCCTGTGTAATCCAGTGTCTTGGGTGTTCACCACCTCATGCACATCTCCAAGGTTTCTGCACTGCCCTGCGGCATATACCAAAAATCCCTCAGGGCCTTGAATATTTGAGGAGGAGGTGCTCCACGATCAAATGCCTTTCTCCTCCTTTGCGATCGTCTTGCTTCTACGGTGGAAGATGGGTTGGCTTCCGGATCGACTGCCCATCTCGTTCTTCCAGAGATTCTCAAGCATTTCACGTGCCTGAGAGAAGCTTGTCAATTTTGCAGGTCGTGTAACCTCTCAAGCACCATTCGGCTTCAAGACTGAAAGGCAAAGCTTTCTCTTCTCTTCGCATCGCTTGCTTGCCTTAGTATTCGCCCTCACGCTGCATGCCGAGTGTTATGCTCGGTTATCGGCCATCTCCAGTTCTGGGCTTGGTCTTGTCATCGCTCCTATCGCCTTCCTTCACGGTCGTTGAATCAGCTCACAATCATTACGTATCACGTATCTCTCCACAAGGTTGGCACGTGTACGGTTACCCCGGGTTGCCCTCCATGGCAGTGATGGCAAAAGCAAACCTCCGCGGGTTCATACCGTTCTTGGCGGTCTCAGGGTCTTGGGCTGTCTTGGCCCGACATTCGACGACGTCCACTGATCGCCAACATCCTCACCACGAACCATACATTTGTCGACACATTTCTAGTCAGGCAACAAGGCATAGTAGAACAAGTCACCGCATCTGTCCAGCTGTAGTATGAGTCTAGATATCTGCAATCTATTCGGCAGCAGTTGACGAACAGGTAGGTCAATGACAGACGCCAAGGGAGTTTCTTGAGTTTCTTGGTGCCATGCAACATGGTTCCAGCCAGCCAACACCTTATTGGATACTGACTCAAACCCTCGACAATAGTTACAACTTCCAAGCCTATCCTGAGGAAGATAACTCGAGCAGGATGACGGAGATGCCTCTAACGTGGGTACCATTGTGCGTGTCGTCGCTTGGCAGCATAAACATCCCAGAGGAATGATAAGGGTGCCAAGGGTGGAAGTCCGCGCTCCGCTGGAAACCATGTACGAGCAGGCCACATATAAGGCATGCAAGGGCCCCCCTCTCGTCATCGTACTTGACTATCTACCATTCCTAACGCCCAATCTTCAATATGGGCAAGAACGAAGACACGACACTTGACCAGCACGTGTCAGGCCAAGCCAACGGCAATGGCCTCTCAAAGCCTGCTCACGCACTCACTTTCTCTCAAGTTACAGAAGACATCAAGGCCAATGCCGAAAACGGTCTCTCATCGGCAGAAGCAAAGGAACGACACAGCACATATGGCACCAATGAACTCGGTGGTGCTGGTGGTGTCGAACCTGGAAAGATTCTCATTCGTCAAATTGCAAACGCAATGACACTGGTATGTGGTACTGATAAGGACATGTGGCTGACCGTTTGGCTAACGAGATGAACAGGTACTCATTATGGCAATGGTTGTCAGTTTCGCTATCAAATCATGGATCGAAGGCGGTGTAGTTGCAGCAGTCATTGGATTGAACATCGTCATCGGATTTATGCAAGAGTTCAAGGCTGAAAAGACCATGGACTCGCTCAAGTCTCTCAGTTCGCCTACCGCCAACGCTGTTCGTGACGGCAAGACTGTCAACATTCCCACAGTCGAAATCGTACCCGGTGACATGGTTGAGATCAAGACAGGTGAGTCCAGGAGGACAGCCATCAAATTCACAACAGCTAACAATACCCCAGGTGACACCGTACCTGCTGACGTCAGACTCATCGAAGCAGTCAACTTCGAGACCGATGAAGCTCTCCTGACCGGTGAGTCCTTGCCTGTCAGAAAAGACGCAGACGCCGTATTCGACGAAGATACTGGACCTGGAGACCGTCTCAATGTCGCCTATTCCTCTTCAGTCGTCACCAAGGGTCGTGCTCGTGGTATTGTCTATGCCACAGGCATGTTCACCGAAATCGGATCGATCGCAGCCGCACTCCGCAAGAAGGATTCCAAAGTCAGACCTGTCAAGCGCAAGCCTGATGGTTCTGCCAGACCCCACAGATATGCTCAAGCATGGACCTTGACCTTTTCCGATGCTGTCGGTCGTTTCCTCGGCATCAACGTTGGCACACCTCTGCAGAAGCAACTTTCGAGACTTGCAGTCCTGCTCTTCTTTGTTGCCGTTATTTGTGCCGTCATCGTTGAAGCCGCCAACAGCTTCAGCAGCCAGCAGGAAGTCATCATCTACGCTGTTGCCACCGGTCTCAGTATGATCCCCGCATCCCTCGTCGTCATTCTCACCATCTGTATGGCTGCCGGTACACGAAGAATGGTCGAGCGCCATGTCATCGTTAGAAATCTGCGCTCTTTGGAGGCTCTAGGCGGTGTCACCGACATTTGCTCTGACAAGACTGGTACTCTGACACAAGGCAAGATGATGGCTAAGAAGGCTTGGATTCCCGCTAAAGGCACATACTCGATTGGAGAGACCGACGAGACTTCCAACCCTACCGTCGGAGATCTCCAATTCAGTCCTGAAGAACCAAGAAATATCAAAGCTGGCGAGGAGAAGCATGACGTTGTCGCTTACGATGAAGAGCTTAAGGACAATGAACACTTGGCACATTTCCTGAGAGTCGCCGCCTTGGACAACTTGGCCATCGTCCAGAAGGACGAGGATGACAAGTGGACAGCTCGTGGTGACCCCACCGAGATTGCCATCCAGGTATTCGCCGCTCGTTTTGGCTGGAACAGATCAACCTTCATCTCTGGAAAGAGCCCTATGTGGAAGGAGATTGCCGAGTTCCCCTTCGATTCCGATGTCAAGAAAATGTCTGTCATCTTCGAGGAAGCTGCCACTGGCAAGAAGCAAGTATTCACAAAGGGTGCTGTCGAGCGCGTCATTGGCTCCTGCATCAACCTTTACCAAGATGACTCCGACAAGCCCGTCGAGATGACTGAGGCAATCCAAGAGGAGATCCTTCAGAACATGGAGGCCATCGCTTCTCTCGGCTTGAGATGTTTGGCACTAGCCAGCAAGGACTTTGAAGGTGAAATCAACAAGGACGAAGAGGTCGACCGCAACTCTATTGAGAATGGCCTGACTTTCCGCGGTCTTGTTGGCCTCTACGACCCTCCTCGTCCCGAATCTGCCTCCTCTGTTCGCCAAGCCCATGAGGCTGGTATCATTGTCCACATGTTGACTGGTGACCACAAGGGCACTGCTCAAGCTATCGCTGCTGACGTCGGTATCCTTCCATCTCACATGAAGGATCTGTCCAAAGAGGTCTTGGATGCTATTGTCATGGAGGCCAGTGGCTTCGACAAGCTCAGCGACGACGAGATCGATGCACTCCCTGTTCTCCCATTGGTTATCGCTCGTTGCGCACCCAACACCAAGGTTCGCATGATCGAGGCTCTTCATAGACGCAAGGCTTTCGCTGCCATGACTGGTGATGGTGTCAACGACTCACCTTCCCTCAAGCGTGCTGATGTCGGTATCGCAATGGGACAGTCGGGTTCCGATGTCGCCAAAGACGCCTCTGACATTGTTCTCACCGACGACAACTTCGCCAGTATCCTCAATGCTGTCGAGGAAGGCCGCCGCATGTTCGACAACATTCAAAAGTTCATCCTTCATCTTCTCTCTCAGAACATCGCTCAAGCATGTATCTTGCTCATTGGTCTCGTCTTCAAGGATCTCGACGATCTGTCTGTCTTCCCTATCTCGCCTGTTGAGATTATGTGGATCATCATGATTACCAGTTCCTTCCCTGACATGGGTCTCAGTTTCGAAGAAGCTGTGCCTGATGTCATGCGCCGCCCCCCTCAAAGTCTCAAGCGCGGTGTTTTCACCATCGAGGTTCTTGTCGACATGCTTGTCTATGGTCTTTGGGTCGCAGCACTCTGTCTATGCTCTTTCTGCCTGGTCCTTTACGGCTTCGAAGATGGCAACATCGGTCGCATCCCTGCCACTGGCTGCAACAACTCTTGGTCACCCGAGTGTGATGTCGTTTTCCGTGCCCGCTCGACTTGCTTTGCTACCCTGACCTGGTTCTCACTCTTCCTCGCGTGGGAGATGATCGACCCCCGCCGCAGTTTCTTCCGCATGAAGCCCGAGTCCGACCGCTACTTGACCCAGTGGATGTTCGACGTCTGGCGTAACAAGTTCTTGTTCACCGCTGTCGTCGCCGGCTTCGTCCTCATCTTCCCCGTCCTCTACATCCCTGTCATCAACCATGATGTTTTCCGCCACACTGGTATCTCATGGGAATGGGGCATTGTTTTCATCGCGACCCTCATCTTCTTCATCGGTGTCGAGTCTTGGAAGTGGGCAAAGCGTATCTACTTCCGCCATCAGGCCGCAAAGGCCGGCCCTGAGGCTCAAGACATCGAGACCGCCATCTTTGGCAAATACATGCGCGACCTCACACCTGTTGGTAGTTGGTCTCAGTCTACCATGAAGGAAGAGGCTTGAATTGCATGATGTACCTATTTACGGAGTTTGATGACCCTTATGCGTTTTTCTTCTGGGATGGGACGGATCTTTTGTTCAATCTGTCTCACGACTTTATTCCTCTTGTTTACTTAATACTCCATTTAGCGATTTTCCTTCCTCTTCTTTGTTTACAAAAGATGTATGCTTTCTCTTTTCTCAAATAGACGTAAATATTCACAATATGACAATCCAAATACCAATCAATCGACTTGCCTCCTGCCTCTGCTCTTGCAATTGTGAACCACCAGAATGTCACTCCAAGCCCCCCGTCATCATTTCCGGACCAGCCGGTTGCCCAGACTTTTCATCTTCTTTCATCGTTTCATGTGTAGCTTTCCACACAGTAAGCTTTCCGCGCATGTTCGCCATTTTGAGTTTGAGTTCGGGGGTTTCGCAAACCGATACCATACACATCTCATCATCTCTTGCCAGGAGTATATAACCCCATGACCTCATCAAGCACAACATTAAGCTCACGGAAAACTTTCAATTGAAGAGGAGAGTCAGCCAGAATGACGTGAGAAGAACGACGTCTTGCCCACAGGGTTTGAAGAGCTGAAGGGACGGGGAGGTAAGTTTGGCTGTGAGAATGAGATGGTGGAATATGTTTGGGACGAGTAGAAGTAGGCGTGGGGTTTTGTGGTGAGATTGTGGGATGGAGGGGAGGTATGTTGTTAGTGTGTGGTCGTAGTGGGGCGACTGGTTGGTCGAATAGGTTGGTGGTGGTTGTGGGTTTGCTATGATGTTGATGTTTCTGCCTGGTCGTTTGAGTTCTCGGGGTTGCGTGCGATGGTTGGGGTCCATTCTCAGGAAGGAACGATCTTGGTCGAGGGGGTTCTTTCAACTTCCCAGCGGTAGCTTGATTTGATGGCGTTTTACTGACACCCTGCACGAGGTCAGGACCAATCTTGACAACGTGGGTAGTAAGTGGCTGAGTTTCGAGCCATGACTGCTGAGATGGAGGATGACATGACAATGGCATCTCATGCGGTCTTCTCGTAGACCGGCTAGCAGAATTTATATCGCGAGGTAGGGACTGCTGTACAGATGGGAGCTTTGCGATACGTCTTCCGCTCTCGAACTGGTTTGTCGGTATCTGCGCAATAGGCTCTGAGATGATCGGTCGACCGTTGCTAGTCTTTGGTATTCTATCTGCAGTCAGTGGTTGAGAACTTCTCGATGTGTCAATGTCATTCGTGCTCGGATGCTCCGCGTGTTGAGAAAATCTGCTGCATCGACTTCCCATAAGCTGTGCAAGGGTGTTGAAGGAGCTATGCATGTTGGATATTGAAAATAATTGATGTGGTTCAAATTAGCAATCATCGTGAGGCGAGCTTTCTACTTATGTTCGTCGATATTGATTATGGCAGAAACTTACCAGCCTTCTTGTTGACCAGACTGAGCAAGACATCGTCAATAAACAAAGAAGCTGGAAGACATTGTGCACTATGGCTGGAACATGGCAAACGTTTCACACTAGTCGTGCATGGAATGGGAGACATTGGTAAGATGGAACATTGTCTGACAACGTCAGGCATATGTGATAATGTGAGTCCCTTGATATCTATCGAGCGCCGTGAAGCCTTCTATTATCTAAAGATAGAGAAATCCAAGAACTTCTCAACTACATTGTGCACCGGTGCTTGATTCGTAAGAAACACAGTCGGACTGTTGAAAGACTGCGCAACGAGATCGATTGTGAAAAGCGACGGTGTGTGATGTCTGGATTTATGGCCCGCGCAGAACATACGATGCAACTAGACGAAGCAGTGTTGAATCAAGCCAGCGTCTGTTGTGCATCGACACCGCGTCTCCACCGAGACGTCGCTCATACCCAGAATATCCTACCTCATGGACGATGGATGTAATGATCGCGGAACGAGACAATCTTCTGTCGAAGGTCAGTCCGAGAATTCAATAGTTCTGGAATGCTGATACTTGCTTTGTGATATTTTCGACAGACACGAGTCGCTGGGCGAATGCGGGAAGAACGACCAATCGATGATCGTGGGACAAGGTCTGTTGCATTAGAGACAGTACGATGAGTGACCTACGCTTCGCTCGTTGAGAGTCACTGTATTTAAGAGGCCATGGTTTGGGTATTGTTGCCAGAGATTCGTCTATCTTGGGATTGGAGCCAAGACTAGTCCTGCTCGATTGATGTAGCGACGCAGCTCATTGTTTCTTCCAACAAATCTGTCTCTCACTTCTTGATGCGACATGTTGTGGTTGCGGCTTTCCGAGAAAGCTAGAAACTGCAGTAGCTGCAAACGCCGAACTTTGGTTGGTGTCGAGTCGGCGCTGGTAGGGCTCGCAGGAAGTTTTCGCTTGAGGTGGGAGTTGGGTCCAACAATCTTGACTGGAGGGCGATCGACAGTGTCCCTTTTGACTGGTTCGTCTTCGAGTCTGCTGAGTACAATCACGTTGCTGTCACGCGATGACCTCGGATACGTGACATGCTCGAACCTGGCGACAAAGTTCAGGTCAGGAAGATCCTGCAGGCCTCTAAGGAGTGTAAGGTATGACGATACAGGAGCACCGTACCAGGCATACTGTAGCAGCAAACCTTTTGGTCCTTGGAAAGCACGTCTACCTTTGCGCAGTGCGCTGATGGTGCAAAGCTGATCCGGATCGGTGGAAGTGATAGGATTCGGGTAGACGAGTCGTAAACGCTTGAAGGAGCCTTTGAGCAAGCAGTCAACCAGGCCGACAGCGAGGATTGCACAAATCGACTCGCGGACTGTTCTGCTGCTACATTTGGTGGGTGGCTCGGGAGGCATCTTGATGGTGACGACGTTCAGTCTGTGGTGGATGAAGGATAGATGCTGATTACGAAGGCCTGACGCGTGCAATCGAGTTGGGTAGACGGTATGTTTGTTCTCGAGACGTAGACGTCGAATGTCGGGTCTGATGTTGGCTAGAATACTGTCTGTGGTTGCGAGATGGTCCGTGTCGGCGATGAACTCATTGGAGGAGTAGAAGATCGGGGCAGTCTCCGCGTAGACCTGCTTGTTGGCCATGAAGACTCTCACGTGAAGTGGCGGGCGCCCGAAATCGAGAATGCGCTCAAGCTTTGGAACGCCAAACAAGACTGAATATGGCTCCGTTGTCTTCTTTGCCGGCTTCCGAAAGGAGACATGTTTTACAGTCAGTAGCTCTCTCCATATCATGTCGCGCAGTTCTCTGGGAAGGCCGCGAAATGGCTGCTCATGCGTGCGTGCCATTGCGAGACCAGTTGTGTATTGATAGTTGCGTAAAACGCGCGCTCCACCTTCAGTTGATGATGATTTTGCGCACGCTGCTTGTCAAGGATGAGCGACTTGTGATGTTGTTTCTTGCTTTTGGCCCTCTCGTGAATGTGAGACGCGAACCAAGCGTGGGGTGATCGGCAACATGACAACGATCCCGAGCTAGCGTCATCTCGGCCCGCAACTCCGCTAGTCGCAAACAGTGCTAGGGCAAGTCCGTGCCTTCCACCAACTTTCTGGCTTCCACTCTCAGCCAGTGATTTTCACCTTCGCCTTCCACGGTAGCCGGCATGAGAAATGCATTCAAGCTGTAGAGATGTACAGCTTCTTGATATCGCCGCAGAGTTCCGATGAGATAGACTTCTCGAAGCGCTCCCCATGGACAAGTCAGAAGAGCATTGTGCCTTTGTTTACAGACGCAGACGCGGCAGAGTTCAGCACACGCAAATGAATGCTATGTGTTTTGTTTCTAAATCAAAGTATACGAGTATTTTGCCTGCTATCATACTAGATCTTCTAACCCCTACGCCAGACACACCTAGAACTAGTGCCATGGCCATCGAGATGCAATGTCCATTTCAGATCGGCACCTTGCAAATAGGCAGAGACATGCTGAGCAACTGATCAGCTTGCTCTCGACGAACAATCTCTTGCCTTTTCACGGGTATACAGCACTGTGTGTGCAGGGACGCAGAGTCCATCAGAGCCTCACTTCCTTTCCATCCATTCTGGGACTGTCATTCGAGGCTGTAGTAGCAACATCGACACTCTTTGTGATGATAACCAACTCCTCATCAAATGTCTGTTCCGGCTGCGGTGTAGCGACAGCATCTTGGACACTCTGAACCAAAAGTAGAAGATGAATGATGAAAAGCGGAATAGGGGCGTAGGAAGTGAATTGCTGAATTTCATTGTCAGCCGATGTAGCGAGAGATGGTCAAAGTGTATACATACACTTTCATGACACAGCGCTCCAAAATTCTCAGGTGCACCGACAGCATTTCTCCATCGACATGTCCACGTTTGAACGGTGTCTGATTTGCTGGGTGCTGCGGCATTGGCAATAGCAGGCATGATGATAGCGACCAACGCCGCAATAGTTGTTGCCAGCATCGATGCTACGACGATCCACTTGACGTTCTTGCTCTGTAACCTCGTCAGCATGGAATATTCTATCAGTACAAGAGAGACGCTTACCTTGTTTCCCGTCTTGTTTCCAGCAATCACCAGACCGATAGACACAAGGTCAAGAGCGAAGATGATGCAAGAAGTCACAGTGATGGCGATGAGACCGCGTGTGTCGAAATGAGCGTGCCAGATGGGCAGCCACCAAGGATTCGAGGCATGTTCGTCGCGATAGACAGACAGAATATGAGATGAGACGGCGAGAATAGGGAGGGCCAGACAAATGCTGAGGGCAATAAGGAGAAGTGGTGATCTTGTGACTGGTCGGATAGCCATTTTGTGATTTGGATGTTGTTCAAATGTTTGCAGTTATAGTGATATGTCTGATATCGACAATATGGCAGATTTGATAGAAGTCGTTGCGTTGGTGTTATCACAGATGTCCGATCCAGCGGTTTTCTGAAGGAGAAAATACAATAAGGAACAAGATAAATTTCGAAGCAGTCCAGTGCTTGGGAGAAAGATGCGAGAAGAGAATGTACAGTCGTTGATTCCAAACCTACGAGGAGGTCGCGACCTACTCTTATCATTCGCCCAGTCGTACTTCCTCTCTCCTAAGCGCTGCTGAACAACAGTAGTATTTTTAGTACGATTGTGCTCGGTGAGCTTTGGCTGGCTGTAACCTCCCCGTGTGCTAAACTTTGTCACGCGTACAACTATAGAACAGCACAAGTTCAGCATTGTTAGGGGTAGCCTCCACTGAGAGCGTAGTAGTTAGCGCCTCTCTGCGGACGACTACACCGATCTAAAAAACATTGTGCATTTTTACAGGCCAGACGGCTCCAGACGTGGCCGCAGGAGATGGCCGGAAGTGACAGATTTTAGCACACGGGGAGGAAGGACAGCTGGACCCTACTCGACTGTACCTGCGAACAAGTATCATGTTTCAGAAAGCACGTTCGTTTCTATGATATGAGAAGTGCATCGGTTCGAGAAGGCATTTCGCAGTGCAGGTGTGATGGTCGTCGAGGGCTGGGCGCTTAGGAAGAAATGCGGAAGGTGGGCGGCTGGAGCGAGCCAAGAATAGCAACTCTGGAAAGAGGCATTCCGAACATGATTCGTCAGTATAGACCTTGATGAGGAATCGGGAAAGAAAATTGTCAAAATATCGTAATGTGTATGTACGTTCTAGATCGCCGTCAACAAACTCCTGTCGCTGTATCCCAGACCCAATCTTGACCTTCCTTGTCTGCTCGCTCGCTGTGTACCAAATCGAAAAGAAAAAAAAGAACCGCTATGCAACCACTCGAAACCATGCAAAATAAACCTACGAGCACCGAAAGTAGCGAGAGAAATGCTCACTCCACTACATATCCATGCCTTCGCTGTCGTCCGAAGGCTTCTGCTTTTTGTCCTGCTCGATCGAAATGCCAGAGTCTTTACCTTCAGCATCCGAAACAGCAACTCTGACCCAACCCTTGACAGTCTCCTCACCGGACCTGCTAGGCTTCAAGATGGTCTCCTCTTTCTCACCTTCAAGGTTTTTCTCGCCAACATCAGCGACTTCAATGTCCATGTCCCTGAGTACTTGCAACATAGCGCGAGTGTTCAACAGTAGGATTCTTTCGGGATCCTCGGTCTTCAGCAACTTGCTGGTGAGGAAAGGGAACAGCACGCCGAAATCGGACTGCGAAAAGTGCTGGCTGGTGGCTGGGTAGAAAAGGTGTGGCTTGGCGCCAGAGAAGTTCTTAGGAGGAGCGATGGCGCGGCGGACGTCGTTGAAGTTACCAGTCCACTTGAAGAATGCTTGCGACATGATGCTGAGGATGTTCTTGCCGCCGATCGAGGAATCAGTATATGAGGGAAGAGGACGCTCGAAAAGCCATGACTGAGTCGGACTGCGCAGAGGTAAGGTCCAGAGATCGAGTAACAGTACGGGAGAAGCAGGGGTGATCTGGCTTGTCAAAGAAGGATCGGTCGGCACGATCAGAGGAGAGTAGGCGTTGTGAGGTCGCTCCTTGGCGTAGAAGACAGATTTGAGGAATTGGATGGTCGTGCATGCGCCGAAAGAGTGGCCAGCCCAGGTGATACGGCCAGGCGTCTGTACGTCTAATTGATTGGCGAAACGCGATAGGACTTCGACTCGCTCCTTCTTAGAGTGCGAGGTATTGTCATCCAGATTGTCCACCTTTTCACCGTTATCGATCTTGAGCAGAGCTGCGTGAATCAGTGAGGCTTCGTAGCACCTGATACGCAATTGCTTGTCTCTTGCAGCGTAAACTTCGGGTGATGGCGAGTGGGAGATCTTGATCTCGTCGACAATCTTGCTGGGTGTGTCTGCGGTTGCACGGATGTACTGAACGGGCGAGCTACCGTCTCTGTGGTCCATAGCGATGACGACTAGGCCGTAAGAGGCCATGGACCCGCAGACGTGTGAATAGAGGTTGCGATTTCCGGCAAGGCCGTGAGAAAACATCATGACTGGCCACCGCTTGCTGCTGGTCGGAGCGGTAAGCAGGGGAGCATTGCGTTGTGCCGGAATAGTGATGTAGTATAGGATGGTCGGGAAGTAGGAGAAAAAGTCAGAGGCTCGCGAACCAGCGCCCAGAAGGCGTGCGAAGGCCGAGAGATTGGGACGTTGTGGCGAGGGGATCCATCTCACGGGTCGGGCGTTCTCTTTCTGGTTCTCGCAGGGGTAGAAGATGCGGAAGGAGACGGTCGGAGCGGCGTCGGCAGGGGCTGTGGCGGTCGAGGGCAAGTCGGCGACGGGAATCTCGACATCGACAGTGCCGACGGAGTGAGGGCCAGGGTACTCCGGGAATGCCGGTGTTGGATTGAGGCGTGAAAGGAAAGCCACCATGGCTGCGGTCGGCGAGTAGGCTGGTATAGAAGTGAGGCGATCCAAAGGATAGGGACTGTCAGAAGTAGGTACGAGGGCAGTGGGAAGAGAAGGGAAATGAAAATAATGGGCTCTCAGGAAAAGACATGTGAAAGATCAACTTTAGCGCACACGACCACCTACCGGATGAACACGTCAGTCAGGGAAGCCGCCTTGGCAACGAATTCAAATTATGCCAGTATGACAAGTCGACGATGGTTGAAGATAGCAGGAGTCTTCTACCGTGATTATTAGTGTGTCCGAGCCCAGCACATGACCCGAGCGACATGGACAGCAACCGTCTTGTTGCTTTTCTCCGAAATCAAGGACTTGCGTATCCGTGTTGATTGTTCGAACAAAGGGCACGCGATAGCCATGATTGAGGCGTGTCGCATCCTGCTGCAGCGCAGACAAGACAAGAGACGTTTGATTCAAGCAACAGAGCAATGGTGACACCGAAACGAGGCTTGTGGGCGAAAGAGACAAACGTCAATCCAGTGTGTACACCAGAAGGAAAAAGATGGTGGGAAGCTCTCTTCCTTGCCAACGCATGCAGCAAGCTCACGGTATCCAACGGCGATATCCGAGGGCATGGCGGCATCCTTTCAACAAAAGCTGGGGAGGATGATTGTTCGTGCTCGAAGTTGCAGCAGCACCAGGCTGAAACAGGCCACTGCAATTTGATCATATCTCATCTCATTACGCGCCCTTTGTTTTTATATCCTAGCACAGTCAAGAGTTATCAACCAGCTTCTTCTACACCATAGCCTGAAAGTCACCATCACACTGTCCACCATCGGCTTTTTCACGTGAAAGATCAACACATCCGGTCAACAATCTTGTTATCTCCGAGCAATCACAAGTCATACCAAACACTCTCAACAGGCCGAACACAACACTCGATACCGCAAACATGGGCCGACAACGACGTCCTTCCACCGCGTCTACCACGACGGCCGACAACAGCCTACCACCAGAGTCGGAATTAGGCTCCATGTACGACTATCTCGCAAAGATCATCCTCCTCGGTCCCTCGTCAGCCGGGAAATCCTGCCTCCTCCACCGCTTCGTAAACTCTTCCTGGCGCATCCTCTCCTCTCAAACCATCGGCGTTGAATTCGCGACCAAAATTGTAAAAGTCGGCGACGGAAACCGCAGAAAGAGAATAAAGTTGCAACTTTGGGATACTGCTGGGACAGAGCGCTTCAGGAGTGTGAGCAGGAGTTATTACCGTGGTGCTGCTGGCGCGATATTGGTCTACGACATCACAAGCCGGGATAGTTTCACGCAACTGGGCACATTTTTGAACGATGCGAGGGCACTGGCGAGTCCGCAGTTGACGCTGCTGTTGGCGGGCAATAAAGCCGATCTAGCGGATCCAGTGGACAGTGATGCTGAGAGCGAGGATGATTTGGACGATAGCAGTATTTTGTCACCGCCTCTCGGACAAACGCCGTCAAGCTACGACTCTCGCAGGTTCGACAGTATCGCTTCCAGAGGCACTATACCAAGAGGTGGAAACGGCGCTCGCGCAACCTTTGCGCCGGATGGTCGGCAAGTCTCTTCAGCACAAGCGACACAATGGGCGACGACACAAACCATTCCAATGGCCGTCGAAGTATCAGCATTCAACGGCGATGGCGTGGACGAGCTGTTCAATCGTCTGGCTCGCATGATCTTGGCCAAGATTGAGCTGGGCGAGATAGACCCCGATGATCCCTTATCTGGTATCCAATACGGCGACAGTCTATCCTGGGCCATCGACGACGGAGGAAGCAGTATCAAAAGCGGCGTAGACGGTCCAAGGAGACGGAGAAAGAGAGCAGGTACAGGACAGTGGGCCTCTGGTCTGCGCGAGTGGGAAGAAGTTTTCAAACTCGACGGTTCCAGACGGAGGGGCTGTTGCTGATCCAACACCTTGTTTTGATCATGTTGGGAAATTTCTTATGTTGCATTTCATTGGACTGGCTCCAGAATCGAGAGGGACATAGATACATGCACAGCGAGCGAGCGTTTGATACGCAGATATAAAGAGGAAGAGTATACTGAAGCTTTCCATAATGTTAATTGTAATGGCCGCAGATGGCGGCGTACCGTATATTTCCACTCCCTCATGCTGAGTCCTGCTTGTCAAATGGTCTACACGTCTATCAGCGACTGACGGGGCGGTTCAAGCTGGCTGTCAAGTTACGTGAAAGTTTTAGAAACTCGAACGGGGCCTGTCTACTGAGTGCTCGATTGTATCACTTAATTTGAGTTCGATAGCTGTACGAGACCGTGGCCTGTCTTGCTCCAAGACGATGACTCTAATAGCCTGGTGCCTTGAGACAAGTGACCCGTATCTATGCACCGTGACTCCTGGATGCCCCTGTGATGCTTTACTGGGTGGTGGCTCGCCCGCCATGCTTTGCTCATCTCAGTTCCGGCTCCATCATCCAAGAAGCCTTCTTGAGTTTCGGCAAGCCCTCAGAGCGTGTACGCTTTTCCTTGGAGCGAACGGGCATGTCGACTCTATCGGCAAGCGCACCCTCCTTGGCATCGACACCCTCTGCCACACCACCGTCCTCAGCTCTCTCGTCGCGGGCGAAGATCTGCAGGCCACGTAGGTGCGTGTCCTTGCCGTTTTGGTGGTTCTCAAGGATACGAACCTGCAAGATGAAGCAACGCAGCAGAGGTCTTTTGCTCCAGTCGATAGACTCGGGTTCCTCTTCATCGTCCTCGATTGGACCGACCTGGGAGAAGTCGACTGGGATCCAACCACGAGGCTGCTCGAACTGCATGTCGGCGAACTCGATCAAGTCGTGCAGGCCAGTACCAGCCCAGAACTGCATGCGGGTGGGTGTGTAGCTCTCATCGTTTTCGAAGTCGAGGTAGATGCGGATGTGTGCAACGGCGACTTGCTTGAAGAAGTGCACAGTAAGGAGGTGAGGTTGAGGGCCATCACTCTGCCAGAACAGTGAGGTGGATGGGTGACGCAGAGCGGCAACACCACATCCAGGCTTGCTGGTGCTGACAGTCCAGCTAGCGAGTGATGAGATTTCTTTCAGTCCAGTAGGAGGTAGCTGGTCGCCAGAAGTTGAGGCAGGCGCACCATCTGGGATGACCGTTAGTGACCTCTGAGTCTTGGGAGTGATATCGTGCAGAGTTGAGTTGGCGTGTGACATGGCTGGTTGGTGGTCATTGGGTAGACGAACGGTACGACAGTATGGAAGAGTCGACATCAGAAATCTCCGACGACATGGTGAATTAGGGTTGTCACGGCTGAGGTCGTGATCCAGCAGTTGCGCGTAGTTGAGGTGCGGCTTTACAGCTTTGACCTAGTGAGGAACGAGGTGTAGAGCAGGAGCAAACGGATGGTTTTTGCCTAAACAGCATGCCACGACAATTGGAACTGGCGATTTACGACTGTCGCAATGCACAACACTTTTGCAACCGTAGAGCTTCCCAGTGAGAGTCCGCGAAAACAACACTCTCACTGAATAGCGCTCCGTTTCGAGAACCAATGTGCCTCTTGATGGCTACGCTCTGGCGACTCTCGGTGGGGAAGAGGGCACCACGATGTAATGAGGCATTCAACCACATATGTGGCATCGGAGTGTGAACAAGAAGAAAAAGAATTTGCCTTACCTAGTTCACCCTCCTCGATATCTGCATCCTCGTCATCCTCATCCTCATCGTCTAGATGGACATTCTCTATCTGCTGGCCGCGCCCAAGCTCGGCAATATTGCTCGGTCTCACCACATCGTCTATACTGTAATCGACAATCAGGCCCGATGGGAGTTCAGAACTGTCGATGGAAAAGCCAGTATCGTCTAACGAGTGCCTAGCTCTGGCAGATCGATTCTGACGCGCTTGGTAAGATCCAGCGGCGGTGGTATGTGCGCGTGAAGGTGGAGGCATCTCAAGGCTTCATGTCTGACTCTCTCTAGGACACGTCAACGAAAGAGGAATGATGAATTGTTCAAAGTTGACAGCATATGTCGTTGCTCTCGGGAAAGTCGAGGCGGCCAGCAGAGACACTCGGACGCGTTGGACAGGGTCACGTCTTGCATCGGCGTGTACCGAAGGCCGCTTTCCCCTTCTTTCGCTTCTCATCGTCGAAGTTTCGATTCTTCGACGTTTCTCTGATTCACAAACGCTTTGTATTATGTGAGCTGTTGTACATCGGTACCGGCTCTCGAGTAACTGCTCGAACACCATCAGGATGTGGAACAGCCATGTTGCCTGGAGCCGAGTCGTCACTTTCGATTTTACCGTTTGCCTATCCTCAAAACAAGACTCTACCCCGGCCCTTCCTTCGACTCGTCTGCCACAACGCTTCATCGCAATCGCGAACCGATTTCTCTCGTCATGCTTCGCTTCCTGCTCGCTGTTGCACGAACCAGAATGCTGGAGCAGCTGAGATAAAATTGCCGGCTTGAAAGGCCCTATATCGGGTGCTGCACACCGATTGGTCATACACAAACGGCTCGTCTGAGCCTAAATCCTTCCACGACCCTGCGATCCCAATTCTCTGTGTATACGGCGCGGCTTCCGAAAAGAGGACACCCGCTTCGCTTATCGTGACTGCGAACGGAACCAGGGCTTGTTGTGGGGAGATGAACCATTCAATCTACGGCCCTGCTTGAGTGCCAAAGCCTGTACCAGCATCTAATCTACAAGCAGCACCGACACTGTATAAGATCTATCCAACTTTTTACTTCCATGGTAGTCTTTTCAGTGGAAAGACTTCTGATCAAACCGTTTCCTCAGACTTCGAAGCAGCCTCTGTAAAAGGATTGTTAGTAAGCGAAGCTCGTCAACTCAGCAAGCCACAACCGTTGGCCGAAACGACAACCTTGCCGAGCTCACTTCCTTTCTCAGCAGGATGATGGTCCTGCGGGGCCTCCAAATTCACCGTTCACGCCTTAGGTAACGTCTAGAAGTCTTGCTTGAGAACGATTTTGCTGGCATGTCCAGAACGTTCAGGTTGCTGGGCGGTTCATCCGTTGGATAGACCCATCTGAATCAAAACCCACGTGGCATAGCACATGTCTTGCCCTGTAAGTAACAAGCTAGTCATGCCGCTACCTAACCTTACGGTAGGCTGTTGCTCTTTTGAGCACCTGAAGTCAGGAACCCGGCATATACATAGCAGCTATCATGTGCTCGCTCGCCGGCCCTGACCACTTTCTCACCTTCAATTCCCTGCTGTACCGACTGTCACGTTCATTTCCATCTATCTACTTATTCTTCCAACTTTCGATTTTGAACTCCCATACTTCACCAAGCCACCATTGGATTCTTCATCCATTGTATTGTGGATCCAAGTTCACTGAGTCTGTGTCCGCCTGGAAGCGAACAGTACCCAGATCCATACGCCTCAGGCACATTTCGCCATGGCCTCGAACATGCTCGCCAGGGCCCCGGATAGCTGGAACTCCAATGCATCCTACCATCCCCCATCATCATATCATCACGAAGCTTTGGTTGCTATCGCTGCCGCCTTCCTGGCAGTCACGATCACTTTCACCAGCTTACGCTTCTTCGTGCGAGGCTATATGATTCGATCACTCGGCTGGGATGATTGGTTGATCCTACTTGCCTTGGGCAGCTTCCTTTGTCAAGCCGCCTTCCTGGTACACATCGCTTGGATAGAACAAAATCACGATCTCGAGACAATCAAGCCCCTCTCCAATGCTTTGGAGGTTAGTAAGAGTCACATGCGATCTTGGAATGATACTGACTACTGATAGTATGTTGTGCTGGAATTTGCTTTCTATCTTCTTACGACCATCTTCCTGAAGCTTTCGTTGGCCGTCTTCTTCCTGCGCATTGTAAGTCGTCGAAGTCTTCTTCATTAGAGTTTCTTCGCTAATTCAGGTAACCAGGTTCTGGCCAAGTGGCAGCGTCAAGTCATCATCATCAGCACCATCGTCTTCTCGGTCTACACCTTTGGCTTCTTCTTTGTCGCCATCTTCCAATGCGGCGATCCGGCGAAGTACCTCATCCACAAAGTGCAAGGCAAATGCATAGCATGGAGTGCTCTTGGCCCGATGAATTATATCCACGGCGTCATGAACGCTCTAACCGATTGGGTCTTTGTGTCTCTCCCGATCTTGGTCGTCCGCAAAGCCAACATGCGTGGCAGAGACAAGTATTCCGTGGTTTTCGTTCTCATCATCGGTGTCCTCGGCAGTGTGGCCTCTGTGGTCCGTCTGTTCTACATCAACGATCTGCACTCCGGTGACCAAGATGCCACCACATTCTTCTCAAACGCATCGACCATTGCTATCGCCAGCACAATCGAGCCTGGAATGGGAATAGTGGCAGCATGCATGGCAACCTTGCGACCCATGTTCAAAAGCGTCTTGGACCGTACTCGCACACACATCTCGAGCGCCTCGGAGAAGAACAAGCTTTCCACTGCGGAGCGCGGCCTTCCCTCACGTAGTGGTGTCACTTCACCACCTCAATCACCTCGCCGTGGAGAATTTGCACAGTATGGATTCGCTTCAGAAGGCAAGTCTCGCGCAAAGAGCGAGCCGTTCGTGGAGATGGTCAACCTACCCTCAGGAAGAACTTCCAGAGCCGGCTCAGACGAAGTCGTGGTACAATTCGATACCGTCCAGTCAGAAAGCCGCGAGTCACAGACTGACCTTCTGGCCGAGCTACAACAAGCCAAGCAAGCCTACAGTGCACGCATCTGGAGCGGAAAGGGCGATGCACGGGTACAGCCAAACCTCCTACTTCCTGATTGTTGATGTATTCCTCAAGACCTAGACCACAGTATGGTCATGATACCACGAATTTCCGATGGATTCTCAGTGTCCAATTTTCAAAATGCTCATGGTCCAAAAGCGGACAGCAATGATACCCAGCTACTTTTTAATATGCTTCAATCCAATTACATGGAAAAAGTCGATTAACTTCCACAAAGTGCTTGTATACTTCAATAATAGTTTGATGGACCGATCAGTCCGGAGCGCTGTATGACATAAAGCTGGACAGTTCACAAGTAGAGTGCAACGAACAATAGAAAGCCGTTGGCCGGCCCAGACATGATTACACATGACAGCTTAAATGAGCAGGTGGTCCCGGCCGAGTCTGGAGCAGGTTCAGATCGAATCGCCTTGTTCTAGATATTTGTATGAGATCATCTCTTCCAGCGCGTTGTACTTTGTTGTCAAATAAGGGGTGTGACTGGCTCTCCGTGTGCAGAACTTTGTCACGCGCATGCTGTAGAAATGCACGATATTTTTGAGATCAGTGCGGCCTCCACTAAGAGTGTGATGGTCAGCGCCTCTCCGCGGACGACTAGAGAGATCTTGAAAACATTGTGCGTTTCTTCAGACCGAATCCCAGGCATGGCCGTGGGAGATGGCTAAAGGGTGACAAAGTTTAGCACACTGTGAAGTTGAAGCGGGATTGCTAGGGAAGAGTGTCCGCCTCTATCGCAGTGTCCTCCTGTGGCGCAGCAGGGTAAATTAGTAAGGCGGTACACCAGAGTTTACCCGGCCAGGGCGAGGTCGCTGCACCTCGCCCTAGGCGTGTGTTTAACTTACTAGTATACAACATCATCGTCGCCATGCCTTCGTAAGAGACCGTTAGTTAGCTCCTTTATGCCTTTATCGATTCCTAAGCGTATATATAAGGGTCTTAACCTCGCGCTATCGAGACCGCCGTTATATATATCGACTTCGAGGATCCGGACGCGTTCGACGACTTCCTCGTACCCCCCTATACCGGCGAGGTTAATAAATAAGAGGAGGAGGAGCCTTTAGTATTAGAGGCTAATGTTAGCGATAAAGATAAAGAGGATTAGGACGTCGCTCTTAAACTAATACCTAAGGGCATTAGTTTACTAACCCTTGCTAGTCTAATAGAGCTCTACTATGCTTATGCTACTTATTATAGTTATAATGTTAGTCGCAAGTAAGGCGTTAAGAAGCGTATCTAGCGGAAGGGGAAGAAGACTATCTTACCTAACGCACTATATTATAAATGGCTAGTTACCTACTCCTATTCTAGTGTAAATTAAGATACGCGTAAGATCGAGACCCGAGTCCGTTAGACTAAGACTAAAACTACTAGATGTCGTACTTAGTAGTAGGTATAGCACGAAGGTGACCTCTAGGTTATAAGAACTAGCGACCGCGACCCGATATAGTATAACTACGAGCCGACCGATTTAGTCGCTTTTCTAGTATACCGTCGTCGAGTAAGGCGTACTAAGGAGGTAATAGCTTTGATAGCGCTACTATAGGCAAGACATATGCCTTAGAAGAAGGTAATAGGAATTCTTTACGTAAAGTACGAGGATCTTATTATTAAACCTAAGGACTATTTAAACGAAGGTTAGCGAGCTCGTATCGTACGCCGGCTAGGCGAGACTATAATAGAGGAGCTATTTAGAAGGTTAGATAAGAGAAAGTTTATATATAATAAGGTCTACGACGAAGAGGGTAGGGTTACCTACCTTCTAATAATTAATCCGCGCTTACTTAAGGTATTTAAACATAGTTTTAATATGCTAATGTTCGACGGAACTTACCGAATAAACTCCTACAGCATGCCGCTAATAAATATTGTCGGCGTAAGTAGAATAAACACTACTATATAGCTCGGCATTGCCTTAATAACTAGCACTACATAACATAACTTTAAGAGGATCCTATGTACTATTAAAACGACCCTTACCGAGTATAAGGTTCTAATGCCGCGTTTAGTTATAACTAACCGAGATTTAGCTAGTCTAAACGTACTCGACGAGTATTTTCCTTTAGTTCCTTATATCCTCTATTAATAGTATATCTATAAGGATGTTCTTACCTACGTACGGTAGCGGCTAAGTAAGTAGTAGAAGATGTTTCTAGATACTACGCCGAGCGATCTAAATCGAAGATCTAACACCGAGCTAACTATTTAGTTTATGGCCGATTTCGATAAGGCTATATACGCTTCTATAGAAGATAAGTTCGAAGCTACTCGTAAACACATTAACGAGACCTATATAGAGATGTACGCTTACCTTAAGAGTACGTAGTAGTTATATAGAAGTTGCTTTATAACGGCATAGATTAACTAATATATGCATTTTAGCGAGGTAGGTTACTTATCTCCCTAGCGGTATAATTTGCATATTTATATTCCGGTTTACCCGATTCTAATACCCTTTCGATTAGGTAATAACCTCTCGTAATAAAGGCGCTAACGTAGGCCTTAAGGGCTACCTCGAGACTACTAAAGGTAACCTTATTACCTTCTTCGAGAAGGCACTCGATTAGTAGACTAACATCTATCTTAACTTTACTACTTTCCGCGTAGGAAAGCATTAAGACGATTATCGACACTGTCGGCCCCTTCTACGAAGTAGTTATACGCCGCATTTATTACTACCCTTTAAAGCGAGTCTAGAAAGCTTATAGTAAGGTAAAGACTACTCTTATTGCTAGTTACTTAAGTACCTATCGTTATTAGAAGGAAGGGTGCTCTAGCCCTTATATAGGGCGCAAACGTCGCGTTTTTAGACTTCCTTATAAGCATAAACTAATGAAGTTAATAGAATAGAACTAGGTCCTCCGTATGCGCGATTTCGACTATTACTAGTAGATAAATTAATAAGACTAAAGTAGTCGTCTCCTCTAACCGATTAAGAAGAATAGTCGTTAAAAACACGATAAGTTAAAGGTTTAGAAGCTATCGAAGAAGAAGAACTAAGGCGCTAGTAGCACTATATAAGGTAGTCTACTCGCTAAGACCGTCGCTAGTAGTTAGAACATTACTATTATACCTCTTTTAACTATACCTCCTTCGACTACACCTCCTATATACTAGTCGACACCGTTTATATCGAGTTTCTAGTAGGCCGCTATTCCTACCCGCTTTACTAACCCTCGTATTAACCTATATATTAATTCTCGCGTTATAAGACCCTAGCTAGGGTAGGTCGACCTAGCTAAATTCCTTCGACTATAAGAGGAGGAACAATTGCGCGGGAGACACGAGCTAGAATAGAGACATCTATAATAAAGATACTAACACTAGGTTACGGCTATATAACGACAATACTATAAACCGGTAAGGGTAGAGGGCAACGCTAAGGTAGTGTACGAACGGGCATATCTGCCTAGAAGACTATACTATTACTCGTTAGCACGGCCTTATTAAAATCGAAGGTTAGGGTCACTGCTTGATAGACTGCTTCTAAGTTAGCTAAATCGACTAAATCTACAATAATAATTGACCTCTAACTATTAATGTGTTTGCTTCGTTTGTTCGTCATTTTCTGCCTCCTCGCTTTGTCTATATAGCTGATCTCGCGGCTTTAAAAGGCGAGGTCAGCGATGTCGGACTAGAGGAGGGGGGGACCGGGTAATTACTAGTGTACCGCCTTACTAATCGACCCGCTTTGGCCCTGTCGATGTGGCTAAGGAGGACACTGTTTTTCAAGCGGACACTCTTCCCTAGCATTTCCGAAGTTCAAGGCTTTCAAAAGGGCAGGAACGATGTCATGGTTTGGTTGCCCCTGACAACACATCTGGGGCGACTGTCACAACACAAGGTTTAACTCCACTCCCCAGCTCCGTGACTCGCGTAAGGTCCCTTGCTTTCTTCCTCCAGCGAAAAAGAGAGTTTGAGTGTATCTTTTGCCGTTGAACTGCCTGGAATGCCAGTAGATAGAGATGGCTCGCTCTTCTGGATACAGGGCCGATAGCCCAATCTCTACTAGTATTGAAGTTGACGATTACGACGAACACAATGACTATGAGTACGATGACCCTAAACGCCGCATCTCAAACATCACAGCAACGTCCATCTCTTCGTTTCCAGACTCGGCTTGGCCTTCTGACTCTGACGTACCCGGTCCTCACTACTCGACTTCGAAGCCTCGACCCACGTATCGCGTAGGAAGCCTACGCCGGTCACCTCTGCCCAACGAGCGTCTATCCCCGTCCTCGTTACGGCCGCCGAAACACACATCTCGTCGCCCCAGGAGCAGAGGAGAAGGTGCTCGTCCTAGAAGCAGGGGAGAAGATGCAATTCATCGTGAGGTCCCACAAGAAACACAACCCGCACCACTAGTCCTGCTGCACGTCACAGTCCTGCCTCCACGTCTACCCTGGAACCGCACTGTTCTCGACGTGGCCTTGCCATCAGAGCTGAAACACCAGTTTGGTGTGCTCCGAGCTGCTACTTCGGGCTTGATCTCCCAACGAGGCATCCTCATCGCCCATCCCAGGGAAGAATTCGAACTTTTGGAAGAGGGTGTGCTTGAGGCTCTGGACCTGCTTCCCGAACGCATTGGCTATGATGGACAATACAGACCCCGGACACCCAACACTGTCATGGAAGGCGACGACGACGAGGAAGAAGACACGGAAGTCAAGACTTGCAATACCTGCCTGCGAGTTCACATAGGCAACACAGGAGGCTGGCTCACCCGAACGTACGCCGCCAATGGCCTCATGAGGGCAGGCGCATGGTCGGCGTGCTGGTCCGAGATGGAAAGAGTTGATGTCGAGGTCCGACCTTGCATACCGGAACACGTCTGTCGCCAGCTGGACGACGTTCAGGCAGCTGAGGATAACGATGCCGAGAGAAAAGGCCACGATCAATCCGGTCAACCGATTCACGAAATGCAAACGACAGAGGCGCCCAAGCAGCAGGAGAAAGCCTTGCTGCCGTCATCACCCCTAGACACAGCGCTGGTGATAGACCAACCACGATCCAACCAAGAAGCTCAATCTATCCCGTTGAAGACCCCTCATGAGGTATCCACCCATTACAACGACCTTCCGCCCATTTACCAGCCCAAGGATGTCCCATTGGGTCTTCTTCTACGCAACTACCTCTACCTCATACTGCGAGATCGCCGGAACCTGGCCATCTCATTCCTCATTTTGACTTTGCTGGTATCTACTTCCTATGGCATGTTGGCCTCACAGGGCTTCAAGAAAAACAGCGTCAGCATGTTCGAGGGCAAAGTTGAAGTTGTCAGTGAGCCGCTGCCACTGTCCACGTCGTCCCGAGTCGATGTTGGCCACGGCAAGAGACATCCGATGTGGACTGGAAAGGTCGAAATGTGGGACAGTCCGAAACCTAACGAGCTGAACCAAGCCAGCGAGAGGCCAACTACAGGAGACCAAGGCAATGAGGACTACTCATTCCAAGAAGGCAATGATCGCGCGGTCAGATCTACTATTGAGGCTCCTGCATCCGATATCAGCGCTACCACAGCCCTCGCTATCCCAAGCTCCCCACCAGTGCTGGAGAGAGCAATTTCCAGCCTGGACGCAGTAGAAGACGTCTCCGCCACCTCACCCATTCCAGCATTGCTACCACTGCTCCAAGGCACGATTGACTATTGCCCTGCCACAAGCCTCTAAAAGACTTGGACCAACCCCCAAAACCCCCAGACTGTTTGGTTTCTTCTTTCTTTTCACCCTGCTGCAAGAATAACCAGCGAGCGAGCGATGTTTGATTATTCGCCCTTTATTTCCATATACCTTTTCGCTTTTGTTCCAACTTTCTCGGGCGTTAGATTGAAGATTGAGATGATACATGATGGAGGATTACAGAATGTGTTTTGATGAGAGATGATGATGATGTATATAGTAATGTAGAGTAGAACTTAATAAACGGGATACGTACACGAATCAACCATGTTTCTATACTTCGTGATTGTCTCCTAGTATCCGTTCAACCCACTGTCTTTATCTTTTCCAACCCTTTGGGACTTCAGTCTGCGTATAAAACTCCGCAAGAACGTGCTGGGAACCGTGTCCTCCCAATGTCTGAGGTCTGGACAGAAGCCTTTCCCCGCGGACAGCACTACTCGTGACACGGCGGTATTATATCCATACGTGATATTGTAGACCCTCGGCTCCTGAACATATGCGGAAGCAAATCGACAAACTCTCGTAGGTTCAGTGGATTCTGATTGTAAAACGCTGCGTGACTGGCACGTAGGCTGCCGATGATGGATAAGCCATGTTTCTGTTGGCGTTCCAAGAGCGACGTGATATAAGAGTCGCCAGCTTTTAGTGGACGGACGGGCTGCATCTCGAGGTGAGCCAGTGGACCATTGAGGTCATTGATAGAGGTAGCACTGAGAAGCCGTCACGTTCTCACTCATCGTCTGTTTCCGAATCATCTTTTGCAGCCTCTCCCTCAACCTGTGGCACAATTCGGAAGTCCACAAAAGCAATACCTTCTTTGCCAGGTTCAGCTTGAGCTGATGGGTCCACCTCAATCAAGAATTGCAGACTCAGCACACCTTGCTCATCTGCGCGCACGCTGACCTTGGACGCGGAGACCATGGCGCGATATACAGCCTTGATGTGTCTGAAGCTGTATGTGGTGCGGAAGCGAGAGGGGCATTGGAACGTCTCGAGAAGTAGAGGGTCTTGATCCTTGTTGAAGTCGACAGTAGCTGAGCCCAGTGGCCCGGTGGCTGAGAGAGACATGTAAGGTGCTGTGGGTGAGGCGATCAATGAGATACTGGTAGGATTCGTGGAGGCGAGTTCAGAGATTGCGTCGGCTAGGTGTGCGGAGCGCATGATTGTCTTGAGGGCTAGAGTCTCCCTATCGAAAGGTATGTCTTCTGTGGTTTCGGATTGGTAGGTTGTCAAGTCGCAATTCGTGGTAACATCCGTTTCCGATATCTGTATGGACAGAGGACTGCCACGATTCTCGTAGGAGATGCGGCAGAGGGCAGAGGATCCGAGAGCAGCAGTAGAGAACGGATTGTTGATATTCCGATTCTGTCGGAAGGCATTCAACGTGTCGTATGGATCTTGCTGACGGAAAGCGTTGCTGTCACCCAGGGAAAAGATTTGTAGAGTCTCTAGCAAAGCCGGAAGAGAGATCTGGAAAGTTGGTGGCGTAGGAGCATTTTCCGGTGAATCGTCTTCGGAGGCTTCTGGATCTTGGTAGCTCCAAGTTGTGAAAAGAGATCTGGAGAGAAAGACAAAGGCTGAATGTTGTTAGAATCATGTGGCGGATGTAGTGGTATAAGAACTGCTTGCCTTCCATGACACTAGTTTCCTGAGCGCTGAAACGCAGACCTTCTGGTGAAAGGCGTACCTGAGTCTTGGAAGCAAAGGCGATGCATCTTAGTAACAGAGTCAAGTCGCGGGCTGCTGGAGAGACAGCACTAAATAGACATGTGTTTGTTGGGGCCATTCTGCTATGGCAATATGAGGTGGCGTGGAAAGTGTCGAGTCACAAGGGTGGCTGTATGTGGCGCGAAATCACCAATTCTGATTTGAGGAAGTCTGTTCCAGAAGATCACAAGGTTGCAGGAGAATAGTGTTTATTTGATACATGGCAGTCACGAGCAATGGATATTGAACATGGAAGCTGGGGATGCCAAGCTTAGTCAGCCTTAGGCAACTGCAGCGCGTGCTTTCGTGCTTTCGCGTCGCTATGGATCTTTCTGAATCGCTTCGAAGGCTTGTAGAAGGCACAGGACTCTTCTGATCGCCACTGGTTTGTCTGTTCCTTTGTCCAATGTCTCCTGTGCTGCACGCACGCTGCAACTCATCTTCACTCAACGCTGGTGAACAGCTTGCACAAGTCGCTTTTATGGTGGACAAAACGGGTACGGAATACAACGAGGCTGTGTTGGTCTGATATGGGTATCTCGAATAGCGAATAGAAAGAGGTAGGCAACAAGAAGGAGAGCAAATGCTCAGACGTAGACGCCGACGGCGCAGATCATGTAGACGGCACCGAAGCTGCAGTGTATTAGCGTATGTTCAAGTTCCGTACGGACAGGTGTGTTACCCGGCAGCAAGAGAAGCAGGAAGGCCAATGAGGGGGAGGTTCTTGAGCGAGGGGTCTGGCGGCGTTGACGTTAATTGAGACACAAAGCTTGGAGCGTTGGAGATGGCATACTCAGGCCGAAGTAACCAGACAGAATAAGCGCTGCCTATGTTAGTCTTCTCCTCGAACGAACAGTCTGAAGTCATTGTCGCATACCAGCAAACAGCAGAGTGATGCCGACGGTGAACTGGGAGTTCTTGCCAACGGTGGGTTCGTAAGGCTGACCAGCAGCAGCTTCCCAGAGATCGTTCAGAGGTTGCACAGACATTGCGACGGTGTGAATTGACAGACTACAACAGACAAGCGCGAAGTTCGACAGACAAGCTACTCGGAGTGCCTACCTACCTTGATGCTCGAGGCCAGATGTTCGCTGTGGCACGTGCAGCCAATCACATTACGCGTGCCAAGTCGCGTTTAGCCCTGCCGACATGGAGCAAGACCGGCCAGCGTCGAGCGTCAAGCAGCAGCAGCAGCAGCAGCATCTTGACTCTCTGGCCCAAGAGCACTCGACCCGCTCGCCATCACCCATCAACTCCGCCATCTCCCGCACTCATCGCCTTCTCATACAGCGCCGCTTCGCTGCGTCGCTCTTCAGATCCGCCGACCGTCCCTCGCCACAAAGCGCGAGCGCGCCTTCTTTCTCCTACACACACGCCGCCGCCCTCAAAACACGTCAATCCCATCGCTTTCCGTTCCTGCTCCATCACACCACGTAATCAGCCATGGCCGACGTCTGGGGCAATGGCGTGGGCAGTCCTGCTCAGTCCGAATACGATGAGGACGACATCATCACAAGTGAAGATTGCTGGACTGTCATTCAGTCTTTCTTCGACTCAAAGGGTCTGGTGTCGCAACAGCTCGACTCGTTCGATGAGTTCGCCGGTACCACCATGCAGGACATCATTTCTGAACAGGGCCGCATCGTAATCGACCAAAATGCCCCACAGGACGACGACGACGCAAACCCCATTGTCAAGCGCCGCTACGAAATCGAATTTGGCAACATCACCATCTCCCAGGCCGCCATCACAGAGGGAGATGGTTCTACCCGCCCACTGTACCCCAACGAGGCTCGCCTACGCAACTTGACCTATTCAAGTCCCATCTACCTTGGCATGACCAGTCGCGTCTTGGTCGCCCGCGAGAGACGCATTGCTCGACCAGGATACGATCCAGAAGACCCGGATAGTGTGCCAGACGATGAGGAAGAGACTGAGCTGGTATGGGAAAGGGAGGACCCACACGCTGTTGAGAAGGAGGAGCGCGTCTTTATCGGAAAACTGCCTGTCATGATCAAGTCCAAGATTTGCACATTGCGCAATCGCTCAGAACAGGAACTCTACGCCTTCCAAGAATGCCCCTACGATCAGGGTGGTTACTTCATCATCAACGGCTCCGAGAAGGTCTTGATCGCCCAGGAGCGCAGTGCTGCCAACATCGTCCAGGTCTTTAAGAAGAAGGGAAGCCCCACTCCCATCGTCGCTGAAATCAGAAGTGCCACCGAGAAGGGTACCCGATTGCTCTCCTCCATGCAGCTGAAGTTATACCAAAAGGGAGAACAGAAAAAGGGCGGTATCTTGACCGGCACCATCAAGGCAACTTTGCCTTACATCAAGGCCGACATTCCCATTGTCATCGTCTTCCGTGCGCTTGGTATCGTCTCAGATATGCAAATTCTTGACTGCATCTGCTACGATGCAAACGACACTCAGTTGCGCGAGATGATCAAGCCGTGTTTGGAAGAAGCCTTCGTCGTCCAAGACCGTGAAAACGCTCTTGACTTCATCGGTAAACGTGGTAACCAGGTGGGTGGCAAGGAGAAGCGTATTCGTTACGCTCGCGATATCCTGCAAAAGGAATTCTTGCCCCATATCTCGCAACGAGAGGGCAGTGAGACCAGAAAGGCTTTCTTCCTCGGTTACATGATCAACCGTATGTGTCAGGTCATGCTGGGCAGATGCGACGAAGACGACAGAGATCACTTCGGAAAGAAGCGTCTTGATCTGTCTGGTCCTCTGATGGCCCAAGTCTTCCGCCTTAAGTTCACTCAACTCGTGCGCGATATGCGTGTCTACCTCTCCCGCTGCATCGAGCAAGGTAGAGACTTTAACCTTACTCTTGCCGTCAAGTCAAACATCCTCACATCTGGTCTGCGCTATTGCTTGGCCACTGGTAACTGGGGTGATCAGAAAAAGGCAGCCTCGGCAAAGGCTGGTGTCTCCCAGGTGCTGAACCGATACACATACGCTTCTACACTATCACATTTGCGACGAACGAATACTCCCATCGGTCGTGACGGAAAAATCGCCAAGCCTCGCCAACTGCACAACACCCATTGGGGTCTTGTGTGTCCCGCAGAAACACCCGAAGGACAGGCTTGCGGTCTGGTCAAGAACTTGTCTCTCATGTGTTACGTCAGTGTTGGTACGCCTGCCGAGCCCATCGTTGAGTTCATGAACCAGCGAAACATGGAATTACTCGAAGAGTATGAGCCCAAGAACAACCCGGACGCCACAAAGGTCTTCGTCAACGGTGTATGGGTTGGTGTCCACAGAGACCCTTCTCAGCTCGTCAAGGTTGTGCAAAGTCTCCGCCGTAACGGCACCATCTCTTTCGAAATCTCACTCATCAGAGATGTTCGTGAGCGAGAGTTCAAGATTTTCACTGATGCTGGTCGTGTCATGAGACCGCTGTTCGTTGTCAACAATGACCCTGCAAGTCCGACCAAGGGTCAGCTTACCCTGAACAGATCTCACATTTCTCAGCTGCTTAATGCACGCGAGACTGACACTATCGGTCTTAGCGAAGAGGAGCGCGACGGTACAATTTATGGCTGGAAGAACTTGATCAGTGATGGTGTCGTTGAGTACCTCGATGCCGAGGAAGAAGAGGTTGCCATGATGGTCATGTCACCTGAAGACCTCGACGAGCATCGCCAGATGAGAGCTGGACTCGTCTACGAAGAGCCAGTGACTGACCCTCATCGAAGAATCAAGAGCAGGCCAAACGCCAACGTTAGAACATGGACTCATTGCGAGATTCACCCTGCCATGATTCTTGGTATTTGCGCTTCCATTATTCCTTTCCCCGATCACAACCAGTCGCCTCGTAACACTTACCAATCTGCCATGGGTAAACAAGCTATGGGTATCACCCTCACCAACTACAACGTGCGCATGGATACCATGGCGAACGTCCTTTACTATCCTCAAAAGCCTCTCGGTACCACGAGATCCATGGAGTATCTCAAATTCAGAGAACTGCCCGCCGGTCAAAACGCTATTGTCGCCATCGCATGTTACAGTGGTTACAACCAAGAAGATTCCGTCATCATGAACCAGTCGTCGATTGATCGTGGTCTTTTCCGCTCGCTGTTCTACCGTGCTTACATGGATCAAGAGAAGCGTGTTGGTATGTCGGTTGTGGAACAATTCGAGAAGCCTACTCGTGGAGACACTATGAGAATGAAGCACGGAACATACGACAAGCTGGATGACGATGGTATCATTGCACCCGGTACTCGTGTGTCTGGTGAGGATATTATCATCGGAAAGACTGCGCCTATGGCTCCCGACGCTGAGGAGCTTGGCCAGCGTACCAAATTCCACATCAAGCGCGATGTGTCAACTCCTCTACGTTCCACTGAGAGCGGTCTCATCGATCAGGTACTTCTTACGACCAACGTTGAGGGTCTCAAGTTCGTCAAGGTCCGCACACGAACAACCAAGATTCCCCAGATTGGTGACAAGTTTGCCTCTCGTCACGGTCAGAAGGGTACCATTGGTATCACCTACCGTCAAGAAGACATGCCTTTCACCGCCGATGGACTTGTCCCTGATATCATCATCAACCCTCACGCTATTCCTTCTCGTATGACCATTGCTCATTTGATTGAGTGTCTTCTGTCAAAGGTTGGTTCTCTACGTGGTCAAGAAGGTGACGCTACTCCCTTCACTGATGTCACCGTCACTCAAATCTCCGATCTTCTGCGTCAACACGGCTTCCAGCAACGTGGTTTCGAAGTCATGTACAACGGTCACACAGGTAGAAAGATGAACGCACAAGTCTTCTTGGGACCCACCTACTACCAGCGTCTGCGCCACATGGTCGACGACAAGATTCACGCTCGTGCTCGTGGTCCCACCCAGATCTTGACTCGTCAACCTGTGGAAGGTAGAGCTCGTGACGGTGGTCTGCGTTTCGGAGAGATGGAGCGCGATTGTATGATCGCTCACGGTGCCTCTGCTTTCTTGAAGGAGAGATTGCTTGATGTTTCAGATGCTTTCCGTGTCCACGTCTGCGAGATTTGTGGTCTCATGACTCCTATTGCGTAAGTTTATACGACTTCCTGTCACACATTGAAACAGATTTGCTAACATACTTTTAGTTCCCTCAAGAAGAACCAGTTCGAGTGCAGACCATGCAAGAACAAGACCGAAATCGCACAGATCATCATTCCGTACGCCGCCAAGCTTATGTTCCAGGAGCTTGCTGCCATGAACGTGGCTACGCGCATGTACACCAAGCGCAGCGGTGTCAGCATTAGATGAGCACATTGACGACGCATGGTCCGATACACGGAACCACCAACAGACAGATACCCATGTGAGCCGCCGAGGACAGGCCCAAGGGCGAGAAAAGGCATCACGCCACGAAGAAGGACGGAAGGAAAGCGGAAAAAGAACTTCAAACGCATACCACGGAGTTTTATCTCGACGGATGGGGGCTTATGAAACGAAATTGGGTTCTTTCTTCCTTGCAGTTTTACACTTGGTTCAATTTCTAGAAAGCAGCCCAGCCTTAACCACTTTGTAACTTTATCCAATCAAAGCATTTTCAATGAAAAGCTTGTTCCTACCTGAAACTCTAAAGCTGTGGATGTTCTTGCCAACTGCCATGATAATGACAATCTGGAGTTGGAGTAGCAGAAGAGTTCACGAGAGAGCACCGCCTGGTCTGCTGTCAAGGATTGACAGCATCCCAAAAAGTGATCTCGATGTCATTTGACCCTCGCTTTCGATATCTCCACATCAGTAGACCATAGAAGTCAATCTTGACGCAAGGCAGGTAGTGAACCAAGTTTACCATTACTGTCGCAGGAGATGGAGGTGGTTGAATGTTAGAGCAGGGTCATCCCAGAGATCACCAGATTCCGAAATTACCCGACATGAAAAGCCGAAGACAACTACCTCTTATCGAGTAGAATAACAAAAGCATTGCACTCGCCTTCATCCATGATGAGCCAAATATTGGAAAACAATCCAAGCCACGACCTGTCTTTCGTGTCTCTCTTACCGCTCGCACCCTGACTTCTCAATCTACCATAATCTCGTCCACTCCTCAACAGAATGACAACCTCACTACCACCATCACCACCTCCACCTCCTCCCTCCCTCAAGCTCCTAAAAACCCACTCCCCAACTCTGACGAAGTTACTCAAAGCCCGTCCCGCACCTATCCGAGAAACAGCATTGATTTCCGCAGCCACATCACGCACGAAACCGATCAAACCGGCGGCGGGAGATTGTTGTGGGAGTAGTTGTGATCCTTGCGTTATGGAGTTGTTTGCGCAGGAGTTGAAGGTTTGGAAGGAGTGTGTTTTGTTGAGGGAGGTTGTGGGGGCTGATGGTGACGTTAAAAAAGAAGAGGAAGAGGAAAAGGCAAAGGAAAAATTGGAGAATTGTAAAGTTCCTGGGGCCTTTGAGTGGTGATGGTGGATATCAACGATGGAGAAGGATTCGAAATATCTGGCTGGAGATTTGGAAGGAATACTGGTTTCACTGCCCTTCGTTGCTACTTCCTCGCAAACCGCCACGCTTCATTGGATTCAACAACAGAAGGAACGAAGCAGCATTAGCCGTCAATACTTCCAGATCCAGGCTTCTGGAAGTTCTAGCAATATCATCTTCGACCTGGCAACCACGATCTACACAAAAAGCACAGCCGGCTGCCAATCAGTCGAGAAAACTGCAAGACACAGCTGTTCGCAAGAATGCTCAGAGTAAAATCATCTGCATATTCTTTGGAGTCCTCCCGGTCTTAATGCAGACACTTGCGGACGTGTCAGTCAGATACAATGCGTCGTTCTGAAAAAAGGCCAGCGCACACTGCCGGTGCTCAAGACACACGTTATTTGCACATCACATCAAAGCACGTTCAAGACAGGAAGACATGAGCTTTATGGTCAAAAGTTATGCAATACAATTATTTCTACCAGCAAAGATACTGTATGGAGAAGATAGACCACAAGAAGAAGGGTATTGGAAAATGGCTAGACGCGCAAAAACGCGGAAAAGAAGAGGATGAGGAAACAGAAATACGAAATTGGGCCGGTGAAGAAAACCACGCTGCCTATGCTCCTGCGCTTTGTATGCATATGCTTCCGGGATGATATAAGTCCTGTGTTCTGGTGATCATACACAATTCCAGTGTTTCTGTACGACGCAATCGCTTCATGAAGAGCAGATCTGGCTGAACTTTCTGTCGGTAAGAGGTTGAGGGAATACGCCGGCATCGATCAGGCGGAAGGCATCCCATTCGGGTGAGCCCTCGGTCTTGAAGTTCCAGAAGACCCATCCGATGGTGTTTCTCTCGAAAGCCTCCATCTGGGCCTCAATGTAGCCACGGGTGTCGTCTTTCATGGTCTGCGACCACTGATCGATGTAGTTGATGCTGCCACAAGATCCAACATAGTTGCTGCCAGGGTATGTACCGTCGTAACGGGCACCAATGCCATAGCCATTTAATGCAGCCGCACAATCAGTCATAGCTGCTGACCACTCGCCAACGAAGGTCCACTTGTCGGCACCACCGTAAGTCTTGGCGTTGTTACAGACGTACTGACGGTGTTGCCAGGGTTGCATTGAGACCAGCTCGTTGTTGAAGACTTGGTATTCGTGGTGGTCGAGAGCGACATTCTGGGCATTGTTGTCCGAAGGTGTCAACCAGCCGTTGTAGGTGTTTGGTGGCTGGAAGCCGTCTTGGATAATCACAACGCGCTTCTTAGACACGGTGCGTTGCTGACCGAAGCCGTTGCGCTCGAACTGCTTGAGGTCGTCCAGGTTCATCACCGTGGAGAGAGGCTCGTTGAGAAGCTCAATACCTGCAACGACGTCGTCGTAGGATGAATCTGCGTACTTGTTCTGGATTGTCTGCAAGACGGCCAAAGTGCGCTGCACATTATCTCCTTGCTGGAAGTCGACGTTGTTTGTCTTTTGACCAGAGTTGTCGAAACCGTTCTGAGAGCCAGGTGCACCATGCAAATCTACAATGACCTTGAGTCCGGTTTGTCTTGCCCATGCAATGGCTTGATCCATATACGGAGCAGCTCCAGATACATAGGGACTGTTGGCATTGTCGTATGCCCAGTAACCTATCGGGATACGGACGACGTTGAAGCCAGACTTTGCAATCTTTTCGAAATCGGCAAGCTGTACCCAAGAGTCCCAGTGAGGCTTCAGAACGTTGTAGGCAGCATCGCTACCAAGCTTCTCGCCGAGTGTGTATTCGTCAATGATGCCTTGTGAGTTGGGGTAGGCTTGGAAAATTGAGGGAGTAATCCACCTGAGCTAACGTTAGAACCGTGTGGTCATAGATGAAGAGAGCTTGACTCACGGCTCGAGGACCAGCCATCCACCGAGATTGACTCCACGCATGACTTCGTTCCCCCAGTTGAAGCCACTGGCACGCTTCATACTGTAGCGGCATTGTCAGCCTCATTGTGACTTCGTACAGCATATCATGAATTCTTACTGAGGTGCAGCGAATGCAGTTGCTACCGCACTCAATGCGGCTAATGTGTGTTTGAAAAACATGTTGTCTTAGGTGATGTCGAGATGATGTTCCGGGCCCAGGTAGTCGCCGCCAATGATCAAAAAAGATGTTGCAGGTATCCACGGTATATCTTTATGGAGACCTGTTTGATTGGTGATGCTGGGTTCGGTTGTTGTTGCTAAGGGAAATCGGATGGAATGTTATCTGAAAGCGGAATGCTCAGAGAGATGAAGGCAATTGTCCAGCAGAGGAATGTTGGTAGAGAAGCTTTAATTGCACAGCAATACGAGTCCAAAGCTCGGCGTATCTCTGACCAGCGAGAGATGAGAAAAGAGTTGAATGGAATTGAAAGACGAAAAAGAGGCAGTCTCAAGCAGGAGTAAGGACAAGATAAAACCTTTGGCCAAGACTCGGACAGACACAGGGGCAGTCTAAGTTGGTCGGTTTTCTTGTAGCAGGAGCGTTGCAGCGTCTGCCGAGGCGATTGGCGCCAGAAGCGTCACCGTCTTCGCTGCATCTACCCACCTACCCGTGCATGTGGCAGGGCGCGTGTCAGCATTATGAAGATTAAACGCTGCTTGACGACACAGGAGCCTCTCCCCTTGCTTGCGATGTCTTTTTTGGCTTCCGCAGGGACCGTTACTCCAATCAGTCCCAGGGGATTTAAAGGCTTGTTTCTCCTCTAGCGCGCCAGGAACAGGCAAGTGCAAGACGCACGGCCATCACGGGGCAGACCCGCAATGTTGATCAACTTGATCTTCTGGCCACCTGATGGGCCATCATGTGCTGTACCATGACAAGCATACTGTGTAGTATTACAATTACTCCAACGTCTATCGTGAGATTTTGCTTCCATTTGTCCTGGTCTACCACAAAAACCAGGCATCTTTACTTTGGCAGAAAAGTATGACTGTGGTCATTTGAACAAAGAAGGGGACAAGTCTGGTTCGATGCACGTCTGCTGCACAAGCTGTTTTGTCCTGCGCCGCACCCGGCAACGACTGCACCGTCATTCAACCTCTGCTTTGGGGTTCCCCTCCGCGCTCACAGAACCCGCGCACCCGATTCCACGGCATCTCGATTCTTTGTCCTGACTTCAGAGGTGGACAAGAGGCGGCCTCGAAATTGCTGATTTTCATCTGTTCCCTGTTCTTTGTTTCTTACCTGCCGTGGACGCGCATGCGCAACCCGCCCACTCCCGCCTTACTATATGACCGGCCACTCCCCCTTTGTATGACGATCTCAGGTGGATACCCTTACCGTCTCACAACGGTGCTGTGTTCGGCGCACGGTATAAGAGCAGGGTACTATGTGTATTGGGGATGCCTGCCACCGTTTGAACGCGTCTTGGTTCTGGGTCCCTCTGCGAGTTTCCCCTGTCTGAGCCAACAAGTGGCAGTGCTGCGCCCACAGTCCTCAACAACGCTTGGGCGAGTGGCGAAGAGCTGTGAAGCAAAGTGATGCTTGCGGCTCTGTCGTCTTGAACGTGCAAGGTTCGTAAAAATAAAAATAGACAATGCGGAACAGTTGATTGTGCGAAATACTGCCAGGGACTTGGGAGGTGCATGTCTTTGTATCATGTGTTTTTCGATGGTGCTTACATTGCATGCGCTGACTCCATCAACAAGTTTATCTCTGCGACAAGCAACATCTGCTTAGACGAGCAGCAATCTGAATAGCTACCGCCTCCTTTTAGTCTCAAGCATATTATGGTCAAGCCTACCTGCATCTCTAACCTGTCTTTGAATGCTGAATTCGCTGAATAATATGCAAAGCAGAAGATCGACGCGGCTGTAGCTATAAAGATAGTCAATTCGCACCGAACATTACACTTCCACTGACTACTGGCGGTGTGCCTGGGATAAGGCGAAATGACCGCGGCTTGATGGAGAGCTCTCACAACATGAGTTCTAGTCACGGTCCAAAGCAACATGCCATCTCACACGAAGCGCGTCACAAAGCCTAGAACTGTTCATCACGTCCGAGGCGTTCACGTTAAGAAAGAATGACTTTCAGGTGTCGTTACTCTCGAATCCAGCATCAGGATTTGGCTGAGGTCTCCGGAAAAAAAAAAGGAAACGGAGCATTTTCAGATGCCACGATACACACAAGGTCAATTCGACGTGGTGGTATCAAGCGCATGAAGCTTTCTTGTCCGGCGCATACAACTCTCTCTGTCCTCTCATGGCACCAAATTCTCTGTCAAAATACACGATGATATTGACAAATTAGAGGGAGTCCACTGAGAGCCCGAAACTATTGCTCTCTCATTGGACCAATCTCGAATCCTCAAAAGCTTCTTGCATTGTTGCAAGTGAATAAATTTCAGCAACCGGATACGGAAACATGGTGTTTGCTATTGTCATCAATGAGAATACCGGATCCGGCGACCAAATGACAATAAGTCCAGCTTTCTATTGTCGTCGTAGACGAGATGCACAAACTCCCCTGATTCCTCGACTTCTAAACTTGTCATCGTTCCAGCAAAGCTTTGCCCTCTGTCTTTAAACCTCTGTTATCATTTCAGCCCAACAAGCAGCCACTAACAATGCCTCCTAAGAAGACTAAGAAGGTCGACAAGGCTAAAGACAATAAGCCTACGGTCAAGACTAGAGCTATGGCAAGAGCGGAGGCCGCAGCCGCAGCCCCTGTTGCCGGCGCCATACCTGTGGTCGCCCCCGTGGCCGCACCCCTGGCCACCCCTGTCACG
>JGI24891J29808_1000198_pt1 | contig 66537 bp, 48 predicted proteins | sample FreactcultuFSWF8_FD_29808 | JGI IMG/M metagenome (IMG submission 29808)
GCTGCCGTATGCGGGAACACCCTCAGAGGCAGCAGGAGTAGACTCGCTGTTGGCAGGGACACCCTCAGATGCGGCGGGAACTCCCTCAGATGCGGCAGGAGTAGTCTCGGGGGCACCGTTTGCGGGAACGCCCTGAGAAGCGGCGGGTGTAGCAGCTGCGGAAGAAGGCATAGCGGCATCAACATCCGAAGTAGATTCGGCGGCAGGGGTCGAGGCACCATAGGCAGGGACGCCCTGAGATGCAGCGGGAGTGGACTCGCCATAAGCGGGAACGCCTGAGGAAGCTGCAGGGACACCCTCCGAAGCGGAAGGAACACCCTGAGATCCAGCAGGAACACCCTCGGAGGCTGCAGGGGTGGTGTCTGGGGTGCCGTTTGCAGGAACGCCCTGGGAAGCTGCGGGAGTGGCAGCTGCTGAAGAAGGCATAGCAGCATCGACATCCGAGGCGGCCGAAGTGACAGTAGCTCTGTTGGTGATGGTCGAAGTAATGACGCTAGGAGCAGTCAAGACGGTGGTGCTACCAGCAGAAGTTATCGTGTGTCCCACAGGGCAAGTCGTGACTGTCTCGGAGACGACATCAGTCACGTAGACGACCTCAGGGCCGGAAGAGCCCATGGTGGTGGTTCCAGTAACGGCCGGAACGGCGGCAGACGAAGCGGGAGTGGTAGCACCGTAGTTGCCCTCGCCGAAAGAAGCGGCAGGCAGAGTGGTGATGGCACCCGACTCGCTACCAGCAGCAGTGGTAGGGGTGTTGTTGGATGCATCGACATCCGAAGAGGAAGGTGAAGAACCGTAGTTGTCGCTACCGTAAGCGGGAGCCGAGGAGGCGGCAGCGTCGGTCTGCACAGATGAGGGGACTGCTGAACCAGCAGCAGTCGTGGTAACGTAGGCGGTGACGTGCTCAGTGACTGTCTGAGTCTTGGTCTGGGTGGACCACTGGGTGACGGTCAGGACGGTGGTGCCCTTAGACTCTCCAGGTGCGCAAGTGCAAGAGTCATCGCGCTTGTTGTAGGGGGCGGCAGTTGACAAGCCAAAGTAGGCTGCCAGGTACAAGTAGGTGCTAGGCTTCATCTTGAGAAAGAAGCGAAGCGGTTGCTTGCGTTGAGATACTGTCGATTAAGGTATAACGAAGGACTGAAACGATCGGTGGGTGTATTAATGACGAAAACAAAGAACGAGGGATTGCTTCAGAGCACAGCTCTTGATTGGCAAAGGAAAGAAAGACGAAATGGGATGATTCGAAAAGTACTGAGAGCCGGCGAAGAGACATGCTTTATACAGAGGATGGCGAGCATGTTGGATGCATCGACCCGCAAAGGGTGGATTGACCTGCTACAGGATTAGCAACAGAGCATCGATCATACCAGTCGTGCTCGAGATTAAGGATTTTGACAGATTTGCCATGGCCGTGCTGACATGCAAGATGGATAGAAGGTGAAGGTTCAGGCGGGACATGGCCGACGACTCATGGATCTGTTGTAATGGGGAAGGCGTAGCGGTGCTAGACGTGAGAAGTCTCGTGGTGGTAAGACCGAAAGCAGCTTGGTTTGCAAATTAGCTGTCTCAAAGCAGAACCTCGCAGGAAGTCACGGCGAAAAGAAGTATGGGTGATCGACAGTCTCAAGTTCGCTCTAGCCTTGTAGAGATGAAACTGGCCATCATGCTCCACAAACCCCAGTTCTCAAAAGATGAATGTGCTTCTGCAGTAAAGACGTTGAGGAGCTCGGTCAAGTTCATGTCTGTTCGTTGAACATGTAACGAGATTGCGGTCAGACAACGTAGAATGATTCTTGACAGCAGCTGGTCGCAGAGATTGAATCCTGACAGGGAAAGAGCTGTTGACGATTACGAAAGCTGTAATCAATCATTGCAGCAGTGATGAATTACAAACTCCGCAGCAGTCTCCGTAACGACAGCTCCAAACTCAGGCGACCACGGAAGGAACGGGAGTGTAGAAAGAGTTGCGTGGATGATTGATTGACTGGATGCTGTCTGTGCGGGAGGCGGTGTTGAAACGCGTGCCTATTTCTGGCTAGGTCAAATACTGGCAGAGATTTGCCAATACGCTGAGCGAAATTTGTTGCTTGTAAGAGGCATCGACGCATTGGAATTTCGTCTCAGCAACTCTCGTACATTCGTAATCGCGCAATGATGAACAGCAAGCAGACCAATATGGAAGTAGTCAGAGTGAAGAACTGATGTTGTGACACGTCGCGGTGCAGTACTCCCCATGATCGACAGTGCAGCGTCGGAAGGCCTCGGGCCGGGGCCAAATTGGAAGCCGACGGCCGAGGAGCTTGGCCAAGAATCCGGCTCAAACTGCCCTGTGCCTTGCGGAGGGCATTTTCGAAACAACCTCTCCCAAGAAGCTTCGTTTCAGCCTCGTAGCACTATCGGCTTTCGAATCACCAGCTCAAAGCCTTCTTGCTTGTACGAGCCTTCTTTTTCGCTCTTGATTTGACGCCATAGGATCTACGAGCATTCTTCCGGCCGACAGATCTTTTTTCTGGGTGACAGTACTCGAGTACGTGTACGAATACGCAGATGAAAGTGCTTATTTCCTGAATATTGAATAGGAGAATATGTCTTGTATCTTTGACCATGTCATGACTCTCGGTGAGAAGACGGCAGTTTCCTCAGGCAAAATCGGGTTCATGGATCAGGCGGCATCGACTACGGCTCAGTATCGTTCTTTGCTGCATTTCTCTCACTTCTACTGTTTCTCCATAGTGACATTCTCCCCATTTCACCATAACCGACGAATATCGTAGCTGCAGATCTTGTCACAGCCTCCTCCATCAATACCTGGTTGACTATTCAAGGTCGCCTCAAGTTTTGTCATCATCAAAAGAAAGAACCTTCTCGACAACTAGAAATCGATTGCGTCTTCGGTACAGAGTGGCTGTTTTCATACAATCCGATCCACATTTTTCCTCAGCCTCCAATGAAGAACACATTACAAATGCCGAGTTACCTACTGACCGCTGAGATGCTCAGGTTTGTTGACGTCCTGTCATAACACGCTGAAACTTCACTTCCTGGCGATATCCCTACCCCCAAGCCAGACAAACAACCAGCTGATTGAGATCATAATCTTTCTCCTCCAGCTTCTCGTCCACGAGAGACTACCCGAGCGCCATGCCAACCAAGCACTTTCGCCCGTCCAGTCTTGTTTACCGCCGATCACACCGTCGTGCCTGCCCAAGTAGGCCAGATGTACCTTTTGCTTGTACTCGAAAGGCTGGGGCGCTGCACCTCCGGCCTCATTGTTGAGCTCGCGTGTCAGATACTCGCCTTTCTGCAGTGCCGCCTCGGCCAATGTCGGAAGGCTGTAACCCTCGATATCCGCCGCATCGCCCAAGGCGTATGTGCCTTCAACAGGAGTGCCGTCAGGTCGCAAGACTCTCAGATACTTGTCCGTCAAGATGCGCGGCATGCCCTTCTCCGTCTTCTTGACGTCCAAGTTGTCGAGTAGAGGGTTGGCTTTATTGCCAGTAGCCCAAATCAGCATGCCATAGGGAAGTCTGCCGTCTTCTTTTGTGTATATGGCATCCTGCTCCACTTTCTCGATATGAGAGCTGGTCTTCAGCTCCACCTTCTTCTGATGAAGAGACTTGGTAGCATAATCTCCCAGCTTTTCATCAAAGGTTGACAAGATCGTAGGTGCAACATCATGAATGACGATCGTAAGCTTGCCATCAAGGTGGGGATACAGGAATCTCATATCCTGGTTCCAGAGATCGTAAAGCTCCGCCGTAGCCTCAATGCCGATGGCTCCTCCACCAACTACGCGGATAGTCAAGATGTCTCTTTGCTGCTGTTCAGTGACTCCAGGTAACGACGCTGCATCAAGAATTTCCAGTATCCTCTGTTGAATGAGGCGTGCATCATTGGTCGTTCTCAAAAACAGCGCGTGCTCCAAGGCACCCGGTGTTCCAAAAGTTTGAATGTCGCAGCCAGGAGCAATGACAATCTTGTCGTATGGAACGTCGTAATCCTTGTCTTTCCAGAATTCCGATACCGATGGCTTGCATCTGATGATGCGCTTCTCAAGATCAATGTTCTCGGCGATTGCTTTGTAATATTCAACATTCGGTCTACTGCGTCGACGGACGGGCTCCTCGGCAAGTCGGAAGTTGAATAGTCCGCAGGCTGCACTCGCAAGTAAAGGTGTGTATTGAATTGTTCGAACCGGCGATATAATCTTAACATTGTATTTGGCGACATTCAATTGCTGCGACAGGACGAAGCCGGCCCAGCCGCTTCCGATGACGGCAACTGTCGGTTTTGACATGATATTGGTATTTGGGAAGTCGAAAAGAATGTTATCTACCTCTTGTGGTGAATGCTGGAGTTTTGTATCTTGACTGTGTAATCACATATTAACGACTGATGTCACCATTGTTTTGTCCACGAGTATCCTTGTCTTCACCGAGATATGTCAGATCTATCACCGACGGCTTATGCATTTCCACGTATCGCGAGGTCTTCCACCATGGAATCAAGGACAAGCATCATCGAAAGCTGTCGCAATGTACAAGGTTGTTTTGGTGTTGTCGTTACCTATTGGCAAGGTCGAAGCATCGTGCAGCTATGTCAGTGGTCAGTCGTCATAAGACCTGTCATCGCGACGGCCCCAGATCGCACATGCCTGCTACAGTAACGTTATGAGAATGAACATTCGGACTATGACTTGTCTTCGAACCAGACACAGTGTGTTTCGTTTGGCGACAGAAACGCGAAAGTTGTCCGAAGGGACTTAGTGCTGACACTGTGATTCGCGATATCGCTGACGTCATGGAGACCTCGGAAAAGGTCGCACCTTGAAAATGGCCAGAGGATGAGAGCAAGAATGTTGCAAGCAGGACATACGGAGTGAGTTATCAGCACTCTCTCTTACGGAATTGACGAGGAACTGTTTTGCCAGGTGGCTACGTTCGGGGTCTTTTGCGGGCGCACATGCAGCATCGATTCCGTTGGGTTTCCTGTCAGACTGCCACGACGCATCGGCCCTCTACTCGAAGGCTTTTCTGGGTGCTCTTTGTCGAATAGCGTCGAGGTATGACTTGTAGACCTCTGATCTAGTACATCTATAGAGATCATGCGCCCCAGCAATCATGGAAAGTCGTTCTACATACCTATAGAGGGATACAGAAAAGTTGTGTGAAGCCAGGCGTCGCGCTTTGAAGGAGATGATGAAGACACCGATCGCATCTACCTTTTTTTTCTGCCTTCACACTGCAAGCGTCGTCGCGGATGATTCACGAATTTGAAGAATGTTTACTATATGTCTACTCGTTGTACTCCTTGTTCTTTGAGGGCGCTAGTCATTCTCTTTGCTTTCAACACCAGAACAGATGATGTCCGAAGTGAGATGCCAGAATTCAAGAACGGAAAACATAAATCTGCGAATTATCGGCGACACGACCATCAATTCCTTTCATCATGCACTCAGATTGGACAGTATTAATTGCAACATAGATTGAGGTTAGTTTGCTAGCGCCAGACTGCTTGCTTACTCTTTTATTGAGAGAAAATGATTGGAAGGTGTTGTTGAATGTATCACCCTGTCATCGGCCGAGCGATGTCGATATCGGCGCAAACCTCAATGTATCATAAAACACTTTGAAACCTTTGCAACACTGTAGATTGCGGGTCCTATGGTACTGAAGAAGGGTATGACGACCATAAAGAACATCAGAAACCGAAGTTGATCTTCTCCGCTCACCCCTCCTACATCCGAGGTGCATCATTCAGCCAAGAGTCCTTTCGGAGAAGGATCTCCTATATAAAGCTGCAAACTGCCGTGACTGCTTCCCACCTCCGTCCCCGCACCTTTTTCACACAGCACTCTGCTCCGGACTCGCAATCTGACCCAAACGAAGACCCACAACGACCTCATATCTCTAGACGTTGAGCACGACCGTCAATGCTGACCGAACCTTGCATTTGGTTGGGCGACCTATATTCAGACCCTTGATATGCTCAGCGCACGTTCCGATAGCCTCGCCGCTCGCGTCTCCTTTGATACGACGTTGTGACTCGGCACGAAACCCGGTCTTGAAGGAGTCAGAGAGTTCAGGCGGCCACGCGGCGATGCCTGGCGGTAAACCCGGAAGAAAGAGCAAAGCAAGTTCGAAGTTGTAGAGTTACAAGATGCGTCTGAAGATGGGCACGATTGGCTGCGGAGAGGTCTCATCCGCCCACCCTCGACACGACTAAGATATGGAAACGACTGTGTACTTCGACAGCGCGCCAGCGATTCGAGTAGACTATGACAGGTTCTAGCGAATGGGGACAGACCATTCTGGAAGTAACAAGCGCGGTCAAAAGCGCATTCAGGTAGGAGAAACCGGCTGCTCGGCCCGGGGATGGCTTCGGAAGCAACATTCGGCATCAACATGAGCATCATCGCTGAACACGCATGCCTGCACGTTCTTAGCACTCGTCAAATTAGATGTGTTAAACAGGTAAGAAAACCCCACGGAGTAACTCCAGTACGATCCACAATCCCCTTGGTCTGTGGGAGTTGCTGTGGGGTTGAGTCAGAATCGTGAAAAATCTGGTTGGTTAGACCCGCACCTCCGCGAAGTGGGTGAGAAATTCGGATGCAGATCATTCACCACCTCTGGTCATAATCGACCATTGGATAGCACGGTCACCGGCCTTTGACGTCGGATGCGAACAGTGATGGCGACCCGAGAAGAAGCCCTAGGGGACATGTCAAAAGACTCTTCTCCCTCGTCCTCGTCTTTGCAACCTCCTCCTACCAAGTCTGCGAAAATGGGTGTCCTTGCCAAAATCGAAGACAGACCTACGCCGCCATGCGTCTACAATTGGCGTGTGTACCTTTCGGCCGTCGTTGCTGCCTTCTCTTCTTGCATGATTGGTTATACTACTTCGTTCATTGGCACGACAGTCGCTCTTGATTCATTCCAAGAATACTATGGTCTTGACAAATTGGGCGATTCGAAGTCTAGCTTCATTTCTGCCAACATCGTCTCTCTTTTCCAGGCTGGTGCCTTCTTTGGTTCCATCTTTGCATACACCACATCGTACTTCCTTGGCCGCAGGGCGAGTATCTGGATTTTCATCACAATCTTCCTTGTTGGTGCTGGCATCACATTGAGCCCAAGCCACACATTGGGTCCCCTCTATGCCGGAAGAGTCATCTCTGGCTTCGGTGTAGGCGGATGTACCATGGTGGTAAGTGACGTTCCCCCTTGATGGTCCCATTCCAACATCTTGCTTTTACACCCCCTATTCTCAATCACATCAATCCCGATCGCTTCCGCCTTGCATCAATGTCCCTCCCCAAATCTTGATTGTGATCAATGAGAGTGTTGTGAATGGCTGGTGGCTAACATGGCTCTGTACAGGTTCCAATTTACCTTTCCGAGATCGCTCCTCCCGCCATCCGTGGTAGACTTGTCGGTCTTTACGAACTTGGATGGCAAACCGGTGGCCTCGTAGGCTTCTGGATTATCTTTGGTGTTTCCGAGTCGTCGCCCCTTACTGGAAGAGATCAATTCTTGGTTCCTTTCGCTATTCAACTCGTCCCGGCCGGTATGGTATTGATCGGAAGTGTTATGCTCAGAGAGACGCCACGCTGGCTGTTCAGCAAGGGTCGCCGTGAGCAAGCCATCAAGAACCTCTGCTGGATCCGTAACCTCGAACCCACCGATCAGTACATCATCGAAGAAGTCGAGATGATGGAGGCCGCAAACGATGAGATACCCAAAGGATTCTTCCAGCCCATCAAGCTCGCACTCACCGACAGAAAGATCTTGTGGCGCCTCTTCCTTGGACATATGCTCTTCGTCTTGCAGAACTTCTCGGGTATTAATGCTATTGTGAGTGTCGCTCCTGTCCTTCTTGCGACTTTTTATACTAACACTCATCAGAACTACTACTCCCCCACCATCTTCAGAACTATGGGTATCAACAGTAACTATACCGTCGACCTCATGACCGGCATCTTCGGTGTTCTCAAGACAGTCATGACAGTCCTCTGGCTCACCGTGCTCGTCGATAAATGGGGCCGCCGTCAACTCCTCGTCTACGGATCCATCGCAGGTGCCTCATGCATGTACATCATTGGCGCCCTCATCACTGCCAAAGTTGGCCAAGGCAACCAAGATACCTCCCACCTGTCTTCCCAAGGTATCGCCACAATCGTCATGGTATACCTCTGGACAACCTTCTACATTCCCTCCTGGAACGGTACTCCCTGGGTCATCAACTCGGAGATGTTCTCAACCGCTTCTCGCAACGTGGGCCAAGTTTCCGCATCCATGGCCAACTGGCTGTGGACGTTCATCATCGCCCGCTTCACTCCAGACATGATTTCCGGCATGGGACCTGATGGCTGCGGCATGTATTTCTTCTTTGCGGGTATGAGCACGTTGTCATTGTTGTTTGTGTGGTATCTGTTGCCAGAGACCAAATCAGTGCCTCTGGATAAGATGAACAGGTTGTTCGAGATCCAGCCGCCGAGAAAAGCGCAGCCGATCTTGATGCAGGAGTTGCAGGATGAGAATTTGGAAATGAGTGTTGCGAATGGGAAAAGGATGAGTCAGTCTTCAGAGCATAGGGCGTAGATTTTTTGTGATGATGGAATTGGAAATATAGATTTAGATGATGGATGTATAGACTTTTTTGCTGTATTCGTACATACGTTCGTTCATACTCTTTGGATTCTCGGTCGATGTTGGGTTCTTACTCACCCTTGCGTGATTCAAGCGCGAAGCCTATGGAAATGTGCAAAGATGTTCTTGTCTTTTGAGACGTATCCGCCGAGAGGAGCCGCCTCTCCGATCTCACTCATATATCGACAAACAACATCCTGCACATCGACAATTTCGGAATCGCAATTACTCACCTTATGAAGAAAAGTGAAACAAAGTCTTGATTTTTCTCCAGCATCTGCAAAATTCTATTCAAGACCACAGTAACATCGAACATGGCTCTCACAACTTCGCCTTCTCCTTTACCGCCTCTTTGACCACAACACCCACTTCACCTTTCTTCACCCTATCCTTCAACACCCTCCTCAATATCTTACCACTAGGACTCTTAGGAATCACATCCACGAATTCCACCTCCGCTAACCATTTATATCTAATCTTCCTCTCCTTGACATAATCCAGCAATTTCCTCCCTATATGTTCCTCTTCCCCAACACTGTTTGATCCCAGCACTACAAAAGCTTTTGGCTTTTCCCCAGTATACGCGTCGGGTATCCCAAGAACAGCCACATCTTCCACAAAGCCGTGACCGAGGAGTAAATCTTCCAATTCCGCTGGCGCCACCGCATGACCATTTACCTTGATCATTTCTTTTATGCGGTCGGTTATTGTGAGAAGACCTTCTTCGTTGATGGAACCTTGATCGCCAGTGTGTAAATATCCTTCTTGATCATATGTTTCCTTTGTCGCGGTTTCATTGTTCAGATATCCCATGGTGATCTGTGGGCCTTTTGCCAAGATTTCTCCTGGCTCGTTTATGTTGGCCTCCGTGCCATTTTCGCGGATGATCTTGATGGAAGTGGAAGAAACGATTCTCCCCACCGCGTGGGCGTATTTGTAATCGTAATGGGAAGGAGGATGACCGGTGATGCAACTGCAGGATTCGGTCATACCATAGCCCTGTTTAAACCCGGTATTCGGGAATTTCTTCTGCAGCAGTTGTAATATTTCTTCGCTCAGAGGGGCAGCTCCGGAGGAAAAGCGCTCGATGCAGGAGAGATCATGATTGTCGACTTCTGGATCGCGGACCAAGCGGATGAGTAAAGGAGGGACGAGAAGTAGTTCTTTGATTTTGTATTTCGTGACGGTGGAGAGCATGGTTGGCATTGAGAAGGAGGGGAGCATTATTACTTGGGCGTTTAGGAGGATGGGGAGGTGGAGGATGTGGACGAGACCGGTTATGTGGAAGAGTGGGAGGACGGCGAGGATGCGATCGAGATCTGGAGGTGTGATTTTGAGCATTTGGAGACATTGGGCTATGACCTGGTTTTGGTGTTAGCATGTTGATTGTCAGATGTATGTGATTTGATCTCATGTACGTTTTGATGGGATATCATGACCTAGAATCACATCAGCTTGGTTCTCGTCCAACATGAGGTGAGACAGCACTCACAGCTTTAGGCAACCCAGTAGTCCCAGAACTAAAACTCAAGAATGCACAAACATGTTTATTCCCCTTTCTTCTCACGCCCTCCCACTCCTCAACCTGTTCCCCCTTCTCCCCCATCTGAATCAACTCACCAATCCCCTTGAACCCATTCTCCTCTCCCTCCAACAAAAAAACACTCTCCCTTCCTATCCCCACAGCTTTCGCAGCTTCAACAGCAACCCCCAATCTCTCCGGATGCGTCATCAAAACCTTGGCCCCAGAAGTCTTGAGCGCATATATCATTTCCTCAACCCCATAAGCAGGACTGGCTCCACTGACCACACCGCCAACACGCAAGACGGCAAACATGGCTACCGGATACCATATCGAGTTTTGAGAAAACAAGATCACCGTGTCGCCGGGCTTGAAATTGTGATGATTGACCAGAGCGGTGGAGAGAGCTGTGGCTTTATTCTTGACGTCGAGATAGGAGAGGGAATGTCCTGTGCTGGCGTCCAGATAACCGGCTAGAGGGCAAGGCAGAGGATATTGAGATAATGGGCTTTGCGATGAATTGAAGAAAAAGGACCAGATCGATTCTTTTGAAGGAAGATCGATAGGTGGATGGGGAGATTCAAAAGGCATTGTCAAGATTTCTGGAAGATATTGTTGTTTGCTTGGATGTTCGGCGCGAAATCGCAGGTTGCAAAAGGGAGTGCAGAGAAGCTCGGAGTGCTACCGCTCTTTTACATGTTTCGTAGCCTCGGATGGAAGAGTTGTAGTTAGAGTGCGGAGAAGGATGGTGTCGATCGAAGAGGATGCGGGGTACTGTATACAGACGTCTACCTGCATCACTCCGAGGCTATACTTGAGCAGTAATTTGCTCCTTACTTCTGAACCACTGTCAAGGATGACCATAACCATGGATTCTTGGCTGTGCAAGAGAGAAGCTGTGAAACGTTGGATTGTTGCAGGAAAGGTACAAATCAATCGCGCTTTGCACGACCATGTCGAACAGGGAGCGGCAGCCCACCTTGAAGCAGCAAACAAATTTCACAAGAGGTTCCGAGACTGTCAAAAGTAGAGACGTGTCTGCACAAGAGGATCAATTTTACTCCTAGAAATGCAAAAAAGACGACAAGAGTGTAGTGAGAAAATCCCTGAACGCTCATCGGGATGATTGCAACATAAAAAAAAAGGTGATAAGAAGGGTAAGAAAGGCATTTTTTGGAACCCACTCGTGGAAATAAAGAAATGGATGGAAGAAAATCCCTCCAACATCACTCTCTCTTCTCGTTCTCTTGTATCCGCCAGCATTCCTTGCTCAATTTTTCCATAATCCGAAAGAAGTGAAGCATAACTTTTGGGAAGGAATCAGAGAGACACAAGTATGATGGACACTTGGGTCTACGAAGTCTCCTCGATCTTGGTCTTCTCGAGGTCGGCGGCGACGTTGTCGGCGGAGTTGCCGTTGGTCTTTGCGGAATCCTCGTTGCTGGTCTCGGCCTCAAGGCGCTCGATCTCCTTCTTGGCCTTGTCGACGTTCTGGGAAATATTTGTCAGTATGCTGGCTATGGTCTTCATGGTATCTCAGAAACTCACCTCCTGGGTCTTGCGGTCCTGGTCCTTTTGCCAGCTCTCAAGCTTGGACTTGATCTGCTCAACAACACCGGCAACGGCAGCCTGGGATGATGGGGGCTGGACATCAATCTTGGCGAGCTGCTCGATGACACCGAAGGACAGGTTGAACTTTCCAGCAGGGGCGTCAGGGGCGGGAGAAGCGTTCTGGTTCTTGCGGTTCTTCTTGCCCTTCTTGCCGCCGTTACCGGCGAAGTAGTCCTCCTCAGCCTCACCCTTGCGGGGCAGAGCAGTACCCTTGATGCCAGTGGCCTCGACGGTACGGCTGGCCTGAGCAGCGAACTTGCCAGGACCGGCAGCAGCCTTGGCCTCTTGCGATGAAGGGTCGAAGTAGCGGATGAGGGATTGGGCGGTCTGGATCTCGTCACCGTAGGCGGGAGCGCTGGCCTCCTCGAGCTTGGCCTCGGCGACCTGCTTGCGCTTGCCGGCCTCGTAAGCATCACGCTCAGCCTTCTGGCGCTCTCTGCGAACGCGGTATGCTTCCTTCTCGTACTCGGCAAAGGCGCGCTTGGCAGCCCAGTACTTGTCCTTGATCTCCTTGACGTTGGTGTATGCGACCTGCTGGGCCTCGTTTGCGCGGGTGCGCTCGTCGCGGAGCTGGTTCAAGTTCTTGAAGACCTCGTCCTGCTTGCCCTTGATCTCGTCGAGCTCGGTGGTGATCTTGGTGTACTCCTCGGAAAGAGCCTTGCTTGCCGGGTCGTCCATGGACTTCTTGATCTCGGCAATCTGGGCCTTGATGTCGTCAATCTGCTTCTGGGCCTGCTCGAAGCCGGCGAAACCCTTCTTTTGCTTGTTCAAGGCGGTGATCTCGGCGAGGTTCTTCTTCTCGTCGACAATCTTCATGGTGCCGGTCTCGACCTGGGCTTGGAGGCGGTTGATCTCGTTCTGGATGTCTTCGACGGAGCGGAAAGCGACACGGCTGCGGGCAGTCTTTTGCTCTGTGATGCGCGACTTGAGCTGCTCATCGAGACGCTGGATCTGGCCGATCTGCTGGGCGCGACTCGACTTGCCAGACTTTTGTGCCTCGCGGATCTCGTTCAGTCTTGAGCGGAGCTCTTGCTGTCTCTTGGCCTCGGGGGACTCCTTGTTGTTGGGGCGCGAGTCGAGCTTGGCCTTGATGGATTTCTGCAGTCACATGTCAATAAACATCAGAAGCTCTTGTGGGTATATTATGCACGCACCTGTCTCTCAACAGCGGCATCAAGGGCCTTTTGTGCTTCGGCGAGGGACTTCTCATAGTCGGCCTGATCAGGTCTCTCGGGCTTGGAGAAGGCGGGCTTCTGGGCGCCTGCGTCGATGGTGCTCATGGTGGCAGCGGACGGTGTTGCGAGGTCGGCCATTGTGATTGTACAGAGGTTAAGACTGCTGGTCGAAGGGAAAGGGAGAAAGAAGCCAGCGTTGCAATAACCTTTGCCAAATCTCCCCGTGCTCGAGTCTCGACGACGGGTGATTTTTAGACCCTCGACGAATTGCGGAGAACCTCAAGTCCCGACCAATCACACCACGCGAGGAGTACAGTGACTCTTCTAGACCTCTATACAATCACACATACTGTGACTTTCCTATACTTTTCACATCATTGAGTACATTTCAATCCGGTATCCATTCTGTATCCATCATGGATGTTCCTGTAGCTGCCAATGTGCTCGGCACTCTCGGAGCTGTACGTCTCTCTAGCTTGCTGCAGTCATCTCTTATAAATTAATCTAATCTCGTGACATGCAGGTGTGCTGGTCTGTTCAAGTACGCTTTTTTCACTCATCTTCCACGAGCTTCCCTCCCATGGTATTACTGTGACTCTGCTCAGACAGGCACCCGTACCATCTGTCACGAGGAAGAAGGCCACGAACGCAAAAGACCACAAGACTAACTACATCCCAAGCTAATCCCCCAAATCATAATAAACTACCGCCGTCACAATGCCACCGGTCTCCAACCCTCTATGATGATGTTCTGGGCATGGGCAGGTGTACCTTTGGGCGTCTACAACATCACCTCCTCCTTCAACATCGCCTTGCAAATCCAACCTCAAATCCTCTCCTTTCTGAGCTTGGCCACCTGGATTCAAGTCTACTATTACGAAAAGAGATGGTCTGTGGCAAGGAGCTTGGCTGTTGTGGTTCCCATTGCGAGTTGCATGGCTGGGATTGAAGTTGCTTTGATCTTTGCGTTGCGCATCGGAGAGCAAAAAGGAGTACAGTGGCCGCGGACATTGATGGCGGTCTTGGCCGCTCTGTTCCTAGCTTTGGGTGTGCTGGCCCATTATTGGGATATTTACACCCATCGCACCGTCAGAGGTATTTCCTTTACCTTTTGCTTCATCGATGCGCTGGGGGATTTGACTTCGTTGATTTCGGTCTTCTTTCAACCAGAGCTGGATGTCTTGGGCATCGTTATCTATGGGGTTGAGTTGGTGCTTTGGTTGGGGATTTTCGCTTGTGGTGGGTATTATAATTTGAGGCCTTGGTTGCAGGGTAAGATGTCAGCGAGGGCGCAGAGGAGGTATGCTGTGGAAAATGGGGCTGAGGGCACAGCGGGGGGTGTTCATATGCATGATTTGCCTTCTTCGACGTCGGCGTTTAGGACGTCTTCGGCGAGTGTCGGTGCTGTTGGGTTGAGGGATAGGCAGGTGGCTTCTCATATCACCAATCACACAGCACTGCAAGGATAGAAAATTCAGATGCTCGCTACTTTTCGCTGCATATATAGATACATACATGGATTGTCGTTGGAAAGCTTCTAATCAACAACCTTGACTTTTGACTCCCCACCAGCAACAGCATCCACATTGTTGCCCTCGACCTCGCCCTCTCTCTGCAATCCCAACAGCTTGCCAGCAACAGGGAACCACTCGTCTCCCCACCTCCTGCTGCACTCCTCCAGCGCGCCTCTCCGAATTGCCGCCAAAGTCTGTCCGTGATTTGTTCTGAACAATTCCTCCAGCAGAGTTTCAAGCCCATCAGCACTGCTGAAACCGAAGCCATTGACACCTTCCTTGACCAACTCCTTCCAAGCTTCGAATCTCGACCATCCGACGACAGGTAATCCAGTTCCAAACATATCCACCACCTTCATAGGTAAATCCACACCAGAAGATGACGTATGCAATGAGACTCCCAGATCAGCTGAACCGAGCAAAGAAGCGTAATCTTCATTACTCAACCAAGCAGTTTGAATCTTGACGTTAGAAAGTTTCTTCTCCTTGTTAAGTTGCTCGATTTTGTTGAGGTAGTATTGTTTCAGTGGCCCTTTTCCTGTAATAATGGCTAGAATCTTGGGGAAGGTGGGCGACATGGAGATAGTGGCTGAGTAGGCTACGAGAGCGTCAAGAAGAACGGAGAAATCTTCATCGGCGGTCCAGGATGTGGAACTGACGAGGAGTCTGTAGCTTCCATGAGTGATATGTTTGGCATAGTGCGCAGTGTCGGGAAGTCTGTGCAAGAACTCCTTGCGCTCAGCTGCTGAAAGCGGTTGGAATTGTTCAGCAGGTCTGTCGTGGAGAGGAGTAGCCTCGACACCGAAACGCTGCTTCAGAACGCGAGCCATGGCGTTTGTCACTGAGAAATGTGCATCTGCAGCGCGAGCTACGTAGCGCTCGTACATTTCTGATATCCTGACTAGAGGGTGTTTGTTGCCCAGCTTCAATGCGAGAATGGTGTAGCCGAAATTGTGCCAGTCGATGATTAGACGTGTATGACGGATGAAACACATAGCTTGTGCGATTGCCAGAGTAGGGATCGAAGGAGGATTTTGAACCAGCATCCATTTTGTGGCCTTGGTGCGGTAGCCACATGCATGCCAGACTGTTCCAATTTGCCAGAGGACCTTGAGAGGTGCGATGATAGGGAATAACATCTTGTTGGCGTTGCGAAGTGCCTCAGGTGGAGGAGCCAAGGGAATGACAGTGACGAAGCGGTTGTTGCGGATCTCGGGCAGCAGCTCAGATTCGAGATAACCGATCAGACTGACGTGGCCTCCAGAAGCTGCTATACTGGCGACGTGATACTGCATGCGAGGGCTTCTCCCGATATCGCCCAGGACCAGAACAGTGACTGAAGCATCTGATTTTATGGACTTGTTGGCACCACGAGTCTTGGTATAATAAGCATATCCAGAGTCTTTGTTCTTCTTGTCATCTTCAGAGAATGATGACTCGTCTATCGAGTTCTGTTGGTGAGGATTATATGGAGACGGCAGAGTGAGGATAAATCCAGTTACCAGAGTGGATACTGTGACAGCGATTGGAAGAAGGATAGTCCAGAGTAGAGACAGCCAAGAACGTCCTGGATGCGAATGCACGCCGCCTTCCTCTATCAATGGCACATCCATTTCGACGACCTTTCCTTGCGAAATTAGGAAGGATGAAGGTCTTGACTTTGAAGAAAAGCAAGATGTTGCAAACTGTCGACGTCACTTTTGTGATATAGCTACACCTACGCAACGAGGCTGTGTTTCATGTGGGCTTCTGCCGTGGTGTGCCAAGGCAGCGGACAGGGCGGTGAACGACGGGCGGAAGATCTGGAGGCGGGACGGAAAGGCTGGCCGCTGTTTGATGATTCAGATCAAAGTTTAGGCCAACCCCTGAACCCTCCTCGCTCTCTTAGGCGGGCAATGTGAACAACGTCCATGACATGGGAATCGATAAGCGACAAGGAAGCTGCTGTTGCTAGTTCTTGACTTCCTCTTTGTACTGTATCTATTTTTTCCAAGTCGCGACTTGAAGTGAACAAACACACACAAAGAAGCTTTATTTATACGGCAATGGACACGACCAAGTAAAGTCTTGTTGTCTGCTTCTAATTGATCTCCTGTGATCAGCCACGATATCTTGTCCCACGTTGAGCAACGCACCCGGTGTCCAGGATGACGACAAGTCGACCTTTATCCATGAGCCATGCGCCATCATGGGCATTGAATGACAGCCCCTTTGACGACGACAGCGACAAGCAAAACACAGCGGCAGAGGCATTCGACAGCGGACTCGACTTTGAAGAGACGGATCAATTCAACCCTAATGGCCTCGGTCATGGCGGTCACACACGCACATATTCCTTTGCTGGTCCAAAGTCGCCGATACGGACGCCTGCGAAGCCTTCGTTCAAGGGCCATCTCCGTCAGGGGTCTGGATATGCTCTCTCACCAGTCTCGGCCGCTTTCCCTGAGCACATTCTCGAACACCCCAATGGTAGTCACAGCCCTGCGCGCACCCACACGCACAGCCAGAGCACCCAAAGCGCGCACAGCACACATGGTCACTCTCATGGCCACTCTCATGCGCAATCGCATGACCACGGTCACGACCATTCGCACAGTCATTCCCACGGCCATTCGCACAACCAATCCCACAGCCATGGACATAGCCACGATCATGGACATGACCACGACCACGGCCATGCACATGCGCCGCCGTCTGCTGCATCTTCTCTAGTTTCAGAAGCGGCTGCCAAGAGGTTCGTCGTGTTCTCCTGTTATCCCATCATCTTTGCTGACTCTTGTACAGCTCGTGGTTCCCCCTCCCTGAAGCCTTGACTGGCCTTCTCATACCTCTGCCATACCTCCTCGCATCTGCCGCCTATTCAACACCGAACACAAATTTCCCTCCACTTTCCGCATACGCGCGCCTGCAAGAGTCTGTTCCAGAAGGAAAGAAGATTGAAGATTACACCAACGCACACCATGCATCGAGTTTGTTGCAAGCATGCACTTTGACCTCTGGTACGCTGCTACTGATTGCGATATTGGCGAGCATACGAGCATCAGAAAGAGGCTTGGACAAACGAAAGAGCTCAAATGCTGGTCTGGCAAATCCTGCCTCCTTGACGACAAGCTCCATCGTCAACATGGTGACGAGCACTTTGAAAGTCGGACTGCCGTACTATGCTGCCATCCAGATTGGTGGCATGCGAGTCGGCTTGATCCTGTTGGTAGCACTCGCCTCAAACCTGTCCTGCTCCGACAAGCATTCGCACTCATTACTTGGCTCTCTGACCGCTCGTCCTCTTACGCTGGCTGCAATTGGACTTTGTGTCTTGGGTGATGCCTTTGGTTTGACCGTCTACGCTGATACCTACCATCTCGTAACTGGTTATCTGGCTCTTGCTTTGTCCATCTTCGTATTAAACCCTCCTCTGCCAGCAAATGGCTCATCTACGTCTCCACTCATTGCTACTCATACGGACACTTCGGCCACCTTGTATGCTGGTGTCATTCTCTCCATTCTCACCATAGGAGCTTCCATCATTTTCTCTCTTGCGCCTTCGATTACGCCCCTCTCGATCACCTTCTCTACCTTTTCCATGGCCATTACTGCTGCCTTGGTCCTCTTCGCTCGACCAGCTCATCTCCGCACTCACAAGAAGGCTGGGTTGGCGCTTGGCTGTCTTCTGACCGCCGCTTTATCCTTCCTTTTCTCCCCCAATACTTGGCCCGGTACTTTCTGCAACGGCGCAATTGCCGCTTTGTCCTACGTCGGAGTTCTTTACGACACTTCAACCTCTCACGCCCACTCTCATGAACACAGTCACGCTCATGCTCACGACACTGGGCACGCACACGCCCATGCTGCTGCACATACGCACTGCAATCATCATCATGGCCATCAACATCATACTCACGCCGAGACGTCAGTCTTCACATCTTTCCTCCTGGCACGTTGCCGTCCGGGTTCTCTCTTTCACAGCATTCTTTGCGAACGCGACTCTCGCCGAATTGCTTACTTTACCTGCCTCAACTTTGGTTTCATGCTTGTACAGGCCTTTTATGGATGGGTCAGTGGCTCGCTTGGTCTCTTGAGCGACACTGTTCACATGTTCTTCGATTGCTTGGCACTTGTCATTGGTCTAGGCGCTGCTGTCGCCAGTAAATGGCCCACCAGCCCAGAAATGCCTTTTGGATGGGGCAAGTTGAACGTCCTGGCAGGCTTCGGCAATGGTATCTTCCTCATGCTGGTCAGTGTTGAATTTATCTGGGAAGCTGTCGAAGGGATCATGGAAGGAACTGAGCTGCGCCACGTCGAGGAACTGCTGGTCGTTAGTACTCTCGGCTTCCTGGTCAACATGGTCGGTCTGTTTGCTTTTGGTCACGCCCATCACGGACATGATCACGGACACGATCATTCTCATGGCCATGGCAACGAGAACATGCACGGTATCTACCTTCATGTCGCCGCCGATGCAGGAGGCTCTCTGGCAGTCATCCTCAGCACAATCCTCACACTCTGGAAACCATGGTATCTCTGGGACCCACTCGCAACAATCGTCATTGCCATCCTCATCTTCCTCGCTGCTGTCCCTTTGGTCCGCGATTCTGGCGGTAAACTACTTTTAGTCATACCTGATGAGCTGGAGTACGGACTCAAAAATGCACTGCAAGAGCTCAGTGGCCTTAGAGGCGTTACTGGATATGCAGTACCTAGGTTCTGGGTCGAGGATGAAGCTGGCGACGGACATGATCACGATCACGGCCACAGCCATGATCACGCTGCACACGATCATCACGACCATGACCACCATCACGAACACGAGCACGAAGAAAAGAGAAAGAGGATCTTGGGCGTCATTCACGTCTTCGCCGCACGAGCAGCAGACCCAGAAGACGTTAGAGACCGCGTGGTGCAGTACTTTACCGCTTTGAACATGGATGTCGTGGTCCAAGTCGAGCGAGAAGGAGAAGGAAGATGTTGGTGCGGAGGAGGGTTGAAATCAGGATAGATTCCTCTTTTGCATCACTGGCTACGGGTTTAGGTTTCTTTCTTTTGGTTATCGATCACTGCGAGCATTTAGCATAGCGAGTTTTTAGATAGAACGAATTGATATCATATTGCCTTTTCTTTGTGCACTGCAAATCTCACAATGTCCCTGATTGTTAGAAACGCAGGCGCCTTGAAGCCGCGCACTCATTCTGACCGTCATCCTCGCTCTGGTGCATTGGCATGTATATCGTCCACTGTTTCATATCCCCTTTTCTGGTTTATTCGTCAAGGATGCATGAACTCTTTCGACAACAGCTCCCAGGCTGTGAAAGATAGCAGTGCTGTAATGAACACAATCTCTCGCAAACCTCTCGGAGCAAACTGTCCATCAAAATGTAAGCCTCGTTTCCACGAATCAGTCTTCACAAAGCAATGAAAGTAACGTCCTCGGACAACTTTTCCGTCACTCCCAGCTCTGTTGACACGTCTGATTCCTTCTCAACTGTCAAAAAATACGATAAGTTTTGCAAGACCAAAACTCACCACAACAAGCAGCAAACACTCAAAACCTTTCCAAAGCCTCCCAGCAGCTAGCTCACCCCTTTGACTAGATATATATCAAAAATGCACGATCTATGGTTCAAGAAAATCAATTCCGCAGACCATGGAGAGAAAAAGCATGGCAATTGATATTCATATATATATATCAATCTCTCAATCATTCGGGTTTTTTTTGTCTGCCCTTGATGGTAGCATGGGTAATTTTCTTCATGTAAAGTCTATATGATATTAGTAAGTCTTTCTGATCTTTGACGAGAGAGAGTGGAGGGGAGGGACATCACTTGCATCACTTTGCAGTGGTGATATTTGGACGATGTATGCGGAAGGGATCGAAGGTGTTGTTCCAACGCGAGCGCTCGATGTGAAGTTGAGTTGAGTTGAGTTGAGCTCTGCTGGATTGATATTGATTTGCATTGATTTCGATATCCCACAGCCACTCCGATCCGCATTGACTCACAACACACATCGGACCGTGGCACAAGACGTTACAGTAACAAATACTCTCGATTGATAAGGCTAGAAAGGTAACCCCCGTCTTGCTTCAACCAGAACATGCATGAAAGATGAAGAAATACGAAAGTGCAGTCATCTCGACCGTCAAAAGGCAAATGGCCTTGTTCACCACCCTCCCTTGCTGCGCTTCGCAGCCCTGAACGCCATAAAACCATGAAACTCATCATGGGGTACTCCCTCTTACTCGCTGTCATCAGCAAAAGTCTCCTCTTCTTCCTCGCTCTCCTCTGCAAACTCCTCGTCCTCCTCACTGTCTTCATCATCAAGCTTGTAGCTGGCCTTGGGCTTAGCGGCAGCGGCTCTGCGCGAAGGTCTAGCAGCAGCAGGTTTAGCAACGATCGACTCGTCTCCTTCATCATCACTAAGAATGCTGTTGGCGAGGTTATCGGCATCGTCATCGTCGTCGTCAGTGTCCAAAGCAGTCTTCTTGCGAAGAGGTGCTTTGGCTACTGGTTTCGCGGCAGCGGTTTTGGCTTGCTTGGCTGCGTAGGCTTTGGCTGCAGGTGAGAGAGTCTTTACTGGTGCGACTGCGGGCTTCTTGGCCTTTGCTGCTGTAGATGCCGTAGGTTTGGTTGCATTAGTGCTCTTGGAGATTGTCTTTAGAGGAGCAGGCTTGCGAGTCGACAACAAGATACTGTCGTCGTCCATGTTCACATCGTCATCGTCTGAGAAGTTATTGGCCTGGGCGATGGGTTTGGCTGGTGTGCCTTTGGCGAGTTCTGCCCAGTCTGTGTCGTCTACAGGTTCGACACTTTCCTTTCTGACGTGAGAGCTCTTGATACCGTGGCTTGCGCCTGTGCGATGGGCAGAGCTGAGGAGAGAGCGACCTGGAGCTGCGCTGGGGATTTCCTTGACCATTTTGCTGATGTCACCGAGGTCGTCGTCGGACATCTCTTCGTCTGAGTCGGCGGCATACTTGACTGGCTTCTTTGCAGCAGCACGGCCAGCGCGAGCACCTGTAGCAGGTTGAGCGGCAGGCTTCATCTTCGCAGCATCAAACATGTCGACATCTTCTCCAGAGTCGGACTCAATGACTGGCTTTTTCTTGGATGCGGGCTTCTGAGCAGCTTTCGCCGCAGCCTTGGCAGGTGGCTTCACGTCTTCGTCTTCATCCTCATCCTCAGTATCAAGGGCTGTCTTCTTTCTAACGACAGGTGCCTTTGCGACTGGCTTTGTGAGGATCGTCTCAATATCGTCGTCAGACTCTGAGTCTGACAAGACAGTCTTTCTCTTTGCAATCGGCTTTGTGATGTTGGAAGGTTCGATAAGACCTGCCTTGACTGCAGGAGGTGCTTCAATAGGCTGTTGCTCAACTCCGTCCACAACGGGGAAGATACCAGGCTTGCTGGACTTGGTGAGGAAATTGTCTAGCAGTCCAGTCGCTCCCTTCGACACCTTTGACTTGAGAGCTGGAGCAGCCCTGGAGGCGGCGGGCTTTGCGGCGGTTTTCGGTTTCTTAGAAACGATGAAATCATCATCGCTGTCGTCGCTATCTTCCGACTTGCGCTTCTTGCTCTTGGCTCCACCGAACCCGAGCTTTGCAGATGTGCGACGGCCCTTGCTTTTTGACTTCTTAGCACGGGTCTCCTCAACTTCCAGCTGGGTGTGCCACTCCTCGAGAAGCTCATCCAAATCTCTGGTCCAGAGATCCTTGGGCGAGAGCTTGATGAGAGCATCGACCTCTGCTTCCTTGTCGCCAATCTGTCTGAGAAGCTTCTCAACACGCTCCTGAGTAAGCGACCAGATGGCCATACCGAGAAGGTAGTCAAAGTCGTTGGCGCCAGGTGCAGGATCTTCAGCATCATCGTCTTCCTCGACGACCTCTTCGAATTCACCCTGCTTCTTGGCATCTGCCAACTTGGGGATGGGCTTAAAGTTGAGCTTGTGAAGCTCGGCGACAAGGACAGCCTTCTTCTTCTTGGAGACAGTGAGCTTGCCGTCGATGATCATCTGAATGAAGCGCGACTGATTGCTCAGCTTGTCCAGCTCTTTCTGCATCTCGTTGAGAAGGTACTGCTTTCTCTTCTCGTAGAAAGCGAGACGAATGTGGTAGAACTCTTCCATGATGTCAAGAGGAGTCTCGTACTTGTGAATACGGCCTTGGCCATCGAATGCCACCAGGTTAGTGGTTGCCATCGTCCTGCTCAACTTGAACTGCTCAATGAGACCCTTGTCAAGCGAGACCTTCATACCCTTGTCGTCCAAGGTGATGATGAAGTGAACCTTCTCGGGTGTGTTGTACTCGCTGTAATCCTTGATGAAAGAGGGAGTCTTCTCAGCCTTGATAATCTCTTCGAGGTGAGCCTTGAAGTCTTGAGTCCAGAAGCGAACAGGCAATTCGGTAACCTCAATCTCGTTATCCTTGTCTGTCTGGGTGACAGTACCAGTAAATCTGAAACGTCCATTGCCAATGTCCTCGACTTCTCCCTTCCAGCCACGGAACCAAGGCTGCATGGGCTTCATGTCAGACTTTGAGCTTCCTGCCATTCTGAGTCTAATATTCTCAATGACATCTTCAGGGTTGTAGTTGGGGATAGAAGTCGACCAACCAGTGCCAATACCATCAGCACCGTTGATGAGAACCATGGGGACAACAGGCACATAGGTCTCAGGCTCGATGGTCTTGCCATCATCAGTGTTGTATGTCAAGAGGGGTTCATCATGCGCGTTGAAGATGCGGCGGGCGAAAGGAGACAGACGGGTGTAAATGTAACGAGCGCTGGCTGCGTCGCTACCACCTTGGAGACGACTACCGAAGTTGCCACTGGGCTCTAGAACGTTGATGTTGTTGGATCCGACAAACGTCTGAGCAAGACCAATAATCGTTTGCTGCAGAGATGCTTCACCGTAAGAGTATGCGGTTAGACCTGAGACTGAACCGGCAAGTTCAACGACCTTGACGTCCTTCTTCAAATTTCTCCTCAGAGCGGTGTACAGAATCTTGCGTTGACCAGGCTTGAATCCATCGACCAGAGAAGGGATTGAACGGAAGTTGTCAGCCATACTGAAGAGGATGAGCTCTTTGTTGATGAAGTCATCGTAGCTGATCTTCTCCTTGCCAGACATGTCGAGGTATGTTCCTGGCACGAAGTTCTGGAGCCACATCTTGCGGTCATCGGCCTTTTTCTTGCTGAAGGCGAGGTCGATTAACTGCTTCTCGTGATCCTGCATGGTGTGGAACTCCTTGAGATGCTTGTCTAGATCGCTAAAGTAGATCTCGGCATCTCTGGTATCCGAAGTTCCCAAACCCTTGTAGTACTTGTGATCCCAGCCCTTATCATGGCCAGGCTCTTGTCTCCAGGCCTCGTACTCAGGCATCGTGAAGAAGTCGCGCTTCGCCTTTGGGAACTTGGGGTCGCCCTTCCAGACCTTGACGATAGGTGTGATGAATTCCAGCAGGAACCCAGGAAGCTTAAGCAAACTGGGAAACTGGACTTGCAAGAAGTTGATCAAAAGACCCTTGATATGACTTCCATCGTGATCCTGATCGGTCATGATCATCAGATGGCCGTAGCGAAGACCCTTGGTATCTGTGTACTCCTTCTTGTGTTGCAGTCCCATAAACTGCTTGATGTTCTGAATTTCTGCGTTCTTCGAAATCTGATCGACTGATGCGTCGCGAACGTTCAACATCTTACCACGCAGAGGGAAGACACCGAACAGATCCTGGTTAACAACAGCTCGTCCAGCAAGTGCGAGCATAGCAGCCGAGTCACCTTCTGTCAAGATGAGAGTACACCTGTGGCCATCCTTGGTACCGGCCTTGTTGGCGTCTGTGAGCTTGGTATTGCTCATGCGAGTGCGGCGGTTACCGTCTGACTTCTTCAGGACTTGATCGGCCTTCTGTTGAGCGAAGTGCATGATGTTGTTCACGGCTTCAGTCTTTGCGATATCCTTGAGGAACTTGTCGCCTAGCGTGCACTTGCTACCGAATTGAGAGGCCTTGGTTGTGAGTTGTTCCTTGGTCTGAGAGTTGAAGGCTGGGTTGACAATCAGGCAGTTGACGAAGAGGAAGATATGGTTCCGGATCTGAGCAGGCTTGAGTGTGACACCGCCCTTGTTCTTCTTCTTGACAATCTCCAGCAGCTTGTTGATAATTTGATCAGCCACATAGTTGACATGTGTTCCTCCTGAGGTAGTGGCGATCGAGTTGACGAAAGAAACTTGCTGGAAAGAGCCATCAGAAACAGCGAAACCAATCTCCCAGCGCTCGTTGGGGTTGTCAGTCAGAATGACCTGGTTCTCGACGCCCTCGTTGATCAAGCTCTCGGTCTTGATGGCTTTTGTGTACATTTCCATGTATTGCTTGAATTTCGTAATCTTGATGCGAGTATCGTTCAGCCAGACCTTGACTCCAGGGCAAGTACCAGCCATGTCGTAAACGCGACGCTTGGCCAGAGCCTCGAAGTCGTCGTCCATCTTGTCCATGTTGAACTTTGAGAAGTCCGGGTAGAAGGTGATTCTTGTGTAGTCGTCGCTCTTCACCGAGGTAATCTTTGCCTTGTCCTTCTTGGTCATGTTGTCATGCCATGTCTGTGTGTACTTCTTGCCCTGCTTCGAGTCGACTGTCTCCAGAACGAACTTGGTGCTGAAGACGTTACAGAGCTTTGCACCATAACCGTTTCTTCCACCAGTGACCTTTTGCTCATCGTCATCGTAGTTGGAGGATGTGAGGAGGTGACCAAAAATCATCTCCGGGATGTAGATGCCCTCCTTCTCGTGCATCTCGACTGGGATACCGCGACCATTATTTCGCACTGAGATTTCTCCCTTCTCGCGGTCAATCCAGACCTTGATCTCATTCATGTTCTTGTCGCGTTGCTTGTTGTCGGCTGCGTTGACCAGGATTTCGTCGAAAATCTTGTAAAGACCAGGTACGTAGCTGATTTCGCGGCTCTCGATGGCCTCGTTCTCCGAGTTGTAGACCCACATCTGCTTCTCGAGGCGTTCGACGGAGCCAATGTATGTGTCAGGACGCTTGATGATGTGCTCGAGCTGAGTGAGCTTCTGGTATTGCGATGTGGCACTGCCCTTCTTAGGCTTGGGCTGGACCATCTTCTCGTCGTTTGCGCCGTCCATATCTATGGCTGCGCCTTCTGCTGTGAAACTCTCGTTGTCGACTTCTTGTAGCGGCTTGGTTGCCTTCTTCGCTGGTGCTTTCTTGGGTGCGGCCTTCTTGGGGGGAGTATCGGCGAGGAGACTGTCGTCGTCGTGGTTGGCCGGATGTGCGTCGTCGTCGGAGTTCTCTTCGTCACTTATCGGTGTCGGCGGCTTCTTTGTGGCGGCTTTCGTCGTCTTGGTAGGCTTGAGAGTGGTTTGTTTCTTGGGAGCTGCTGCTTTGGCCTTGGGTGCAGCTGCCTTCTTTGCAGGAGCAGCCTTCTTCTATTGTTGAAGTAAAGTTAGGGTGTGAAAGTGGAAGGAGCGAAGGAACAACACGAACTGCTGGTGCTTTGACTGGTGGTTCAAAGTCACTGCTGGCGTCCATGTTATAGTCGGACTCTGCCATTGAGTCGTCCATTGCGCCGGCTATTTGGCTGAATAGATTTACAATATTCAATCAACGATCATCGAAGGGGGCAAGTGAACGATCGAATTATCACTGAAGTATCGTCGTCCTGAGTCGCTGGGCGTTTCGTGTCGTCGTCGTCGTTTGGTTGAAAGGAAGGACTCGAAGGGGCAATCACAAGAATTACAATAGCTAAACTGTTTTGTTTACTCCACACCACAACATGTCAAGCACAAATCGCTGCGGCCTTGGCAACTTTCACGACCATCACACGAGAAGTCGCGTCGGCATAATTCTTGAATCAACTGCATAAACTCTTGAATTCGTGAGTTTTGTATGTGTTCACCTGGCTCTATAGAATGAAGTGTGCATCTGCCTGTTCCTCATATGAAGACTGTTGACCTTGGCCTATCAGATGCTATCGCTTGGAACTCTTGCGGCAAAGTTGTGCAGCAGAGGATCTTGGCCTGCCTTCCGACCGAACATGATGCTGAGAAACGTCCTTATGTTTTCGACGAATCTTCTACTCGTAGCCTACTGCAGTTCAGTATCAAACTGATTACGCGAAAGCTGGGTGAGTCCATTGATGCTTTCGCCGTGTTTGAGGGGCAAAGCTCATGGCAAGCTGTTCATGGCGTCGATCAATATGATTCTGTGTGGTTGCGTGTCTTGGTGGATGCTGAAGCGATGTTGTCGTAGTTGGAGCGATATGAATCCATGAGCGTCTTCCAAATCTCCGGAGGCAGAAGACCAGCTTGGCTCAGGTGGATGGTCGTGTTTCTTATAGACCTCTGCATGACTTCCGTAAGAAGCAGCCTACTCAACGAGAAGAGGTGTTCAGGTCTTTCAACAGATAACCCCATCATTCTCCACCTCAACCTTGACCTCTTCCTCTCCACCTTTATTCTTCCTCCTCTTCTCATTCCTCCTCCTCCTCTTCTCCGCCCTCTCCTTTTCCTCCTCCTCCCTCGCAACCTCCAACCTCGTCCCCAAATCCACAGTCTCCTTCGCCTTCTCCTCTTCCCTCTTCCTCTTCAACCATTCCAACCTCTCAACCACATCTTCCAACGTAGCTCTCTTGACTTCTCCACTCTGTCCAGTAGCATACAAATGCTGCTTACTGTTCAAATGCTCCACAAATTGTAAATTATCCTTAAACGTCAAATCACACGCATCACACCAAAATCCCGCCCCCTTGCCTCGTTTCCCCACCGCAGAGCCCGCGGGCACCAACATTGTCTTGCCAATTTGCGCGGAAACATCTAGTCGTGTTCGTCGTGCTTCCGTGTCTCGTGCGTCGGGTGGTGTGGACGCGCGACGGTGGTATTTTTTGCCCGAAATGGCCGCTTCGTATTTGGCTTTTCCTTCTTCTTTGATGCGGGATTCGCGGTCGAGGGCTTTTTGTGCGTATTCTTCGCGGTCCCAGGTTTTGCGGAAGGATGTGTCGCTGGCTGGGGCGCCGCCGTATGCGCCTTTGCGGTCGGCCATGGTTGTTTGTGTGATGTGTCTGGGGCGGATGGAGTGCTGTGCGATTGTGGCTGCGGATGGTCGCTGGGAACAAGAGAGACGTAGTGATGGAGTTGACTTTTTGTGGTTGATGGTTTCAAGGTGACGAAGTCGAGGCCGAGCTGAATGGGAGAGACTCTGAGAAAGTGTGGGGAAGCTCAAAGTCAGGGTCATCAAATTTATGATTGTTTGAAGCAACGGCATTGATTCACGATGTGCTGTGCTCAAGAGTAAAATCACATTGACAAGGATAGTTGGGCAAAAGATATGATTGTGCGGTAAAATGGGTTAGTTCTTATGACTCCCACATATTTTCAAAACTTTCTGTAGACCTTCTTTTGGGTCGATTACCAAAATAGATGCCTAGTATCTGTCGTAGCCTCCTCTGCCACGACCACCGCCCCCTCTTCCGCCACGGCCACGATAACCACCGCCGCCGCCTCCATTATGGCCACCTCCATTATTGTAGCCACCGCCTCCATAGCCTCCACCGTTGTTATTGTAGCCGCCTCCATTGTTGTTATAACCTCCACCGTAACCACCTTGTTGATGTTGAGGAGGGGGAGCAGCCATACCAGGCATCCAGCCCGGAGGAGGAGGTGGAGGCAGACCACCGCCACCACCGCCGTTTCTGCCAAAGTGTGCTGCAGCTTGTGCAGCCAATCCAGGCGGCAGGTTTTGGAAGCCGCCAGGAGGTGGAGGTGCACCATAGCCACCACCACCATTTCCGCGGCCATATCCATCGTTGCGGGGACCATTGTTGTAGCCGCCGCCGCCGCCTCCTCTTCCACCTCTTCCGCCTCTGTAGCCGCCGTTGTTGCCTCCGTAGCCGCCACCCGCGCCGTAGTCAATGCGACCGCGACCTGAGCCCTGGTCATAGAGCGGTGCACCACCAAACTGTCTACCTGACTTTTGCGAAGCTTGCCTTGTCGACTCAATATCGCTGTAGTCAAGAACTGGGTTTGGGGGCTTCAAGCCGGGCAACAGCATACTCTTGTGCACGGTATTGGTTGGAGGCATGACGTAGTGTACAGTGATACTCTGGTCATCGTCAACATCCTCGAATGGCGTGGCGCCGGGAAGCGGGAACGACAGGGAAGAAGATGGGAGGTATTCCTCGTTCTTTTCGACTTTGCCAGCCAGACCCTCGGAGACCTGAGGGTTGATGTTGAACTCCGCAGCGCCGGCCTTCTTGGAGTAGAAATTCGTGGCAACATCCTCATACAATGGGTGCTTTGTGCTGAACAACAGTGCATCGTGACCGAAAGCGTTTCGTGATTTCTCATCTTCAGTGAGCAGGGGGTATTTCGTGGCCATAGCATCTAGCAAGCGCTTTGAGTCGATGAAAGGCAAGAGGGCAATTCCCTGCCAGGCAAATTTCTTGCCGTTAAGATCTACCACAAAGTCTACGGGGTAGAAATCCTTGATGTCGGAGTCTTCGTCAGTCATGAGAGGGTGGAAGACTGCAGGCAGAACGTGGTTACTGCGGGCAGGCATGACACCCATGAGTTGTTCGTATGGTCTGAAAGGCTTTCCCTTCTGGAAGTCGAGCTTCATATCCTTGAGATCGACGAAATCGGCTGCGAAAGGAGCGTAGTGGTGAGGGTAGTACCAGGTCCAACTGGCGCATCCTTGGAAGTAGTAGAGCAAGACCCAGGCCAGGCCTTCGACATAGTCGCGGCCAACTTGGTGACGGAAGTCAATATCACCAGCTTTGACGTGGAACTTCTGCTCGTAGTAACGATCGGCATAACCAGGCTCCCAGAGCATGACAGTGTCTTCGGCAGGGCCTTCAGGATCCTTGGCTGGACCGTTCTGGGCCGGATCGGGAGAGTTGCGACCTGGAGTTCCAGCATCGTTGTCCTCGTCGACCTTGCGCTTGCCGAGGACAGAAGCCGGTGAGGTCTGAGCTGAAGAATCAACAGTTTCCATCAGTTGGTCGACAGCATCCTTCTGGGACTCGGCGGGAGCTCCATTCTTCTGAGCAAGAAGCTTCTCCTTCAAGACAGCAGCAGCGCTCTTGTTTGCGACATTGGCTTTGTTAACCACCATATCGTGTGTCATGTAGCGAGGGTCTGAACTTGTTTGGGCGGTACCAGGATTGAAGGTTGGTAGCGCGTTGATATCAGGCACCATTTCACCACGCTTACGGCTACCCATGAAATTTCCTGCGGGCGTAACAGGAGCATCGTCTCCGTTCGGACCACCTCTGCGTGCACGCTTGTTGGCTTGTTGGGCTCTACGCTTTGCAGCAGCTTCCTTGCGCTCCTCGACCTCCTTTCTACGCTTGAAGATGGCATCCTCTTGCTTGGCCAGTCCCTCGAGAATGAGCTGTGCACGAGCAAGATCGACGTGGCCATCCTTGGTGACATAGCCTCCCATGGTGGACATGTTGTCGCGCCAAATGGCAATCAGAGTGTCTATACCCTGTTCGCGGATGTCCAGAGAGGGCAGATGAGGCAAGAAATCGTTGCCGACGAAGAAACACATGAATACCCAGTCGTCCAGGGCACGTTCGAGGTCGAATTTGAAGGGCTGGTTGGGGACACTCATCTCGACAGCCAGGTACTCACGCAGCACTGCGACGTGCAGCCAAATGAAAGGCTTCAAGGGAGCACCACCCTTCTTTTCACCGAACTCGCCCTCTTTCTTTGCAGGAACACCCTTGCACTCAGCAGCCATGTGTCCAGGCTGGCCGCAAATGCGACAGCATCCAGGCTTTGTATCGTTGGCAAAGACATCCTCACGGAGAATGCGGAAATGCGGTTCGTGTGTAGCCAGACCCAGCATGATCAAATCAGCATCCAGACCATACATGACGTGGCGGGTGTTGGGATCGTGCTGAGGTGAGTTCCTCTGCGAGCGGACGAACTGCATGATCTTGTGCTCTCCCTCACCAGGAACGGTCGCATCGGAGATGATAATCTTCAGCTTCTCCCAGGCAGGGTCGGTGTTGAGCTTGTAGGCGCACCAGTAGCGCAAACTGGCAGCAAGGATATCCATGAAGGGAGTTCCGGGGGTAATGGCGTTGCTGTCCCAGGTCTTCTTGGGCTTGCCGTCTCCTCCCTCGGGCTCCTTTCCTTGCGAGCGCAACATCTTGTAGAATTCCTCCTTTTCCTTGTCCTTGTCGGCGGCTTCTTGTGCGGCGCGGAAACGTCTTGAACGCTGCTGGTTCATCTTTGCTCTGGGGGCGACACCGTCGACGGCGATCATGAGGAGCTTGCGGGGTCTGACCATGTTGACGACGCGCTCGGTGTACTCAAAGACGGCCAACATCATATCCTCCTCGGTCTCGGGCGGAGGGCGATCCTCGGGATGAGAACAGGGATGGACGATACCGTTCATGTCGAGGTACAGGTTGTCGAACTCTTCGCCATTGGGATTCGGCTTACGGGCATCGATGGGGATCTTCTGGCCATCGACATCTACCGGGTGCTCCTCGATGACAGGCGAGATGATCTTGGGGTACTTTTGCGACAGCCATCTGAACAAGGCGGGGACACCCATGTTGGCGTCCTTGTCGAGTTTGGTTCTTTCTTGAGAGTTGCGACTTCTAGATTGCGCTCATCAGATTGCGCGAATGTGACTATTTGGTCGAGTTTGTCCAGAAATTGAGCTGAAAGTGGGTCGAGTTAAAGTTGGCGACGCTGACAATAAGAAAAATAAAGGCGACAAATGTGTAAGAAGGCACGAAAGTGGATGAAATCTAAGAAGGACAGGCAGAGACTTGCACCATGGACTCGCCTCGCTGCCCTTGCGGAGTTTCGGTCGGCGTTGCTCCAAAACTACGTCCGATGGGACCGAGCTTCCTCTGTACGTGCGTGACTCGCGTCAAGGTGCTCGTATCGATACACGAATCACGGGATAGGAGCTGTCCAGATTCCAGAACATGGTCATGATTGTTTTTGGAACTTGCAACTTCATGTCTATGGCGTGAGATAGAGTCGATAATGTTAAAGGCGCCAATCAAACAAACGGCCGGGGACACGATTGCCACTCTGTCCTCGCGCCTGTCATCGGCCACTCTTCTCGAAGACAGGAGAGCAGCTATCCTCGGCCTCCGCTCTTTCGCGAAACAGTATCCCGCTTCAGTCGCCAGCGGTTCCCTTCGCGATCTGATCGCCGTCTTGCGCACCGATGGTCTTGGTTTGACAAAGGATGGAGAGGGTGATGTTGATACAGTACGGCTGGTGCTCGAGACACTGCTCATGTTGTTCGAGCCAGACCGAGAGAGTGCCGAGGCCAGCGAGGACATAGCCCTGTGGTTGGCCGATGAGTTTAGTCAGGTATGTCGTTATACAATTGCTTCTACACTGTTTGCGCGAAACTGAGCTAAGGCCCAGCGTCAAGACAACATCACCATTCTGCTAGACCTCCTCGATCAGCCCGACTACTACGCCCGTATATACTCGATCCAGCTACTTACAGCTGTCTCCGCCGCCAGACCCGAGAGAACCCAGGAATGCATTCTGCAAGCACCTCTTGGAACAGCCCGACTGGTTGGCGTACTGGATGATGGAAGAGACGCTGTGCGCAATGCTGCCCTGCTACTTCTGGTTGATCTGACCAACGTGTCGCAAACTGAATTGCAGAAGCTCATTGCTTTTGAGGATGCTTTCCAACGCACCTTCAACCTCATCCAGGCCGAGGGAGGTCTGTCAGAAGGAGGCATAGTAGCCCAAGACTGTCTCTCCTTGCTGGCCAACCTCATTCGACACAGCCATTCCAACCAGGCTCTTTTCCGTGAATCCGGCTGTATTCCCCGTTTGATCGACTTGATCAAGCAGGCTTCAACTCCGCCTGACGATGAGACTGACTTCAGTCGCAGCGACCGCGAGAAGAATGCTTGGGGTCTACTCGCTGTCTTGCGCCTATTCCTGGAACGAGGCGAATTGGGCACCAAGCAGAATCAAGATGTCTTCTGGCGCAGCGGTGTCCTACATCTCGTCTTGACTCTTGCTTTCGACGAGAGGGCCGCTCCGCATATCCGTATGAATGCTTTGAAGACCTGCGCCGACGCTATCATCTTCAATGCCCCGCTACAAGAAGCCTTTGCTTCCTTCCAAGTGCCTGTCACTTCCGAAACTCCTGCACCAGTCAACGGCGTTGCAGGCAAATCTCAACAAAAGACCATGTATGTGATCGAGGCTTTGCTGAATCTTGTACTCTCTGCTTCATCGGTCCGCACTCTGGATCTGAGATCTGCCGGTTGTTCTCTTATCAAGGCTTACTTCCATGGCCACGATCGCATAAAGCTCCACTTCCTTCAAAGAGCTATTGCAGGATATACTGAGGGTGAAGAAGAAGATATCAACATTTTGAGCACTCTCCTGAATGGTCCTCAACTCGGCCCTGCCACCCCTGACCCACCCCGCTTTGCTTTTGCCAGCGACATCACATGCCAGCTCTTGTTCAATCTGCAAGACGCAAAAGCGATGTTGATGGGTGTATCCGAAGGCGATGCTGAGAAGGGTGAGGACGTCATCACAGCTATTCAGACGCTTTCCGGCCACCTCCTTTCTTCTTTGCAAAATGACTTCGACCCTCAGATCTCCATTTCATACTTGAGTCTGCTCATTACCTTCCTGTTCGATGAACCAGCCGCTGTTAACGATTGTCTGGCCGAAGGCTCTTCTCTCATGGGCGTGTTGATTGACAATGCTCTTCTTGCTGCCAATTCTCAAGTCGCTGCAGACCCGATCAAATCTCTACTCCCTGGTCTTTGCGCTATTTTGCTTGGAACAATCTATGAATTTAGTACCAAGGACAGCCCTATTCCTCGACGGACACTTCATCCTCTCTTAACATCCAAACTTGGCCGCCAAAAGTACTTTGATGCACTGATGCAATTCCGTCAGAACCCGATCATCCGCGATTCGGAGTTCCTCGCACCAGAGATTGAGGGTGCTGCCATCTTGTTTGATGATGAATTTGTAGACTGGTTCAAAGACGAGTATGGTCGTCTGAAGCGAGTCATTGATCGCGAACCTGGTATCGAGGTAGTTCGTCCTTCAGACGTTGGTGTAGATCGCGATGTCCTGGACGATTTGCGAGAGAAGATCAAGACTCGCGACGACAAGCTACAACAGATCGAGCAAGATGATCTAGCCGCCAAACAAAAGGCCGACCAAGCCGAAGCCGAGTACCGTCATCAACTCCAAAGTTTGCAGTCTTCACAACGATCAATGGAGGCCGAGGTCGAGCGTGTCAAACGTATCAACGAAGCCCTTCAACGCGATCATGATCTTGAGTTGCAACGAGTATCAGGCGAATTACGCAGTCAACTCGCTCAATTCCAACTAGAAAGCAGGAATAACCTCCAGACTCTCCGCGATCAACACAAGCAAGAATTGGAGCGTATGAAGGGTCAACACGGCGCAACTCTAGCAAGCGAGCGATCCCTGTGGGACGACAAGGCACGCAAAGCCGCTGAACACGCTGCTCGTGAACAACGAACTGCCGTCGACAAAGCCACGGAAGAACACCGCAAGGCGACGGAGCAGACCGCAGAAGAACACCGCATCCGCACTGATAAAATCACTTCTGAGCACCGCAAAGCCCTCGAGGAACTCAATACTTCCATTCAGACCAAGGACAAGACGATCAAAGAGCATGAAACCGCAATTGCAGATCACGCCCGCAGCGAAAAGATTCTCAAGCAAGACCATGCCGCCACTTCCTCCACACTCGAAAAACTTCGCACCGACTTTGACGCAAGCAAAGCAGAAAAGGCCAAGTTGGAAAAGGAGCTCGAGACCACAAAGACATTGCAAAAGGATCTCCAACAAGTAAACACAAAAGCCATGGCGAGAGTCAAGACGTTGGAAGAAGAAGCAAAGTCTCAGGCCACAAAGGTCCAAACGCTTACCCAAGAGCGCGATACCGCAAAGTCAGAACTCGATACCAAGCAGCAGAAGATCTCGGAACTGGAACAAGAAATCTCAGGCTTGAAACTCGAACTCGAGGGTGAAAGAAAGGGATACAATGATTTGGAAACCGAAATCAACGAACTCAAAGCTACAAACAGCAAATTGGAATCTGCAAATAAGGATCTCGAAAAGCAGGTCTCGGAAGCCAAGTCCGCACCTGCCACTCCCGACCACAGCGACAAAGTCAAAGCATTGGAAAAAGAGTTGGCGGAACAGAAAAAGCAGTTGGCAGAAACCACCAAAAAGCTTACTGCCGCCACCACCTCCAACAACAAGTCCAAGAAATCCGACAATGACGACAAGACCAAGACTCTGCAGAAAGACTTGGAAGCAAAGACCAAGGAGGTTGAAAAAGAGAAGGAGGAAGCTACAAAGGCTAGAACAGAACTTGAGGATATGTTGATGGTATTGGCGGATTTGGAAGATAAAGCCAAAGGGTATAGAGAGAGATTGAGGAAAGCTGGAGAGGAAGTTAGTGATGAGGAAGATGAAGACGACGATGAAGATGATGACGAGGACGAGGACGAAGATGAAGAGGAATAAAGGAGCGAAAGGCCGCAGGATCAGGATAGCGAGTAAGATGGTCCAGTCTATTCCAACGCCCTTTCCTTTTTGTGTGCACGATGGTCAAGTTCTTCATGTTTGAAGTGTGTGAGATGATTGGTGTCAACAGAGCTCGGCACGATTAGTAGAAGTAGACCCCTCCACTGCCACTGGTGCCTTGTTGCTGAACATCTATCTACGCATCATGAGAGGTCTCCCCTGAGAAGTTGCGGTATGATCAACAGACGTTGGTATCTTTTATCCGTGTCAACACGATGTTCTATGATGTCGCTATTGACGTTGTCTGGAGGGAGTCTCGGGAACTCTTCTATCTAGGACAACTACGACTCAGAGTGGGTTTGAGTCATTTGTCTACCTGCAAATATTTGCTATTTTCTTTCTGGTTCTTTTTACGATCTTATACATCATCAGATTCATCAGTCACCACTACCGCTACTACAATCTTGGGATTATCCTATCGCGAGTATCGCAATAACTGCGATGGATCAAATCTTCCCCTTCTCGAGTCTGCCGCCAGAACTCCAACTTGATGTTTTCGAATGTATGGATAGAGCGACACTACACTCTACGGTGCAAGTCAACAAACGATGGCACGATCTCAGCACCCGTATACTCTGGAGCTACCCATCTGCTCAACGAATGGCAACTTTGGCTGTGATACAGCCGCTGCAAAGACGTCAGTATTACGCCTCAAAGATACATGTAGTCCACATCAAAGAGCCAAAGCGTTGCTCTGCTTACAGCGGTCTGGTATTCTCATCCTTGAGGTATCTTGGATTGTGCGGTAACACCTGCGAGCCAGGATCAAGATCCAGTATCCAGGCTGGTCCGTACTTGCAGGCCAAACTCCAGGCGATAAGCTTTCATCACAGCATAATGCCTCAGAACATTCTGAGTCAGATGAAGAGTCACTGTGGTTTCATCACGAGCATCGAGCTCCACCACGCTGTCAGGGAATTCGGCGACGACGTGTTTGCAGAGTTCCTCCAATCTTTACCCTGCCTGCGCGATTTGACGCTGGGTAATGAGTCCACGACCGCGACCATAGATTCGCTCTGCAGGATCACAGCGGATTCTTTGGCACCACGACTTGAGATATTGTGTCTACCCTACCTCACTGGATCTGTAGAACCCGAAGGTTTTCGCAAGTTCATGGCCAATTGCAAATCGCTGAAACATTTCTGCCTCTACAACATAAAAGAGAGCAGACATCAAGGACTACTGTCTGGGAAACTACTGGCACATGTCCTCCACGTCAACCCTCTAACATGTCTAGATGTAGACTTCCTCACTCCAGAACTAATAGAGCAGACTTTGCTGTACACGTCTGCTCCATTTGCAAGATTGCAACGTCTACGCTTGAAGACCGATTCCACAACCATGATCTCTGCTCTCCGCCACACTTCCACTAACCTCCGTACTCTCCACCTCTTCCCCAGCGACATCACCGCCGAATTCTTTACTTCCATCTCCCGCCAAACGAACCTCCACACCCTGGCTATTTTACTACCCGCCTTCCAAATCATCACCAACGCAAACCTCCTCGCTCTATCAAGTCTCAAAACCCTCAGACTTCTGGCTATTGTAAGCCAAGTACCAGTAAGGAGGCCCGCGCAAATGCCCAATCTTGACGATTCCACTTTCCGTCGATGGATTGCCAATTTTCCGAGATTGCAGAGGTTGGAGATAAGATGTGAGTGTCCGGAGCTAACGGTTATGGCTATCCAAGCACTGGCAGATGCGTGTCCATTATTGCAGACGTGTACGTTGATGTATACACATGATTTGAGTGTTTTGAATGCCCTCGGTGCATCGCTCCCACTTTTGCCCAAGCTCACGAACTTACAAATCCATGATGTTGATGATTTCATGTGGATATGGTTGGCGGGCGAATATGCGAAGATGTTGATGAGGATGGCGCCGAAATTGGATAGGTTTGGGGTTGAGAATGATTCAGAGGGGGCGGTGGCTTTGGTGAAGGCATTGCATGAGGAGAGGCCGTATAAGCCTTTGGGGGAGGGAGATGCGGCTGGGTTGCCGTCTTTACGTACAGAGATGGGTGCGTTGCCGTTTACATATTCCTGAATGAATGGGCTGAGAGGTGATGATACTTGTTCTCATGTATCAAAGGATCAAGATCTGAAAGTACTGGGGAGGTAAACGAGAAAGGAAGAGACTAGATGGAGAAAAGAGGGAATTCAGGAGAAATACACACATGATTGGATACTCCTACAGTCAGTCAATCAACGCAAGATACTCGCAGCTGGACAGATTCCGCAATGCTTAGGTGTGAAAGATGCAACAATCTTGTTATACTAGTAACTCCTCGGGAGGCCCAGAGCCTTCTCTGCCACGTAATTCATAATCATCTCCCTGCTCACCGGTGCAATTCTGGGAACAAAACATTCTCTCAGATATCGCTCGACATGGTATTCAGCCGCATATCCCATACCACCAAGCGTCAGGACTGCTCTCTCACAAGCTGTGAACGCCGCTTCAGCAGCAAGATACTTTGCAGTATTGCACGCCACACCAATAGCATGTTGTGTAATACTGCTGTCATGAACAGAAGCATCGTAGAGTCTAGCTGCATGATAAGTCGATAATTTAGCAGCTTCAAGGTGCATATACGCTTGCGCAAGTGGATGTTGGATGCCCTGATTAACACCAATGGGCCGTCCGAACACAACTCTCTCCTTGGCATACTGTGACGCCTTGCGCAGAGCTGCATACCCTAAGCCGAGCGCTTCTCCAGCTAACAAGCAGCGTTCTGCATTCATACCGTGAAGCACGATCTTGAAACCTTGGCCTTCTTTGCCGATGAGTGAGTCGGCGGGGATGCGGTAGTTGTCGAAGAAGACTTCATTCGCATCCACAGCTCTTCCACCCATTTTGCGGATTTTCTTCAACTCGAGACCGGGTTGGGTTTTGTCGAAGTCGATGAAGAAGAGGGAGAGGCCTTCGGAGGGTTTGGTGACTTGTTCGATAGGCGTGGTTCTAGCCAACAATATCATCTTGGTCGCAACCTGAGCAGAAGAAATCCATATCTTTTGTCCTGTGACGTTATAGTGGTCTCCATCTTTGAGAGCAGTAGTTTTTAGTTTCAGGGTTTCTAGACCGGTGTTTGGTTCTGTGACGCCGAAGCAAGCTCGCCATTCTCCACTGATGAGTTTAGGAAGCATACGATTGAGTTGTTCTTCGGTTGCGAATTTGGCCACTGGCTGTGTAGCGTACACATTTGCATGTATGGATTGAGCTCCTGCCATACCAGCACCAGATTCGGAGATTGTTTGCAGCATCATGGTTGCTTCTGAGATCCCTAGGCCTGCTCCACCGAGGGATTCTGGCAGGGCGATGCCTATCCAACCATCTTTTGCAAGGGCAGCATGAAGTTCGTGAGGGTATTTCTCTTGTTGATCGTGTTCGAGCCAGTAGTCATCTGTGAAGTTTGAGCAGATTTTTGAAATTGCTTCGCGAACTTCCAATTGTTCCTCTGAAAAGCCGGAGGTCTCCATTAGACGAGTAGGTCTGGAAACAGAGAAAGTCCTGGCCCATGGTAATGGTTGAAGAGCACTTTTGATGAGGGAAGGTCTTGAGAGAGCACGGAAAGGAGATAGTAAGGCTCTGGACATTCTTGTGAAGACGATGAGGGAGTAAGGAGAGATAGACTTGCACGGGGAACAAAAAGAGATGTGCCAATATGATAATACTTGTTTCAACAACCTACTGTTATAATGTTCTGGTCGTCGGCTAGAGGATGAAGACGCCGATTGAGGGGCTTCGGACGATGATGATGGAAGGTTGATCAAGCGGCGGGGAGAAAGCAATACGGGCCGGTGAAGCGTGATTGGTCGAGGTGGCGCCAAGACAATGATGGGCCAAAGTTGACGGGGATAAACATGCATGCAACATGTCACAACAAAGCAGCTTCGAGGTCTCATCTTTGCGCCTCCCCAAACACACCGTCCGGAAACTCGACACCAACCAATTACGACTAACGACATGATCTAGTCTGATCAACTGCACGTCCAGCTCAGACAACTTTCGGCGCATCCATTCCCTGGCTAGCTGCCGTCGAAGCACAACAACAACGCGTCAAACATACAATAATGGCGCCTCGTTTCAAGACGGCCCCTGTCGGCTCGTCGCAATGGATCCAGACTGAGCGCGACCAGGCCGCCGAGTTTGTGGACATGGAGGTCGAGGAGTTTGGCTATGCTGCTCAGAATGAGATGGAATGGCTGAACGAGCACATGGCCGAGATTTTCAGCAGCAATCCTGTGTATGCTGCCCACACTCTTTGCTGAGGACACGCGCTTACCTTTGCGCAGAAGCTTTGCCGACATTTTCAAGACTCCTGGAAAGCTACGAGGAAAGACTCCTCGTACTGCGCGCAAGAACGCCGCTCGTGCCGTAAGTCATGTTCAACCATGATGATGATGAAAAACAAGCTAACAAGATGTCTAGCCTCTGACTGACCTTTTTGCGCCCAACCCTCAATCCACCTTCAGCCCTGCTCCCAAGAACGATTTCTACTCCAAGGTCGCCCAATTCCAGATTGCCCAGGATGCCGACCAAGAGCGCCCTCGCTCAGGAACTTCTAGAAGAAGCCCTCTACGCGTCGGCAAGGAGAACACCGACTCTGGCTACCACGGTATGACCGAGGATGAGATGGATGTGGACTCGCAGCAGTCCATGATCAAGAACAGCCACGCCCAAGCCCCCGATCTCGAGCCTCTGCAAGAGCACGTGACAAATGATCCCGTAGTTAACGACACGGCTTCCTTTGTTTCGGCCAACGAAGATGCTGAGAACGTCGCAGAGAACGTCGCAGAAAACGATGACCAGGCCACTGTGCCTGACCCCGAGTCTAGTAGCCGACCCGTCACACAGGACTCGAACGCGCCGTTCGCCGACGAGAACTGGCAAGCCGAGGAGGCCCAGGAAGAAATCGACATGGCAGATGAGGAAGAGCTGGAGGAAGAAGACGAGAATGCCAAATCGCCATCCGACACATCCACACCCGACAAGCCATTGACGCGTAAGAGCAGTTTGACTTTCGCCGCCCTGCCTGCTCGCGAGCCTCTGACTGCTAAGCGAAGCATTGGCCCAAGAGGTAGTCACATGGACGCGTTTGGTGGTGCTCGTACCAGTGCCTTGGGTAAGAGCTTCGGTATCGCACAGCAGGGACCCTCTCAGCCGGCAGACGAAGCCGATGAACATAACAAGACGTCAACTCAGAGACTGCACGAGCGTATAACTTTACTCGGCCAGCAAAAGGAGCCTCGCACCTCAAAGTCGATTCACATGCCGACTTATCCTTCTCTGCCCGCTCACGAACACAGGTCTACTGCCGGGGCTTCTCAAGAGAACATGCCTGGAGATACTCAACCGCTTGTGGACGACGACGATGACTGGATTGCTCCTATCCGTACCAGCTCTCGTGCCGCTAGTGGCGTCGACACTCAGAAGCTAAACGACCAAGTCTCTGATCCGGCCTCGGTCGAGGAAGCGCAGCCAGCATTTACTGGAATCCCCAAGCCTGCACTACGCGAATCGCCATCCAAGTATTTCATGGGTCACCACAAGTCGAACTCAACAGCCACCCTTGCTTCTCCCGCAAAGGTCGCAACTGCTCCTTACCATGCTCATCACCAGAAGAACACTTCGGTCTCTAACCCCAACTTCCCTCCCACTGTTGGCGCTTCTACTCCTACCGCTTCTCCTCTCGCTTCTCCAGCAAAACAGAAGTTCGCAGATGCTCCAATCAGTGCTTCCAAGGCCAAATTCTACTCGGTCATTAAATCTGCCAAGGGCATGTTTGGCAGTAGTGCTGCGGCCAGCGCCCATGCGAAAATGGGCTCACTCTCTTCTCCTCGTCCACTTTCTGCTGCAACTTTCGAGCGCCCTGATCCGGACATGTCTAGGATGCCTGGTGGGTTGTACCCTGATCTTGGCCAAAACAGGCCGGCCACCGCTCTTGCTGCAACCGGTGGAAGCAGACGCACCCGCAGCTCTACTGAGCACGCCCGTAAGAACAAGGACGAACAAAGTGCCATGGACGATCTGGAAAGAGTTAGACAGCAAGAGGCGCAAAAGGCTCACGAAAAGGCAGAAAAAGAAAAGGCCGCCGAGGCTGCACGATTGGAGAAGGAGAGACTCGCAGCTGCCGCTCGTCCTGGAGCTGCTTCTCAACAGTCATGGAGATCAACTGCGGACGAGGGAAGTGACGTCGATGAGACAGGCCCTCCGGTACTTCCGAAAACTGGCGCCCCAGCAGGCAAGCTGAGAGCACCTGGCAGACTAGCCAAGCCTTCTAGATTGGGTAGCATTCAACCAAAGCCTGCTCCTGTCAGCATCAAGGTTGCGTCAGGATCACAGAGACTTGGTTCCACTCAGCCGGGAAGCTCTTCTCAGGACACGAGCGTCGCTCCACCGACCCGTCAACAGCCATCGCGAGCTGGCAGCGCTCAACCTCCCACATTGTCAAAGTCAGTCGGTGCTGGTGCTGGCTCAGTTCGCAGTGTCAAGGCCCTCGAGGCTGCAGCTAGAAAGAAGGAGCAAGATGAGAAGGTGGCTCAAAAGAAGGCAGAACAAAAGCGCGAGATTGAACGCAAGCGAGCTGCCAAGGCCGAAGAAGATCGCAAAGCAGAGCAGGAACGTAAGGCGGCTGAGCAGCAGCGACTTCAAGAGATCAGAATCGCGGCACAGAAGCAGGCTGAGCAGAGGAAGATCGAGCAGCAAAGACAGGTGGCTTTGCAACAGAAGAAGAGTGCTGAGCTGGTAAGTTTGGACTATTTGACAAGGCTTTTACATGTACTGACTACTTCAGGCTGCCACTCTCGAGCAGGAGAGACAGGAGAAGCAACAAGCACAATCTACGCTCCCCCGTGGCGACATTGGCGGCACATTGAGACAACTGTCCAAGCAGGACCGACCCGCACCACAAGCCAACACTGCAAAGCCCGCCAAGCGCCCACTCCAGCAAGATGCAGAAGAGTCATCGCAGCGTCCTACTATTGGCAGAGCGCCAGCATCGTACCAGCAGCAAGGTGACAAGAGACGCAAGACTCTGGAGGGCGAGGATGATGAGGTCGACCGACCATCAGACAATGCATTGACAGCTCCTCCCAAGAGACCATCCAACATGCGCAAGGAGTCTACCCTGAACAAGTTCCCTCATGGCTACACGCATGCACCTCCACCGGCTGCTCACCATTCTCAGAACATGTTGAAGGCTACAGTTACCGCACAACATTACGCACAGCACGCCAAAGCAGGAATGCACCCCAACGATATGATGAAGCTGTCAACCGCCCGAATTCCTTTTGCAGAAAACTCCAATCCTCCTGGAGCATCTTCGAGCAAGGGACCACCCCCATCCGCCTTCAAGACTCCTGGACGACCGGCAGCTCAGGTTATTTCTAAGAAATCGGTGCCTAAATCTGCCAAATCCTCGCCCTTGTACCCCAACGGCGACAACATCAACCTGCCTGAGATTGCCACAGACAGTGAAGATGAAGACTCGGACGATGATCAAACTGGCGGCTTCCGAGCACCATCTTGGGTTGCTTCACCAGCACTTCGCGATTTGCTCACGCAGCAGCAGTTGGTGGATCCTGAGAGCATCTTCGGACCCATCGCACCGCTACAGATGGAGGAGGTGTTCCGCAACAGCAAGAACCCCGAACGATTGAAGAAGTTCCGTGAGCGTGGATCTTCAGCTCGCTGGGTTGATACCGGAGATGCAGTCACGAAAGAGGAAAAGGTCAAGGATCGCGAGATGCGTGCACGCGTGGTCAAGGAAGGTGGCTGGAGGTTCGGACAGGACGCTTAAACATGATGGACGGCATGAGCATGTGTGCATCCAAAAGCACAAGAATTTCGTATTTCTTTCATCTCTTCTTGTTCTGGGCATGAGGCTCATTTTTCAGCCGCAAAGGAGTTCTGGGTAGCGGGTCTGTGGCTTTTAGTGGTCGATCTTTATTTGTTTGCGATGCTGGGTGGATCCGAAAAGGACGGATGAAACGATACAGCGTCGGGACAGGACGGGGAATCGAATAGAAGATTCTGGCAGCAAGTTGATGGTATTGTATTACTCTCTGAATGCATTATGTGTTAAACAAGATTGGGCGGGTGAATACCGGAATATGTGTCTTTGTGGCTGGAGGCAGCAGGAAAGACAGCGAATCGGGGAAGGCACGATCAATGACGAGGGCAGCAAAGTTCCTTGTGTTTGTTGCAACAGTCGTGCATGTGAAAGTGCACGGATGGCGGATTGTTTCGCGCGGATGACGTTTTGCACCAAAAATCAGGGCGCGAGCTTGGGAAGCTGCCGGGCTGCGGGTGTTAACATCTCTTCTGTCGCGTGCTTCTTCCTCAACGCATCCTTGTCTGTCATCTTCACCTTTTCCCATCTCCTATTCCAATCGATCGGTAGGCATCATCTGCACCTGCTCGCCCTTGCTTCCTCGAGCATCGTTGCTGAACATCTCACAGACTAGCCGCCGCAATGTCGAACACAAACTACCCCAACCTCAACCCTCAGCTGCAAAACGCAAAGGACGCTGTCGTTAACAGTAAGGTACGTGGCCGACTTTCCCATATCCATAGCTCTGGCGGTTTCTGCTCATCGAGAAGAGGCACGCTGTGTGACGCATCAATCTACAGCGGCAGCTTTTTCTCGGTGGGCGTTTGCTGCTTCGCTACCCAATCAGCCTTATCAACAAACTGAAGCTGCCCTCCAATTCGACTTCCACCTTGCTGACTTCTTTCTCTCCACAGTACTCGTACACAATTGAGCAAATCTGAGCTCCTACTCACCATGTCTTCAGACGCCAACGCTGCTTACCAAAACATCGCCAACGGCCCCGCTGCCGAGAAGGCCAGAATTGAGGGCGAGAAGACCTCGCAAGAGTACTCCAACCTGATGGACTCAAAGAGAGTGCCCGAGCAGCCCGCTGCCACTGGCCAGTCATTGACCCACTACCACTCCTTCTTCTACAACCTCCTCAGCTGGGAGAACCCCCGTGTCACCACCATCTCCTTCGCCTCAATCCTCACCTTCATCTTCTTCACCCGCTACGTACCCATCCTCAAGTACCTTTTCAAGGCGCTCTACATCGTCCTCGGCAGTGAGTAGCTCCACCAAGCCATTCTGATGACATCTCCAACTGACAACCCTCCAGTTACTGCTGCCGCTGAAGTCGTGGGCAAGCTTGTCATGAACCGTGGCTTCGCCTCGCAGATGCGCCCTCGCAAGTACTACACCATCCCCCGTGAGACCCTCGAGGCCTCTCTGGACGATGTTGAGCAACTCATCAACTTCTTCGTCATTGAGTTCCAGCGCATCATGTTCGGCGAGAACGTCTTTGTCACCGTCGGTGCCTTCTTCGTTACCTTCATCTCTTACTTCCTCGTCAAGATCATGCCTACCTGGGGTCTTGCTCTTCTCTTCACCACTCTGATCTACACCGTCCCCCTCGTCTACATCAACAACCGCGAGGTCATTGACGCCCAGATCGAGAATGCTAGCACCATCATCAACGAGCAGACCCAGCAGGTTCGCACCATCGCTGCCGAGCAGACCCAGCACGCCACCGACATCGCAAAGAGCACTGCCACTGACCTCTCCAACCGCGCCTCCGAGCTCATCGGTCAGGCTAAGCACCGTGCCGGTCAGGCTGATGCCCCCAACCCTGCCAACCTGAACCCCGCCAAGAACGAGCCCGAGAGAGAGATCAAGAAGGAGGACATCCAGAACGCCGCCAACGACCTCACCAACAAGGCCGCTGCCACCGCCCAGGATGCTGCTAACAAGACTTCCGCCACCGCTCAGGACGCCGCCAACAAGACCTCGGCCACTGCTCAGAACGCTTACGACTCTGCCGCCAGCACCGCTCAGGTCGCTGCTGACAAGACCTCTGCCACTGCCCAGTCTGCCGCCGACAAGACCTCGAACGCCACTGGTAACTCCTACAACTCCTTCGGCTCCCAGAGCACTGCCTCGCAAAGCATCGACCGCTCCACTGAGCCCTTGACTGAGTTCAACGCTCCCAGCGTCCCTACCACCGAGCCCAGCGCCGCCTCACACACTCTTCCCGTTCTCAAGGACGAGAATGTCTACCACGAGAACTCTGCCCCCGAGCAAGTCAGAGAGGAGGCACCTCTTCTGTAAAGAGCCAACATCACCACACATTGATACGGTCGCGATGATGGACTCAACGAAGATTGATGAAACTTTTTCACATTACCCATGAACATCACAAAAAGCACAATCGGAACAAAGAGTCGATAATGTAGTCTTTAGTTTGTTGAAAGGAGGATTGCGCCTGGGGAACACACAGATTGATACCTAGGGATCCTTTTTTGTTGTTTGTCTTTCGAATGAGCGACCAAATTTTCCATTTCTCCACCTGCTTCCTTTTGACCTATATGTGTTCTTGATCGTTAAGGTGACCTTGCTTGCTCTTGTGACCACAAAGTACAGCATGTTCCGTAAGCTTGTTGCTCGTATTTCTACTGTGTCTTGACTGGCACAAATCTTTTTGTGATCGACGTTGATGTTATGTCTCACTATGAAACGCGCCAAGACTGTTGAAGAGCCTCTCTGACAGGGTGACACCATTTACAATGCCCATTTCTATATAATCGACGACAACACCACCACGATTAGCTCTACCATAATACTTTCATGATTTATATGTTTTTGTAAAGTATCTGTAGTGGATGTGTGAGTGTTAGATATGCAGACTAAGTACTAAGGACGTGAATTGAAATCATGTGTTTTGACTCTGGCTGTTGTGGAAAATGAGTCTACACCACAGCAGATGAGCACAACCTTTACACGTAAAGAAGGGTTTGAAGGAAAAGGTCTACGTCATCATGACAACTCAATATTGATATTGAGGTTGAGATAGGGGAGCAAAAGGAGAAATTCATGGATGGATGGATTGTTATAGTTAAGGGTAATCGTGAAAGGTAAAAGCGTGATGGGTATGGAACTGATAATCAGTAAAAAGTTCCAGCGATTACTGATGATCTACTTTTTGTGCATCATTGGAGAAAGATTGCCAACCCGACCAATTTCCAGAAGAGCAGTGGGAACGTGTACGCATGCCAGGTGAGAAGAAGTATGCTGGGTCAAAAGAGATCCCTTATCTGTCTCACAGAGTCCAGCTCCAAGTCCTAGGCAAAAGCACTTCTTGAGACAGGAAGGCGATCCATGGTGACGATGTAGAAGTGCCAAAGCCGTGGATTGGGTCATGCTGCGAGATTGTTGTCTTGAGGTATGACTTTGACACTCCCACATTCGAACCACCAGCGTCAAGATGCCCCGGGAAAACATTGGCGACGAATTTGTGCAATTACCATGCACTTTTCTCGTGAGGATACTGCTCATGGGCTTTCCCTTCCAGCCACGATCGTAGGTCTTGGATGGATTGTAAGCTGGTTGTGTCGTTTCCTAGAGGACGCCGAAGAGAAATGATTTCCGCTCAAAGCGTTCCAAAAGCCAACCAATTGTCGTTCATAAAATCCATGTTCGTATCCATCCAAGTCTGGAAGTCCTCGGGAAACGCCATATCACCCAATTGTGACTGCGGCGGTGGCGTTCCAAAATCAGGCTGCTGCATTGTGTTCAATACCAGCGTTTGACCCGCACTCGTCATGGCTCTGTGTTCATTGTCTGCACGCAACCTGGCAGCGACAAAGTGTTTGGCGAGATTGTAAAATGCTTGGCAGAGTTGGCCGAAGCGTTGAAGGGGCTCGCGCTGACTTTTGTCGTTGATCCATTCTATGCTGGTGACGAAATCTTCGAGAAGTTTCAGATCGTCGAGATTGAGGTCGGTGATTACGTTGCGGAAGAGGACGATGAAGGGTGTGAAGGGACATAGCATGATGGACCTGTGCTTCTGTTAGTACTTGAGTTGAGTTAGAGAATGTGGAGATTCGACCTACCAAGTCATATATTCGATTTTGACACCTGCACCCATGGCTTCGACCTTCTTGCTGCAGCTGTAGTGGACCTGCATGGTTGATCTTGCTGCTTGGAGAGATAATTGATGAGCGTTGGAGACATCTGGCATGGCTCGATAGACGAGTGTAAACAGGCTGTAGAGAACAACGTCGCCGGACTCTTTGTAGAAGTCAGTGTACTCGAGTAGCCAGTCCCCGTTTCCGAAGCACTGAAGCTGCAGTCAGTATAATGAGTCAATACATCGAGCGATTCTGACTGACTTTGTTGTTGAGTACCAGTATCTCGTGGATCTTGATGATGAGATCTTGTCCAACCTTCTGTCGCTCTGAGAGACTTTTCGTGCTCCCCGGTGAGTACAGTCTGTCATAAATGACGCCCTAAAACAATGAGTATCTGTATGTATCGCACAATCGAGTTAAATGCTTACCTGCAGCGACGCCATCTCGATTGATAGCTCAACCCACCCCGCGAACATTTTGTGGTGACCTCCTTCCTGGCGGTCCCAGACACCGCACAGGTCCTTGAGAGAAGTGGAGATGTCATAGTCTTGCATGGCGGATGCACGACCGAGGCGCAGTGATAACGATTTGTCGATAAAGTACACTGACCAGAACAACACAGCCTTCCTGTGGTATTTTTCATCTCCGCCACACCTTTCAGGAGTCAAACGGTGCCATCCTAAAGATTGACATAGCCGCGCTGCAGAGCTCGTCATGATCCAAGCCGCATTGACATCAGCCACATATATCGCGTACGCGCCCTAAGACCGGTCAGCATGTGTACTGCCACATATACCCAAGTAGAGAGATACATACAGCTGCAGATAGAGCTGCTATGTTGAGTTCAGTGGGCTCCAAGAAGAGGCTGTAGGATGATATTAATGACTCCAGGTGCCTCTCGCATGTGGAGACGTATCTCGAGTACTTGGTAACATCGACTCCCGCTCTTGTCATGATCGGATTGCCGTCCAAGAGCCAGCATAACGCACAGTATACCAGTATAGATATTGCAAGTGGACAGTTTACCGGTGATTGACAGAACTCGTCATACATCTTGTAAAAGTCCTCGATGTCTTCGAATAACCACCAGGTGAACAGATCGCTCATTGGATCCGCTAAACTCACGGTCAGTCAGGCTCAGCAGTAAGAAGAGGTTGATCAATACCTTCGACGTAAGCAAGAAGCATAAGCACCTCCTCTCTTGGAGGTAGATCGGAGTATTGCAAGTCTTGTGGCGATCCATCTTTCGACAGTAGGTTGAGACTAGGTGGTTCCGATCGATGTTTCTCGAGCAGATTTCGCAAAGCGGCCAGAGCGCTGACTGTGTTAGGGTCGTTTCGAATCGTGATCGGTGCTGATTCTAAGAGTCTTTGCAAGGCTTCATGGGCTTGTCTCGAATGAGCCACCAAAGATGATTCACCCTCGAATTGTTCGACTTGAGGAGTGGGTACGGCTATAGCTGTAGTCCCTGCAGGCGTAAAGTTTGACGAAGACGATGTAGACTGTTCGTTGTCTGAAGGGGTCTTCGCTGTCGAGGCTAATACTTGCAACAACTTTTCGATACTTTCGAGTCTTTGTTCCATACGGTCTATTTTTTGTTCGCTACTTCAGGTGAGCATTGAGCATTACGAAAATTAAGAGTCAACTACTTACTACTGATTAGAAATGAGAACTCTGGATCGTGGTTTAGTGATATCATTTTGCCGGCTAGTAATTTTGCATGTAACCCCAGCAGTTCGACAATTGGAACAGGGTGTAGTCTTGTCACAACGGACCTAAGAGCTTGTCAGCCTTGCACAATTGCACACTTTATCGAGTGGTGTCAAAACCCTACTTTTCTGACACGACAGTTGTCACACTAGAATCGATTCCATGTCAGTGAAGAAACGGTGCATTGGCTTGATGGACATACAGCTCTTGGCAATGACTTGCTGAAAGCAGTCGACCCTCCATCCTCAGAATCTGTCATCCTGGCTATGAAACGTTCGATATCAACAGGAAGCAGTAGTCTTGGGCCCTTCTCGGATAGCAGAATGACCGAGGACCCGAGAACGTAGTCAATGACCAGCACCGTACAGCGTATGGTAGATGTTCGGTTTGCCCTGAATGCTTTTGCAAGATGCACTAACAGCGCCTTCAATGAATATATTGCATGAGCCAAGACTGGGCGCGTGGCAGGCTGCAATGATTTGCAGGCAGCGGAGATAACTTTGCATAGTCAAACAATTCTCAAAGGATGATGAAGAAGTGGACGATTGTTTGTTCCTTCGCAAGCTTCGGCGACCCGCGGACAGCGAGAGTCAAGCGTAAAGAACGGCTTGACCTTCCCAATCCGTTTCAGATGCGCAAAGCTAAGCCGCCAAGCTGTGTATTTTACACCCTTTCAAGCTGGTCTCTGTTTGTAGCCTCCCTAGAATGTCCTGCGACAAGCCGAGCTCCGCGAACACCGAAAAGACATCGACATCAAATGATTTTGACTGATGACAGCAAGGAGCCTGTGTTGATCTCTAGAATATAACATCGTGGCTTCTGCTAGACTTTCGCAATGCAGTTTCATAGGCACAACTCAAAATCTCCAGAATGTCAGATAATGAAAAGGCGTCCTCAGTCGCTAGCTCGGAAGGCGAAACAGCAAAAACACAAGGATGGTCGGCGTATTTTGTAAGTAAGGTCATGTTTGCCGAGATATATCAGCTTATGTTGTGTAGCGTATGTTCACATATGCCGACCGACTCGGTATCATCTTGTACGCTGTTGGTATCCTTTGCATGATCGTATCAGGAACGGCCCTACCTCTCTTAGACTTGATTTTTGGCCAATTCGTCAACACCTTCAATGATTTCGCCCAAGGAAACATCAGTGTTGGACACTTCCGCTCTGAGATTGCACGAGCTAGGTACGAATATCAGTTGATCAATCAATGAGAAATAATGCTAACCTCTTCCTTAAGTCTATACCTTGTCTACCTCGCAATAGCGAAACTGGTTGTGTTCTATGTCGGAACAGTCACTATCTCGTTCGCTGCCATGCGAACTGTGCGAGCTCTACGAATTGACTGCATCGATAAGACATTGAGGCAAGAGATTGCCTTTTTTGACAGTGGCAACACCGGAGCTACTGCCGTCAAAGTGACCACGAACGCCAACCTTGTGCAGCAGGGCATTGCTGAGAAGTTTGGATTAATAGTTCAGGCCATTAGTGCGCTGGTCACAGCATTCATCGTTGCTCTGGCCGTACAATGGAAGCTTGCGCTCATCACAATCTGCATTCTACCAGCCATCGTCATCACAACTGGCATTGGTGTTGCAATTGATGCCTCTCAGGAAAACAAGTGCATGAAACTATACGGAAAGGCCGGTGAACTTGCCACAGAAGTATTTTCCAGCATCCGCGTCGTCCACGCTTACTGGTCTCAACCTCGAATGATTGAGAGACACAATCAGATTCTGGACGATGCTAAAAAGCAAGGTATGCGCAAGTCACTCAACTGGGGAGTGCTCTACTGCAACGAGTTCTTCTTCGTGTTCGCTGGCTATGGCCTTGCCTTCTGGCAAGGAATTCACATGTATGCTAGGGGCGAGATTGAAGCTCCTGGCAAGATTATAACGTACGTTTTATACTTGACCTTGACATCTTTGGAAATGACTGCTGACGTGACTCAGAGTAATCTTCGCTGTCCTTGTCGCCGCACAATCTGTCACCCAAGTGGCTCCTCAGATGCAGGTTATTGCTAAGAGTGCCTCGAGTGCTGAGGAACTGCTTGAGGTGATTGAACGGAAGTCTCTCCTTGATCCCCTCGAGAAGAAGGGAGAGCGTCCTTCAACTGTCGATGGAGAGATCGAGCTAAACGGCATTAACTTCTCCTACCCCTCAAGACCAGATGTCCGAGTCCTTCACAATTTCTCATTGAAGGTTCCTGCGAGAAGTACGATTGCTCTGGTCGGTGCATCCGGATCCGGAAAATCGACCATCGTGGGCTTGATGGAGCGTTGGTACGAGGCGGAGTCTGGAACCATCAAGATCGATGGAAGAGATGTTCGCGATCTTGACGTGCAATGGCTCCGTACTCAGGTCAGATTCGTCCAACAAGAACCAGTGCTATTCAACACTACCATCTACCAGAACGTTCGACTTGGTCTCGTTGGCGCAGCAGATTTACCCGAGAAGGAGATCGAGGCTCGAGTTGTTGAAGCTTGTCGTGATGCAAATGCAGACGACTTCATCAGAAACCTTCCAGATGGGTATCAAACTGTCGTGGGTGAGCGAGCCAGTATGCTTTCAGGCGGACAGAAACAGCGAATCGCAATTGCCCGAAGCATCATCTCAAACCCCAAAATTCTTCTGCTGGACGAAGCCACAAGTGCTCTCGACCCTGAGGCTGAACACCAAGTACAAAGCGCACTCGATCGCCTGCAAGGATCAAGGACGACTGTTGTCATTGCACACAAGCTTTCCACCGTCAAGAACGCCGACAGGATTGTGGTACTCGACAAGGGTGTCATCCGAGAGCAAGGCACCCATGCAGAACTTCTAGAACAACAAGGCGCCTACTACCGTCTCGTGATGGCTCAAGATCTTGGAAACGACGACGAGACTTCTGACAACAAAGACGCTGTTTCTACAGAAGCTGGTGCCCACCGTGTCTTGTCACGCAAGGAGTCGGCTGGTGTTGGTCAAGAGATTGATAGATCTCAGGATGAACGCGCACACACGCTCAATTACAGCTTGTTGAAGTGTTTCGCCATCTTCGTCAAAGAGCGCCGGGACTGCTGGCTGAATCTACTCATCATCGGCATTGCTTGTGTGGTTGGAGGTCTAACCTATCCTGCCATTGCGATTCTCATCAGCAGACTTATCACCACATTCCAGCTGCAAGGCTCAGAGCTGACCGACCGAGGAAACTTCTACGCGTTGATGTTGTTCATCGTGGCGATCATCAACGGCGTTTTGTACTTTGTCGCTGGTTATGTCTCGAATGTTGTCTGCCAGGTCATCTCGAGAGCTTATCGTGAAGACATGTTCAAGAATATCATCTATCAAGACATGGAGTACTTCGACTTACCAGAGAACGGCACTGGAGCAATCGTGTCTCGCTTATCTCAAGCGCCTGCGAACCTGCTCGAGTTTATCGGCCTCAATTCTGCGCTGCTCTTAATCGTCTTGATCATGCTGGTATCCTCATCTGTCACCGCCATTATTTTTGGTTGGAAGCTGGCACTTGTGGCTATCTTCACGATTATGGTGCCTGTTGTGGGCATGGGATACGGCCGTCTAAGAATGGAAGTGAGGCTTGAAGAAAAGACCGAGAGACTGTTTTCTGACAGTGCAGCTACCGCGAGCGAGGCAGTTTCAGCCATCCGAACAGTTGCTTCCCTTGCACTGGAACAGCACATCATCGACCAATACCAGGCACAACTCAGAAACATTACCAAGAGGTCGAGCAAGATGATCCTCACTGCCAACATGTTCTTTGCTGTGGCTCAAGCCATCGAATTTGCTGCTATGGCGTTGGCTTTGTGGTACGGTGCTCGGTTGATGTCCTATGGTGAATACAGCACGACACAGTTCTTCACTGTATTTATCGCAGTCGTCTTTGCTGCCGAAGGTTCAGTCCAGATGATCGCCTACAGTACTAGTCTGAGCAAGGCTCGTGCTGGCGCCAACGAGATACTCTGGCTTCGTTCTCAAAATCCTCGCATTGGTATGCATGACCGGTGTCTTCAACCTTCTGAAAACGAGAAGGCCCAGAAGAATTCTGCTACATTCGAGCTAGAAAAGGTCGAGTTTGCTTACAGCACTCGTCCAAACAACACAATCATAAAAGGCTTGAACATTGACATCAGTCAGGGCGAGTTTGTGGCATTCGTTGGAGCTTCAGGCTGTGGCAAAAGCACCGTGATCTCGCTACTTGAGCGATTTTACGAGCCATCTGCTGGAAGAATCAAGCACCACAGCAAAGAGCTCAGCTCTTACTGTCCTCGGAAGTATAGAGATGGCATTGCATACGTGCAACAGGAGCCAAGTCTTTTCAACACGAGCGTGCGCGACAACATCCTTCTGGGATCGGTCGACACAGCCACAGAAGCCGAGGTCGAAGCTGCCTGTCGTCAAGCAAATATCTGGGACTTTGTCACATCTCTTCCTGAGGGATTGGAAACGGGATGCGGAGCAGGAGGTACGCGACTGTCAGGAGGTCAACGCCAGCGCGTGTCGATCGCCAGAGCACTCATTCGCCAACCACAAGTCCTGCTACTTGACGAGGCAACATCGGCACTGGATACGGAGTCCGAGAAGCTGGTACAAGCGGCTATTGCTCAAGCTTCTACTGGTCGTACCACGATTGCCATTGCTCATCGCCTTTCAACAATCAAGGATGCAGACAAAATCTTTGTTTTGAATCAAGGCAATGTGGTTGAGCAGGGTACTCACGTTGAGTTGATCAAGCAGCAAGGTGTATACTATCGCCTTTGTCAGTCACAGTCACTTTGAATGGACTGATAGAACTATTCCCCTATAGATTAATGATTAGAGGTCTCTCTTGCTCCATGTCCTCGCTCAAGAAAAATTCTTTGTATCTTGACAGCTACAATTTGACTCCGCAGGATCCGTGAGATACATGCACGCTTGATAATCACTTGCAGCAAATCCATCTCACATTTATAATGTTGCCTGTCCTCGGAAGTTATGTCGTTCCGCAGCCGTAGGGATAAATGTATAACTCCGGTTAAATCCATTGATGACGAAGTACCCCACCCGCCAAAAGATCACGGCATATCACGAAACATGACCTTCATAAGAAGCTGACCAGACTTGTCTATTCGAAATCTCCACACGTTTGAATCAATCACGACACGGCAATCATGGCAAGCTACACCAACGGCGAAAGCAATCACGGCGACAGCAAGGGTATCCAACCCAAGATCACCCTCTACACCAACCACCTCTGCCCTTTTGCCCACCGCGCCCACATCACTCTGGAAGAGCTAGGCTTGGACTTTGACGAAGTAATCATCGACCTCGACAAGCCCCGCGAACAATGGTACCTGGATATCAACCCTCGCGGTCTCGTGCCATCCATCAAATACACAGTCCCCGGCCTCTACGATGAGGAAATCATCACCGAGTCCGGCATTGTCGCACAATTCCTCGCCGACGCTCGTCCTTCGCATTTGCTGCCTAGCAGTCTGCACGACCCTTTCTCCCCGCTGTTTAGAGCCAGATTGGCTTTCTTTGTGGACACGTGGAATACAAAGGTGCAGGGGAACTTGTACCCTATGATGAAGGCTGAGGGTGAAGAGAAGGAGAAGCTGGCCAAGGAGACTGTGGCTGCTATTGAAAAGGAGATTGAGCCTTTGCTGGCCAATGCTGGTCCCTTCTTTGGTGGAAAGGATAAGCCCACACTTGCTGAGGTGTGTTTTACTGTCGATCGCATGGGTGATTGTAATACTGACTTGAGGTATAGGCTATCATCGCTCCCTTCCTGATCCGCTTCTTCGCTTTCTCCAAGGAGGGCAACCTTTTGCCTTCGTCGCTTAAGAAGTCCATCGAAGCTCTGCCCAACACTGGAAAGTGGGCTAAGGCTGTGGTTGAGCTTCCCAGCGCTCTCACCATCTGGAATGAGGAGGATGTCGTCAAGAGAACATCTGCCCGTGTGGCCAAGATGAAGGAGGCTTCCAAGTAAGCGTTGGCGAGCTATTGTCAAAAAGAGGAGGATGCTGAGAGAAGGCAGACTATAAAGACATGATATGAATGACATGCAGAAACGGCAGTTTGACATTTTCAATGCAACAGAACATGATCCTTATCAAGATCGAGAGCTGCAACAGTATTGTGAACCAATGTTCGTGTTTCTGACATGGCCTGACCTTCCGATTACATCAACCGGTTGTTCAAATTGCCAGCCAATGAGCCGCAGCGTGTATGCGCCCACTCGAGTTGTGCGCCAATCTCGACTCTCCTGGATATGTATCTTGCCGGCGTGAACCAACAGGAGCAGTTCTGCTTTAAGGCGTCTATGCCTCCACAGCCTGCTTGATGCAATGTACTTTTCTCATCGCATACATATCAAATAATCATGGCTTCCTGGAACCCGCTCCCAAATTCGGCCCACGACCTTCGCTCTCACCTTGCAGCTTTTGCAGTCGTCGCTGGTATCTCTCACATGACTAACACCCCTGACACGGTGGTTGGATGGCTGTCTATTGTCGTCACTACGGCCGGTTTGACTACTTTGATCTCGCAAGCCACTGTTGTAACGGATATGCTTGATCCTTTCCACGACACTCGTAGCGTGGCGTACTTGGGTGCGTGGTCCCAACGCCAACCACAGTTGCCAATCTACAAGATAGTTAAGCCTCCGCCACTTGGACCCGTGTTGGCTGCACATCGTGAAGGTGGATTCTGCGGACTCAAGACTGTTCATCTATCGCGTGTTCCGCAGGGTCAAGCTGGCTTGGCTGGGTGGGCTGTGTTGTTGTCTGTTGTTCATCAAGAAGCGATCAAGACATCCAGAACCCCATCTGCGGATAGCGAGCTTGAGAGCGATATCGTCCGGCCAGGAAAGGGGATGGAGCCCAAAGACCTTGGATCTGGTAATTGGAGTAATCTCAAGACAACACCTCTCATACGTAGAGGGACTTCTGCCTGCGTCACTTTGAACAGAGCAACTCTCATGACCATGTTGGCCCTGACCAATGCTCGACCAGTCTATCACCACAGCGATGCTGCAGGCCATCGTGTCGCATATGGCTGCTATTCTGGCCAATGGCGTATCGATTGGCCTTTAGGCGGGCCTGCCATAATCCACTTCGAAGCCCATGATTCACACTCGGCAGGAACGGATGTGTATCCCCCTTCATTCGAGCGACGGGTAGTACCGTGTATGGAATTGATGGCCGGCATCGTCTCCAACGAATCAAACCCAACCTTCAAAGTTGCCTTCTCTGGCCGCAAGCGTCCAGGTCGTTACATTCTAAAGTTCGTCCCAAAAGGGTTTCCTGGAGCTCACAGTGGACGCCATCTGTACAACATGCTAGGAGGCAGGGTGTACGAAGTCGACTGGCTCAGAGCCGACCTCCTACAACCTCACCACCCAGATCCCGAAGATGCACTCAAACTTATCCTCGACAGCACAGAAACAGACAAGAAAGTCGAAACGTTTGTGGGAAAGGAAGAGCAGAAAGTGCTTGGTCAAGCTCTGGACTTCTTTCCATGGTCATCTCTTTCTTACAGCATACATCGCGGTCTACGAGATATCCTGGTCGCATTCAGCAAATCTCGTATGAACCGCCATCGAGCTGAATTGGCCAATATACTGCACAATGCTGTAAAGAAACATGCCACTGAACTGGAAGCCAAAGGATGGGAGCCAAAATTTGTCTCTGATTACATGGCAGACATGGCGGCTGCGGCAGTCAGTGCTGGTAAAGGAGATTCTGGCGACTCTGTGAGAGTGGTCACTGATATCGCAATGTGTATTGCCCAGACCAGCGATGTGAAGAAATTGGATGTGACTGAGTTTTGGACTTCAGAGAGGGAGATTTTGGGCACGATGGATGTTGTTGCTTTGGTGAAGTGCTTTATTCTGGAGTGGAGCACTGATTTTGGCTATCAGATGTACCATGATCTGCCATTGACGATGGAGTTTGCTTAGTATAGAAGCATTTCATACTTCAGAGTTGGTTGCAGAGAAATTGTATTCGAGTTGTGGTTCTCTTTTCTTGTTAGCAATGTTGACAATGACTTTGAGGCGAGGAACTCTTGGTAAAGTCGGAGTTGTCCCCAGTAAGCTTGCAGAGACAGCCTGCTATCGATGAACTACTCGACCAATCTCAATAACATTATCCCATTTGATGGGCCAGTACGCACAGTCATGAATGTAAAAGTATTCTTCACTGCTTGCATTATTTATGACTTTTGTATTTCTTTGATCAGAAGAGCATTCAACGAGTGAAGCAAGCTGACAGTTTCGGTTATTTTGTGGCGGCTTGGCGTTGTGCCCCGAGCGCATTCCCACAGTTTGCAAATTCCTCGAACCGCTTGAAGATTGATTTCTCTTCTGATTTCGTGCGCGCTTCGATACTAACAATCCCAGCAATCCAACACCGTCAAAGTACGTCGAACCGAAATCCTGCATCAATCGTGATTGCAAACGTCCTGGAAAGAGTCGGCACAGTTGCTGACAGACACGACAGATGGGCGCCCTCAAATACGTCGAAGAGCTCCAGAAGAAGAAGCAGTCTGATGTCCTGCGCTTCCTTCTCCGTGTTCGCTGCTGGGAGGTACGCGCTACATGAGATTGATGCTACTCGTTGAACTTTGCTGAGAGTACATCAATATAGCTCCGCCAGTTGAACGTCATCCACCGCGCCTCGCGCCCTTCGCGCCCCGACAAGGCCCGTCGTCTTGGATACAAGGCCAAGCAGGGATACGTTATCTACCGTGTCCGCGTCCGCCGCGGTGGTCGCAAGCGCCCCGTGCCCAAGGGTGCCACCTACGGTACGATCGAAGTTTCTGCAATGCGAAAAAAGTCAACACTTTCTAATATTTCCCTCCAGGCAAGCCCACCAACCAGGGTGTTAACCAGCTCAAGTTCCAGCGCTCTCTCCGTTCCGTCGCCGAGGAGCGTGTCGGCCGCCGCTGCGCCAACTTGCGCGTCCTGAACTCGTACTGGATCAACCAGGACTCGACCTACAAGTACTTCGAGATCATCCTCGTCGACCCCCAGCACAAGGCCATCCGCAAGGATGCTCGCATCAACTGGATCGTCAACCCCGTCCACAAGCACCGCGAACTCCGTGGCTTGACCTCCACCGGCAAGCACAACCGTGGTATCAACAAGGGTCACCGTTACAACAACACCTCTGCCGGTCGCAGAAAGACCTGGAAGAGACAGAACACCCTGTCTCTCTGGCGCTACCGATAAACGTCTCGCCCATCTGGGTGTTGACGTGGTGGTTGTTAAAGGGGTTCTGGGCAAGGGTCTTTGTTTCGTGTCGTCAAGATATTGGAACGAGGGCATCCACAAAATTTCTGGGATTAGCGGGCATTATCATGAACTAGCCAAATTGTTGTCATTCAAAATCACAACACTACCCGCTCACTTCCTTTTGTTCGAATGTGTATTGTGAATCGTGACATGTTTCGAGAGCCAAGAGATCAAAATGCAAAGGCTTACGACGCCCGAAGGTTATAGGCAGGGACGACAGGGAAACGGATGGGATTTGTCGCAGTTTTCAGCTGTACTTTTTCCGGACAAGAGGGAACAAGTGGATTGGACTTGTCAGTCGCGGCTGCCAGAATGACAGATTAGGTTCGGCAACGGGACTTGTAGGCAACCCCAGAAATAGACAGTGGTGAGTCTAGTGAGTCTAGTGACGGGCCTCGGGGGTCAGGGATTCAATGTCAGGGAGTGGTTCATTCGCATGGTGCAATAGTGGTGAACACGAGCTCAACCGCTCGGTGCTTCGTATTTGCACCTTTCAGATAATCTTTCCTCTTTCGAACCGTGTCCAGGACATGACTGTCGTTGATCCTGTCGGTACGCCCAGCGACCGTTCCTGCTGCTGCCCGTCCGTGTCAACAAGATACTCCTCCACCCTCGCCTTCAGCCATCTCGAGCCAGGAGCCACTTGAAGCCTCAGGGGAAATCATGTCTCTGTGGCCGCCGCGATTCACATCCTTAACTTCGAGTTCATCGGGAAACACGAACCGTCCTTCGCCTACTTCTCCTCCGCGCCTCACTCGCGACCAGCAACAGCCACCGTTGTCTCCTCGAGGCGGTCAATCCTCGAGTCCACGTCAGCAACCACACACGCGCGCCGTTAGCCACCCGCTACCTAGGATCTTTGGAAAGAAGAAGAGTGCCCCTATCTTGCGAGACGTTCCTCTTGATGAATCCTTGGTACCTGTCCTGGATGCTGGTCCGTCCGGAGTACCTAAGTCAGACAAGCCGATTGGCGGTCGCAAGAGGGATGAAGAATTGACCACACGTCAATGCATGTGCTGCGACAACACTGTACGCTTTCCTCGTGATCTCAAGGTCTTTCGTTGCACCAATTGCTTGACCATCAACGACCTCGAGCCCTACGTCAAGGAAATTCGGGACCCCAAGCCTTCAACATATCCGAACCAGCAGCCTGGGCCGCGCCGTGAGTCTCGAATTACTGTATCAGCAAGTCATCACCAATAGCTAATAACCGTACAGCAATCCTTCCGCTATCCGTTGAACGCAGTCGAGCCATCATTGATCGATGTCTCATCACATACCTCGAAGCACGATGCCGGAGAGGAGATACGCCAACTTCTCCAGGTCCATCAGTCCTCCAAGATCCTTTCGTTCGCCGTGATCCGACGACAGACCATGCGACTCTCCAACCATCACCACGCTTCGCGCAATCACCGACGGAGACGCCAGAAACTGCTTCTGCCACCTTGAAGTCACAGGACGACTTTCAATATTTCTCATACTCGAACTCTCTTTCGCCGAACAAGAGCCCTTCACGTCCGAAGACGGCCGGCTCGGCATACACAGCTCCTCATGAGCCTCTAGTACCGCCAATGCCACCTCTGCCACCGATCAGAAGACCGCCTCCACCTCCTGGATCCCATTCTTCGCCCCTTCCGATGCGTCCTGGGCCGCCTAATTCGAACGACCGAAACATCTCACGTTACGATCGCGTCAAAGTTATATTCAAGCCTCTGGAGGACTACATGTTGAGCAGTTTCGGTGACTACAATTGTCTGAACACTTCTTTCAGCACTGTACGTCAGCATGTTGCTGTTCGCAGACAAAGCGAGAGTGCCATCAAAACTCCCCCTTCTGAACCTGTCGAAGGTGTCAATCAAAGTCCGATCGATTTGTTCTCTCAAATGGATGCAAAAACGTTACTGCTTGGTGATTTTGCTGAGAACGGAGACTGGTGGACAGGTCGCGTGACTCGCAACCGCTCCGACAAATCTGATAAACGCGGCCATCATGGCTCAGAAGGTAGACGATTGACCACTTCCCGATCTCCTCATATCGATCGGGATCAGCTTACGCATTGGTACGATGTTATTCACGCTGCTGGGCTTAGATGGCGCGACAGAGTTGCAAACCTGAGGAACGTCGACCGAGAGAAGGTGGACGAGCATGTCCGCGGCCCTGCCAATGCTAAGGAGATTGATGAGGATATTGCGGAAGCTCGACTCCATGCTGAACGCGCACTGCTGAAGATTACTGAAAACATCCTCAAGCGACCCACTCGACCTCTGATGGAGCCAGATCACATACGCTTTTTGCTTGTCATTCTGGCCAACCCCTCGTTGTATCCATCGAATCGGAGTCCGGGAAACCGACCACCCATGCCTCGTACTCCTTCCGGGCTCAAGAGCTCAACATTGGCGCCACCGTCTGCGTCAAGAATGATCTCCCCACAAAAGTCGCCAGGTACACCTATTGGAAACGAACCAGGGCAGCATGCTGGTATTCTCAAGCGTATCTTCGGATTGATTGCGAATTCCTCTGAGAATTGTCATCGTTGTCTTACCAACTGGTTTAGTAGGATGCCCGAGCAACAGTTCATCAAGATGGTCGATTTGGTAGCGAGATTCGTCACGTATCGTCTTTCACGCCGTAAGAGTAGGCCTCGTAGTGTGACGCCCCAAGACGGTGGTCTCATTCCTGATCTGTCGGGGTCTGCAAGAAACACTTTCGCTCAGCTCCAATCAGCAACTGGATTGAGTGGTAGTGGCAGTGGAGCTGGAAGAAACAAGATGCCTCAAATGGAGACAATTAGTGTGGTCGACTACAGTGAAGATTGGCAGCTGAGGGCCGCCGCCAAAATCATGGCAATGTTGTTTGCTGCAAATAACACATGGCAGACCAAGAAAGGTGGCCTCACCCCTGCTCAGACAAGCATCTCCACACTATCTCGACCTCGCACAAAGATGCATGGACAGTTACTTCCCACATCCGACTTCTACAACACTCTGCTCGACTACAATGATCTGGTCGCCGATTTTAAGGCTTGGGAATCGAAGAAGGCGAAGTTCACATTCTGTCAATATCCGTTGTTCCTTTCGATGGGCGCAAAGATCCGTATCATGGAATACGACGCTCGTCGACAGATGGAGATCATGGCTCGCGAGGCCTACTTTGATTCCGTTACAACGCGCAGATCAATTGATGGATATTTCCATCTGCGTGTCAGACGCGAATGCATGGTCGACGACAGTCTAAAGCAGATCAGTGGTGCCGTAGGGTCAGGTCCAGAAGAGTTGAAGAAGGGCCTCAAGGTTCACTTCACAGATGAAGAGGGTGTTGATGCAGGTGGCTTGAGGAAGGAGTGGTTCTTGACAGTCGTCAGAGACATCTTCGATCCTAACCATGGTAAGATATAACTGCAGCAACCTCGGTTTTTGCGAATTGAGACTAACATTCATCACAGGCATGTTCCTCTATGACGATGACTCAGGCTTCTGCTATTTCAACCCATCTTCTTTCGAGACGAGCGATCAGTACTACCTTGTAGGCGCTCTTCTTGGACTTGCAATCTACAATTCCACTATCCTCGATGTGGCTCTCCCTCCTTTCGCTTTCCGCAAGCTACTTGCATCGGCCCCTCCTTCGGCTCAAAATCCTGCCTTACCTTCGAGTAGCAGAACGCAAGTCACCTATACTCTCGAAGACCTGGCCGAGTGGCGACCTGTGCTTGCAAAGGGCTTACGAGACCTTCTTGAATACGACGGAGACGTTGAGGCGACATACTGCCGAGACTTTGTCGCGAGTGTTGAGCGATATGGTGTTGTGACTGATACGCCACTCATTCCGGGCGGTGAAGCGATACCAGTCACCAATGAGAACAGACGCGAGTATGTCGACGCTTATGTTCGCTATTTGCTCGATACGTCTGTGGCTAGGCAGTTTGAGCCCTTCAAGCGTGGCTTCTTCACAGTCTGCGCTGGCAATGCGTTGTCCCTATTCCGTGCGGAGGAGATCGAACTCATGGTCCGCGGTTCCGACGAAGCTCTCGACGTCGACTCCCTAAAAGCCGTCGCTGTATACGAGAATTGGCGCGAGGCATCTCCACCTCACAAACCCCTCCCCAATCCAGCAGATCAAGTCCCAGTAATCTCGTGGTTCTGGGAATGTTTCCGTAGCGCCACACCAGAAGCACAACGCAAACTTCTCGGTTTCATAACCGGCTCCGATCGTATTCCTGCTGTCGGCGCCACGAATCTGATCTTACGCATTGTTTGTGGCGGTGATGGAACAGCTGGACAAGGAGAAGCTGGTGGTAAAGAGAAAGAGAGATTCCCTATTGCGCGCACTTGTTTCAATATGCTTGTGCTTTGGGGGTATGAGAGTAAAGCGAAACTGGAAGAGAAGCTTTGGAGGGCCGTGGCTGAGAGTGAAGGGTTTGGATTGAAGTGATTTTTATTGGCCATGGTGGTGATGGTGACGGTAATGGTGCAGGGGAGCTTCTGGTAGCGTATATCCTTCTGACCTGTTGTATTCATCTACGTCTTCTTTCCTACAATGCTTTGGAAACTTCTTCGGCCAAAATCAATGTATCACTGTGCGTTGGATATGTGCTCCTGTAATATTTGGATTTGCTTGGAGGAAGGACTTCCTATCACCTTCCACATCGTTATCACCCGATTCTCTTTCTGCGTCATCATCATCATCATCATCTAACATCCAACTTCGCTTTGGAGTTCGATTATTGCAGCCGCTATCTCATACGCTAATACAGTAGCGGTTGATGACAAAGGATGGCTGGGCCTGACTAAAAAGCTGAGAATCTTATCAAATGTTCCTTACCACTTGGCTGTCAGTTGAAGTGCACGAGGCTCTTCGTACTAGAGCAGTCTCTGGCAAAAGCACCTCAGTAAGATCATCTTCGTGATCGAGCACTCCAGTCTCGTCTCTACAGCTTCATTGCTCCCCCGTCACTCCCGTGCAAGATTCTGGATCCTAGGAGATGGCGGCAAGCACTTGCCCTCAAGAAGGTCGGATGCAGCTCTAGCAGCTAGTCTCTTCCCCCCTCTTTTATCTGATAGATGAATCCTTTCGGACAAAGGAACAGTTCCGACATCTCGACCAAGACATGCGGGCATCCTTCCGCACTCTACTTCCTGTCGATCCCCCACAACTCTATACCCTCGGTATAGAAAGTAGTACAAAGGTACATACCAAGGACTTTCTTTCCCTTGCCTACATATAAACATCTCATGTATTGCCCCATTGCGTTTCCGCAAAGAGAGCCCGCTCATCTCCGCTTTCCACCCCATTCATCCTTTTCATCAAACCATGGATTCGGTCAAAAAACAGTCAATTGAACAATTGGAAATTGCACCTGATGTGAATCGCCCTCTTATCGATCCAATAGCCGAGAAAAAATTGCTTAGGAAAGTCGATCTGAGGATTTTACCGCCATTGACTGTTCTCTTTCTTCTGGCTTTCTTGGACCGCACGAATATTGGTAATGCAAAGATTCAGGGTATGACTGCTGAGTTGAAGATGGGCGGACATGACTACAACATTGCTCTGTTTGTGTTTTTCATACCGGTGAGTCTTGAGGGTTGGCAGTAGTTGGAGCAAGGATATGCTGACAAGACTAAAAAATAGTATGTACTTCTAGAGGTGCCGTCGAATGTTGTGTTGAAGAGGATATCGCCGAGTTTGTGGTTGAGTTGTATTATGGTTCTTTGGGGTGAGTTGTGTATACTATCCAGTGCCCGGAGTATCGGCTGACCTCGTTAGGCATCGCAACTATTGGACAAGGCTTGGTCAAGAGTTTCGAAGGACTCGTAGCTATGAGGGTCTTGGTCGGCATCTTCGAAGCTGGACTGTTTCCGTAAGTTTGCCCTATGTCTGGTTGGCGCTTTTTCCTTCACAAGAGGAATTGCACTAACTAATGTTGTATCGCAGTGGCTGCGTCTATTTGATCAGCATGTATTATCAGCGTTACGAATTACAATGGCGACTTTCTCTATTCTTTTCGGCTAGTATTCTCGCCGGTGGTTTCGGAGGCGTAAGTCAATCAATAATGATCATCTTCAACTGTCGAGACTAACACATTTCACTAGCTTCTTGCCTACGCCCTCGCGAAGATGGATGGAATAGGTGGATACTCAGGCTGGCGATGGTAAGAGTGTACCGTCCAATACTCCATGGCATCCCAAATCCTAATACACGAAACAGGATCTTCATCATCGAAGGCCTCTTGACAGTAATCGTCGGCATAATAGCCAGATTCTGGGTCTGCGACTGGCCCGAAACCGCAAACTTCCTCACAGAAGAAGAACGAGCAATGCTAACATCCCGTCTCCAAACCGACTCGGGAGAAGCAATAATGAACAGACTAGACAAAGCAGCCGGTGCGTTTTCCCTTCCGTCCTCCCCCCTTTCTTTTCCAATCTTGCTTTCCTCTTTCCTCCTGTTCTATAGCGTTTTGCTGATCAAGAATAAGCCAAACGCATCTTCACCGATTGGAAAATCTACACCGGCGTCATAATGTACATGGGAATAGTAAACACAGGCTACTCCGGCTCCTTCTTCGTCCCCACCATAATCCGCGAACTGGGCTATACATCCGCCTCCGCCCAAATCCGCAGCATCCCCATCTTCATCGTCGCTGCCATTTGCTCCATCGCCTCTGCCTACCTTACCGACCGCCTCCGCCATCGTTTCGGCTTTTGCATTTTCGGTCTCGTGGTCGCGTCGGTGGGATATGTGATTTTACTCGCTCAAGAAGGCTTATCAGTGGCGGTCAAGTATTTCGCATTATTTCTCGTCGTACCTGGTGGGTACATCACCCAGCCCATCGTGCTGGCTTGGGTGCAGAATTGCATGAGTGGACATTACAAGCGCTCCATTTCCGCAGCCATGACTGTAGGATTTGGAAATCTGGGCGGAATAGTCGCGAGTAATGTTTTCTTCACCGAGGAAGCTCCTTTGTACAAGACTGGATATGGAGTTGGATTGGGCTTTTTGTGGATTTGTGGTGTGGGGTGTGTTGTGTTGTTTTTGGGTGTGATTTGGGAGAATAGGAAGAGGGATAGGGGGGAAAGGGATTGGAGGTTACAGGGGGAGGATGTGGATAATCTTGGTGATGACCATCCGAGCTTTAGGTTCGCTACCTAAGAGGGTCAGGGGAGAGATTGACAGACGAGTGACAACATGTGCAGACAAAAGGTCATCGAGATGTGTGGCTAGCTTTGTCGGAGGAGGTTGGGAGGCCAATGCAAACAGGGTGACACCTTTAACAAGACTTGCAAGCCTTTTTTTTGACGATAAGTCGACATAACGACGATATCAATAACATGTAATTGGCTTCCAGTGTGATACTGACTTGCTGTCTAGTTAGACTGATAGGCCTAGATATCGAGAAGTGATGTCGTCGCCGGTGTAAAGCATTTTCAAGAGCTCAAAGTTGAAATTCTGGAAGCCAGCATTGAGTTGCATGTGGCTTGACGATGGTCTTCCACAAAGATCCGGTCACAAGCTAGCAGACATAGAGTATAGACTCCAGGGGAAAGTGTGGGCATAGCGAGGTTGTGAGGTCGGGCACGTTGCATGGCTACACTCGCATGCTGATAAAGCATAGACACTCGGCCTTGAATGACACCACCTCAGCAACCGTGTGTAGCCAAGATATCCTACATTAGACAGGAACACAAGATTGAAGAACATGAGTGTGTTTGTTCAATAGAAAGATGAATTGGTATTTTCAAAACGCTCTCGCTAAAAATGGACATAAGAAAACTTTTTGTATAGAGCAGCTCTCTTCCTTTCCTCTTTTGTGAGGATAGAGATGCTGCTTCCAACTGGATCACCCATCATCCCTGCCACGCGCTGTACATGTCTCGGCACGTTTCGCCCCTATGTTTCTTTCGGTCGTCGAATGCTCCTTCTATGTCGAGAAGCTGCAAGTTGGGTATCTAAAGTTGGGCCGGAAATGGTCCCAGGTATTCTTTTTGTTGTTGTTTCGTAACGTGGTGATGCGTTTACTTGATCTCGACACACTTGACGTCGAAGATCAAGGTCGAGTTCTTGGGGATGCCGGGAAGGGACTGCGAGCCGTAGGCGTGGTGGGCAGGGACGGTAACACGTCTCTCACCACCAACCTGCATGCCGGCAATACCGATGTCCCAGCCCTTGATGACCTCACCGGTACCGAGCTTGAAGCTGAAAGGCTTGCCCTTCTTGTTGGAATCGAAGACCTTGCCGTTCTGGAGCTTGCCGATGTAGCGCATACCGATGCGGTCACCCTTCTTTGCGGCGGGGCCGGAGCCGATCTTCTTGTCGTCGATGGTAACGCCGTTGACGGTCTTGACGGTGGGAGCAGCCTTGGACTTCTCAGCAGGCTTTGCGGCAGCGGGGGAGCTCGAGCCGGTGGGACCCAGCTCGAGGTTCTTTGCGAACTGTACCTTCTTGTCTGACTTTGCGGATGCAGGAGTCTCAACCTTCTTAGCGACCTCGTCGGCGGGGACGGCCTTGCCTTCGTTGGTCTTGACCTTCTTTGCGTTCTTCTTCTCGGCGGGCTTGGCCT
>JGI24891J29808_1000199_pt1 | contig 65235 bp, 57 predicted proteins | sample FreactcultuFSWF8_FD_29808 | JGI IMG/M metagenome (IMG submission 29808)
CCTCGCTCGCACGCTTCGTTATGCAGACCCGCCACTTCCTACAGGCTGGCCCCGGTAGGATCGGCTCGAAAGTCATTTGCCAACTTTAGCTTCATGTTATGGCCTTGTTGTTGCGGAGACTACCGTAAAGGAGTTTAGTCTTAGCGAGCAGTGGTTGTTGGCATCCAAGGGCTTCAAGATGCCGGTAGGTGGTTGCCTCTCCTCTGCGCCTGGTTATATAGTTGAGGCAGGCTCCCTGCTTGTTCTCTACCAGTGGCTCAGGTGCGACCTTCCAATCTCTCTCGTTCTTCGACCCGTCTTTCGTTTCAGCATCCTGCACACACCCGTTATACTGTCCTCCACTTACTTAAATACTTGTACACTTGACTTTCAATTCGGTTCACACACGACATGAAGTCCGTAGCTAAACTTTCGGCCACGGCTCTGTGGAGTTCCGCAGTCGCCCTTGCCTGGAGGCCGCAATATGGCAGCCCTGTCAAAGCAGAGTATGGCAACCTTGTCAAAGCTCACGCTTCTCAAGACTGGAATGGTTCTGCGACTCAAAATGCACCATGGCCATTCTCTACCTCTCACCCTTGGTCTCCTAGTGGCTCACTCCCCCAAAACATCACCAATGGTATGATATTCTATATAGCGTTTCTAGTCCTAGAGCTCACAATACAATAGGCCTCAGCACTTTTGGCACCATCAATCATCCGGATCTGGGACCATGGACTGATGGACCTCTTCCACAAGGCTGTCCTTGGGGTCTGCGTCAGTCGAACGATACTAACCCCTACAATGAGAAGAATGTCCCCAACACTGGTATGACTCGCTACTACGAGTGGGAAATCTCGAATCGAACCATGGCTCCGGATGGCGTCGCGCTGCCGCTTCTTGTTGTCAATGGACAGTTCCCTGGACCTCTCATCGAGGCGAACTGGGTAAGTCGAACCTGCTCCTCAATATGAGCAATTCTAACCTTCTCAGGGTGACTGGATCGAGGTTAGAATCACAAACAATCTCAACGAGGGTACCGCCATGCACTGGCACGGTTTCCTCCAGAAAGGCACTCCCTGGTATGATGGTACTCCTGGTGTTTCGCAGTGTCCAATTGCTCCCGGCAAATCGTTCACTTACCGCTTCCGTGCCGAACTTTACGGCACTAGTTGGTGGCATTCTCACTGGAGTGCTCAATATTTAAACGGCTTGGCTGGTCCCATTGTCATTCACGGACCTGTAGCTGATGAGTACGATGTTGACCTTGGTCCAGTCATGTTGACCGACTGGTTCCATGCAGACTACTACAGCTTGGTCGAGCAAGTTTTCATTGCCACAGAATTCGGACCCATCTTCCCTCCCATGGCAAACAACATGCTCATCAACGGAAAGAACAACTACGATTGCAAGAACACAAATCTCACCTGCACTCCCAATGCAGGAGTTTCTCAATTCCGCTTCCAAAGCGGTAAGAAGCATCTCTTGCGTCTCGTCAACCACGCGGCTGAGGCTGTCATTTTCTTCTCAATTGATGGCTATCAACTCAAGGTTGTGGCCAATGACTTTGTCCCTGTCGAGCCTTACTATACTGATCTGGTGACCCTCGCTGTTGGCCAGCGTACTGACATCATCGTCGAAGCCACTGGAAACAGCACTGATGCCGTCTGGATGCGCATGACTGAAGGCCCTTCCGGGCTTGGACCTCCTCGTGGTCAGACTGGTTGCAGTTTGAACGACGGCAACAGTGTTGAAGCACTTGCAGCTATCTACTACGAGAATGCCGATATCAGCAAGCCTCCCACCACGTCAAACACGATTGATGTGTCCCGCACATACTTCCCCCTGAACTGCAACAACCAGCCTCTCAACCTCACCGTTCCCAAGTATGCCATCCCTGTCAAGGAGCCCGATGTCGTTCTCAACTTCACCATGTCTGCGGCCTACAATTCAAGCGGAGCCTTCAAGTGGTACATGAACAACGAGACATACATGGCCAACTACAACGATCCTACTTTATTCGAGGCTAAGCTCGGTAACCTTGACTTCCCTGAGGAGTCGCGTGTCTTCGACTTGGGAACCAATGGCACTGTTCGTATCATTATGCAAAGCGTCGGCTTCCCTGCTTCTCGTAGGTCAATCTTTTTCATCACTTAGGAAATAAACTAATCGAATTATACAGATCCTATGCACATCCACGGCTTCAACATGCAAATCCTGAGCGAGGGCATTGGAACTTGGGACGGCGTCTCAATCACCAATCCCGAAAATCCTCAGCGTCGTGATACTCAACTCGTTCAGCCCAACGGTTATCTCGTCATTCAGATCGAGCTGGACAACCCCGGAGTTTGGCCTTTCCACTGTACGTACTCTGAGCTTCCTCTCTTAAGTGAAAGACATACTAACTTATCCCAGGCCACATCGCGTGGCATATCTCGGAAGGCATGAACATCAACCTCCTGGTGAACACGCCATATGTCGTGAACGAAATGGAGATCCCGTATGTGATGGCACAGACATGCCGTGACTGGTCAGACTACAGCGGTACCACTGTCGTCAACCAGATTGATTCTGGTCTGTAGATTTCCTTTGCTATTTTGTTTTCATGACTTTATAATTATATATTCTTCACAGTCTGGCTTCTATGGCTATGGCTGACACCTGACGTGTAATATCAATATCTTAATCAACGAATGAGATAGCACCAAGGAGCTTGAATGCGTTTCGCCTGAGTTCGCTCCCAACCCTGATTGTCTCTACCTCTTGTGCTCGTTGGGCAGCACCTACTCTAGTACGGGTTGGAAGTCAAGAAAAGGACAGGCTTCTTCGGCCCAAGGCGGAAAGTGCGTCATCGATGTGGGGAATCAACATCCAAAGTTTGGCAGCCAACGAGCAGAAAGGCTCCTAAGTTTTCGTACAAGTAAACCACTCAGGTAGGTCTTTGATTTCTGCATTATCTGCTTGCCAACCCCCTGTCACATCGCCGCCATGGACTTCCCCTCAGACACAGCAAAATCCAGCGAATACGCAGCTCTCAAAGCGTTCCTCAACGACGAATCTTCGCTTGAAGAAACAGTCGACAACTTCATCTCAACCCCCGACTCCTCATCCACCGAAGACAAACTGCTGCGTTCCTGGGACGCACTCGGTCTCACCGCCTCACAAACACCCGCCGACTCGCCATCGCAAGAAAAACTCGTCTCCTTCCTTACCGCCCTCCGCCAACGCGACACCAACGTCGGTGACGTAGAGGGCAAAACAGTCTCTTGGTCCACACTCCCGCTTTTCGGCCAACAGATCCGCGAGCATTGGAATTATGATGAGAGGGCTGCACAGAAGGATGCCGAGACCGCGCGCAGTTGGGCCAACGCAAATGCCTTTGCTGCACGCGTCACAGCTACTGCATCGGTGTTTGACTCTTCAGACCCCTTGGACTTTTCCTTGTATGCGATATGGGCGCTGAGAGCGGCGTTGGAAGACAAGGACGATGTGCCCGAGGCTACGGTGGCGGCGGCCGCTATGTGGATACTGTACGCTGGCGAGGTATTGAGAAAACAAAGTAAAGAGCAGAGGAGTTATGAGGGCAAGGTTGCACAAGCGGGAAACAAGTACCCGAATAAAGAATGGAATGGTTTCGAGATGGACAGGTGGAGATCGTGGAATAACAGATTCGCAAACATCAGTGAGGTCTCGCCGTATAAGGAGATCAAAGACATCGCAAAGAAGACGAAGAGGCATATGGGTGACCTCGCGAATTGTTAGTTGACGCTGTATAAAGAGGATGGTACTAGTATTTCTTGGGTCAGAATACGGTCATAAGGCATGTGATATACCATCTATAGATCAGATGAAGACTTGCCTTGAGAAACTCAGATTCCACGGGGCATGCAACTTTGGCGAATTTTCAACCACAGTCCAGACTCCAACTCCGTGTACCGTGCCTAGACGTTGATGTAAAAGTAGTCATCGCATGGAGAATTGTATGATAGGTATGGGGAGTAGAATGACACCAATTATTGACGCGCTCTCACATCCTCTTCTGCCCATGTTGGTCTCCTATCCTGCGCGCGGTAATTCTGCTCGCGAACTTTTACACTCGCATCAAGCGCTCTTAACCTTGCCTCTCCGTGCAATGGTGAACCTTCCAATTCCAACGGTGCCTTTGTCTGCTCGTGTGGCTCGTGGCGGTATCTGGCCCGTCTGCGATCATCGGTACGGGCAGCTTCAATGACGGTTCCGGTGCTGCTAGATACAAGGGGTTTGTCACTGTGGCGTTGACTATCGTTGTGAACTCCTACGCGAGGTCTCTCCTCTTCTGTCTGTCTACGAGCGTGGCGGATGGCTGCAGCATCTTCCATGGCGTGAAGTTGCTCTCGCAGGTAGGTGTACGTGTGGGGTATCTCAACACGCATTGGCTTCGTGTGGTGATGGTATCTTTCGAAGACATTGCTCTTCTGCATGTACATTGACTCAGAGATGTGATAAGACATGTGCTTTCCTTTGTGGCAGAGCGGAGCGCCGGACTGGAACCGCTTATAAGGGGAGATGCAATGGCGACAGTCGCGGCAATGAGTTTCGAAGTCGTAGAGTAACCAGGCCTCTTCCTGCGTGAGAGGTCGTGAAATACCAGAGACGGTGGAAAAAGTGACTGAAGAGCGCGCCTCTGTTTCAGAGACTTGACTGGCGCGATCTTTGGAAAATGCTTGGTAATCAGTGCTCATACCTGCTTCCACATCTCCAATGTCAAACCCTTTGTCATCAATATTGGTCGTCGATGGATTTATCGCACCGGCTGAATCGCCGTCCAATGGTTTTGTAGCATATTCGAGGCTGCTGGGGGTATCAATGCTATGCCAAATCAGCGCCTTAACACAGTCAGATAAAGAGATCAACACGAACGCTTTGTCCTTAGGTCGTCTATCTGGTCCTTGTTGGATGTCTGGGTGATCAACATATCTGGCGTGATCGAGAGAACTTGATGGTTTCTATGCATGATTAGGCAATCTGGAGGCACTAAAAGAGGCTTAAGGGCCTACAATTGGACTGGTAACATCATCCTCTGAGATATCCGCCGTAGAGGAGATAGAGAGCGCGGTACTTCCAGTATCACTGTCAGGAGACTGTGGCTGAACGTGCGTTATAGCTTGACTAAAAGGACTCGGTGGCATCTGGTGTTCTGGAGCGAATCTTGGCGAGACATAGTCATCGTCTGATTCATCAGCCGTTTCAATAGCGGACGTCTGCGTGACAGAGTCTTCCTCTGATTCGTCAAGATGTTCGTCTTGCACTTTGTCGAAAGTTCCATCATAAGCAGACCCGCAAGCCCACTGCAAAGCTCGGTAGCAGGTCGTTTTCTCGACATAATTGTTGGAGAAAAGACAGTAGATATCTCCGTTGGCAGATCTTGGGTAAAGTCTGATATAGCTTCCGGTGATGTCCTCCTGTCGAGCATCAGGGAGCATATCAACATCGTAATTTTCCAGGGGTATGGCGTGTCGCACTTCGAGTTTCTCCGAGTTATCGTACATCATGAGATTTGTGTCCTTCAGTGCAATAAAGTAGACATTTCGAGCCGGCTTGATAGGTGCCTTGCCGAGGAGATCTTGTCTCGAGACTGCAAAATAAGCAGCCGAACTTTCCATCTCTCTCAGCCTTGAAGTGTCCCAAGTATCTTCATCGCCCTCGATGCCCTGGTCAGCACGTGAGCTCACGGATTGGGCCTCCAGGATGTCTTCCGGCTCATCTTCTGTCACATTAACAGGCAACGCGAATAGTGCAAGCTCTTGAAAGTGCCGCCCGAGATGTTTCTGGAGCTGACTTGAGTCCGATGCAGTATGTGTGCACAAAGGACAGTTCCACACTGTTTGGGAATCGTTGCATCTCATAGACTCTATCAAGTCAGTGACATCGTTATCCCCAACATCGTCGCGATGATCTGCTCTCAGATGAGCGCTGATGGAGTGTATAGAACAGCATACAAGGCCGCATGAACATTTCCATGGACCTCGATGCATTGTCATCTCATGCTGGAACCAGTCACGCCTTGAACCGAACAATCGGTTGGGTATCGAACAGTCCTTGAATGTACAGACATATGGATTCAAATCGCGGTATACGTGTTTCCTATAGCTGTCAGCCTCTCGAAGTCGTTGCAATGTGCAAAACGTACTTCCAAGAATCGTAAGTGACCACGAGTATGATCTTAAAGCATAAGTTGCATTCGAAAGGGACGCCATATACTGCACCGATAGGTAAAGGTGGTGGACGACTACCAGACTGTCCTCGGAAGGTGCTTGCGAACGATGTCCGTGTGACTCCCGTGTCAGAATCGGCGTCAACGTCGAAGACTCCCTTACTAAACACAATCTCTTTGACTTGTGAGGGGAGCGAAGTAGCTACAGTCTCCGTTGTATTCTCATGCCCAACTTGAATCTTCTCCAGCACATTTTGCCTTGAGAGTCGTTCATGCCGCTCACTCCACTGCTTCAAAATATGTCGTCGTCGCGAGATAGCTTCTCCAAGTCTGCTTGTAAGATACTCTTCAGCGCCCGCATATTTCTCTTGCACGTGTGCTATATCAAATCTTTGGTACGGGATAACATCGATACTCAAGGCTTGTGTGATAAGATCTTGCGGCACTGGATTCCTGATAGTCATCGATAGCCTCATGAGGCAAGTGATAGTCTCGGAGGTTTGGAATGTGATTTGTTGCAGTTCTGTGAGGTTCGAATCCGTAATACGGTCATCATCATCAGTAGATGACTGGTCGTCTTCTGCATCCCATGGAATCCTTTCTCCGTTGACGATGGCAATTGCTAAAGACTTCAATAAGCTGATTTTGCTGAATCAGATCTCAAATTTACCATTTGTGAGGTACTCTTCCAGGTCAGTCAGGTAATCCAGCACCAGCTCCCTCAGTTGCGAGGTATCGCGCAATCGATAGTCTAACGAAGCCCTGCTCTTCCGGTGAGCCGCGATGTTACCAGTCCACACCTTGAATCTGTCAAACTGATCCATGACGTCCGTGATCATGAAGCCCGAATCACTGACTGGCGTAAGATCTGCCGAACAAAGTGCTTCAAATGCCTTCATACACTGCTCAACACCGGTCGCAATAGTAGCTGGCAGAACTTGTTGCGTAATCAGAATCCATGTCGATCAGGGATTGTACTGCGGAAGAGTCTGTATAGGGAGCTTTTGGTGTACAGGTGGAGCAGCCAGCGCAAAGGGTCCTTGAAGATAGTTGAGAGATTACAAACCTGGCTTGCGTTCTGATAAGCATGGCAGGCGGTCTTGAGGGGCATGCATGAAGCCAGTGGTCCGCGACCAATCAAGTGGTGGCTTGAATAGATGGAGCCAGCCTCTCAGCCGTGCTTACTTTACTATCGGACCATCCAGTCTCATAACCTGCTCGCTCTCTGCTCAATTCTTCGAGACCGACTTTGCACTCATCAATAAAATCCGAAAGAATGGAAGTCGCAGGTCTTGTGTTGGGCGCAATACCCGTAGCGCTTGGCGCACTCGAATACTACCGGCAGGGCATTACCATATGTCAAAAGTTCAGAAGGTACCATGGGGAGACCAAGCTTGTGACGGCGAACCTCAAGCTCGAACAACTCAAGTTTCGAGATGCTATCACGAACATCTTGCGTCAGTGTTTTGAAGACCATGATATCAAGACGATGCTGGAGACGCCTGATAGCGAACTGTGGACGAGACCGGACAACCTAAAGCGATTGCGGGACCAGGTCGGCGATGATATACTCGACATATTCCTTGTAAAGGCAGAAGACATGCATCGTGTCATGGGGTTGCTAAACAGTCGCTTGAAAGTCCATCAGGTGCGTGAGGCTAGAAGGCTTCCAGACAAGCGGATGATGACTAATCACCTGCAGATCGACATCCAAAACCCTTCCAAGTTCGAAGAATTCCACAAACGCTTGCGCTTCACCCTGGCAAAAAAGGATTACGATGATCTGCTCATCCAACTCAGGCAGAACAACACAGATATAGAGACCTTGATTCGTCCTGGCGCAAGCGCACTATCACGGGCAAGGCAAGATGATTACCCTGCCACATATGTAGCCAGCGTCCGTGGTTGCGTGAGGAGTACCTACAGCAGCCTTATGACACACTGGCAATGCAGCTGCAAGCAGTTACACAGAGTTATACTAAGACTTGGACGGCTTGATGATCCTCATGCTAGTCCAGCACAGCCAGTCAATATTACAAGGCCTTGCTTCCACATAATATTCACACACGGCATGAAACTCGACCCAAGCCACTCCCCTCCGCCATGGGACTGGAGGGAGACAAGGCTCTTGAGTGCTGTGAATAATTCTCAGAAGCTTGTACCGCTGAATGCAATGAGCCATAACAGGGTTACCCAGACCAAGAATGTATCAGCATGCAGCACGACACGGAAGAGGGCCACGATACGCTTCAAAGACAAGGACGACAGTCAAGTTGGTGATTTGTCGGTCAGTCTGAAGACTATACTCACGGTTCATCCTGCCCTCGCAAGTTTATCAACCAGTCAACAGATAAACTGTATCTGTGAAGCTCTTACAAAGCAAGCACAAGATCAAACTTCTGATCTTGGATACATGATTGACGAGAAAGCCAACAGAAGGCATGAATTGACAACCCTCATGGGCGGAAGTCAGGGAACAGATATGTTTTCCTTGATCTCACTTGATGAGCTATTTTCGTTGCCAGCGCCTGGTCGAAGAATGCTTTCCAAACGAGTTCGTGTTCGTCTGGCCACGATTCTGTCCATGAGTGTACTAGAGCTCGGCGAAACTCCTTGGTCAAGCATTGGTTGGACTAAGAAAGATGTCATGTTCGTTCAAAAGAAGGACACACCCATTTGTGAAGATATGTTCATCGCCGATGACCTAAGTTCTCACGTGTCTAGTTCCCCAAACCAACTTGGTACAACTGGATTTGTACGTAACAGGAGTTTGTTGGCCCTGGGAATCTTATTGATTGAGCTCTGTTTTGGCAAGTCTGCAGATGAGATTTGCCACACATACGGCATCTCTTCCGTTGTCGAGTCGAGTGGATTACCAAGACTTCCACCAGATTACGATAGTCTCAAGATCCTTCTACAGGCTGTAGCCGACGAATCCGATGACACGTATAGCGCTGCTGTCAGGCGCTGCTTATATTGTTCTTTCGACTGCTCTGAAGATTCATTCGATGTCGAAAATTTCCGACGGGCCGTCTATACAGGTGTAGTCGTTCCACTGGAGGAAAACTACCGACACATGACTGGGCACGGGATCAGTACTGTGCACTAACAGAGGTTTTTGGACAATGTTGATGAAACTCTATTCGCCGCTCTTCCCATCAGATTATCAAGAAACATTTGGCGACAAAGCAGAAGTCATAGTGTCAGAATTGTACGTGACCCAAATCTGCTCATTCAAACAACAAAGCCTATCTCACACCTCCCGATTACTTCATCAAGTTCGAGACACCGTTCAAAAGCGAATTGACAGAGCTCTTTCGCATCTCTTTCTTCTCGTTACGATATTCAGCGCGAAGCTCACGCTTCTCCTGACGATACTCTCGCTTGAGCTGTCTCTGCTCGTTCTTGCGTTCGCGTTTCGCTGCACATCTGCTCTGGCATGTCGACTTGGTAGCGTGCGACGAGGTATTGTTCAACGAGGAGTCAACAAGAGGGTCGACGCTGGCATATTGAGGAACACTGCGTATGCTTGATGGATTGTGTTTCTCGACGAGAGCTGTCGTAGACGCATCTTTGTTCTTGCCGAGTTTGGTGGACTGATGTTCGACATGCTCGTAGGCTGGGGGAGGCCCCAATGGTTCGCCAGTATTGACAGAGGAGGTTACGACCGGCCGACTTAGGACCTGCTGAGCTACAGCCCAGAAGTTGGTTTTGTTGTTGTTGCGACGACCACAGCACATTTTGGAATATATATTGTTGGTAGGATTTAGGGAGCGATGATTTGTTTTGCTTTGGAGAATTGATGAGTGCTGTGAATTGTAAAGGCTCGACGGGCATGGACTATATATCTTATTCATGAACTCTACATGTTTGCTGTACAAGTCGTGGCTGTACCTCGAAGAGACCGCAGCTGTAGGCTTACATCTCGCAGACTTGTCCGCTTCGGGCAAGGCTACGGAAGGATTCCAGGCCGACCATACTCATTCCTGTTTGTACAGCAAGCAACCATTCGTCCATCATGATGCAGTGAGCAAGATTGCGGACGTAAGGTCATTCATCTACTGAGCGGAGGAATCAAATGCGGACTGAATCATGAGACGGCCGTAATAGTCGGGCTTGTGCAATGTGGCTTCCATCGGTATCAAGCAACATGTACGGGGTTTCGTCACCCCATTGAATCTTCTCTTGAAGCGACCGGACTCATGGAAACAATGATCCGGCATTTGGAGGAAACAGGTGCCACCAGTCGACATTCACGACAGATGTTTGAGGCCTCTGAATGGAATTGACACGATGCGAACAAGGAACAAAACATGAGGGACCCTCAAGGTACGTCATAGGGAAACAGGATTGTTTGCTTTGTTTGCAGAATGTCTCCCAGCCACTCCAGCCTCCTTCGGAGACTATCTATCGCAAAGCATTCATGCGCATAGTTACGCACTCTAATTCAGTACCTTTCGCAGAGTTATTACTGAAGCGCGTAATACAGGGACTGATGGCCGTGGGAAGGCTTTGGACAGGCTTTTAGATCAGGAGTGATCTGAAACGCCAAGTCTCGAACCCATGAGTCCCGTCCAGTCGACGGCGTTCAAGGCTCCTAGACCAATCCCTCAAATGTTGTATCATAGGTTCGAGCGTTAACGGATGATCTTTGTATGATGAAGTGGTAACTCTCCTCCAACGCTGGCGTACAGTTATCATCGTAGAGAATGTCCGAAGAGAACTACCAACTTTAGCACTGAAACTTGACGTATGACCCAATCGAGGGGCATGCAACACTGATGCGTTACAGCTTCACTTTGTGGGTTACAGATGTTGTATCCTCGGAACAAATTCTAGGCAAGTACATAACCAAGAAGACTCCAGTCTCTAGGAGCAGGTCGTTCATCCATTCCTTCGTTTCGTTATCTCCCTTTTCCTTTCTTATAGCAGCTATGCGTTATTCCATCGCTGCCTTATCTCTTGTTTCTCCAGCCCTTGCGCTGCCAACCCTATCTCTGCTGGGCGGAGGTTTGTTTGGCGGGCATCATCTGCTTGGAGATCTTCTGCCTCATGGCCACGGTGGTGGCTCGTCTTATGCCAACGCACCATCACACAACAACGGTCCCGAATCTTACGGTGCTGGGTCGACTCCCGTGGGCGAATCACCAAGCTATGGCAGCGGTTCTGTTTCTAACGGTCAAGGCTCTTCGTACCAGGGTGTAACTTCTGGAGAGAGTGCCGTCTCTTCATCCGTGGTCGATGCAGCTTCTGCCAGCCAGGAAACTGCCACCGATTCTGGTTCTGGCTCTGTTCCCTACGCAAACGGGCCCGCTTCTTACAGCTTGATTTCCTCATCCGCCAGCGTGGCTTCAAGTAGTACCCTAACATCTATCATTCCTGCTGCCACTACTTCCTCAAATGACGGCCAGTCCTCAGAGAGCGGGCAAACTTGCGAAAGTCCTAGCATTATCGGCTGTGAGACTGCTTCTGATTCGTCGGCTTCCGAAGTTTCACCAGACAGTGTTGGAATCTACGACGTTGTCATCGTTGGTGGGGGAACTGCTGGTCTAGTGATTGCGAATCGACTGTCAGAAAAATCGTACACTACAGTCGCAGTCATCGAGGCTGGCGATCTGGTCTTTGACAACAAGAATGTGTCCACTGTGGATGGATATGGCTTGTCTTTTGGTACCGAGATTGACTGGCAGTACGAAAGCACTCCGCAGGCATATGCTGGAAACAAAACACAAACATTGCGAGCTGGCAAAGCACTCGGTGGAACAAGCACAATCAATGGTGGGCCTAACTATTTATACATCTTCGCAAGTCGCTGACATTTTTCAAGGTATGGCGTATCTGAGAGCTCAAGAAGCTCAGGTTAATTCTTGGGAGCATCTCGGAAATGAGGGCTGGAATTGGAAAAGCCTTTTGCCTTACTACAAGCGCAGTGAGCATTTCCAGATCCCGACCGAGGATCAGTGCATAGCTGGAGCTTCATACGACATCTCAGTCCACGGTACGACTGGACCTCTCAAGACTGGATGGAACACTGGACTGTTGGGCAAGAGCGTTACTACGCTTGTCAATGCTACATATGCTTCTCTCGGATTGCCTTACATCGAGGAGCCTAACGGAGGTGATATGCGTGGCTTCACCCGATACCCAGCAACCGTCGATCGCGAGCTGAACGTTCGTGAAGATGCTGGTCGTGCTTATTATCTGCCCATTCAGAACAGAACTAATCTGGACCTTTACACCAACTCATTTGTGCAGCGTATCACTTGGGACGAAACTTCGACAAACTCGACCCCCAGGGCCAACGGAGTACAATTTACTGATGCTTCTGGAAAGCAGAAAACGATTAGTGCTAAGAAGGAGGTGATTCTATCTGCTGGTTCATTGAGATCGCCTCTCATCTTGGAGCTATCAGGAATCGGCAATCCTGCGTGAGTGCCAGAACTCCGCCTGCAATGTACTCAGATGTGGCTGACGAGATACAGTATTCTGGAGCAACATGGCATCGATGTTAAAGTGGATCTTCCATTCGTGGGAGAGAATCTTCAGGACCAAACCACTGGCGCCGGCGCTTACAGCTCTAATACCAACTTCTCAGGCACCGCAGACTACGTGGGCTATTTCAACGTTGCCGATATCTTTGGTAATGGCACGTACGACCTGAACTGTACTGTCAGAGACTCACTCCTTCAGTATGCTACATCTGTAGTTGAAGCTTCAGGTGGTATCATCGACCAAAAGGTGATGGAGAAGTTGTTCATGATTCACTACGACCTCATATTCAAGGATCAAATCCCCATCTCGGAAATCCTTATCAGCCCTGGAGAGGATCAAATGGCCTTTTCCTTCTGGGGTCTCTTGCCATTCTCCAGAGGTAGCGTTCACATCCAGTCCAACGACTCAACCATTCCTGCTGCCATCAATCCAAATTATTTCCAGCTTGATTACGACCTGAAGCAGCAGATCGGTACCGCCAAGGCTGTAAGAAAGTTGGCCGGCTCCGAAGCCTTGTGCGATATTGTTACTGGAGAACTCAGTCCGGGCCTCCAGAGCGTGCCTCTCAATGCCTCGGATGAAGTTTGGGCCAAGGCTGTCAAAGAAGGATGTGAGTATTGCGCTATATAGTGATATTGACGACGACTAACACATTCGCAGATCGTTCAAACTACCACTACATTGCTACAGCTGCCATGATGGCTCAAGACTTGGGCGGCGTGGTCAATACTGATCTGTTGGTCTATGGAGTTGACAATGTCCGCGTGGTTGACGCTTCCGTCATTCCTTTCCAAGTCTGTGGTCACCTCACTGCCACTATCTATGCGATTGCGGAGAAGGCCGCCGATGCCATCAAAAGCCGCTACTACTAATCTATATCAAAGTCTCTACTATAGGTCTTTAAACTCTCTTTTCTGGTCAAATATAGTTTCTATTTATTCTCAACACATGTTCTCTGTTCATTCTCAACAACATCCATTATGAAGATGAGTGGCTACGAACGACGCAGCTTGATACAAAACAATCCTTGCTATAACGAGCGGATCAATCGAAACAGCTTAGTGTTTCGCCTAAATACGGAGGTCTCGAGCGGGCGGTCCTCGCTTTGGCGAAATCGATTCCAAGATGATGTAATCGCGTTTCGTAACCCGGAGTTGTGGTAGGCGGGTGGTGAAAGCGAAGCGACATTTACAGATCTTGCGATGTGCCGCTTCTCATCGCATCGACACCCCTGCAGCCGGTTTACCGATCGACAATCGCACAGAGATGCAAGCAAATGCCATGTGCATGATCTGACTGGGATATGAAATCCTGAGTTACTGAAGTGTCTTTATTTCCTTCAGATATAGCCAGACCTGTGGTTCTGAGGACGCAACCCGTCTCGAATTGGTGTGTTCGGCGCGGATGTCGAGATTCGTTCAGCTTGGAAGTCATGGTGAGATGGTATTTCTTTTGTCGGGACTTCTGCACGCAGGCAGTTTCAGACGAGGGGCTCTTTACCACGTCTAAATGTCGCAACATGGAACCGCGAGAGGTTGTTATGCTCGAACAAGATTGCTTGGTTCGGCATCATCTGATTCCACAGGATCTTTGACGCAATGTCGATACTGTCTGATGGATAGAGGTATTGACGTAAGGTTTGCTCTGCCAACGACCAATTTGTAATGGAGAGACTTGAGACCAATTTTTCAAGCCCATCAAGCAGTATAGGAGAAGGCATCGGTGTTGTGCTGCATATCAGGAAAAGGCTCCAGACTCCAATTTCGGCATAGACTGTGTTGATGAGTACTGTCGGCACGAGAAATTCGCTCAGTGCCCAGTAGTTATCACATTCGACGCCCTGGAGGTGAGAGATCAGACATAGGAGAGCAAGTTTGATGTGCGTCTCGGCCTGAACAACAATTGTGTCGTCGACAGCACTGTTGATGGGAGAGAAATTGCTCGTCACATTGTCCAGGAAGTAGTACTCGGCAAGCCGCGATTGAACGTCAAGTAGAGCGTACGTGCGATGGCGAGTTCTCTTCATGATAAGGTTGATCTCCGCGATGAGCCCCAAGGTAGAGGGAGCGATCAAGCAAATCTGTTTTGGGGTCACGAATTTTGCGAAACCTTCGGGCAGATCAAGGCTTCCTACAGCTGTCTCATATCTCGACTTCAACTCCTGGGGTATGAAGACGGGATCCATTCCGGCATACCAGAGCTGGTCATACGTGACGAAGGTGAGGAGCTGACGGACAATGGGTTGGAGGTTGACGTCGTGGAAACCTCCACGGAGATTGATCATAGTTCTCAGACCCGCCATGTGGGCCTTTGCTGAGTTCTCGTCACCAAATTGGAACTCCCAGCCGCAAATCAGGCACACTGCGGCGATCAGCTGGTCGCTTGTGTTAAAGCCAGCAGCCGAATCCAAAGCGGTTTGTATGTTGCGCATGGCTTGATGACGAAACCATACAACGATATCCGGTGACCGTTCTTGTGCGAAGGAGGGATGGCACGATGCAATAAGCAGACTCGTGAAAAACAAGGCATTGTGCGACAGTGTTTCAGGCCACAATTCCTTGCGGAGGACAGGCCGGTTGGATTGATAGATTGGGTCTTGGACATCTGGAGCGAAATACACCAAATCTGCGAGGCATGTCAGCAACGTGTTCCCGATGGGGGATGGAAAGACTTGCATGTGTTGACTAGACGGGGAATCGATGGATGCCAGGCGTCCGCGGAGGGTAATGTCAGGAATGGGTCGTATTGAGTGTTCCATTGGCCAAGCTGTAGGTCAAGAGGGAAAACAATCGACTCTGGTGGGCTAGAAGATGCAGAACTCGCAGAGCTGTGGTTCGAGATGGAACTCAAAGAACTGTTGTTCGAAGAGATGGTGCTCAAGGAGCTGCTGGATGCTTCGGGCTCATCTTTGATTGCTTTTGCTTTGCTTCTCCTACGTGCTCTCGAGACCTTGTTGACTTCTTCAGGAGCATTCGGATTCGTCGAGGCTTTGGCGGCGATGGTGCTTTTCCGACAGTCGGCGCTGCTCAATGCGGCCTGTGAACGAATAGCCCGTCGTAGATGGCCTTTCTGAGTGTCAGAAGGGAATTGAATATTGATGAACATATTTTTGCATTTCTTCGAGTCAGCCTCGATGGCGAGTGACGAGGAGCGGTCTCTATGACTGCCTGACAGTGTTGAGCGGCAGCGCACACCATATTTAAAGGAAGGATCCCTCGGACCTCATTCCTAGGCTGAGGTCTGAAGATGGGCATGTTAGAAAATCGCATTCGATCATGCTCGCACCTGCAGCGACGTTGCAGACGAGTGGGGGGAACTAGCCTTCTCCAACTAGTAACCTTAGCCAGCCTACTGGGTGTAATCGCGCTTGGTATGTGCTTTCCATGTCGCCGCAAGATTGATAGCACGCTTGCTGTGACAAGCTTTCGATCCAGGCTCACGAGTCGGTCTGCTATCCAGCATCCAGTGCTCTCGCACCATTGGAACAGAGCATCAGACGCCGCCGTCGTCCACAGGTAGGGTCCAAATCCGCTGAGGCGGGTGTCACGACTGCTCGGGATTTTGACAAAAGTTAAGCTGCAGGCATCATATTCCAATTTCTCCGGCTCCAGCCAATCGCAATTAATCATAGGCTCCAGGGACACAGGTCCTAGAGGTCGAGCCTCGAGAACTACTTCGGGCTATGTAACTGGCGTGGAGATCCTCACATCAGCGGGCCCATGCGCAGCTCTTTCTGCTTGAACCAAATCGGGAAAGGCGTGATCCCTACAGCCCGATTAGGTCAACCTACAGCAAGAACGTCACGTCCGTTGAGACTTCAGTCTTCGTCTTCGACTTTTCTAGACGATCACCGCTTACAACTTCTCGGTGCTCGCCGGGTTAACACCATGCATCGCGCCCGCTAACCTTGCCATCGTGCTCGGCACTCGCCCCGGGGAGAGGTTTATCAACCCCCGCGCGTTCTTATTGGGTATGGGATGGAGCTATAAGCTGAATTTCTTGCTCGGACCCTAAACAGCCGTCAACTTGACGCCGTCGACACGTTCACGTCAACGATCCCACGACGCCTTATGCTCCACCTAATTTGTGCTGACACACGCCGTGGGTGCCAGGGGGAGGACACCATCGCGATGGTTGCTTACGCAGTACGATCTTTGCACATTTGAGATAGTTGGTGCTCAAGCCTGCCCGTGCCTGCCCAAAAACAAATCTGGGTCCGGGACTCGGTCTGACAATGGTCCGGAAGATAGCATGTGCTCGACTATCTTGACAACAACAAGCACGTTGGGACCTTGAAAATCCAGGGTCGCATGTTGAGGGGTTCTTTGGCCGCAACAATGCAACGCATGTACTCACGTACCTGGGTGCTGTCCGCGGTGCCTGAAGTACCCGTTCCTCACTTGGATTGGTGGAGAGCTGCGCATAAACGTGGTAAGTGGAGCTCACGAAGTTCGCGCCGGCAGTTCGCATAAGTCACCCGATCAAGACTGCTTACTCAATGGTGGCTTACAAGCCATATGGCAACGTCCTGAATTCGCTTACCTAGACATGTCGCGCGGTCAGAGCTGTAGCTTGATGACTGAAATGTGAAGATGTTTCCTCTGAAAACCTCGTCGTTATGTCGACATCGATCGGACAACCTTGAACAGCCATGACCAGCATATAATACGAGCCATTGGAAGAACTAGGACTAACAGCAGATTCGACTCGTTTCTCTCCAAGACCTTACATCTGCTCTATGGCTCGCTTATGGTCAACCAAAAGCAACAAACGGAAGTGCAGCACATTTCGCGTCATTCGCTCAAAACGGTTTCTGCAGATATTCTCAAGAGAGTTATGGCACTACTACATCTTAGTACTTTTCAAAATTCCTCTGGAATCGTCAAGAACTGAACATTCTGCCCAGTGCTGAGATGGCTCAGATTCCAATTGGGGGTGTCTCTGGTACGCGCCACCGGTGGCACATACAAGCGCTTGGCTCGAAGAAAGTACGTTGCCATCATCAGAACCAAAGCGCCAACAAACAACGCCCCTGACGGATTGAAGTTCGTCGATGTCACTGGCAAAGTTGGTGGTGAAAACGACCAAATGAAGCTGTTCATCTAGAAGGTGATTGCAAGCGTATTGATGATCACAGGCCTCCAGTACCCTCCAAGACTCCAGCGTGCTTTTGGCAGTGTTTCTGGCGATTTGATGCGGCGGTAGAGTACACTTGCGATCGCCAATATGTACGATAGCGATTGTGCTGCTTGTCCAAGTGTCACCTAAGTTATGTCAGTCAGCCATTGCATGTCCGATTCACAAAATGGACATTGAACGCACGATTCCATAAAATGCGGACGACGATCCGAGGTTGATCAGTGATAACAGTACACTGACTGCAGCAGTGAGTAGCACGGCATTTATTGGTATATTGCGATTCTTGTTGACCTGTTTCCATTAGCTGATTGACAACCCTTAGCAGCCATTACACATACCTTCCCGATCCACTGTGAGAACGGAAGACCTTGATCTCTTGCAAATGCATACGTAATTCTTGCAGTCGCTGCTGCAAAACCGATACTGCTCGAGCCTACAAGACCAAGCAGTACCAACAACACGCACACGATGACGCCATTTGGGACCGACAACTGCATAACATACAGAAATGAGTAGCCTGTCGGATGACTAAAAGCATCTGCAACACTTGGGATGCAAAACACAAAGGTCACCACGACGAGAAGACCACAGATTCCGCTGATCCACAGGCTTCGCATAATGACCTTCGGCACAACAATTGCTGCATCCTGCACCTCTTCGGACTAAACTTACAATTAGCATGTGCCTAGTAAGAGGAGATCAATACACCAATACAAGCCATTCGCCACCAGTATCTGTGTCTCACTCGTTGCAGTACTCGATAAAAAGCTTCTGCAATGAGATCGCTACAGTGGGGATAGCCTCGAGTTGAAATACCATCTGGTGGTTCTCAGCTCATGGTCTATGTATCTTCAACTTACAAGATGCACCGGCGAGTCGGAATCTGCTCAAAGTCAGTCATAATTTCCCTCCATCGCTTATTGAACTTACAAGAACAGCTGTAGTTCATGTTTGCTTGAACAGCAAGCATTGCTAATGCAGTGCTTGACCACTCTGTGTTTTCGATTCGAAACAGCGCCCTACCCGTCGGTATATGTGGTGAGAGTACCCACATGATCACTTGACGATTGTCAGCCTCAAGCAAAGACGCCACTTGGCCAACCACACTCACCAACCACTGCGATCAACGCTAGAATATGCACGGACATCGAGATGTTCTGCGAGATTGCCATTGCACGTCCGCCGTAAATGTTGACCAGAATAACGAACGCAACACAAGGTAGGAGGAATACAACCGTCTGCCACATGATTGCTCCGTTTTCTGGGCGATAGATGGTAATGACGCATTGAACCAGAGAGCCTGTCAGAAATATGCCGGAGGCGTTGCCACACTGCCATCCGATGAGCGTCATGTATCCAGCGATATATGACAGGAACGATTGACAGCGCTTGTCGGCGAACTCAGAGACCCATACGTACTGGCCTCCTGAAGACGGTACCCTGCGTTTATCAGTATTTCAGGTGTTCTCTCCAGGTACGATTATGCACTTACATGGAACACATCTCAGCAAGCGATGCCGTCACTAGCAACGATCCGGCGAACGACCATATATCTAGTACGGTCAGCATCTTGCCTTTTGTTAATTGAAAAATGACCTACAGGACCAAAACAACAGAGCTGGACCTCCTGCCTGTAAAGCTTGATTGTTGTTGCTGGCCGGTCAGTACTGTATTGAAATTCTCCGAGCGCTTAAGATGACTTACAGTAGCACGAACTCCCAGGTACATTGCGACAAACAACCAAAAGATATCAGGGAGAATTGTCTGAATACTCTCTAGTCAAGGATCAGCATTTTTGATCGATCGTTCGGTCAACAAGTCCATGCGTACTCTCATCTCCTGCGTCCTACCCATCCTGAGCATATCCTTGAGATCTTCTGGTGATCCATGGTCGTCCACAGTCGCTGCAGGCAACAGCACGTTTTCTGTGTCTTGGGCCCATTCTGGTTGATAGGAGCTCCTAGCCGCTGGCGAAGATGGCCAGTGGACAGTCGATGTGCCGGTAGATATAGGCCTCAGGGATCCAGTTGAGATAGGTCTCGGAGGTTTGCCTGCTTTGCCGCTTCCATCAAGCTCACTGCGAAAGCTGTCACCCCTTACTGTGACAGGCCTGAGGAAGCTACCCTTTCTCTGCGGGGTTATGTCGACGCTGGTAGCTTTTTGAATGGAATCCTGCTGCATTGTGTCGCTGACCCAAAAGGCTGGGTCTTTAGGAAAAAGAAGAGAAAGTCCCGGATGCAGAGAGTACGCAACGTCTCTGCCTCGTCTCGGCGGAGAGCTCGGTCATGCGTGGCAGAGCTCCTATTAGTTCAGCATTTGCTGTCTCACCAAAGCTGCGCGTTAGAAAGCAATTCAAGCTGGGTAACGTCATGCACTCCGGTTCAAATGTGCACTCTCAACGAGCTTGCCTGTGAGCATGTCATTCGTTATTCCCTTAAATTCTTACACCTCTTTTGCCTCAAGCTGACAACGTTTGCATCGAATGTGGCTTCAACCGTTGCATTTGCGGAGAGCTCGGCCGTGTAAGCGTCAACTACATTGTAACGTCTCATCAACATGGAGCACAAGGCGTCCGCCCAGAACACAATTCTTCGAGGCACGTTATTGTGAATCATCGGTAAATGACTGTTATACAAATAAGAGTGTGGGGTCACGGCCACGCCGAGTCAGAAGGTTACTTGACAGGCAAGGTATGTGACCTTTAAGGAAGCCACGACCAACGTTACTATCAACAAGCTAGCTTGGCGACCGCCGTTGCCACTCTTGACTCTAGACAGAGTACTTGAGCTTTTGGTGTCTCACATTGACATACGACTTCGACACTTCGACAACTTCTCTCTTCAATGCACATCGCGAAACATACAGCAACGCCATCGCAGTTGGTATGGGCAGCATCACAGCCCTCTCAACAGCCGACCTTCCTTCGGATGTCTACTATCTCGCCCAGTTAACACCCACAAACCATGGTGGCGTGGTCTGGGTGATCTGCGTGCTCAGTCTGACGTACGCACTTCTCTGTAGTGGCATTCGATATACTCTTCGTCGCGGCATGTATGGCTTCGACGATGCTGCTTTGCTCGTCTCTACCATTGCGTGCATAGTCCAACATGCATTCGTATTTCTCGCGCTGGAGAACGGCCTCGGGGTGTCTGTATCCGGCATTGCGCAGAAGCATCACGATGTGGTTGCCAAAGTAAGCAGGCTCCTGAATGTAATTACTCAGACAAAACACAACTAACCAAGCCCTCTAGAGTACCTATACTAGACTTGTTCTATTCTTCGTCGTTCACTACCTGGCCAAAATGTCGTTGACTCTTTTCACTCGCCGTTTGTTCGACGGCCAAGAAAAGTATTATTCACGAATCTGCGACGCACTTCTAGTTTTGAACTTCATCTTTGGGGTCGTCAGCATTTTACTCATGTCCATCAGCTGCGAGTCTGGGTGGTATTTCGCCACGAGAGACGTTTGTCCCGGTCTGGTAAATCAACATGTTGCATCACCTAAACCAGCTAGACGAGACTGATTCTTGTGTAGTTCACCCGATGGGTCGCTATCAAAACGCTCGATGTTGTGGGAGAGCTCGCTCTCGTTCTCGTTCCAATACTCCTCATTTGCAAGATTTTGCTCAACTCCAAGCACAAAGCCGTCATCGTTGCTACATTCGCGGCCCGACTGCCAGTCATTGCATTCACCATTGTCCACTTCTACTATCTACGTAAATCCTTCCATAGCACCAAGGATCGAGGGATATCACTGGTGCAACCGGTCGTATGGCTTCAGGTTACCCTCCTATGGTCAATGGTTACAGCTTCTCTCCCATCTTTCAGGCCGCTGATATCGCTATTCGATACCGTCATGGAGGATTCGTCCGATCGATCAGCTTCGGTGTTTACAGGCGCCGCACTTGTTTTAGGAACCGAAAAGGAAGAGTTTGGAGATCCTGCTGCGACATCTCGGTCGCGTCTCTCTCAACTGGAGCCCGTGGCTAGCGTGCCGAGTCGACACAGAGACTTTAAGGGTCATAACGAGACCATCATCGAAGGACCAAGGAAGAAACTGTTCAGATTGTCGAAGAAGGAAGACGATATCGAACTAGGCACGATCCAACACACCAAAGACTTCGAGATCAGATATGAAGAAGCCGCAAAACCTAGCCGATGGAGCAAAGTTTGGCGAGAGTCTGGCTCTTCCTTCATGGAGAAGGAAAACGACCCCGCGCCGGTAGAAGCAGTGGAAACTGCTGATGAGACGTGAGCAACCCCCATGACTACCGAACTCGGAAATGCCAACATATTCTCCCAGGCCCGCTCCACGGAGACGCAGCACCTACGCTTTCATCGACGAGGCCGACCTGATCACAGAAGTTCAAGAAGCTTCAGACGAGATCGTGCCAACCTGAGGTTAGCGACACTTCCACTTTCAGCTTGGCTGTCCCCCCTCATTTTCCGATCCTTCCAAAGGCCAGACCGACCCCTCTCGACCTCAGCCCTCAACCACAGGCCACAACACGAAGGAACAAATTTGTCAAGAGAAGATGGGCATAGAATTTGTCACGAATTTAACGAATGGTGTTTGATCTTACGGGAAACGATACCACTGTTTTTAATCTCGAGAGGTAAAATTGTCCGCAGCGCCGCTAATGCAAGTGCTAAAAAGGATAATCTCATGCAAGAACAATCAATTGCACATGCCAAAAATAACCATGTCAACTCTCTCACCAAAGCACACCCTTATCCCTGCGTGATTGCCCGACTTGGATTTTCGTTCTTGCCCATGATGGTTTTCAGCACTTCCACTCCAATGGCCATGATATCGGTGTTGCTGCACACGCGCAGGGAGCTCTTGATCGTTTCAACTCCGTCCTGTTGAGCGACTTTTTGCAGACCCATAGTGCCCACTTCTCCAGGCGCAGAGACGAGATTGAGAATACAAACCAAACCTCTATGTTTGATCTCTTCACTCTCATCTCCGCACATGTCTAGCAAAATGCTCACGCCACGGTCATGTTCAAGTACTGCTTTTGCGGCTGCGTCCCATTCGGTCAACATGGCTAGGGCGCCGCCTGCTGCGCGTCTCGTTGCTAGATCTTCTGCGTCCGCCAATGCTAGGAGGACGTGTAAACGGTGTTTTGCTGCTGGGCTGCCATCTGCATATTTGGCGACACCGGCGGGAGAGGCCATGAGATTGCAGACGAGTTCGACGGAAGCGCGTTGGACTAGTCTGTTGGTGGAGAGGAGAAGGTCTTCGGTCGGTTGCCAGGCTTGACGGAGGAGTGCATCTTTTACTGCGTCGTCTTCTAGAGATGCGAGATTGGTAAGTCCGAGTAGGGATTCGAAGACTGGGAGCAGGTCCCGGGTTTCTGAGCTGGTGTCGGGGGTGAGGAGGAGAGTCAGAGGTCGTAGGGCTGAGATGGCGGGCATGGCTCTGCTGAAGACGTGCTGTGGGTTCACAGATATCAGGATGCGAGCGAGTGCGTGTGCGGCGAGCTGGATAGCTGCTTGTGCCGAGTCAGAAGCTGAGGCGGGTCCTTCAGGTGTTTGGAGACGGTCAATGGTTTGGAGAAGCAACTTTACAGCACCTTGTTGTGCTAGTTTACCACGGTGCTTTTGCTCGCGGGCGAGAGCGTGAAGGATCTTGACTGCTATACCCAAGATAGTCACAGTGTAGTGGCTTCTGGCCGCAGCCACGAGGACGGGTATAAGGTTTGCATCCAGCACTGTCTTGCAGCGGGCTGTAACATGCTGGTCATCATCCAAGGGATCCTTCTCTTCTTGCTTCTTTGATTCGGCATAGTTTCTCAGCTGCGACATCTTTTGCTGTTCTTCGCTTTGTGCTGGGCGATATGACACCAAATTTGAGAAGATTGTCAAGATGCCGAAAGTGCAGGGATCAGCTGTCGTTGTCGATTTGAGCCGTTCGATGAGCTTGTTGAGTAAGGCTGTGTTGGACACAATCTCGCCTTTGATCTTCGGTTGTAGAGATGTGTATGCGAGACCCTCAATCGAGCTCTGCTGTTCCGCCGGGCTGCTGGCGTTTAACGTAAGATTGACCAGAAGGGATGACAAATCGTCTGCGTGTGTTACTGAGGATTCTTCCGAGTCTGGTTTTGGCCTGCAAGTTGTCAGTATTGTAATACGCTTGGGCGTCTGCTGGAATTACTCACGGTATCTTTGCAAGCACCAACGCAGCCATACTTGCAGCTTCAGCCTCTGAGCTTGTATGTGCTACATCGTCAAGCCAGTTGTACGCAATCTTGGCAAGGCTTTCTCTGCACGCTTTATCTACACAGGCTGCACTCATCAGCTCCATTGCTGCCTGTTCGAGACGATGTGATTTTCTGTATGAGTGTTAAATTGACTCTGATACAATCCTTACTTGGGCTTACCTTTGTCCTGAAGAGTTCCTTTCCAAGACTGGTATCAGACCTTCCAAGAATCCGGGTGTAAGGAACAACTTGGCCACGGTCTGCGGTACCAGTGGGAAAACTGATGCTGCTGCTGAGAAGGCCACAATCAACTCGTCGTTGTGACCTTTTGAGACGGTGTTGGTGACATATTCCGTAAATATGTTTTCTCCCTCCTCACGCGTCTCTTCAAGAAGCTTTGCAACAGCCAAAGTCGCCTGTGCTCTGATCTTGGTATCAAGACGGATGTCAAGCTGTGCGAGAACAATTTCAAAGGCATCACGATCGATGAGTCCAGCCATATCATGCGCATTGCTAGTGAGCAATCTGGCGATCAAAGTCATGCTCCATTCTCCATGTTCCAACGCTGGGTCCAAGAGTTTTCCAAGCGCAAGCAAAAAAGCATCACGCTTCGCCTGTGTCTGAGTTTCTGAATTTGGCCATGCGTTTGCATCGAGGAGGACTGGTAGAATGCTGTTGAAACTGTGTTCACCACGTCTCCACAGTAGACGGAAGAAGCGGGTTGCTTCTGTTCCGACCTGGATCCTGCTGGCGAGTTGTTTACGTGCTGCTGCGGAGTTGATCACAAATGCTCCAGTCAATTCGTCCCTGATTTCTGTCGGCTTTCCATCATGGTCGAATAGGAAGTGAGCGACATCAGAGATTTGGTCAGAGGGTATAGCAGTATGCTGCTTCAGCAGCTTGACGGCTTCCTGGCCATCCGTTTGGTCACCCTGTTCCACGTAGTTTTTGATCAAAGTCAATATTTGGCTCCCGGATGACTCTTCAATCGACAAAGATTGTACAAGGGCTTGAACGTTTTGGTTGGTAGGTGCCAGAGAAGCAGCTTCCTTGGCCAGTTGTGTTGCTTTCTGAAGTTGGCGTTGTTCGATGCATGTTCTTGCTTGCGCCACCAGCTCCTCTACCCGCTGTGTTGTTGTTGAGTCTGCCATTACAGCATTTCAGTCCCCAGTCGTATTTTCTATTGAGATGAAATTGTTGGTATCTGAATTGTTAGGCGTGTTTTCAGGAGGGCTCTCGTCTTGCATTTAAAGCTGAAGCTCGGACTCAAGATCTTGGCCGATGGCTTTGAATCGTCACCAGACAAATGATATCGCAACCACGAGAGAATGACGCCCAATATTCAATGGGCTGACTGAGAAGCAACAAGGACCGATTAGAAGGCAACATACAAAAAGTCATGAATGATAAAGTTGATGAATTTCAAAAACGCTACCTCCATATGCAAATGCTATAAAAGAAGGGAACTAGATGACGATGCCGCGCCTATACCAGCCTCCAGGGCCCCGCCATGCGTATAACCATAAGAGACATGCCACCCAGACACTCACCGCCATGGCCCAAAACGTCGGAGCATAGCAAGCACGTCCGAAACAAAGCTCGCTGCTTGCTTCGACGTTGTCGTTGGCTGCATATTGATAGACTGCACTGTAAAGCAAGCCCCATAGTGTCGCACCCAATGCTGGAACAGTAGCAACACATGCCCAGTTTGTGCCGAAATTCTCGACACCCCAGACCACAGAGGTAATGATAGGAGTCAGACTGAAAACAGCACCATAACCAGCGCCTACAGCAGCGCTCACCCACCAGAAACGCTCGCCGTGGTCTTGTACGACACCCGAAGCGAGCACGGCTTGACCGATAGACATGATGAGCGAGAAGATGAGGAGGAAGGTGATTCGCGAAATCTCCAATCTTTTCTGAGGTTCTGCGGCATCAGCACCAGGCAAAGTGGCCATGGATGACATGAGCGAGTTGGGACCTCTGCGATGCTGGTGCGGCACAGATGTTGGAGCAAATAAATCAGACAGAGTGCCCGTCAATATGCGAGCAATTGTTGAAGTGATGGCGACGATAGAGACATGGGTAGCGGCGCTTGTGGGAATCTCTTCATCAGGCATGGAGGGCGGGTAGAGAGTACCGATGACAGTTCCGAGGTTGTTGATGAAGGCTTCACCGGGACCCGTAACGAGGAAGAAACCGCCAGCAAGCAGCCACATAGTCCTGTCTGACAGGAAGCGGCTAGTCTCCTCGTTGAGCAGCCAAGTCTTCTTACGGGCCTCTTCTTCTTTGCGTTGGCGCTCTTCCTCGTCATCCTCGTCTTCATCATGTACAACACCATAACCTTCGTGATGGTCATGATGCTGGCCTCTGTGGAAGAAGGCACTATCCTCAAGCAGACCGCTCTGTTCCAATTCTTCAATTGCTTCATCAATCATCTCATCCTCGTCAATGATCCTCAATAGAAAGAAGCCAACGACACCAGCTGCAAACAAGGTACAGCCGAGGAAGATGAAGAAGCGAAAGACATCAATGTCTCCATGGGAGCCGTCGGGCTTCTTCTCGTATAGCAGGCGACTGCCGACCTGGCTCTCCCACATGCCGCTCAGACCAAAAGCGGCGATAGGGAGAGCCAGAGCAAGGCCCTTGTGTTTACCTCTTCCGAAGTTCTTTGCGCATGTGGTGACAGCACTCAAGTACATGCAGCTGGTGGCCATGCCTACCCAGACAAAGGAGAAGACCATGACAGCAAATGGCCAGTCGGGGTTGCGGTAGGTGAAAGCGGCCAGTATATAGCCGAAGCCGGCGAAGCAACCCGAGAGGATAGAAGGAATGCCAGGGCCATAGCGATCGCAGAGGAAGCCGAAGATAGGGACGGGTAGGTACATGCCGAGTTCGGCAGTGATGGAGATGGTGTTTACGCGTAGCTGTGTGTAGTGTAGGCGTTTCTGGAACAGGGGCGCGTATACGGAGAAGCAGGTGATTGATCCGGCTACCAGGCTACAGTCATGCGTCAGTCTGGGTCTAGTCTAGGTAGGGATATCAGAGAGTGGAAACAGACCAGTTGATGATTGCCCAAGCAAAGGTGAGATAGCGCGAGAGTTGACGCTGCATCTTCTGCCTGTCGCGGATCTGGATGCCCTCGGCGACCTGTTCGAAGAAGCTGGCAGCATAACTGTGTTCGGCACTGGGCCTGCCTGACGATTCGGCCTCATCGTCAGCGCGTAACAGCGGTCGTCCAGGGTGGTAGTCGAGTTTGTCGATCACTGTCCCTCCACCAGCATTTCCACTGCCTTGACCTGCCATGTCGTGTGTATACCTCCTCTGTCTCCAGAGGAATGTCGGTGTAGGAGGCAGAGAGAGACTCACATTGCGAATGACTGTGCATGAAGCCTGGTGACTCTACTGACTCGTGGACACTTCCGAGGGCAAGCCACTAATTCCGTTGTCGCACGTCATCAAGCCGAATTCGCTCGTGGCTGTCATGTGCAGTTTCGCTCAAAATTCATGTCAAATGAGCCAGGCCCGTCACCCTGCCCCTATTCCCAATAGTACACCACCTGGTCATAATCGCTTATCCATTGTCGGATAATCACAGCAGTAGGATTGCATGGTGTCTCTGCATGATCTGTGTGTCTCTTGAGTGGTAGAAGGTCTTGGAGAGGGAGTATTCGGGTCATGCTTCGGAACAATCACAATTGTTGTGAACTAAGGGGACTTCAAGCATTTCTTGCATGGACATTGCTTAGGTTCGGCCATACTGTGGTCTTGACAAACATCGCCAACTTTGAGATTACTCGCACTCAAGACACCACCTTCTCGACAGTAATGACAGCCATAATGCATATGATACAGGAAGCTGCAACAGAGATGAGCAGATTTGCCGAGAAGCCAGTATTGTAGTAAACCCAGAGATTGCTCACACAAACAGTCGAAATCAACATTCTATCAAGGCATCTGATCTTCCAGACAATAGCAGAGGCTGGCCTGGGGGATTGAGCCATACTGAAATGTCGACGCACTCGAGGTCGATGTCTTTTCAATATCTGGTAGAGTCCCCTGAGTGGAACATCGACTACTCGACTACCCGACCGCAGAGACTAGGTACGAGATGAAGGTATCCTTCGTATCGTAGAGACTGACATAAGGCCAACGATGCAGTCAATTGCAACAATCGCAAGCAGGCTGAGAGAGAAGCCTGTAAGGTAGTAGACGCAGATGTTGGCTATCAATGCAGTGACGAAGAATTTGTGGTCGAGAGGTCCAATTGTCAATTGTAGATCATGGCTTGTGTCGTTGCGGTCGTTCATGACAGGATTGCAAGATGCTCTTTCGGTCAGGAAGATGAGGTGCAGGAGATTTCACGACTCGTTGATGAACCAGCATGATCACCACCGCGACTCGCTCTCAACGCGGGGAACCTCGGTATGTTTTAGCTCTTGGAAGTCATCCACCTCGGTGGACATGTTATGCGGAGATACTCAAGGCAGCAAGAGAGAGTATTCTGAGGCACAACACTTGCTCTCTACAGCAACCACACACACATTCGTTCTTCCATACAACCCACCTTCACAATGACAGCCGCACCCAAGAAGTCCCTGGCGCTCTCACCACCGCCAACACCGCAGACCATCGGCGGAGGTTCCTCATTCCCGGGTATCCCCACCATCGCCTCACCTCCGAGCTCCCCTCGTTTAAAGGACAAAGTCTGCATCATCACCGGCTGCAACAGTGCCCTAGGCATTGGTAGAGCTTCAGCCTATGAATTCGCCAGCGCAGGAGCAAAGGCCTTGATCCTCTCCGACTTTGACATTTCCAACCTGGACAATTGGAAACAGGATATTGAGAAGTTATATCCAGGCACGCAGGTCGTGGTCAAAAAGGTGGATGCTGGGAATGAGGAGGATGTCAAGGCTGTGGTAAAGTTGGCTGTGGACAAGTGGGGCAGACTGGATGTTTTCTTTGCGAATGCTGGTATAGGAGGTACCATGGAGAGGGTATATGAGGTTGGGAAGAAGGAAGGCAAATCAGAGGAGGAGTTCATGAGAACGATGAAAGTGAACGCATTAAGGTCAGTCTTCTTATCATCTCTTCAACACATTTATGGAACTCCTCGGCTGACTGTTGCCGAACAGTGTCTTCCTAGCAACAAAGCACGCTGCCAATGCTATGATGCAGAACAAACCCAGTCCCAGTGGTTCAATCATCAACACAGCATCAGTAGCTGGTTTACGCTCCAACGCTGGCCCAACAGACTACTCTGCCTCAAAAGCTGCTGTCATCAGCATAACTCAAACATCAGCTTACCAACTCGCTGGCACAAGCATCCGTTGCAACGCCATCTGTCCAGGTATCATCGAGACCGGCATGACGGCAGAAATGTACAAGGCTGCAAGAGCGAGAGGCAGTGTAGGCAAAATTGGACAGTTGAATCCACTGATGAGGGGTGCAGTTGCCGATGAGGTCGCAAGAGTTGCCTTGTTCTTAGCCACGAACGAGAGCAGTTATGTCAATGGACAAGCATGGGCTGTCGACGGAGGCTTGAGTGCCGGCCTACCTTTCGTACCAGGAAAGCTAGCATAAGACAAGGGAAAAGCTTAGCACGACGAAAATGATTTTACAATTTTAATACATGCAACTCGAAGTTTTCGATGAAAGAAAAACGCCTTGAATACCAGAAAACAAAAGCAGAGACCAAAACGCAACCGAACGCCATGCTAAGAACGAGGAGAAAGAAAAAGAATGCCCGTCCCTCATATTCCAGGACATGGAAAGCGCCATTCTGTAAGCATACCTGGCATGTTTCCCTCTTTCCCAAATGGCAAGTACAAAGATCACCATGTACTCTTTCCTGTCCGTCCACTCTTCCCCTCACGCCCACGTACACAGCATCCTCGAAGCGAGAAGACTAGCAAGAGAGCGATAATATCCTTACCTGGTTATATGCTGACCTCACCCGGGTCCTCTTCAACAACCGCATCACTCCATGCCCAGCTGCTCCCTGAGTCTAGACCTGCGCCTCCACCGATGCCTGCTCCACCATTTGATTGAGCCATACCTTCACCTTCGCCTCTTTCAACGAATCCACCATCTTCAGCACTCAAGTCCTCGTAGATACGCTGGAAGTACAGACGTAGAGAGCGTAAGCCACGAAGATATCCTCTGTCTACACCTTCGGGATCGTGAGGAGGACTAGGTGCCGTCATCCGAGTCTCGACATCCTCGGCTGTGACACAGTTGGCAAAGTCCACGATCTTGAGCGTAATCTGGTTCTTTGACTTGGGTAGGCTAGTGCCGTTCTCGGTCTCGCTTTGTTGAGGCGGAGGTTGACGAGGCTTGCCATGTTCATCAACATCACCGCGATCATAAATCATGAGCAGTGAACTTGCGTACAAGCGATATCCAGGCAGTTTGCGGATGATGTGCTCAAGCTGTGTTATCTTCTGCAAGACTACAGGGATATGCTTAAGTGCTCTGCCATGGCTAATCCCATCGAAGAAGAAACGCGTCAGCGCGGCTTGAAACTCACTTCCAGCTTTAAGATCTCGGCCGAAGTACTTGTCCTCAAAGATGTTGGATTGAGTCTTGACGTTCCAGACTTGCATGCCGCATACACGCACGCCTAGCTCGCGAGAAGTGGTCGTCTTGCACTTGCGGCGTTGCGAGTTTTTCTTCTTATCATCGGCAAAGACACCGTATTGCCGAGTGCCCATCTTGAGATCCAGTACACAGGGGTGTACCATGCCAGCTGTGAGATCTTCAAGTAAGATAAAATGAGCAATACGTCCAGGGTCTTCAGTGCCTTGGTCAGGGTTGCGTGGAATCTCGCCCATATCAATCGGTTTGTCCAGAGTTGGAGCGTTGTGAACTGGATTGAGCTTGAAGTCTGGAGCACCCTGGAGTGCGTCAGGCAGACCGATCGACTTGTTCTCCTTTGGCTTGGTAGGGGATCCTTCAAGATCATCCATTGCAAAGACGTCCTCACCATCACCGCGGTAACCTTCGTCCTCGTGGTACTCAAGGTCTCCCCGAGAAGCGTCGATGTCGGCCTTCTTTCTACGCAAGCCACTTCCAGAATGACGGCGTCTGGGCGTCTTGTAGGCCTGCATTAAGTGGTTGTCTGCGTCTGCGTTCTCCATGCTTCTACTTTCGCAACTCAAAGGCTGTTCTTTACGCGGGCTTATCATGTAGTTATCAAGTGATTGTACGCTGTTGTGTGGTGAATTGAGCTCTCGTCGATTCTTAATCGCCAATCTACGAGTGGCATCAGCAGGTGAAGGTGGTGACTGCATAGCGGAAACATCAGCACTGTTGCGGCGCTCTTGTAGGCCTGTAGTCTGAACTGAGTTCGCCACGTTCACGTCTGGTAGCGAGGGCATCGATTCACGCTGCTGAACTTTTCGGAGGTGCCTGCCATGGTGATTCCTGCTTCGTCGATCATGACGGATGATGACGGGAGGTGTAAAGACGTCACGGAACACCTGCATCTTCAAATCTTGGTTGACACTGGTAGCACCCCAGCTGGCTTGTTGACGCAAGGGCGGGCGATCGTTATGGCCAGGACTTGTCTCAGGCGAGTACGAGGAGCGCCTATCGCTCATCATCTCACTGATAGAGTGGGGGCGAGTTTGTCGGCTCGGTTGAGTGACGTGAGCAGGAATAGCTGTTGCGGGTCTCGGAGGCAGGTTACGCAAGAAATAGTCGGGAAGTATGTGACGGTTGTTGATGAGACTGACTTCCGGAACAGCATTGGACTGTGACTGGGAGTGGCTGACAATGCGAGGTGCATCTTCCTTCTTTTCTTCGGGTGGTGCTGAACCCTTCTTGGGTGACTTCAAGTCTTGGGGTTGCATGTCAGGAGACTTGGACTTGTCGATGTTGTCCTTCTTCTTCTTGTTCGGCTTCTTGTAAGTGACGTTGAGAACGCCGATGTATCTGGGAAGAAAGTCAAGCAAGTCCGGGTGATATTGTTCCACAGTCTCGTAGAACTCGTTCTCTTTACTGTTCAGTTGCTTGCAAACAGCCTGACGAGAGAAACTGTAGATGGTGCTGTGACCGCCCACCTGATGATTGTAAGGCTTCAGCTCGACTGCACCAAGTGGAGGAGGTTGCGATTGGACTTCAGATGCCTGGCCGTTTGCCGACGGGCGATCGTGCAAGACACTCTTGTTAGTGGGTGTCGGTGTCGGAGTAGTCTCTTCTTCTTCCTGATCGTGGGAATAAGCCGAAGACTCGGTGTCATAATCAGACTCTGCAAGTTGAACGGCAGGGGTCACATTGGGATGACGATTGTCGGAGTGTGGAATTTCACCATGCAATACTTGACTTTCGTCTTCTGACAGCAACGCAATTTCAACGTTACTCTGCGGAACATCGACACCAGCCTCGAGAGAATTCTTCATAGGTAGATGCACATCAACATCGGCCGAGGGCTGTGGGACCACAACCTCTTTCTCCTCATCTTGAGTAGACGGAGTGGGCAAAGGCAATGCTGAAGCAGTACGTGTAGCCTTGCCACGATGTGGGATGTATTGAGCAGAAGAAATCTGTTCCTGATCTGAATCTTCATCCTCTGCCTCCTTTGCTACTTCTTGCTGAAGCAATTGTGCCTGACGTGTCAAGAGTGACGTGTGAGGGGCTTCTTCACGTACGGTTTCCTGTAAACGCTAGTTAGTATCGAACATGGCTGGTCTGTATCTCTCTCCGCTCGGAGTTTGGAGAAAGGAATCCGGGCAGCAGCAGATGTGGTGGACTGACCTTCTCGAATGACTCGGCAAGAGGCTCTCTTTCGGAAGGAGCCTTGTTGCTTGAAGGACCCAGAATGATATGGTGATTACGAATCTCCTCTAGCAAGCTTGGTGGGATTTGGTGGGCTACACGGCCTTCAGCGTTATCAGTTGTTAGTGGCTTCTGTTCGGCTTCTGCTTCGAAGGTGCTGGGTGCGGGTAAAGGAGTGCTGACAGCGTCAGGTGCTTCGGCGTCAGGTGCTGGCTCCGCAGGTAGATTATCGTTGAGAGTTATCGATGGGGGTATTTCTGGCGCAACGTCAGATGAGCGGTCTGCGGGAGATGAAAATGGCGCAGGCGTACCGGTGGTAGCATGATCATGATGTTCGTGAATGGCAGGTAGCGTTTGCTGATCCTTCTCTTGCAGCAACAGCTCCTCCTCCTTGTGTTTTTCCTGCTTTTCCTTGTCTTTCTTTTCGCGCTTCTTTTCGTGCTCGGAGTCTTGATCCTTGAAGAGGCCGAGGTAGTGGCTAGTCTTTCTGCTGCGAACATTGATGCTCTGCTCGATCTTTGGCATTTTGGCGTCAATCTTGCGATCAACATCGTTATCTTCCGAATTGAGGTTCCTACCCTGCGATTCGGCGATGGATTTTCCGGCCATGCGGCCTTGACCTTGGCGCCAGGCTCTGTACGAGGAGCGTTGAGCGCTGGATTGGAGGTCTTCGGCAGATGTGGCTTTTGGGGAATTGGGGTTGTTGGTGGGCGTAACGGGTCGTTCGATAGTGGGCAGAAGTTGCGGGTCGTAGAGAGAGTGTCTGTTTGATTTGGATGCGAGTGGGTATGGGAGACGATTCAGATCCGTGTGCGGAAGTGTGTGGAAGAACATGGACAAGTCGGTCATGCTCGTCCGCATGGGCGAGAGTGACGAAGCTGACATTGGACCGTCGTGGGCGGCAGAGCTCTGATCGCGATCAAAGCTTTGTTCCTGATAGCGCGTCGAAAAGTCGCGGTGTTGTTGGCCGTCGTCGTTTGGATCAATGTCTTGCCTCTGCGAGTCCTGCTGCAATTGGTGGCGTTGAAGGGCCTGCGATATCAGACCGGTCCTCTCGTGGGGCGGCTCCTTGCGAGGCTGTTGGGGAGAAGTTACGGGCGTGTCGCCTTGGTAGTTCGTGGCAAAGATGCTGTCGCGCTCAGACAGCGGGACTGTGGTGGAATACAAGACATCCTGGGACGAGGAGTTGGTGCGCGTAAGGACAGGATCGGCTGGGCTGGTCTTTGAACGCGCCAGGTTTGTACGAGTCGTCTGCATGAGGAGGCCCAAGACATTGGTCGGACGGCTGCCGCTCTGCCGTTGGATGTCGTGAGTACTGTACGTGCTATCTGCTAGCACTGTCCGGATTGAAGGAAGCAATGCACGAGCGACGATGTAAGGTGTGTGCGGGTGGACGACGGTGATAGGTTACTTTGCAAAAATGCAAAAACGTGGGCTGGCGGTTTGGCTGGATTGAAGGCTTCGAGAAACAGAAGCCTCACGTCAGTCGCGATCATTGATTCTCCGTCCTTCTTTCCCTTTTAATCGCGCCAACTACTCTACGCGTGTACCCCTGACAATCACTGCATTTATATCATTTCACTAGCCATTAGCCTTGCTCGTCTTTACTCGTATATCTTGCCCAAACTCAAGGGTCTGGTGCAATTCTCTTGCTTCGTCGAGCAGAGGTGCACCCTCCTTCCAATCTGACGCGGCCTCGTTTCCCCGACCAAGCAAGTAACTAGGAGCCGATAGCCCGACAGGTTTGAACTGTGCAAGTGCAACCGCCAATCGAGTTGCGTCTGACGTGTCCGTCCTCTCTCCTTATCATGCCTCGCTCAGCAATCTCCCCTATCTTGATTTAAAAGTGCTGTCTTCTGGCAAGGTGCTCCCGTTTGGGGGCTGAAACATTAGAGGCTTGTCTTTGCGCCAGCACAAATACTGTTGTTCTTGTACGGAGACAGGTACCATAATCATGTACAACGTGTTTCTTGCTTCTTGCTGCTTGCTCGATGCAGTGCACTGCGCTTAGCAAATGAATTATGACATGCGCCGCTGCTGTGCTGTCCCTGTTCCCCGGCCTCCTCGTAGAGCTCCGGATCAGCAAAGGTTTCGATAGGCAGGCGATCTTCATGGCCATCTGATGTCTTTTTGAAAGACTCGACGGTATTGTACCCGGTACCCCACTACTGGTCTCTCCGACGGCGCGATCCAAGTGCAGGCACAGCAATCCACCAACCCGGATGTGAACATGTTTGAATGTTGAGACGGGAGCGCTAACCTTGAGCTGCATGCAAAAAGGAAAAGGCCACACGGAAAATCTAGGTATATACGTTGAAGTGGTCACAGCATTGGCACATGGAAGAAGCGTAGATCCGAAAGTCAAAGGATACTCCGCCGACAAGTTCACCGTGCCGTTATAGTAGTATCTTGGCGCTCCTCCCAGGTACCGATTGGGGTGAAGCGATATTCCAAAGTTTCCAACACGTCGATTATTGACGACCTTCACTTCCGTTCCTGCAGTCAGTCAGCTCACGTTCTTGTCCCTCGCGTCTAGTGGAAAAGAACAATGGCTTGGTGAAGCACAGGAGTGATCGACAGTACATGAATTTCGAGGCCCTTGCGCTTTCCAACGGTTGCACAAGAGCGTTTGAAGTCGGGGGAGCATCTTTGTTCACTGCAGCAGAGTCGCTCTCTCTTTTCTCGTGATCTTTGCACGAGTGAATCTCACACGACTCTCAATCCGCCTGGCCACCAGTGCCACAGGCGCCCACGCACCCACCTTTCTACTGGAACACCAACCATGGACTCGATGTCCACGCCGCCCACCTCTCCGATGAGCGGCCACCCGCACCGGCCCTCGATCGCGAATGCTTTGCGCACACCGAGGAGTTCTAGCCGTCTGAGCCTTGGAGGTCGCGCTGGAGGAAGTCGCGCGTCAGACGAGGACTCAAAGACGGCTGTCAAAGTTGGTGAGCAATCATTAACCCCTGACGGCCCAACTTGCGACAAGCTCCCTGACTGACCATGACACGCAGCCGTCCGAGTCCGCCCCCCTCTCCAGCCCTCAGATCCCGGTTACGATCTGATCCCCCAGCGTTTCCGTGCCTCCACGTGTGACGTTTCGTCGTCGACCAATCTCGCCATCCAGTCCACTCAGGGAAAGAAGTTGTTCGTCTTTGACCGTGTCTTTGGCGAGGAAACATCGCAGCAAGGAGTCTGGGACTATGTCAGCGACAGTGTCAACTCCTTCATTCAGGGCTACAATGTCTCCATTCTGGCCTACGGTCAGTCGGGCGCCGGAAAGTCGTATACTATGGGTACTGCTGGCTCTGAAGGCGCTTTTGACCCCGTCCATGCTGGTGAGGCGCATTACGCAATTCGAGACCAACAGCCTAATACTGATTCGTGTCATGCAGGTATCGTGCCTCGCGCAGCTGCTGCTCTCTTCGAGAAACTCAATGCTTCTTCGCCGCCCTCAGCTCCTCTGACTCCAAGCAAGTCTGGCCTTCGGTCTCCCTCCCGCTATTCGGTCTCAGCCGTATCTAGTCTTTCAAATCTTCATCGCCAAACGAGTAGCGACAAGTCATGGACGCTGACAGCAACCTACGCCGAAATCTACAACGAACAGCTCCGTGATCTGCTCATACCGAACACGGTGCCCGAGGCCGAGCGCCCGCAGGTCTCAATCCGTGAAGACACCAAGGGCCGCATTCTGCTCACTGGTCTGACCCAAAAGCCTATTAACTCTTCAGATGATCTTCTGGAGGCTTTGAGCTTTGGCTCCAACATCCGACAGACGGACTCAACTGCTATCAACGCAAAGTCCTCGCGCTCTCATGCCATTCTCAGTCTGAATCTCACTCTGAAGAAAGGCCCTTCGGTCAACAGACGCGCCTCTGTCCAAGTCGACAACTCAACAGCTCATGATGCTATCGTGACCACCGAAAGCAAGCTCCACTTTGTCGATCTCGCAGGTAGCGAACGTCTGAAAAATACGGGTGCTCAAGGTGACAGAGCAAAGGAGGGTATATCCATCAATGCCGGTCTTGCTAGCTTGGGCAAGGTCATTTCCCAACTGTCTGCTGCGAAGCAGGGTGGTTATATTTCCTACCGCGACTCTCGATTGACTCGCATTCTACAAGATTCTCTGGGTGGAAACGCTATTACTTACATGGTTGCTTGCGTTAATCCCGCAGAATTCCATTTGAGCGAGACTCTTAATACAGTCACCTACGCTCAGCGCGCTCGCGCTATCCAGAGCAAGCCCGAGATACAACAAATGACCGAAGAAGCCGACAAAGCTGCAATCATCGCTAGACTGCAAGCCGAGGTCGCCTTTCTTCGTGAGCAAGTCAACAAGAACAACGAAAAGGGCGAACAACGCATCTTGGCAGCCGGTGACCACAAAGAGCGTCGCGAAAGTGAGCTGCAGGATCAGCTTATGGATATGCAGGAGAGCTACAACGCCCTTAGTGGGCGCCATGCAAAACTCATATCTGAAATCTCCAAGGCCAAAGAAGACAACAACGAGGATACCCCTATGCTCAGAGACGCTGTGGGAGAATCAGCCATGGAGAGACTCAAGCGATCCAACTCATTTGCCGAAGCTGTTGAACAGGTCGTCATGGAGTATGAGAAAACCATACAGTCGCTGGAGACCTCTTTGTCCAACACTCGATCCACGCTTTCCGCCAGTGAAAGTTCACTCATGGAGCGTGAAGCGAAACTCGCTTATATGGAGTCACAAGCCCATCAACTTCAGGTGAGACTGCAAAAGGCTAGCGAGCGTGAAGCCAACAACGACGCTTATCTACGCGATCTGGAAACCCAGATAGAGGGTGCAACTACCAGCGAGGAAAAGAGCTCCACCTTGATTGCTAGCTTACGAAAGGAGTTGAGCAGAGTGAGAGATACTGAAAACAATTCAGAGCAGTACATTGCAACAATCGAGGAGAAACTGGCAGAGGCAGAGCAGGATCGCGATATCATGCAACGCGAGCTAGACCGCCTTGAGAATGTTATCGAACGCCAAAGAAGCATCGGCAGACTTGATAATCTTCTGGCAGAGCTCGACAACATTCGCCACAGTGAACAAAATGGACGTCCTCAGCAGCTTAATGGTCATGCATTGGAAGTGGACGAGCAAGATCCGTTCATCAACGAGTCAACCGTGCCCTCCAGAGCAACCACCGCCGATAATGGAGTACGCGAAGAGCGTGATAGTCAACCAGTATCCACATCGGAGAATGGCGCAGGATCATCACCTGAACAAACCCATGATGTGGAGAACTCGCGCAAGAAAGATGAACATCAAGCTGCTCAGTCTAACTTCATGGCCGATAAGCTGGAGACCATGACTCAAGAACTCTTCGATCTCCGCAGCGAGCACGAAACGACGATAAACGATTATGACAACCTTCAACGCAAGTACGAAACTGCTTTACAGGCGCTTGCAAAGATGCAAGAAACGCGTGAAGAGCACGACAGACCGGACTCGAGGAATTCAGACAAACCAGAGTCTTTTTTAGGGGGCGCGGGGGTGAACGGCATGAAGGGGGATGGACAACTGGTCGCATCCTCGCGTTCCTTGGAAGCGGAGTTGTCATCGGAGTCGTCATCGCAACACTCGTTCAATACAACCAACGAGGAGTCGGACGAAGCAAATGGGTCTCAAGACAGAACCACGAGAGATATTGAGAGTGATGATGCAAGCACGATTGTCGACGAGGATGAACCCCCTCTTCGGTCTGAAGAACGAGCACTCGCCCACGAGATGGAAATGTTGAGGCAGCTACACATTGAAAGAGAATTGAGCCTGAAGGAGATCTCGGACAATTACGTCAGACTTTCGGACGAGCACAAGAGTGCTCTCAGTCAGGTCGAGGATCTGAAGCGCGAAGTTCAGCGAGCTCAGCTGGCTGCCAACAGACAGTCGTCTCCTTCGCTGGTCAAGCCTATGATTCGTCGTAAACCCAGTCAGGATCTCATGGCCAACACTACTATCAACAACGACCGAGCGATGCGTTCGTTTGCATCTCTCCGTAATATTGCTCTGGATAACTTCGAGTCCAACATCGATGTCCGCCAGAATTTCGAGATCCACCTCAACACCATTATGGGTGATCTGCACGATCGCACTGAAAGGATGCATGCTATAGAGGCAGAAGTCACGGCTACTCGAAGAGATCTTGATGCCAAAACTGCTATCATCACGGGATTGACACGCGAAAGAGCAAGTGCTTCGGCTTCCAACACCGTAGATTTCACTGCTCTTGGTCATATGCGTGATCAACTCACCCAAAGTGAGCAGCAGGTAAGTTCTCTTCGTGAAGCCCACGAGACTCGGGAGAAAGAGCTTCAATCTCAAATCGGCGAATTGAGATCAAAACTACAGCATCATGTTGAAAGAGATGCTGTCGCGGGCGGAGAACGATCGCCAGACAATAACGATGATCACGTTTCTCACCTGCAGAACCAAATTTCCAGCTGGGAGTCGAAACATGCTGAAATGAAGAACTCAATGAAGGAGTCGGAGGTTAAGCTACTCGCTACCATCGCCACTCTCGAGACCTCCCTCTCCGACGCACACAAGTCCGTCGCCAGCCGTGACGCCGAATACGACGCAGCGATTGCAAATCTCGATCAAGAGCGTGTCCAGCATCGAGAACTTGTTGAATCTTTGCAAAAGCAGATTGGTGATTATCAAGCGGCCAGTCACGAGCACAATCAGAAGCTCTCGCTACTCGAGCAGTCTTACGCAAGCATCAGGCAACAGGTCGATGAAGACAGCAAGGGTAGAGAACTTACCGAGAAGGAACTGCAAACCCACCGTAACTTGGTCTCAAACCTGGAAAGCCAGATAGAAGCTCACAAGTCTGCAATTGGAATACACGAGCAGAATTTGGAGACTCTCAAAGCGTCACACGCCGAAGAGCTCGACAGCGCGAAGGCCGCTATGACGACGGCTGAAAACGACTTCAACGAGAAGCACGCAACTCTGGAAGCTCAGCACAAGTCTGTTCAGCAAGATCTCAAGCGGTCGCAGGTCGATCTGGAAGAGTTGCTTGCTGAGGCATCGGCTATTCTTGGCCATGAAACTGATGTTGGGCGATTCCACTCCCATCTGACCGACTTCGTTGGCCAGAGCAGAGACGTCAACACTGGTGGCGCAAGCGAAGTGGAACTTCAAACAGCTCTGACCAAGGTCACCGGTCTTGAGACGGAGATCGCTCAGTTGAAGACCAGCAACCAAGAAATTCTGGCCAATATGGATCGGGCAGTTGAAAACGAACGCAAGAGCGCTGCTTTGGTGCAAGAATTGGAAGATCAACTCAACTCTACATACGACCTACACCAGGACACTAGCAATAGACTGTCAGCCATACAGAGCGAGCGACACACACAACTTGAGGAAGCTACAAGCGCAAAGAATGAGATGAAGAAGGAGCTTGAGGACGCCAGGCTGAAGGTCTCTCTTCTCGAGTCTCAGCTTGCTGAGTTGCAACGTCGTTCAATGGCATCGACGTCGCGTGATTCGTTGAACTATGCTCGTGAGTCGTTGTCGCCAGAGGCCGCAGCATTTGCACTTGCACGCACGAGCTCACAGACATCATTGATGAACCGTCCAAAGTCCAGTGCCACGGTCGCGACAAACGCTACTTCGGGACTTCCCTCTCCACCTCCCGCAATTCCCTTGCCGCCAATCCCTACTCCGGGCTTGAATGGACTGAGTCCTTTCTTGAGCCAAAGTAGTAGCATCCCGATGGGCTTGGGTATTGACGCTCGTACTTCGAGCCCTGCACCGACCACTACCTTCACGGCCTCATCTCCTCCTGGAACACCTCATCACGGCTCATTTCCACAGCCGCCATCGACTGCGCCCTCCACCATGCAGCCAGATCCTGGATATGCACAGATGATCGAGGAGCAAGAGTCTCGCATTCGCACTATTGAGAAACATTTGTTTGCGGAGAAGCAACTCACTGCTACTCTGGAGGAAGCGCTTGTCGATCTCGAGACTTCACAGAACAAGACCAGACAAGACCTTGAGTCATGGAGGAAGAAGTGTTCCAACTTGGAAGATGAGCTTGTTGGCTTACGCAAGGAACGTACGAATTCCAGGGCAAGCATGCAGCAGGTTGAGGAAGAGAGGGAGATGAGACACCGCGCCGAGCGAGCGAGACAGGCGCTCGAGGAGCGTATGCGGGAATTGAATGCAGGTCAGAAGAAGAAGAAGGGAGTGTTGAACTGTTTCTAGGCTGTCCAGCTGAGGGTGGATGCAGGAGGATTGTTGTTCTTTTTCCGAGCTATCATGTTTTTTTTCTGTTTATTGGCACTATACCCGGAGCTCTTCTGCTACCACGCTATGCCAAAGAATATGTTTTATCTTTCTATTCCATTTTCATGTCTTGTGCAGTGGCGACCATGTTCTTGGCTGACCACACGGGTGGTATTTCGGCAATGCTTCAGGATTGACAAGTCGCTCGTGATCAGTCAACTGAGGTTGCTAAGCTTCAGCCGTGGTCAAGATCGGTAGGAATATGCTTATGATACATGCCTGACAAACAGCAGTTAATTGAAGGTGAAGAAAGAACATAGCTTCTATGGCGTTCGATTGCGTCCGGATTGCAAAGCTTCAGATGGCGGGGCATTTCATGTGACGTGCGAACTTGGCAAGACACGAGCACCAACAGAGAGCAAGCACAACCCAAACTCTCGCCTCTAACATCCCGCCCGTCCATCTCCATCTCCGTCCTTTCCGATCATCGATCGCCGCCATCAACACTCTTTCTATCACGCGCACTACCCCCACGAACGATAGTTCCGCCTTCAAGATTTCTTCGTCCACAGTCAAACTGGGCAAAAGGCGCTTGTCCGGCGAGGCCGAGGCCAGTCCGTCCAAGAAAGCTATGACTGTGAGAGAAGAGGACACTGCTGGCACGAGAGAGCAGACATGCTGACACTGTGGCAGGACACCAAGATGGATGTCGACAGCCCTGCAGCTGCCGTTGAGCAGCTCAAGGAGGCAAACGGAGAGATTGACGAATCACTATACAGCAGACAGCTCTACGTGCTGGGCCACGAGGCCATGAAGCGCATGGGCTCATCCAACATCCTCATCGTTGGTATGCGCGGTCTCGGTGTCGAGATTGCAAAGAACATTGCGCTTGCAGGTGTCAAGAGCTTGACCCTGTACGACCCCAAGCCCGCTCAGATCCAGGACCTGTCATCACAGTTCTTCCTCCACCCCGAAGACGTCGGAAAGCCGCGCGCCGCAGTCACAGTTCCTCGCGTCTCGGAACTCAACCCTTACACTCCTGTAAACCTCCTCAAATCGAACTCCATCACCGACGACCTCAGCCAGCTCAAGGACTTCCAATGCGTCGTCCTCACCGACACCCCCCTCAAGGACCAGCTCCTCATCTCAGATTACTGCCACCAGAACGGCATCTACCTCGTCGTGGCCGACACCTTCGGTCTCTTCGGAACCATCTTCACCGACTTTGGCAAGAACTTCACAATCGGCGACTACAACGGTGAGAACCCCGTCAGCGGCATCATTGCCAACATCGACTCGGAGGGTATCGTCTCCGCTCTGGACGAGACAAGACACGGTCTGGAAGATGGCGACTTTGTGACCTTCTCCGAAGTCCAGGGCATGGATGCTCTGAACGGCTCTGCACCCCGCAAGATCACCGTCAAGGGTCCCTACACCTTCTCCATTGGAGACGTCTCTGGTCTTGGTGACTACAAGCGTGGAGGTCTCTACACCCAGGTCAAGATGCCCAAGTTCCTCAACTTCGAACCTCTGAGCCAGCAGTTGAAGAAGCCCGAGCTTATGATGTCCGACTTTGCCAAGTTTGACCGCCCCGGTCAGCTTCACGTTGGCTTCCAGGCCCTTCACGCCTTCAACGACAAGCACGGACACTTCCCTAAGCCTCACAACGAACAGGACGCCGACGAGATCACTAAGCTCGCACAAGACCTGGCAGGCTCCGGAGAGGAGAAGGTCGAGTTGGACGAGAAGGTCATTCGTGAATTGGCATACCAGGCTCAGGGTGATCTCAGTCCCATGGCCGCTTTCTTTGGTGGTCTTGCTGCACAAGAGGTTCTCAAGTCCGTCTCTGGAAAGTTTCACCCTATTGTTCAGTGGCTCTATTTTGATGCTTTGGAAGCTGTTCCTACCTCTGTCAAGCGTTCTGAAGAGCTTTGCAAGCCCACCGGTACCCGTTACGACGGTCAAGTCGCCGTCTTCGGTAAGGAGTTCCAGGAGAAGCTTGCCAACAACCAGCAGTTCTTGGTTGGTGCTGGAGCCATTGGTTGCGAGATGCTGAAGAACTGGGCCATGGTTGGTCTTGCAACTGGTCCCAAGGGCAAAATTACCGTCACAGATATGGACCAGATCGAGCGCAGCAACTTGAACAGACAGTTCCTCTTCAGATCCAAGGATGTTGGTCAACTCAAGAGCGAGTCTGCTACCAGAGCCGTTCAAGCCATGAACCCCGACCTGAAGGGTAAGATCGAATCCATGAAGGATCGTGTCGGTCAGGATACCGAGCATCTTTTCAACGAGGACTTCTGGAACAGCCTTGACGGTGTCACAAACGCACTTGACAACGTCGATGCTCGTACCTATGTTGACCGCAGGTGTGTCTTCTTCCAAAAGCCTCTGCTGGACAGCGGCACTCTCGGTACCAAGGGCAACACCCAGGTCGTTCTTCCCAGAATCACCGAGTCATACTCAAGCTCGCAAGACCCGCCCGAGCAGTCTTTCCCCATGTGCACTCTTCGCAGTTTCCCCAACCGCATCGAGCACACCATCGCCTGGGCCAAGGACCTCTTCCACACCTATTTCGCTGGACCTGCTGAGATTGTCAACGCATACATCACTCAACCCGACTACCTCGGTGCTGCTCTCAAGCAATCTGGCAACGAAAAGCAGACTCTCGAGACTTTGAAGGAGTTCCTAGTCACTGACAAGCCCGAAACTCACGAGGATTGCATCAAGTGGGCCAGGTCGCAATTCGAGAAGCAGTACAACAATGCTATTCAGCAGCTCCTGTACAACTTCCCCAAGGATTCCAAGACCTCAAGCGGTCAGGACTTCTGGTCTGGTCCCAAGCGTGCTCCCGACCCGTTGAAGTACGATTCAAACAACGATTCCCACTTCACCTTCGTCCTTGCCGCTGCTAACCTTCACGCCTTCAACTATGGCATTCCTCAGAAGAGCACCAAGGACAAGGCTGAGATTGATGAGCTTGTTAACAACATCATCATCGAAGACTTCAAGCCCGACCCTGGTGTCAAGATCCAGGCCAGCGAGAACGAGCCCGACCCGAATGGTCCTGCAGCATCGATGGACGACAACGATGAACTCGATCAGATCGCAAAGTCGCTGCCTTCGCCCAAGAGCTTGGGTAACTTCAAGCTGACTCCTGTCGAATTCGAGAAGGACGATGATTCCAACTTCCACATTGACTTCATCACCGCTGCCAGCAACTTGCGTGCAGACAACTACAAGATTGTCAATGCCGATCGTCTCAAGACCAAGTTCATTGCAGGAAAGATCATTCCTGCCATTGCAACTACTACTGCTCTGGTCACTGGTCTTGTGGTCCTTGAGCTGTTCAAGATCATTGACGGCAAGGACGACATCGAACAATACAAGAATGGCTTCATCAACTTGGCCCTGCCATTCTTCGGATTCTCCGAGCCCATCGCTTCGCCCAAGGGCAAGTACCAAGGCAAGAACGGCGAGGTCGTTATTGACAAGCTCTGGGACCGCTTCGATACTGAGGACGTCACTCTGGAACAGTTCTTGAAGGACTTCTCTGACAAGGGTCTTGAAGTCACGATGATCAGTTCCGGAGTCAGCTTGCTATATGCTAGCTTCTATCCTGCAGCCAAGAACAAGGACAGGTTGCCTCTTAAGTAAGTTTATTCACCCTGTGTTTCTAGACTCATGCTAACAACGTTCTTAGGTTGAGCGAACTTGTAGAGACCATCAGCAAGAAGCCCATTCCTGAGCACCAGAAGCAAGTGATCTTCGAGATTACTGCTGAGGACACTACGGAGGAGGATGTTGAAATACCGTACGTCAGACTCAATCTCAGAAAGTAGTGCTTTCGTAGTGAGGGCGCCAAAAGGACTCATCACGAGGCGTTTGTGATGGTATAGATTTGGGTGCGGGCAAAATGGCTTGGCATCGAGTAGTACAACTCCCAGCACATAGCAACGACAACTTATGTCTCAACGATACACTAAGTAGCCTAGATTCCATTGGCGTGTTTGACTGTGCCGTGGATGGATCGTGGATGTGCTTCCGATGGCGACATAAAGAAAGGAGGCCAAATTGAACGGATCACGTGATTCACATTGTACCATCCGCATCGAGCAGAAGGAATCCGGCACCTGTTCTACGCTGGCCTTGCTCTTCAAACGTATACTCCATTGCTAGAATACCATACAGGCTACGATCCATCATGTCCCTTGCGAGACTCTGGATTGTTGGGTTGTTGTACACACTTTCTGATTAATCTTCCAGCGCTCCCGTGCTTCATGATCGAGAGCTCTGGACAGAGAAGGCTAGCGTTGGATTTACACAAAATCACGTGAGAATTGTACCAGGCGTTGTCGTATCTCAATCGATTGCATCACCGATGCAGAACATAGTCGTTCTTCCACTTAAACATGACACAGATAGAGACCTCGAGCATGTCTGGATGAAGTAGCACTTACTATTGCTGTTGCGTGTGGATGATGAGCAGAGGTCTGCCTCTTGCGACTCGGACATTGCTCTTTCCCCCACTCACAGCACGGACCTCCGTTCTGTACGACACATAATACGAGCCCCTCAGCTTTCCAATGTGATTCACAGGCGGTTTGCTGTCGTATCACACTTGTAGAGCCTCGAAAGCTTGTGAGCAGATGTCAGGCCTTATCAGCAACTCATAGCGCGATGTATGTTCCTCTTGAACGCGCGAAAAATGGCAGCATTCAAGAGTTCGGGGATACAAACCACGAAGCCAACGTTTCGCATCTCGCGGAAGGCAACGTTTCGCGATTGTCAACAAAGCATCGTGTCCCGAACATCAAAATTGGCAGCAATCGACGTTGCCATCCGGAACAGGCACCTTCGCTTCGCTCACAACAACCACAACATCTCTCTCGAATTCCCTAGCTGTAATTTAGCATCATATTATTACCCGTGGTCTTGCCAATAAGGCTCTAGGCGGAACAGAGAATCCGCTTTCGAATGTACACAATATCGATGCTCTTCTCCCGCTCCTGTCGAAACGACAAACTAGCACATCTCATCTTTATGTCTTTTCGAATTTCGATCGAACATTTGATGTCAGTCTGGATGCTCTCGTTGGCACCAATCTGATAAATGTGTGTTTTTAGCTAATCTTTGACCTGGTGTACAGCTGTGAGCATTCTTCTCCGTGCTTTCTTCCAAATCTGTCTGTGGTTCAAAACTCATCTGCGTCTGTCGATCCCACGACCGTCTTAATGCTCTGGTGTGCCAGTGGTAGACCTTCATTGATTCGTGCTACAGCGTTTCCAATGGCCGTTCATGTCCCTGTGTACTCCAAGCTAGCACTCTCAGAGTCCATGCGGTCTGTCATAAGCTAATGTATGCTCTTCTGTGACTTCTGGAAACTTGCTGGTACCCATGTCATGATGTTTGTGTGGATTCCCACGCGAATTTACGTCCTTTTCGACGTTCGAAGAATTGACTAGCTTCGCGTGTTACGGTTAGCTTGAGCTGTAATCATCTGCTGACTTCACTTTTGCCAGTTCGGGAATTGTGGTGTGGACCGAACTCCAGGGAGACTCAAGCGTGGGGAGAGGAAGAACCTCGACGCAGATGTTGAAGAACGGGAGAATGTCAAACACCCGATTCGTGGTTTTCCAATTACTTACCTCTTCGCAAATCATGTCATGTGTTGGGAAGGGGGATTGAGTTAGGCACCACATCAAAACGATTCAAAATCACTCTTGAGGGAGAGGTCAGTCTCAGTCTGTAAGTAGGTATATTTCTCATTCTCGAGCTTCGGTTTGGGTCTCATAGAGGTAGTGGGTAGTACTATGGAAGATCACGAAGCCCGAGACCTCGTCAATCATGACAAGTCGCGAGAATCAAAGAAAAAAAGTAGTGTAAATCAGTGAGACGCCATTGAGTAGTGAGACACTATTGAGGTGGCGGTGCATATGCAGGTATGGATGCGGTTTGGTCCCTCGGGGCAATGCCTTGGTGTCGTGAGCTGCGATGGGGGTACTCGTTGGTGTTCTTTGCTCGAAAGTACGAGTAGGGGCGCCCAGCCTCCTAGTTCACAGGGGCGCCAGCAGGAGGAGGGAGCGTGCCATAGCCTCTACCGCCAGTCTGGACGTTATCGCTATAGACGCCAGGAGCTCTGGTGTTGTCGTAGTTGCCAACGGCACTCTGTTCCTCTCTCTTGAAGTAGACGTATTCGAGGTAGAATGCATGGACGTGGCCAGGGATGACGCTGTGGTATAATTAGTATGTTGTGATGCGAAAGATATAATGAAGGAGATGTGGTGTGGAAAAAGAGAGTCAGTCGCGTACCCGAGCACAGTCAGGCAGATGTTGATCAGAAGGTCTGCTCCACACCCGGCGATGAAGAAGACGCCAACGGGAGGCATGAAGATGGTGATGATGAGGAGTAGGAGTTGAGAAATCATGTTGTTAGATGCTGTCCTGATTGATTTTTTGAGTTCTAGGTGTTTGCGATCAGAATGAATGTAAGTAAATACTTGTAGATAAATAAATGTTGCACACTGGACAATGTCAGCAAACAATGACGCGTCATTGGGCGTGCAAAGCAGGTTCCACACGGGCTTGTATACGGCGGCTAATTGCCGGTTAACATCGATGCATGCATGCATCAAGTATTCTATCAGGTTGTTCGTTGCATCAAGACATATGGAGTTTGATGTGATACACAGGTAGCGACAAGCTCGTTCCAAGGTATCTCATCAGTGTGACATCGAATTCATTCGCACTGTGCGCTGCATCACACGAGCGCTCCAACAGTATTCACTGGTGCCTGGGACGAACAACTTCTAATTATTCACCTCCATCAACGAACCAACACCACAAAGTCGTCAAGAGAAAGCACAGACGGTTTTGTTCCAGCGAAAATGCTCCCAGGGATTGCTGACATGACTAAACAGAGATGGCAAGCCTACGGAGACGGATCAGATGAAGCTTAATACCCGGACCAGGGTTACCCTATCAGCAACATGACATGGCGGTATATCAATAGATGGCTGACGGACTCGGACTCGGCCTCGAAGTAATGATGAAACTCTTTTATGATTTTGAGATCGTAGATATTGGATTCATGAACTTGACAGGGTCTACCCCAAACGCCGTATTATCTTTGCCCTTCCCCATCCGCCGGAATGTTCGTGAAAATCTATTGTTGCTTGGCCTGCTCAGCAGCGTTGCGGTCGTGCTCGTCAATGTCCCTGAGAAGGCGGGTTAGCGAAGGCACGTGAAGAATCAACAGGGAAAGAACGTACTGAGCTTCCCAAGGATAGCAGATCCAGTAGTCGGGAAGAGTGACGGCGGCAACGTAGTGGTCGGGCTTGACCATCTCCTCGGGGAGGGTACCTCTCTTGGTCTTGTCCTTGTTGTGCAGGACGAAGATGGAGAAGGTGGTCTTCTCGGCGGTACGGCCAAGCTTCTCAGTAGCGATATCGACATCCTTCTGCAGCTCGCGCACGGCGTACTCGAGAGTGGTGCGTGTGTCATCAACCTCGTCGACGATAAGAATGTTCTTGCCGATCAGGTTGGCCATCTCGAGAGAAGACAGATCCAGCCATTGTGTGCGGGTGACCTTTGTGCCGGGGACCTCTTCGGGGGTCTCGGTGCCGAGGGTCTCGTAGAGAGAAAGACCGATGGCCTGGATGGGGATGTTGGGGCTGCCGGGCTTCTTGAGGAAGGAACGCAGGATACGGGCAGGAACGTAACCGCCGCCGCCGATTGCGATGATGAGGTTGGGCTTGCAGTCGCTCAAGATGCGCTCAGCCGAGTTCTGGCAGAGCTTGTGTACCTGCCTCTTGTCAGTGCGGTTTCATAGCTGCCATGCGATTCAGCGCTACTCGGGGACTCGTACATCGTTGTACGTGACATAGACTTTTTGCACCATCTTGGCAGGCGACAGCGAGTGTGCGATTAGGATGCGAAGTAAAGTATGTATATGCGATTAGGACAGAAGTAGGGGAGTGCGTTGCGACTCCAGCAATAATTTTTATTTTTCTGCCAACATCTTCAATGCTGCCCGCTGCCGAGGCCAGGCCCGCCGCCAGATTTAGGGTCGAGAAGCGGGCGGCCCCGAACGAACGCTTCTGACTCGGTCCTATTTCTACTGTACCCTGTCCCTATTTTTCCTTCCGATTACACGCGACTTTCACATCCTCGACGCTTGAATAGTCACGAGAGCATTGCAGCATAGTCAGGACATGTTCAATTTCTATACCTAAAGACATAGGGTGTCCGTTCTGGAAAATCCTATGCATTGTGGATTGCTCCGTCTTCAAATCTTATGCTAATCTCTTTCGCTTCCTGTCCTCGGGTCCTTCTTCTCCATCTCGATCTTGGTTTGACTCTGCTGTAGGATTAAGCAGTGAGTGTACATTGCTGGCCATGCTGCTTCGGCGAGTTCCTGGTGCCGATGCCTCAACACCCTTGAAAGAGAACTTTGGTCCAGGCAGCTGCCATCCCGCCTCGCCGCTGTTATTGGCATACGACGGGGGTCCTGAGTCAGGTGGTGTAGTCTGTCGAGATCCAAGTCTAGAGGTTGCACGGGGCAGTTCATATTGCGCCAAAGTGTCTCTGATCTGCTGGCCTTCGTTGTTGCCTTGACGGAATGGAGACGAAGGCCACTGTACTGAGTTTTGTCCTCCTGTCGTAAAAGGCGAGCCCCCGTGTGGTGGAGGAGGTGGAGGAATTGCATGGGGTGGGCCGTTCCACCCTTGTAGTCTAATATCCGCAGAAGTGTGACGACGAGACAGATTCATAGGAGGTGAGGCTGGGCGATGCTGCACAGGTGCCTGGGCTACGGGGACCGGTGGAGGCGGAAGTGTCGTGTATGTGGGTGGTGGAGGCGGGGGTGCAGGTTGCCTGGACGAAGGTGATGGCGGTCCGGAAGGACCACTCAGAGAACCAAATCTATGAGGTGATGCCGTCATGTGTGGAGGCATGGGCGTCCTGAAAGAAGAAGCGCGCGAATTTGGTTGCAGCGAAGGCCTACGGGAAGCATCCATTGCTTGCTGACGTGGCGAAACAGGACCACCGTGGTCGTAGGAAGGCGCTGACATGAAAGGAGGGCGGGTGGGTTGCAAAGTTTCGTGCGGGCCTTCATGAGTTCTCAAAATATCCGCATTTCGGTTGATCTCGGCGCGCAATGCTGATACGTCTCTGTGAATTGACGTTTCCGGATCAGGTACCATTACGAGCAACTGCGATGATAGTTCACCACTCCACTGGCTTGGGGTCAGTGGCTGAAATATGAGACAATGGCGCAAGACTCACATAATGGCATCTTGCCAATCCCTCCGACAGCATCTGACATTTGGCACTAAGGTTTGCATATGCATCTTCCGATCTTGCCAGCCTTGCATAAACATCTTGAAGATTGAACTCTAGCATGCTGAGTCGGGCTTCGACAGGATCCGGCATTGGCGGCTCCATCGGTGCACCAGGAGGTGGCGGAGGAGGTGGCTGAAGCGTCATCTTGGGGGTAGCGTTCGAGAAAGAGTCGCGGTGTATCAGAGTGTGCCTGGAGGCTCGGCGTTTAATGTCTCTCAATCCGTTCAAGTCTCCCCTCCTGAAATTGTTATTGCCATGTTTGAACTCCCATAGAGGAGAGTCCGGCGACCCCGTGTGGAAAACATCACTGACTGTTCGTGTTGTGGTCAGCATCATGCTAGCTAATGCAAGTCACCGCGATTACCTTTGTGAAAACCGTACATATTCAGTTGACGGACGAATGATGAAATGTTGGTGTGCTTAAAATATGATCTAGCCGGTTATTAGCTTCAAGTCGAATCCGACTTTCGAAAATGTTGCTTACGCAAGAACCTTGGAAAACTCGGTTGAAGGTGACATGACAAAGCTCTCATTGGTACTAGACCAGGAAATCAAATGCTGTATACTTTGGTCTTCAAGCATGCTGGTAAGGGGTTAGCCGGCTGAAAAGCTTCCAGATGGTAGCAAGAAAGCACTACCTGTATAGTTTATGAATAAAGGCAGCACTTATGGCCTTTGGTTGCTGTGCTGCTGCTGCTGCACCCACCGCGTGTTGACCGAGGACTCCATTTCGCTGACCAGGGTGGCCGTCTTGCTCAGCAGAGTTTCCAGGCTGCATATCCCGCTTGTCACCCCTGGGACTGGCATTCTGCGAGTCCCTGGCAGCATTGTCGGAACCAGTATCCATTGGGTCGGGAGAAGCGTCGGAGTCGGGGGCGCTGGTCGTAAGAACGGGAATAGGCCTGGTCGAAGATTGGGTGGAATAATCGGAGCTGAAATGAATATGGCGAGAAGGCTGCTCAACAGTCGTCATGTCAAGATGCGCAGCGGCGATTCGTCGTTTAGTTGTCGCGCACCAGTCGCTTTGGCGGGCGCAATCGGTTCGGGGTTCGGGTAATAATAGAAGCGATCGCTCCAGGGCGGCAGTGTGACTTGTGGTGTCTATCCGTCTCTTTCAAGTGGTATGGGTGGCGGCGTCGAAGCTGGAGGAGTCGGGTGTTGCGACTGCTTACGCGTTGAAACGCAGAAGGGATCGATGCAGGGAGGTCTGAGATATTGAGAAACCAAGGTCTGAGGAGATGCCAACGTCGAAACGTTTTCACACGGTTCCTCGGCGAGCCGACTTCTGTTCTAGAACAATGGTCGAATTCGAGAGGGTGGGCGTGGGGTTCAGATCGTTGTAGCGTCGTAGCTCGGGATTGCCGTCTTAGATCGACGAGGAGGTTAAAGGTTTGATGGCGGCAAATGCAAAACCTTCAGGCAGAGATAGAGCTGCTCTAGGTTACTTGTACGAGTACGGCCTCGAGTACTCCTATCCGAGTAGTGATGAGCGAGCGAACGGATTTGCACCTGCCAGCGGGATGCAACCTCAAACTTGGTCGGCCAGATTGATACGGCCCTGAGATTGGAGCAGGGCAAAAGGAAAGAAAGAGGAACGAGAAGAAGGAATAGAAGGGAAAAATATGAACAAGGTGTTTAGCTAACAACTCCCTGAAGATACTAGGTGAAGCTCGTCTCGGGTCCGACAACCCCTGCAACCATCCATACGAGCACGGCCCACCTGAAGATCGTGGGAAGGCTGGCCGCCGCAGGGAATAACTAGTGTTGAGTACTCGCCATAAAGCCTAATTACCGAACAGTGCGTGTTGATGTCTCCTCCCTTTCCTGCTTGAATAGCTAACTTGGTCTCATCGTCGAGGTCGCTGATTTCCAGAAAACCAGCTCGGAATGCGCCCACTCATTCGGCAGGATTGTGCGCATTTGGCTCGTCGAACCATTGCGCATGAAACAACTCGAGTCATTTTGCAGGCCAAACCTAGAGTACCTGAATTAGCCAGTGGGGTAATACTTCTCGGCGCATTACGGAAAGAGACAGAAGTTGATACAGAGTGGATTTCTTATTCAGCGTACGCGTCCGTCGAGGTTTTAGCTATGGACGTGAAAAACGCCAGCGGGAGAGTCATGCTCGGTCGAAACTGACAACTTCTTGGTTCTTTGACTGCTGCAGTGCATCATGACTAGCACAGTGAATCTTGACAGGTGCGTTCGAGTAATAATCCCGGTCTTGAAAGAGGTGGGATGTGTGGATGACAGAAGATGCTTGGTTTGCGCTGGATAAGGACCTCTACACGCTCAGTAGCAACTCCCGGAGAGATAAAAGGGTTTTTCTTTAACGAAATTGGTGTTCCCGATCGATCAGGGTCTTTTCACTGCTTCGTGCAGCTAAATGAAATGCACAAGCCTGCGCTTGGTCTTTGTTTCATGCCGATGCATCTCCTGACGATGATCGAAGTAGTAAATGGGTCGCAATCCTGTGAAGCGAGGAATGTCTCGCTCTTATCAATACTTGACTGAACACGATGCTAGACTTATTTGACCTGCTGACGCCTTGTTCACCATCCGATGCACCCCATCCCGAGTCCCTTCACATGCTGCAATCGTGAATCCCTTGAGGTCCCTGTTCGTTGTAATCTGTCCTCGTCATGTAGCCCTTGTTCAGACCTTGGTCTGCCATGAACAGCACCTTTGCAGCGACCTGAGCGCCAAGGAACACTGCTTCTTCATAACCAGCATCCTTCCATTCAGGGAAGTATTCAGGCATCTTTGCGAATTTTACACTTGTCGGAGATTGTGCGTGTGACGTGTGCAAGCTGTGAGGCATGTTTCCACTTGGCATTCCACCGCTCATAGGGTTCAGCTGTGGATTTTGAGCCGTTGTCGCAGCATATAACAAAGGATTGACACCAGAGCCCAGGTGTGGAGGTAGTGTAGGTTGTGGGGTGTTAGCACCGGTTGCCATTGGGGTAGAGAGGTTTGAAGGAAGTTCGGATGTGAAGATGGTGGCCGAAGATGGTGAGATCAGGTACTTGGTTTGCAGTGTTGTGAGGAGAGCCTCTTTGAAACCGCGGACCTTGGATCCATTACCAACGATGATGAGCGAGTCCCACAGTTCGCTTCTCTTACCCACCTCTTCGACGGAAGAAACAGTGCGGTAGATAACATCAGCCAGTCTGTCCAGTATGCCACCAGTAGCAGCTTGGAATCGCTCGATACCGACCTCGGCTTCTCGGCGAATAGCACCGCCATGTGCATGCAGGTCATCCTGAGCGCCATCGCTCACGAGACGATCTCCGTCACCTGCGTCTGCATCGCTTTTCTTTGCAGTGCCAACATCGACAGCAGCTTGCATGTCTGCAATCTGCTTGTCGCTATAGTTTTGTTGCTTCATGGCATCGCGCAAGTTGTGATCTTCATACACAAAAGTGTTCTTAAGTCTTTTGGAGTTGGGCAGCTTTGCAGGCTTTGCGCCAGCGGAACCGGCTTCTGTGCCCTTCTTCTTTGCCGCGAGTCTTTCAGCCTTCTCTTTCTCCTTGCGTTCCAGGAATTCTGTCATGTTTCCGCCTGTGACGATGCTTGCAATGTCTAGCACACCTTCATTATCCTCGCCGTCTTGCTGTTCGCTGCCGACCTGTGTGCCAGGACCTGGACCTAGAGGCGTCTCTCCAAGGGCTGCAGTGGTGGTCCGTTGCCCGGGACCTGAGCCTTCCGCACCAGTGCTGGCAGCTGCAGCAGGGTTAGATGGTTGATCGGCCGATGCTGGAGCGTTCTCTGATGGCAACTCCACATCCGGAGGCAGAATTTCGCAGATAGGGTTCTTTTTCAATTGCTCGCATACTTCTTTGGAGAAGCCTCTCGACGCAAGGAGCTGGAAGAGACGTTCGGTCATGGCCTCTCCACCACAACTGGGCACACTAAGGGCGCGGCCTGTGTCGTGGACCAGGTAGTCGGAAATGGCAGTGACGTCGGCTTTCTCGTATCCCACATCAACAATGGTGGCAGTGGAGACACCATATGCGTATAGTGTGGCCGAGGCAGCATCCATTAGGCCAAAGGCCGGAGGCTTCAGCTTTTCGAAGATGAACTGGGCAATCTTCTCGTGTTCCTTGGGAGTCCATGTTGGCTGAGCAATGAGGAGAACGGCAGTGTGAAAAGGTGGGTTGATGTTGCGGTAGACGTGGTCGACCAGAGCAAAGAAGCAGTCCCAATCGACAATGCGACCTTGTTGAATAGGCCAGACAGCGCCCTGCTCGGACAGGACATCCTCTTCGTATTCAGGCTCGCTATCACCATCGGCGGGAGGGGCATCTTTCCGGCGGACTTTGTTGGGTTCGAACTCGCCAGGCTTTTCGGCGGGAAACATGCAGGAACGTATGCGAAAACGCGCCGGAGTCAGAGACTCAGGCAGACCGAGCTGCGCAAGGGTCGTTCGCGAGCCGGGCGCAATGATCTGTGAGGCGCACAAAAAGTGAGCGGGCTGACCAGAATTGTGCCAGCATGGACGTCAGCTTACCAATATTTGCTCATCCTTAAAGGGCGCCATTGATGTGAATCGCAATGCTTGAAAGCTTGGGAAGCTGCCGAGTTGTACGTGTTGGCAGGCGCGTTCTGGAGAGGAGCCATGCGCTACTTCCCTTATCGATAACAGTCTTGGCACCTCCGACCCCAAGTTCCCAATGATCCAAGGATCCACTCGGGTCAATACATCGTCATGATGCCATGCCTTGACTTGTGCCTCTCTCTGGACTGTACCTAGTTCTATCTAACTTTGCAACTTTTGATTGCAACACCACCACAATCATGTCCGACATCAATCTTCAAGAAGTGCACGATTTTCTCGTTGACGTCGCCAAACAGGCTGGCGAGGTCATCACTGCTGCTCGTCCTTCTACAACAGCAGCAGGCGAGAAGAAGAACTCGGTCGATTTGGTAACGGAGACCGATCAGGCTACTGAGAGACTGATCACCGACCTCGTTCGCAAAAGTTACCCTCACTTCGAGTGCGCCTTGCCTTAGTCACCTTGTCCTCCATCCCCCATTTCTCACACGGTACATCAGGTTTATGGGCGAGGAAACTTACAAGCCCGGTGACAAACTCACCAATTCTCCAACCCTTATCGTCGACCCTGTTGATGGGACCACCAATCTAGTCCACAGATATCCATACATCAGTGTTTCTCTAGGACTCGCCATCAACCGCAAACCGGTTGTTGGTGTCATTTACAACCCATTCAACAAGACCTTGTTCTCGGGAATCAAGGGGAAGGGTTCTTTCCTCTCTGATCGTTTCCATGACCATGTCAGGCTACCTCTGAAAGAGCCCGAGCCTCTCACCCTTGATAAAGCTCTTGTCGCGGTGGAATGGGGAAGCGACCGAGCAGGCCACGACTACGACGTCAAAGTCAAGACTTTCCGTAACCTGTGTGCTAGTGCAGAAGAAGGTGGCGCCATGGTCCACGGCATCCGCTCCTTCGGCTCCGCTGCTCTGAACCTGTGTGGCGTTGCTGCTGGTCATTTGGATGCCTACTGGGAAGCAGGATGCTGGGCCTGGGATGTATGTGCTGGCTGGGTAATTCTTGAGGAAGCCGGTGGCCAGATTGTCGATGCGAACAAGGGCAATTGGCAACCAGAAGTCGATGGTAGAAGGTACCTGGCAGTAAGAAAAGGTGAGCGACAGAACGCTTTCATCGAAGAGCTCTGGGGCCATGTTGCCGGAGATCTCCAAGTTGACATCGAGGGCTAGTTCTTCTCCAGTATGCTGATGCTGGAAGCCCTGACCAATTCTGCAAATACTTTCTGTCAATCTCATTTTCGCACGGGATCACATCAGTACAGAACAACCCTTCCATTTCTCCGTTTTAGACTCTGTACATCTTCGCACAATTCTTCCGGAAGCCTTTCACTTGAGCCGTCAGCTAACTGAACATTGACGGAAATATACAGTCTGCAGAGCTAACCCGCACAGCCTCGGCTCCAATTCATCCGAAGTTGCCTCCATCTTACCCCATCTTTCTCCCTCGCCATGAAAGACCAAGCATCATCATACATGACACAGAATGAGGGGATGATGGGTTAGTTTACCCGAATACCGAGTCTTTAAAAGTATATCCTGCATGCACAGCAGTGTACGTGGACGCAGTCTATCTTCGAACACCAGAATCCCACAATGATTCTAAATCTGAACGCATGTCTCTACGCCATAGCGTTTGTGGTAGCCGTGTGCAATGGTACTCCTACCTTGACAGCTGAGCTTGACTATGGCACCTTCGAAGGATCTCACTCAGCAAGATACAACTTGAGTTACTGGCAAAAGATACCCTTCGCCGCTCCCCCTGTTGGACAGAATCGTTTCAGAGGACCTCAACCGCCCATTCCAATCACTAATGGCACATATAACTCAACACAGGCTTTTGACATGTGCCCTCAGAGGACCGTGAACGGATCCGAAGACTGCCTGTATCTTGGGTTATACTCAAGACCCTGGACTACAGGACAGCCATTGAGACCGGTCGTGGTGGTGTTCTATGGAGGAGGGTTTATTCAAGGCAGTGCCTACTTTTCTATTCCTCCGTCAGGTAAGTGTAGTGCTCTAGCTGGGGTAGAATTCGTTGCTTTGAAGATCGGTACTGATTATCTGCAGGCTATCCCGTACTCAACGTTTCCGATTCTAACGACTTCATTTTCGTCTACACAAACTACCGAGTCAATGCTTTTGGTCTTCTGCCGGGCAAAGAGATTGCTGAAGATCCAACCTCTGACCCGAACCCAGGGCTTCTGGACCAACATGCTGCGCTGCAGTGGACTCACAAATACATCTCTCAATTTGGTGGTGATTCTTCCAATGTGACTATCTGGGGTCAATCAGCTGGAGGTGGTAGCGTAGTTGCTCAAGTCATTGCGCGGAACGGCAAGACAAGTCCCCCCTTGTTCTCCAAAGCTTTGGCGTCGTCTCCATTTTGGCCGAAGACTTACAAGTACAACGCACCTCAAGCTCAGGCACTCTACGACTCTCTTGCTAACCTTACGGGCTGCTCCGGACCCAACTCTCTGCAGTGCCTCAAGAGTGTTGATGTTCAGGCCATCCGAAATGCCTCTCTTGTCATTTCTGGGTCTCATGTTTACAACACATCATCCTATAGCTGGTCACCCGTCATCGATGGCACGTTTCTGACGCAATCACTATCATCTGCAACTGCTCGTGGTCAGGTCAACATCGACTATGGATTTGGTATGTATAATTTGCACGAAGGAGAAAACTTTATTCCTCCAGGTTTTCAGCATGCAGCTAGTTCCGGCTCGCCGCCGTTCAATTCATCAGTCATATCGCTTACAGCCTGGCTGAAGGGGTATCTGCCAGGGCTATCGGACCGTGATAGAATGCGAGTACTGTCTCTGTATCCCGCACAAGGGTCGGCAGAAGGGCTTCCCAACTATAACACCACCTACATTCGTGCAGGCCTTATCTTCAGAGATACTGTCTTGGCTTGTCCTGCCTATTGGATGGCTAGCGCTGCCCAGAAGAAATCGTTTCTTGGAGAATACACTATCTCACCTGCTAAACACGCTTCTGACACAATCTATGTGAGTTGACACCCGTTTACCTAGAAAGTTCCTGACCATTTGAGCAGTGGAATCAGGTGAATGACATCCAAAAAACCGACACTTTTACATATCAAGGATACGCAGGAGCTTTCGCATCATTCTTTCAGACGGGTGATCCGAACGCACATAAATTGACGAATTCGTCTGTTCCTGGAGTGCCAGAGCTTGATTCCGGAGAGCAGTTTTTGGTATCATCAGATGGATTTTCTGGCATCTCGATCGCACAACTGGCTCAGCGATGCGACTATTGGCGTAGCGTGGCCCACAAAATTCCCATATAAGCATTTGGACATCTCTGAGGGCATGTAAGAGATCAAGTCATAGGTAGCAATTTCGTAAACCTAGTATACAGGGGGTATCTTTTTAAGCAAGTACGCCGTCCTTCCTCCACGCAGCATTTTCATGAGGCAACATCTTCCACTCTGACCAGACCATTCGCGATTCCTGCAGCAATCCATCCACCAACATGAATGTTCGGATTCCAAGCCATCGAGCTGATAGTGGTCTTCAAATCGTAAACGGTGGAGTATACCGCTCCATTCTCCCTATGAGTGAAGGCATCTTCTGTGTTGAAGAGTTTGATCTCCTTGCACTTGAAACCTTCCAGTATCCGACTGATTTCTTGCGGTGTCGGAACTGCCTCCTTTTCTGTGCTCGTTGCTTGCTCCTCCGGTTCCGCTGCTTCATCAGCCATGACTTCGTCACCATCGGAAGCGCCAACGGTAGCAGGCTCCTCGATCTTGCATTGCCTCCACTCATGCGTAAACCACGTCTGGTTCCAGATCGGGACTTTGTTTTCGTAGGCACGACGGAGAGGATTGTTGCTGATCGCTTCACCACCAACGCATCCTGCCATCACAAACGGATGAACAGGGCTGTAGGCAAGACACGCCACGGAACTCTTATAACGCGTGAACGAGATTTGGCGGAAGAACCGGCGAATTGGAAAGGCAATAAGGGTGAAGTTGTCATCAACCGTAAGGACAACCTGGGCGAACTCGTGCCACACGAGAACAGATCTTCCCACGCGTGAACGGCTGGCTCTAACTGTCGCTGCTGGGCTCATGGTTGCCTTGGAAGTCATCTCCATTAGGTCTGTCATCTGGATATGGCCTGACATGGAAGATGTTATCATAATGTTTGGTCGTGATGGATAGCAGGTCGTGACGTTGAGTATGTAGGTTGGCGATATGGGGGAGAACATGACAGGCTCTGCAGTCGGTGCACGTTGATCGCCCATAGATCTGGACTGCAGTGCAGTAGGAATATTCCAGACACCGACGCAACCATTAGCGCAGCCAGCAATAATGCTATTCGAGCTTAGCCATGTCAAGCAAGTGCAGATAGTGTTGGGTGGTTGGGCTGTAAAAGCAGCGTTTCTGATCAAATCGTATTCTGTCTCAGCGACCTCAGGGTTTTCGACGAAGACTTCCAGTACTCTCAATGCGCCATCTGCCCAGATCCCAGCTAGCAGGCCAAGGTTGCTCTTTCCGGATGCATGTTGGGTTGGATAGTTTCGAGGCATGGGACACCATTTGAATAGCTTAACATCGCCCCACTCTGAGCATATGACTTTCCGAAGCATTGGAGTGCACGCAGAGTCTATGCGACCATCAGGAGCGGCGTGAAACTCCCAGATCTGTATAGATGACTTGGTTGGTGGACGCGGAGCGAAAGCTGGTGCATAAGGTGCGTTGAACTCTTGTTCCTCTGGGGTTGAGCCTATCAATGGAGAAGTTGTGACGGCTAGAAACTGTCGAGAGCCCTGGATGTTTGGCACCCATTCGAGGTGCTGTACCTTCTCGCCCAGGTTGAGCATCCACCCGTTTCTTCGTGACTTTGCATCCTGAGATGGCGGTGGGGCGTCAGCAGATGTGGGCTTTGGTGCCCATGAATCGTTTAGATCAAGACTTGTGTGAAGGTCGAGCTCGAGAAGAGACTGGCGTTTGTATGGACCCATGAGCAGCTTACATGTTCCGAGTGCAGCGGGTGATATGTAGGGGCGGGCCTTTTGAGAAGACAGACTGATCGACTGCTGATGTTTTGCAAAGCTGTCCTTACCACCTTTATGATACCAGTCCCAGCCTTCCTCTGACTCGGTCTTCATGGCCGCGTCCCCATGAAAGTAACTCGTTTGGAAGCCACCAAAACCACTGGCATTTGCCTCATGACTTGGGATAGTGAGCTCGGCGCCCCACTTGTAATGAGATTTGAGGGCGGGCATTTGATCGTCTTTTGCAGGGCCGAAGAAGAACAGTCTCTGCAGCTCTTTTGAGCCGCGAGCAGCAGGTTCAAGCAGACCACGAGGGTTGAACCTAGGATCACCTTTCATCTTCGCAATCTCGTCGACCTTGACTCTTTTGAAGCCACGGACCATAGTTGGAGCGTCGATTTCCGAGCCAACGATCGACTCTCCGTCAGAGACAAGGTCGTTATAGGGTTGATTCTCTTCATCTTCTTCAGCACCACCGTCAATTGAAAGGTCGTCGTCGGGCGGCTCGGGTGATGCGTTTGGGTCCACACGAAAGTCGTCGTCTTCGTCGTCGTCTGGTGTCTCAATTGGTAAACTGGGACCATCTCCCGTGATACCATCGCCAATATCGAGCCCTTCGAAAGCGTCGACTGTATACTTCTTACTAGGCTGGCGCCTACGTCCGGACTTGCGATTTGAAGCATCCATGGCCCATGGGACGATGGGGTTTTGACGCGATTGTCGCGGCTTAGGAAATGTTGTGATGGAATTGTTGGCAGTAAATTGATCGATTGATTGAACAAGGAAATCTAGGACATGATACCGAACAGACATGCTTTGTTACCGAGCCCCAATCATCAAGGTCTCGGAATGGGCTATTGCTATGTTGAAGGCATCGGAAATCGGTGAGACTATCAGTCTTGGCTCATGTTTATCATAATTCTCCGACTGTGCTATTGATCTCCCAGATCTATCTCGTCGCTCTCATGGTAGCTACGTGCATATAGATAAAGGTGCTGCATAAGCAAGACTGTGTGTTCGGTAACGATCTCGCGCTCGCGTGCTCGCGTGCTGGGCTGGCGCGCGTTACATGGCAATTTAGCTCGCGACGCGGCTTCTACTGCATTGTAGCCTCAACTTTCTTATTCGAGCGTCATTCACGACTTAGCCCGGTGCGGCCTGCTTGACAGTATCATTATCCAATGGCCTTCAAATCGGATCGAAACATCACCGACTTCTTCAAACCGTTCGCGCAACCAAAGTTCAAACGTATATCTGCCGGAGACGGAAGGAGCGCGTCTGAGCCTCAGAACGCGCCTGCCGCTGCAACCACCAAGGTGCAGCAACAGACTGCCAAATCTCGTTTCTCCATGCCGCCCAGTCGATCCACGTCTTCCAATGTCCGCGACACCAATCTTGTCAAGTCCGTAGAGACAAAGATAAACGACCCCATCCCTACACCGATACCCTCGAGTCCACCTGTGTACCATGCACCTACTTCGCGCTTCCCACGAGAGCTGAGCCCGCTCTCCTCGCCCGAATCCAGTCCTAGTCCTCCGTCACCTCCGCCAACCATTCCGAAGAAGCACGAAACTCTCGTTATACCACCCATGGATCCCTCGGTGTCTTCTTCGTCTCTATCGAGCCTCCCAATCAGCTCGCAGTCTTCGAGTAAACGCGTCATCAGAGACGGCATGTTGGCCGTGACAAATTCCGACTCTGATAGCATCGATACTGATTCCGATCCCTTGGACGACATTGATGAACTTATCCGAAGAAAGCGCCTGAAGATGACCCCACCTGCTACCTCTTCAGAGACCCCGCAACGTCCTTCCAATGCCGCACGTGAGTTGAGAAGTTCCACTCGCCGTGAGCGGCCCTCAAATGCCAAACCAAAGATTGCCCAACCTCCTCGGAAAAAGTACAAGTTCAGCCTGGCCTCTTTGGTGGCGTCCCACAACAAGGACGCTCAGGCAATCCAAAAGATACAAGAATACGAGGAAGAGTACCAGCAAGAGATGGATTTGACGGCCCGTCACCAAAGAGAACTCAAGCAAGCATCAGATATGAATGCCGAAGAATTTGCCGCCCTTCTGCAGGCAGACGATGGCGATGAAGAACAGCGAGAGCGTGTAGCACGAGCGATTGAGCGTAATGATGTTCTGGAAAAGAGGGTTGAATATCCATTCTTCAGACATGCCGACATCAGGGCACATACAACCAAGCTGTTCCCCGCCACGGCAGCCTCTGAAGAAGGTTGGACAAGTTCATTGCGAGACGAGAGCGTCAGGGATGAATTGTTCCGAGCTGGCTTTGTGGCGGATATGGCGCGTGTTTCTGCTTTACCCGATGAAGTTGTGCAGTGGATCATGTCTGAACTCCTTCAGGATCTCGAGGCTAGTCTGGCTAACAGCTATGTGAGCGCCTTGGAAAACTCTTTCTCCAACACATCCTTTACGACAGACAGCTTGCGTAGACAGTTCCTTCTACGTGCGGGCAGAGAAGACCTTGAGCCGGATCTCTTCTCCGATCTGCCATCTATGCCACCTCCTGCTCATCAAAGGCCTTACGTGGAGAGCACACCTGTGGACGCCAAGTGGGCATGTCTTCTCCTTGACAGTCTAGCGAACAGGTGAGTATTGCAGCTTTGTCATGCTAAAACCTGCTGACTTTGGGTCATAGATTACACGTCGCCGAAAGGAGGAGCTGGCTTACAATTCTGATGCTCCTACTTGTAGACCCGCAGCTTGAGCAAAGACTTGATACACTGTCATCTCTCCAGACGTGCATCTCCACTCTGCTCGAAGCTGACGCTGCGTCTTCAACATCAGCAACAACAGTAGGTCTAGACTCCGAATGCCAGTTCGACTGTTTTGCTAATTTTGCTTCCAGATCGAACACGTCGGACAACGCATTCGCGCACACATCCCGAACCCAATTCTGATCCAACGTTTGATTGGTCTACTACCCTCATCTACGGCCGTGACCCATATGTTTAAGCGGCGATTGGGACTGGCGTCGTTTATGAAGTCCAACACTTATCTCACCAACGAGCTAGACGATGTTTCAACCATGAATTTGTTGTCACTATACCTTCACGAGAACCGGGCCTTCAAGATACAACAGGAAACGGACTTCCACAAGCTAGGATCCCGATTTGAGACGCTGGACATAATCATTGGGCTAGGAACGTCACGATTCGGGTTTTGCGGAGACGAAGCCACCAACAAGACTGATAGTCCGATCAGTACAGAGAATGCGACAACGAGACAAGCACTATCAGAAGAAGAAACTAATTTCAATTCCGCCATAGATAAGGTGGTGGCCGAATTACGAGCGATAGCGTTCAACATTCGAGACTCTGGAGCAGCGCACATGCGGAGAACAGAGTGCAAGACGGCGATTGAGAAGCTGTCATACAGACTGGAGTTTTCAGCAAGGACTAGGCCGAAGCCGAAGAAGGGAATTTTCGGAGCGGCCGAAGGCGCAAGCGATTCGATTAGGAATTTCGTTGCAAGACGCGAGCAAGGCACGATTATGGAGAACGGAGTCAGCAGTAGCAATGCCACATAGAAGATATTGCTGGCGAAGGTGCGAGTTGTCAGGAACAAGAGGCACCACGGGTAGATGTAATGAGGTATATTGCGTACAAGACGAAAATCAAAGAAAAGCGATATCTACAGACTGCGCTGGCTCGGGATACCTAAGTGTGCAAAAGGACGTTTGGAGGGAAATTAGAGGGAGGCAAGAGGAAACGATTTAGTCCTTGAACTTTCTGTTCTTGTTCTCGCCGAAGAGAGTGGCTCGCACGCTGGGCAGAGCCTCGGATTGAAGCAGACGAAGACGTTCCTCGAAGGTGTTGTTGATGTCGATTCTGCCGGTCGAGTTGACAATGGTGACACCACCGGAGCTGGATAAAATTAGCGGGCGGCACATGTATAGAGGGTGGAAAGACGTACGTCTCCTCGGGCAGCTTGTCCTTCTCGTCAATCTTAATCTCGGTCTCACGACCATGCATCTTTTCCTTGTACTCTGCCTGGGCAGCATCGGCAGCCTTGCGAACAACATGGTCGTCCTTTGACCTGCAGCGGACGGAAATCTTGGACTCGTTCAGGGCATAGAGGCCCTCGAGGATGAGGTTCTTGAGAATGTCCTGGTATTTGGCTTGGTCCTTTGCGGAGTCTGCAAGCTTGTTGTTGGCCTGGTCGAAAAGATCATCGAGCAGCTCTTGACGAGCGCTCAGCAGGCGCAGTCTTGTCTTGTTGGACAGGGTGGACTTTGTGATTTGTTGGGACATGGAGGCCTGCTTGAACTTCTTCTCATACTGGGCGTCGATGGACTGGGTCTCCTGGCGCACAAGCTGGGACTTTTCAATGGCGAACTCCTCGTCGGCCTTGAGATGGATCTCGCGGGCCTTCTCCAGGGCTTCCTGGCGGATGAAGGCCGTCATCTTGCGCAGCTCCGAGGCGACCTGTGGGTGACGGGGTCATCAGAAGGACGTCGCAGAACAAGAACTGGCAGAGTGGGATTACCTGATCGTCTGACATGGCGTGGATTTGCGACATGATTGCGGTGAGAGAAAGTGTGGTGGGTGGTGGGTGGTGGGTGGTGGTAGAGGCAGACAACAGCGGTCGCGGTATGGGCGTGGATTGGTTGCTGAGTGACGTTGGTCCAAGGTCTGGCTTGTTGGTTCAGGGCTTCGATTGCGGCCGTGCTTGATGCTTGTGCTGGTGCCTTCTCCGCAACCATCAACGTCTCCAGCCACGAGACTCAAGACACGCCCATGTCGCAACACATCGTTCGACTTCCGCCCTCCGTTCCTGCAACATCGATCCCTAACTCGAATCAACATGCCGCTGCGATAGTCACGACTTGAAGACGTCTTCGTAACCACCTACTCCAACAACATGGCCTCATTGTCGCCCGGTGCCACTCTCGGCGTTAGTCTTCCATGGAATCGTCATCATCACAATCATCTAACCCGACTCTCTAGCTAGGAATCGTAGTCGGCCTCATATCGACATGCGTCCAGTCCGTAGGCCTCACCTTGCAGCGCAAGTCGCACATGCTGGAAGACGAGAAAGACCAACACCTCCCACGCCGCGCCCCATACCGCCGCCGACGATGGCAACTCGGCATGCTGCTGTTTCTCCTCAGCAACATAGTCGGCTCGTCCATCCAGATCACCACCCTCCCTCTACCCTTACTCAGTACCTTACAGGCCTCCGGCCTCGTCTTCAATGCTCTCATGGCTACACTCCTCCTCCACGAGCCCTTC
>JGI24891J29808_1000200_pt1 | contig 64666 bp, 85 predicted proteins | sample FreactcultuFSWF8_FD_29808 | JGI IMG/M metagenome (IMG submission 29808)
ACAATCGCGCGATACAGACGATTTCCTAAAAACTTGAGCGCGATACAACCTAACACGCGCGATTAACCCCGATTTGGGGTCGGGTCAATCCGTAGAGTCGTTTTCCATCACCACGAACTTTACATCTGCGCAGGATAACCACTCCTCGCATTCGCAGGAAAGAGAGTTTCTCCAGCAGTCAGAGCAGTAGTCACTCTTACGAGTACCCATTGCCTGAACTAACTCCCATTCATTCTCAGTTATGTTTATCCTTTTCATTAGAACTCCTCTCCATCAAAGGCAACAATTTCGCCGGTTTCAATCATTTCATCTACGGCGTAGTCACTGACAAACTTCACGCCGTGCTTGAGCCAGTATTCATGGGCTAAGCAGGTGCAGTAGTCCTCAGTGCTTGGCAGGTGGTTATAGAGGTCAGTGCCACGAATAGCAACGCCTTCTCCAGTTACTACATCTACAAAGTGGAAACGGTACATTTGAACTCCTCAGTTCTTCAGGGCTTTTCCCTGATAAAAAAATCATACCACACAATTCCCTAAAATCTGAGCATAAACGGAAACAATCGCGCGATACCTTTTGCTCACAGAGCAATTTCCTAAAAATCTGAGCGAGCCTACCCAACATCGCGCGATAAAAAATGCTCACAGAGGATTTCCTAAAAATCTGTAGGGGGCGGAATAAACGCGCGATAAAAGAAACGAAAAAAAGTTATCCACAAGTTTTCAACAGGCTGTGGATAACCTGTGGATAACCTGTGGAAAACTTTTGGGCTAAAAATGCGAACAAGTGTTCGCCCCAGTCCTTCAAGGCGAACACTTGTTCGGCGAACGCTTGTTCGCTTACTTGCGACCTACTTTCTTAGGTACTGAAAGAGTGACCTTTCCAACAGAGCCAATGTGACGGCCCTCGTTCTTCCATTTGTTAGTAGGGAAGATAGGGTGTTGCCACTGCTTACGGTTGAACTTGTGGGCGTTGTTGTCTCTTACTGGTTCGCCAAGTGGTGCGGTTAATGCTTGGCCATAGGCGAACATCATTTTGTCGGCTATGGCTTGCGGTGTCAGGTCTTGCAGTAGTCCGATAAAGCCACGCATGAACTTGGTCACGCCGTTCTCCTCGGTGATGGTCACGCCGTCACCGTTCACGGTAGGCAACTGGTAGACAATGCCGTCACGCTCAGCAGTTACATACAGGGTCACGGCGTCAAGTAGTCCAGTAGTACCGCCCTGAGTGCATTGGAGGCTGAAAGTCAGGGTCTCTAGTTTCCCGTTGACGAAGCGATACCCAACATACTTACGGGCATTACCTGAACGCTGACGGTCTGCGTCTTGCAAGTTCAAGAAATAGCCCGTGCATGACTTGGTGACTGAATTGGTACGGTCTAACAATTCGAGGACGTAGTCAAAGTCTTCATTTGCGTATTGGTTAATTAGTGAGGCGTTTTGCTTGTTGCGGTTAGGGTACTTTGTAGCCATTGTTTCATTCCTTTGTTTGGATACTTCTTCGGCCTTTTGCCGATAACTCAGCCTATCACCTTTCCTTATACAGAATTACATTTTGACGAAAGGCCAAGCGGCACAAGGCTTTTGGTGGTGTCACTAGCCAATGGGCGTGAGCCATGCGCTACACAGAACAGGGCAAACTTAGGCGGTACCACCACGTACTCATTTTACTTTTTCCAATACAGAACATTTGTTCAGATAATAGGACCCTTGTATACCGAACATTTGTTCAAGATATAACCATAAACCCTTGACAGTCAGGTATTATGATGTACTATTGTTCTAATATGAACATTTGTATAAGTAAGATTAGCCACGAGCACTACCCTTTTGCATACTGGGACGGTACCAACGCATCTGAAATACAAGAAATCTTCACTTCGACCAATAACGCAAGCGGGGAAGTTCGGTTACGTCCTATGGAATCAGAACGTGGAACTCTAGAACTCGCTACCTATGGGGATACGGGGTATCACCGTTCCTTCTTCGTAAGCAAAGATAACTACATTATTAACTCTAATGGGAAACCAATTGTTTACGATGCAGAAACTTTTAAGCACAAGTTTGAACTCGAACCTGTTGCGCCTACACAAGACGAAGTAGAGAAATTTTATGCGGGGGCAGACTACGCGGCTATCCTTGAGGAAGAATCCTTAGAATCGCAAACTAGCACCCTATGGGACGACTTTATCAACCTTACTGAGATACGAGAAGCATTGAACTGGTATTTTAATATTGATACTATTGAAAGGGCAAACATGATTGAAGAAAAACCAAAGAAAAAGTGCGGCGGCGACTGTAAGTGTGCCAAGCGCAAGCAAGAAGCCGATAGCAACATTAAAACTGCTATGGTGTACCGTATAACTAGTGATTTTGACATAGATAAGTTTCAGACGTTTATTGGTAAGGATAATCCTTTTAATGTTACCTATCGTTATACTAGCGCGGGTAGGCTGTTCATGGGGATTTCGATTCAGACCTTTGGTTTGTTTGCAGTAAATATAACCGCGGGGGACTCTGTTATCAAACTCGCAAATGGACGTTTACTCTACGCTGCAGCCACTCACAACAACTCTTAGCCTATATGTTAATAAGACAGATAATAGTATTCTCAGCATTTTTGGCGCTTGTCGCCTGGATGTATCTAATTAAGGAATAATCGATTTTTTAGAAAAAATTTTTTCGTACCAATAAGTGTTGGTACTTAGAAATGGTGTGGAAGTAAAAAGAAGTATGATAGTAAATATCATATCAAGCCCCCCCAAAAAAATAATACAAGATATTGACAATAAGCGTCAACAATCGGTATCCTTAATCAATCAGGTTCCTGACCGAATCAAAGACATGTGCCTGGCGCCGCGCATCAAGGACGGTGAGGTTCATTTTCTTATAAGTAAGGTACAACTGTTCTTCTAACTCGTCAATCTTGCGGTTTAGACGCTTCTTGCTAACAAACATCATAGTGCGCTTTCTTCAATAGGAGTTGGTTCGTGCCCCAGGGTTTCCCCTAGATAACTCATATGCGACCATGTACCCTCTTCAATATAAAAAATTGGGTTTAGGCATACTCTACAGGTTCCGCGGTCCATATTACTCCTTATCGGGGTCGCACATAGTTGCTATTTCATCAAGGATTACTTTGATACGAGATAACGTATCATCAATAGCCCAAAAAGAAACAATAATATCAGCATTATCTAATTCGTCCATTATTTAAATGGTTCTGTATTTNTCCGGATTTATGTTGTAAAGTTCAATTCGTTTTTCAGTCAAATCAGACATTTCNTGTGATATGTCGTTAGAAATATAATGCCTACCATTTTCCAATGCTGCCTGTGCCGTTATTCCGCTGCCGCCAAATGGGTCAAGAACAATGTCACCAGGGCGAGAAAAAAGCCTAATAAACTTGTGAGCCCAATCAATAGGATAAGTATCTAAAACAAAACCAAATGGCTCAAGGGCTTTGTCAATTTCATTTTCCATGCTATTAGTTTTTTTAGTTTCCCAGGTTTCTTTAGGAACTTCTGAATTAAAAAAATTACCAGAAAGATTTTTTGTAAGGTGATACCAAACGGTCTGTTGACCATTAAGTCTTTCGTAGGTTTCGTCTGTTTCCTCATTATAATCCCAGTATTCAAACCCAGGAGAAACAAGTTTTGTAAACCTTAAAGTTTGTGACATGTAATGATATGGAGTTCCGGCAAGGGCAACGTTACCAATACAGATAAATATGTTTCCATCGTCTGTAAGGACTCGTTCCATTTCCTTTGTTGCCTTAACAAGGGATTTTATAATTTTTCTATGGTTTTTAGGAGAGTTAATTTGTTTATCTGCCTCTCCGCCATAACGTAATACCTCTGTTCCCACGTAGGGTGGGTGAGTAATAATTAGATTAACACTTTTGTCAGGAACATCTAATTTAAGTGCGTCACCAGTAATAATTCTGTTTTCCATATTAAGGCCCTTCGTGAATTTCAAGAGGAATTGCTTTTTTCTTTTTTTTCCATTGTATTGTATTTTTCATGTAAAGTGGTGCATAAAACGCACTTGCAACAACGAATCCGTATTGTTTTTGAATCAAACCATAAATTACCCATAGGAAAGCGTTCGTAAATAGAATCAACCATGCCCACCAATACTTCTTTCCAATTAAATATGCGCCGGTAAGACCAACACCTTCAAGTATAAATGACCACATTAGGGTTTGCTTTCTATTCTTTCTACCATATCATACACGGCTTGTATAATAAATTGTTGAGGACGCATGCCCTTTGCCTTTGCCGCTGCACGCAAATCATTCCATTGACCATTGTTTATTTCAAAAGGAAGTGCAACAAACGTTTTTTTCATTTTTCGCGGGTAACGGCGTGGGGCAATCATATTATCCTAACCACATTGGAAGTGTACAACGATAATTACCGTAAACACGTCTTACTTGATGAAGATGTTTGTATTGGTCCCAGTTGTTCCACCAATTTTTTGTATCAACAACATCATCGTCTTTAAACCAAATAAAACTTCCTTTAACGGGTTTGTATGAAAAATCAAGGTTTGGAAAGTAGATTTCCCCGCCTTCAAAATCATCGTTAAGATAAAAGATTCCAGAATACTTTGCACCGTAACCTTTAATTTCTGGGTCCGCATTATCAATNTGTGGTGTACCAGAAATTCCTGGTCTCCAGAGTGTGAGGTCACCGTCTAGGTGTTCAAAAAAATGGTCATTATATTTTATAATTATTTGTTTAGCAAAAATTTCATAGCATTTTTCAATAAATGCAAAATCTTCTTTGTCCGGCTCTGAAATAACATAAAGTTGTGGTTCGTCAAAAAACGGCTTTAGTTTAGACTCTTCCTTAAAACGTATAAGTTTTTTTGTAAAATAATTGCACTCTTTTTCAGAAATTACGTTTTCTAAAATATGTACGTCTTCAGGAAGTTCAATCATTTTTTGTACCAATTAGGTCCGTAGGTGTCGCGGCGATAACAAATAATAGCACCAATATTATAAACAGGCATATCAATAAGGCTGTCTTCAACAGACTCGTTAGTCATTGGTGTTCCGTAACGAATGTGGTTCTTAATGCGATGAAGTTTGTCGTTCATGCGAATTAGGGCGCCAACCCATCCTGGTGTGCCAAACTCAGCACTAGCCAGTACNTTTGCCCAACTGTCTTCGGGGCTTCCGTAGTCTTTAGATTTGCGGTCGTGCATTTCTTTTAGTTCAATAAGAACTGCTTCAAATTCAATGTTTGGATTGAGTGTTACTTTATTTTTCATTTTATTCTTTCTTATTTATATGATTTACGTCGCCAATGCTTAATACGATACCATCCCTCGGATGCTGTTGTCTCGTATTCTCTTCCAATTTTTGCAAGACCAGAAACGTGTTTCATTTCCCAGTCTTCACGCAAAAAAGGAATAACTTGAACAATGGGCGTTCCTTTTGGAATTAAACCTTCAAATCCTTCTTTGATAAAAAAAGGATAGTTTCCACCCATAATAGCAAAATCGTTATCAATAATTGCAGAAACGGTAATAAATGGAAGGTCAAATCTGTTTAAAGGATGCGTGTAAACGGCGCTGTATCCTTCGGGAAGTTCTATGCATTGTCTTGTAAGCCAAACCCAGTAATAGGCTTCATAACCATGCGGAACTGGCATTGGGTCTGTTTGAATACTGTGACGAGCATTAGGCCCTGCTTCTGGTTCTGAAAAAAGAAGCGTTGGTGCACCCTGTTCATCGCGTTGAATGTAAAGGTCTGTCATAAGACAGATTGAGTAACCTACTGTTAAAGAATCTAGAAAGGGAATGCAATGCTTGGCTGATTTTGTGTTACTATCACCAGGAATAATTACATTTCTAGGAATTTTTTTGTACCATTCAGGTACAACTGTTCTTGTTGGCACAACCTCGTCTTTAAAACCAAAGAGGCTGTCATACTTAAAAAGTTTTCTTTTACTCATAGGTTCCTTTTATTTTTATTATACCACATTTGTTGGTCGATGGAGAGGGATTTGAACCCCCGAACAATTAAGAACTGGTTTACAGCCAGCCGCGTTTGGCCACTTCGCTACCCATCGATACCGCTGGTCAGGTAGGACTCGAACCTACAACCACCTCATTAACAGTGAGGTGCACTGCCATTGTGCTACTGACCACTACGTAAATTAACGCAGGCGCTTTTTGGGTGCCGCAGATTTCTTTGGCGCCGCCTTCTTTGCCGCAGGCGCAGAAGTTGTGGTAGGTGTAGGCTTTGGTGTAGGCTTTGGTGTTACCAATTTTTGAAGAGTTTCAATTTCGTTAAGAATTAAATTAACTTCACTTTCAACTACAGTAACGTACTTTACAAGTCGTTCTTCTTCTGCCTTTGCTTTTTTAACAAAAGCAGTAATACCAATTCCAGATGTTCCAAGCCATGTTGCAATAACTGCGTAAACTGATGTAGCGGTTGCTGACATTTTCATTCCCTCATATCTGCTCACCTCTGTGAGCAAAGCAAGTGTATCACACGATTAAGTGCGCGTCAACAATTTGATGAAGCAGAATTTTGCGCTTATATTATATACTTATATAATATTAATATACCCCACCTCACCTGTGAGGACCCCATGACCAGGAGTTATGTTTAAACGTCCTGATGAGAGTATGTGCATTTTTAAAAACTAAATCGTTGCAATTTTTAAATCGTGATGTAGGATTTTGGTATGAATCAGTTTACAGAAGTTGAAGCCACACCACACGATGCAACTCCCATGTTACGCGAGGGAGCGGGGCGCAATTTTTGCAACATCTGTCAAAATGAAATTACTTTGAGGAACGGGAACTGGACCCATGATGGTCAGCGACCTTGAACTTCAACGCCTTCAACGTATAGATTCTAACGCTAAAATTCTTTATGGCCTAGAGGGCATAAATCCGCTTATAGAGGACTTGTTGGACCAAATATCTATTGATATTGCTTGGTTGGCAGACCATTTAAATAAAGCCTGGTCAGAGGTCAATTCTTTGCAAATTGAATTAAGCAGAATCTATAATTCTTGACGACTTCTACGCGATGTGGTACAGTGTCGCATATGAAAAAAAATAACCGATACATTGCCCTTGCACATTCAAACACCAAAGAACTTACCTACAAAAATGTAGATGTTCCAGATATTGTTCCGCTTTACATAGATTTTGATTTAGCGCGAAAAGTCGGAAGGGCTTTTTTGCGCCCAAAGGGTGAGCGTATTTACGCAATAATTGAACTTGATGCCTCTATGCCAGAACTTGATAAATTTCCAGAAATTTCTCTAGGTCTTGAGGGTCACAAATTTGCTATGGTTAATGACACCAACTATGCCCTTGACGGTGTTGTAACCGTCGCTTCAATTTTCACACCACAAAAAGGAGAACACTAATGGTTTGGATTAATTATTTTTTGATTGTTTACGGAGCAATTGCTATTGCACTTTTTATTCGTTACGTTGAAATTACAAATCGTGAAAGAAAGATTTGGAAAGAACAAGAAGTTGAAATTGAAATAAAAAAGTTTATTCCAATGATGATTAAAGATGCTGTTATTTGGCCTTGGTACATTTTGTGGTACGGCATCAAACAATTTGTTGAGGAACTAAAGTAATGCCGCGCATAACTGCTCAAGATTCTATTTACAAAGTTCCACGTCCAACACCGGTTGTTGCAGAGTGTCCAAAGTGCGGAAATGTTTGCGAAGACTCAAGCATTTCAGTTTCCCTAGAACAAACATACGATATTCAGGGTAAACGATGGATTGACACGCGTCGAACAATTAGAGCAACCATTTCAACAACCTTTGTAAAACTTCCCATTAACGCCAAGTGTCTTTGTGACCGCAATGACGAACACCTTCATCAAAAATGTTTTGTTTGTGGCTTCTATTGGTCTACGGACACAATGGATAATTTTTTTGAAACTAACGCTGGGAAGATTGATTCTTCTAATGTCTAAGGCTCGTCAAAAGGGTACAAGTTTTGAAACTGCCATTGTAAATTTTTTGAACGAAAATGGTTTTCCTGACGCAGAACGTTGGGGTTCAAGTGACATGGCCCTTGGTGACATACGAAACACGCCCATGGTTCTTGAAGCAAAGAATCACAAGGCAATGGCCTTGTCTGAATGGTGCAAGCAAGCAGAACTGTCTGGAAGCAAGGCTAAAAAGTTGTGGGCCGTAATTCACAAAAGAACAAGAACCGGAACATCAAAATCATATGTTACGATGGAATTAGAACAATTTGTAATTCTTCTAAAAGCATATGATAAATCCTTGACTTCTGAATAAATTTATGATTAACTGTTTGCCAGTGGGCGCCTTACTGGCGCCCTTTGGTGTTCTTGGAGGAATCCGTTTTGAAAAAGTTAAATCGACGTTCTCAACAACGTTTAAAGCGAATGGCCGATAGCCTTGAGAACATTAATAAACTTGCTAATAAATTAAGCCTAAATGACCTTGAGGAACTGGTTAGACGCGATGCAATAACCGTTGATAGCCTTTCTGGCGGTAGCACGGGCGTTGCAATAGCGCACAGTATTGGAAAACCAGAGTCTTCCTCGGTAGAACGCGCCGTTATAGCCAAAATGGAGGGTCGTAAAATAAAAGACCCAGTACGCGAAGAAATCAAAAGCATAGAACGAAAAATTATCCAATCCGAAGAAAATCTTCGTCAAATCCACCAAAGCATCAATTTTTTGAATGAGCGTGTTGAAAAAGCAAGAAAACGCGTTACTTCAGAACCTTGTGAAATTTGTATGGTTTTGCCTGCAATTAAAACCGCAATGTGCATTCCTTGTTACACCGAATGGGTAGAACAAGGGGCTCCAGACCGGTTTCGTTGGAAAGCGTATAAGAGAGAAATGTTGTCCACAGATGGACAACCACTTGTACCCGACCAACCACCCGCAAGGCGAATACCTCCAAATGCTTGACATATTAGAATAGTATAGTAATCTTATGGATATAGTACGCCATCATTGTACACTGGATGAAGTGTGTAATTGCGTGCCTACTGATGCAGAATTGTATCACCTAGGTTTTGAAAATTGGCAAGTCGCAATCATGCGAAAACTGCCTGTAGACCTTCAATGGGAAGCACATGATGAGTTTATCAGGCGCTTAATGTCCGACGAAGACGTAGAACACTTAAGGTTTTAGATGAAAAACGATGACGANAACATTGAGCAAATCTTTGAAAGCCTTGGAACCTTAATTGGTGAAGGCGAACTTGAAGCACGTAAAATCATGGGCGATNAACAGTACGAAAAGACTGTTGCGCTTATGGANCGAAGCAATGAATTAAGTCTTCAACGAGAATCAGTAGAAATTAAATTTTTTGAAGCCCGCGCTGTTTTGCAAACAACAATTGCATTTTGTTTGCTATTTGGTTGCGTAATGAGCATTGCGTGGTCTTTGGTCGCCTGGATTAAATAATGGCTAATTTTGGTCAGTTTATTTCTGATTCAGTCGTAGCGCCGTTAGTCGATGTTTTTGAAATTCTTGGTTATACGCCAACTGAGCGTCAAAAAGTATTTCATGAAACATCAGCAGAAAAAGTTGATGCCATTCTTTATGGTGGTGCCGCAGGTGGTGGAAAGACCGCTGCATTCTTAATGGATGCGCTCTACAACGCCGCTAATTTTCCTGGAATGCGCATTGGTTGTTTCAGACGTTCATACCCAGAACTTGAAGAATCTTTCTTGGCACAACTAGCCAAATGGGATTATGCAAAAGCACTTGGTGCAAAATGGAACACTACTAATAAAATTCTTAAATTTGCTAACGGTTCCGTTATAAACTTTACATACGCAGAAAACCTTGTTGACGCATCCCGTATTCTCGGTGGTGAGTACCAGGCTTTCTACATTGATGAAGCCTCACAAATGCTCCCCGCTGTTATTCAGCACATTGAAGAGCGTCTTCGTTCAGGTAGCAGATTGGTACCAGTTATAGGTTTGCGCCTAGCCACCAACCCTGGTGGTGTAGGCCACAAATACCTAAAAGACCGTTTCATCAACCCAACCAGACGCGGACAAGTTCGCCACACGGAAAAGGTTGGTGACAGCAAACGAAGTCGTTCCGTAGCCTTTATTCAAGCAAAGGTAACAGATAACCCTCACGTTAACGAAGGGTATCATGCGGTTCTTGACTCTATTCCAGACCCCCGCCGCCGTGCAGCAATGCGAGATGGCGACTGGGACGCAATGGTTGGCCAGTTCTTTGAACAATGGCAATACTCAAAGCATGTAGTTCGTTCTTTTGAAATGCCAAAAGAATGGCAACGTTATGCAGGAATTGACTACGGATTCAGAGACCCCTTTGCGGTTGTTTGGATTGCCGTAGACAACGATAGCCGAATTTGGGTTTATCGTGAAATTTGTATTACTGGCGTCAATGCTGATGACCAGGCTAAAATGATTATAGAAGCAGAACGCACTCACGGCGAACTAGAAGTGATGCGTGTTGCTGACCCATCAATGTGGGGCTCCCGTGGAACCCCAATGTCAATTGCCGATATTTACGGAATTGAAGGTTGTGGAATTATGAAGGCAGACAACGACCGAATTAACGGTTGGTCTCGCGTTCACCAATACCTAAATGATGGCCCACCATGCGAAATACACAAAAGCATGGGATGGGAAAAATGTCCAATGCTCCACGTCTTTGAAGACAAATGTCCTCAGTTTGTAGAGCAAATTCCAGCCCTTCCGCGAAGCAACGCAAAGCCGGATGATGCGGAAACCCGTAATGTAGATGACCACATTCCAGACGCACTTAGGTACGTTTGCATGTATGCTGGTAACTACGCACGACCGATTATCTATGATGATAGTCCTATGTTTAAAACGGGCCTTCCCGAAACCATGGCAATTGCGAAAGAAGAGGATACCAAATCCTTGCCTTCTGCACAATTTAATGATATATTTGCAGGAGACTTTGCCCGCCCCTTTTAATGAAAGAAAAACCAGATGGCTATTAACTCTTTTAGAAAGGGCCTTCAAGAAATAGGCGACAACTTTGACGCTATTGAAGAAGCCCGACCAAAGAGCGGCCCAAAGCGCACTGGTTATGCTACTGGTGTTCCCATTGGTGGAACTAATGAAATTAATCCTGGTGAAAACGTTTCGGCCGGAACACTTGACCGTAGAACATTTATGCAACAATTGTTGCAAGCCTATCTTGCATGTCCTTGGTCATCGGCTTCAATTGACACAATTGCGCGAACTGCAACCGCTGGCGGTCTAGAAGTTTCTTACGCAAACAATGCTTACGGTAATGTAGTTATTCCAGAAGCACCAGAAAATGTTAAAAAAGTTCAAGAACTTCTTAAGTACGTAAATCCAAAAGACGACATTCGTCAATTGATGCGTGCAATTATTACAGACCTTCTTATTTTTGGTGATTCATTCACTGAAGTTGTTTGGGTAATGGGAGAGCCAGTCGCTCTATATTCACTTGACCCAACAACCATGACCGTAATCTCTGATGAGCACGGTGTGATTAAAGGATACTTTCAAAAGACCGTAACAAATCGTGAATCACGATTTAAGCCAAACGAAGTTATTCACGTTAAGTTTGACTCACCTGGTGACACCCTTTACGGTGTTTCACCAACGCAAAAGAATATTTTACCTATCACCTCTTGGTTGTTTACCGCTGCACTCATCAAAGAAACGATGAAGCGCGGAGACCCACTGCGTGCTCACGTTGACTGGCCACTTGCGCTTCCTGAAACGGAAATGAAGCGCCTTCAACAACAGTACTCAACTCGAAACCTTGGTGCACGTAACATTGGTAACCTTTTTGAAACAAAAGGTGGAGCAATTGTTAATGAAATGGGAACTAACCAGATTAATAACTGGCTTAACACCCTTCAACAGCGCCGTGATGAAATCTTGTCTGGGTATGGTGTGCCACCTTCAAAGGTCGGTGTCATCGAAGCCGGTAACCTTGGGGGAGGAACCGGCACCCAGCAGGACAAAACTTTCCGTGTTAATACCGTCGGTCCAATTCAGGAACTTGTTCTTGAAAAGTTTTCATTTGCCTTAATGTACCAAGCGTACGGTGTTACTGACTGGATTCTTAAATTCGGTGTTGTGGACTGGCGAGATGACGAAGTTATTGAATCAATTCGTGACATGCGTGTTCGTAATGGTTCATGGACAATTAACCGCGCCCGTGCCGACATTGGTGAACCACCAATCGACGGTGGCGACGACCCAATTCTTGTTGACCGTCAGAACATGGTTCTATGGTCGGACCTTAAGGACTTGTCTGCTGCAAACCTTGCAGTTGTTAAGGCTCAAGGTGCAACAATTAATATGCCACAAGGACCAGACACAAATCCAGGGAAACCTGCCGGTGCTGGTGCAAAAAAGATTAAATCGGCGGTAAGCCCATCTTCCGGACCATCTGCGAAGACAAAACAAGCCCCTGTAAAAATTCCTGCTCCATCCGCGCCAAAGGGTACTGACTAATATGTCCGAAAACACAGAATTAGTAGAACCAATTAAAATTAACGGCGTTGAATTTTATAGTGAAGGACAGCCTGTCATTCCTTTTCTTGGCCTTACTGCTGTAAAGGCGGCTGCTCTAGTTAGCAAAGAAGTTGGCTAATGGCTAACTATTTGGGTCGTGCTGGCGCTTACGCTTTGCACAAAAAATACCCAGCCGGTTCACAAACAGCGGCACAAATAGCGGCGGAACGAGCAAACCTTGCAAAAGCACGTGCTGCAAAAGGCGAATCACGACACACTTCATCTGCAACCTATCATGGAATTGTAAAAAGCAGTGCAAAAAGTCGTGGAACATCTGCTGTTATAAAAATTTATAACATGCGTGATATACAATTACAAAAACAACGCACCGTTGGTGTTCGCTACATGTCTTATCACAAAAAGGCTCACCTTAAAAAACCAACTATTACTGGAAAACCCAAAAAGTTTCGCAGCAATATATCTCCAGGAAGATTCTACGGAAGAACTGCTTGGGGAAAAGAAGTACATGGTGGTGGATTTAAGCGTCGTTTGCAAAAACGTGCTCACCGTTTTAAAGGTGTTAAAAAGTGGAAGAGACACGGCAACAGGTACACACCAAGATAAAATCTGTCAAAACATTGACAGTTGTGCTTTAATGTTAACTATAGGGAATTAATTCCTGGCTGCACTAGCGCCGGTTTTATTTCAAAATTTATTTACAGGAGATTTAGAAAATGGCCTCAACTAAGGCAGCCACTATTCGTGGAGTATTTCTAAAGCCAGGTCTTTCAAAAAACCGCCGTCTTTACACACGTGCAAACATTGCTAAGGCCGTAGAACGTATGAAGAGTGCCCTTGACTCAGGTGAAGGAATGCCTCTAAATATGGCTACTAGCCATGCTGCGGCTTTTCAAGATGACGCAACCTCAACAGTTGGTCGCATTACAAACGTAAAACTTCTTCCCGATGGCTCTGCTCAATTTGAAGCAGAAATTGCAAACACCGCTCATGGCCGTGACGTTGCAAACCTTGCCGCAGGAAAATTTATTAAAGGCGTTTCTATTCGTGGAGAATGGCGTGGGGAGCCACAGTCAATAACACACACTGATGGTCAAGAAGCAACAACTGCTGATGACCTTGCTATTCACGGAATTGACTTTACCAACAGCCCTGGCGTTGAAGGTGCGGAAATTCAATACGCTTCTCTTTCAGAGTCACACAACAAACTTGCAATTTTTGAATCAGTTGAAACTGTAGAAGTTGTTTCTCGAAACGAAGAATTGGTTGCCCACGAAGCAGCAGACGCTATTCGTGACGCGGTGGAAGAAGCAGTAGAAGACGCTGTAAACAAGATTTTTGAAAAAGACGCATCTAAGCCTTATGGCGATGTAGTTTACGCTGACCCTGGTTATCAAAAGGATAAGGTTAAGCGTTATCCAATAAACGGAGCAGGACATGTTCGTTCTGCTTGGTCTTACATCAATCAACCTAAAAACGCAGGTTTTTACACCTCTGCACAACTTGCTCGAATTAAATCTCGTATCAAGTCAGCAGCAAAAAAATATGGCATAAATATTGTTAGCGAGCAAGAACAACTCGCTGCTGATTTTCAAGAAATTCTTGAAGCATATGCTTCAATCTCTCTTGTTAACGACTACGACACCATTAGCATTACTGGTCAAACAAATGACCCTCACAAATTAAGACTTGTTGCCGACCGTATTGCTTTTGGTGCAATTGCTGCTATGCACGCAATTGACCCAGACGATGATGGTGACATTTACCTATCTAAGCCTGACTGGTCACAGGTAGATGCAACCGGCGATGCTGGCGGCATGGGGCCAGAGGATGAAACTATGATGAACGACGACAACAACATGGAATGCTCTTCTTGCGGAACTGAGTGCTACGAAGACGCAATCCATTGTCACATGTGTGGAGCGCAATTGCCAATTTCAATGACGGCAAATGCACTCGGCTGTGGCAACTGCGGAGCAACAACTCCACAGGATGCTATGTATTGCCCCACTTGTGGGGACCCCGTACCACAGGCAGAGTCAAGCGACAATGCCCCAACTGAAGAAAAGGAGACAGAAGTGTCCGACGAAAACACAACTGATGAAACTCCGGCTGAAGAGGCAACGCTTGAAACCGCTGCTATCCGTACGCTGAGTGACGCAGACCTTTCGGCTCTTGCTGCAGTAATTGCTGCCGCAATTAAGCCAATCGAATCAACACCTGAAGTTGCCACCGCTGAAATTGTAGCCGAAGAGGAAGCAGTGGTTGCCGATGAGGTTCCTGCTGCCGAAACTGAAGTTGCTGCTGAAGAAGTTGCAACCGAAGAATCAATCGAATCACAGGAGAATACAGTGACCGAAAACAACACATTTACTATGGAGCAAGTTCAAGCCATGGTTGCAGAGGCCGCTGCTGCGGCTGCAACTGCTGCCGTTGCTGAAGCCAAGAAAAGCGCAACAGAATCTTACCGAAGTGGTAAAACCACTTTCCGTAAGGGACTTGTAGCGTCTTCTGTAGGAAACGACGCCTCTGACTTGTCAGAGTCGGAGGAATTGGACCCACGTCAATTGGCTGAGATGTCTTCAACCAATTTCCGTAAAGTTCAAAGTGAAACATGGGGTGCATCTCCATTTTTTGCAGCAAAGTTTGCTCAAGCCGACCGCGGCTTCTAAGCAATTAATAAATACCTATCCAAAAATATATAAGGAGAATTAGCCATGGCTAACGATTTGGAAGAGGCCTTAACTGCTGCTGGTGCTGCTGCACTAGTTCAGAAGCAGATTGACCCAGTATTGCTCGAATACCAGCGCCGCTACGCGCCGCTTGTTCGCTCACTACCTACAGTCAAGTGGGGCTCAACAGTTTACTATTTCAATAAGCGTACAACGCTTCCTCAAGGTGGATTTGTCACCGATGGTGGAGCACGTCCGGTTTCAACATCTAACTACGCACAGGAGAATTTTCAGATTCGTCTGCTCCAGAGCGTAGGCGCTGTTACAGGTTACTCACAGTCAGTTACCGCTGACCTAATTGGTGACCTTCGTGCCCGTGAAATTGAAGGCGCTGCTCGCGGCCTTTACTGGGACATGGAAACTGCCATTCTTTGGGGTGCTGGTGCACCTACTCAGAACGGTGCTTACCCACAATTCGACGGACTTGACGTTATTGCTTCGTCATTCTCGTCATCATCTACTGGCGGCCCTTCACAGGGAATCGGCGACGGAACAATTGACAACTACGGTGGTGCTTCTGTATGGGGCGCTCCAACATTCAACCCTTGGGTTGATGGTGTAGACCAGAACGCAATTGACGCTGGCGGAAACAGCCTTAGCCTCGGAAGCCTTGACCTGCTCATTGACCTCGTTGAATCTAACGTTGCAGAGCCAGTTGAGAACTCAGAGTGGATGTTCCTCATGTCACCTTCAGCCAACAGCCGTCTGTCACAGTTGCTCGTCAACCAACAGCGTTTTGTTGACAATGTTGAAATTGAGGCCGGTCTTATTGTACCTACATACCGTGGTGTACCAATTGTTAAGACTTCATTCCTTTCACCACGTACCAACAAGATGGGCACAGTAGTTGCTACTAAGGGAACCGGCGGAAGCCTTCCTAATGTTGCACTTAACTACCAAGTTGCTCCTGTTATTGCTCGTTTCGGTGAAATCCAAGCATCTACTGTTGCAACAGCAACTCCAGACGCAAATGGAACAGTTGCTCTTACTTTCTCAACCCCAACGGGTCCAGAAGGTTCACAGCCAACTCACTACAAGGTTTACCGTAACTACACAGTTTCAGGCACTAACGCCACAGTAACCCTTCTTGGAATTGTTGACGCATCATTCTTGGACAGCACAGGAAACATCTGGGCTACAACAAAGATTGTTGACAACGGAACCACTCTTGTTGCCGCTAACGGAAGTAACGTACAGGCTCAGCCTACTGCGTCTTACTCTTACTTCAACAACGGCCTTAAGCCACTTACCTCAAACGGTGAGCAAAGCATCTACCTCATGTCACGTGACCCGAACTACATCGTTCGTCCATTCGTGCGTGAAATGCAACCTATTAGCGTTTACCCAACTACTGCATCGCCTGACAGCCTGCCATTCGCATTCGTTGCGGATACCACGCTTGCTGTTCGTGCGCCTAAGTACATTGGTCGTTTGGCTAACGTTGCTGCTGCACTGGACAAGACTGCTGGAAACGGAATCCTCCCAACCACAACGTCTTACAGTCCATCGTTCCAGGTTGACTAATTTTTAGTCACCCTAACAGGTAATAAAGTTTCAGCATAGGGGTCAGGTTCCCTCGTTCCTCCCCTGACCCCTACGCTGGATTTATTTTTGAAAGGCTTTACCATGGTATTACTAGCAAAAAACGAAACAGGCGGCGCTGCCGGACTTGTTTGGGAAAAGGCTGGCGATGAGGGTGCTATTGAGGTTACTCCTTGGTTTGCCCACGAATTGCTATCTATTCCTGGTGACCTTTTCTACATTGTAGAAGAAGGAATCAAAAAGGTAGAAAAAGAAGTAGAAAAAGTAACTAAGAAGGCAACTCCAGTAGTTGCTGAAAAAGATATTGTTCCTACTGAAGATATTGCAGAAGCAATTGCGACTGCATCACCAACTAAGCGTCGTTCAACGAAAGAATAGGTAACTTATGGCAAACAACGGGTCACAATATAGCGACCCTGTTTCGCTTGCCAGCGTTGCAGACCTTTCACGTCGCTACCCTGAGTTAGTTGTTGACCTTGAACCAACTGTCATTGCTGACATTTTGGCTGAGGCAACCGCTCACTTAGAAGACCGAACCGGTCGCCGCTTGTCCCCATTTAAAGGACACATCTATCAAGACCGACTATTCGGTATTGACCCTGCGGAATACGGAAACAATGCAGACATGCCTATGGACATTTTTGGTTCATTGGGTATGTCACAAGCCATAGCATTGGGTGCCTCGACCTTAGTTCGACACTTTTGGCTTGACCAATTCGCTCCGGTATATCCGGAACTATGGACTTACACCATTAATTCCATGACTATCTACCGTACATACGGAGATTACCAACCTATCGATTTTGACAATGGCGGTGTCCGTGGACCAGATGTAACAGACGGTCACGTCTGGCTTCGTCTTGGTACATTTGCCCCAGAAGGAAGTCGTATTGAGGTTGTTTACGATGGTGGCTACACCAAAGGTGTCCCACCATCACTTCGACGTGCCTGCTTGTTCCAGGCCGCTAAGTTTATCATTCTTGAGTTTGAACCACAGACTCGCCGTGAGATGAACTTAGACCAAATTGACCAACAAATTGATAGTCTTATTGCACCTTGGGTGCGCGGCTAACAAATGGCCTACGTACGTAGTACGACCGAAACACCTGGTTGGCAAAATGGCATAAAAAGCCTTGATTCGGCTATTTCAAAACTAACGATTATGGGCGCAAGAGCAGAAGACATGCAATTTGCGCTCAACGCCGTTGCAGAAGAATTTGCGCTTATGGAAGCACAAAGATTTATGCTTGGTGGCAAGTCTTCTTTCGGAACAAAAGAATGGCAAGCCATTCAACAATCAACAATTGACAGGCGTCAAAGTGATTCTCAAAGTAATCACGGTGATGAATCTCTTGTTGCAAGAGGATATCTTGCAAATGCCGCATCAAAACCAAAAATGGAATTCTTTGGCAAAAACAGTATCGCTTTAATTATTGACCCAAGTGGAAAAGGCCGAAGCAATGACTACACAAGAGGTCATAACTATGGTGCTGAACAACAAAAAAAACCAGGTTTTGAATTTGTAACAATTACTCCAGAATTTCTATTAATTGCTAGAACAATTGTTGAAAGATATATTCTTAACGATGTTATAGAACACCCTAAATCTGAACAACAAAGAGTTCCTTCTGACACCGCTAGAGGTGACATTGCAAGAGGAATTAGAGAACGCAAAGCAGTTGTAAGAAAACAAAAAGAATCTCTTGCTCAAGGAATTGACAAACCAGAATCTAAATTTGTTACTATGGATAGTTACATGAAAACTATTCAAGGCAAAAGAGAAACCAACATTCTTGGTGGTAAAAGCATTGAAAATATGTCAAGAAGCGAACTTCAACAAAATAAAATGGATATGCGAAAAGCCGTTTCAATGGCGCAAAAAGACACAATGAAACAAACGGAAAAACTAGTAGCACAATATTCTAATGGTGATGCTCACATGAGGACGAAATAATGGCACAACGTGACTGGTGGGAAGACTGGAACCTTTCTTACGCAGACGATGCGTTTGGCACCATTTCAGGTGGTCATTCGGTTCAAGAAGCAGCGTATAAAACTTTACAAAAATGGCTTCCAACATATATTGCAGAATTTAATCGCATGCTTGGCAGCACGGTTTTGGTTGAACCTTTTGAATATCGCCACCGTCCTGAGTATCGCACATTGCCCCGTCAAGCGGCTGCGGCAATTCTATTGAGTGTTCCAACAACTGTTGGTCCACCAGAGATTTTTCAAACAAACATTCGCGCCAATTGGCGTCTTGAGGCGATGGTATATGTCTACGGCACAAAAGATTGGCAAGAAACAGAGGCGCTGACACAAGCCTACGCGGCATGTGTACGAGCCTGTCTTATTCAACAACGCGGTCTTGGTGGTTTCGCTGAAACTACACTTTGGGATGGCGAAGAGTATTTGGAAGGCGAACACAGTAGCGGCCGTACAACCGGAATTGCACACGTTCGTTTTATAGTAACGGTTGGAAACGCAATGGATATGTATGGTGGACCACCGGCTCCTTCAACGGATGCACCGGAACCATTGACCATTGTAACTTCAGCCAACGTCCAAGTAGAGAAAGAACAACTATGAGCAAGAAACATGTTTTAGTACAGGCCCCACACGTCATCCTTGATGCAGAAGGTCGCCAAATGTCCACAGGACACGATTATCACGTCGCTGAGAGCGAACTTATTAATGGTTATATCTCAGAAGGTTTTTTAACAGTTATTGAAACTGCCCCTCAAAAGGAAGTTCAAGAAGAAGTTAAGAAACCAGCAATACAAACAAAGAACGTAAAGAATCAGGAAACTGAATCTACTAATCTCACAGGAGAACTCTAATGGCTAACCAAGCCCCAGGCATTTCAATTAATGTTACTGCCGCAGCCCCCTCTTCTGCTACCAACAGCCCAACCGGAACATGGTTTGCTCTTGGAACTGCAGCAGGTCCAGCGGGAGTCGCAGTACCAATCACTTCAATGGCAGACTTCAATACTTACTTCGGTCAAGTAGTTAATGGTTCAGTAACGGGTCGCTACTCGTTCACTAACGTTGACAGCACTTTGCTATATGACGCACTTGACGTTTATTTCCGCGAAGGTGGAATTAACGCCGTTGTTTCACGCGTACAACCAACATCAACTGGTGTTACGGCAACATCAACAACTACTGGTGGTAAGATTCTTCTTACTGCAAATGGTAAGGGTACTTGGGCAAACTCAAGCAACTCTGACATTACTGGTGTAATTCTTACAATTGCTGGTGTAACTGTACAAGGTGACACCCAATACACTGCAACTATTGCCTACAACGGCAATGTAACTGCTTACGCAAAAGGCCTTCTAGATGACACAGACGTAATTAACTTTGTTAATTCACAACCTGCTTACCAGTCATTCTGCACAGCAAGTTCACAAGCAGGAACAAGTGTTCTACCTGCATCTGGTTCAAGCGTTGAAATTTATTTCACCGGTGGAACTGACGTTGCTGTTGCTGACGCCGACGTTACTGCAGCACTTGCTATTCTAACAGAAATCTACGGACCAGGACAAGTTTCATACCCTGGAAACACAGGCTCAACTGTACAAGTCGCACTTGCAGACCACGCTGCCTCTAACAACCGCGTTGCTTTCCTTGACGCTCCAAACACTGCAACTATTTCATCACTTACTGGTGCTGCTGAAACGGTTCAGGGTGCTGCTATGGACTCATCCTACGCGGCTCTCTTTGCCCCTTGGTTGATTGTTCCTGGCCTCGGACAGTTTAACCGCACCGTAGCCCCATCTGCACTCGCAGCCGCAAAAGTTGCACGAAACGACCAAGCAAACGACGCAAACGTTCCTGCAGCCGGTACCGTTTCTGGTGCTTCATCCTACGCAATTAACATCACTCAAACTTACAGCCAAGCAGACCGCGCTACTCTTAACGAGGCTGGCGTCAATGTTATCCGTAACGTTCCAAACGTTAACATTATTGCAATCTATGGTTTCCGCTCACTTGCAATTGACCCTAGTTGGACGTTCCTTAACAACGTACGTTTCCGTATGCAAGTTACACGTGACTTCGACATCGTTGCCGAAGGATTTATTTTCCAAGAAATTGACGGAAAAAATCAAATCTTCTCAACATTTGCTGGAGCACTTGCCGGTCTTTGCTCATCCTACTGGATGCGCAAGAGCATTTACGGAGACAATGCATCTGCAGCGTATTCTGTAAACTGTGGACCACAAGTTAACACACCTGCAACTATTGCTGCTGGTCAAATTAACGCACAAGTTAATCTTAAGATGTCCCCATTTGGTGAGTTTGTAACTATCAACGTTACTAAGTACGCAGCCAACGCAAACATTCCTCAATAATCTAATAAAGTCTAAGGAGAAATTACAATGGCTTACGCAACACCAACACACTACTACGGTTCTGAACAGCAGTGGCTTGCTACTCTGTCTTTTACCAATTTGCCTCTAAACATTACGCTTAACAGTGTAACTACAGCAACAACAATCATTTTTGACAAGTTTGCTGGTGGAGACACATCTTCCCCAACAAACAAGTACCGTCCAGGTGGAATGGGTAACGAATTAACATACGTTTCACTTCCTACCTACTCTGACGTTACTCTTACAAAGGCATACAACACTCAGGCTGACCACAACATTGTTGGTGACATTCACAAACTTGTTGGAAAAGCAATGGTTACTGTCAACCTTCAACCACTAGACGACACAGGAACCCCTTGGGGAACCTCACGTAGTTACTACGGACGTATTGCCTCAGTTAAAGACGGTGGAACCGACTCTAACAGCAATGCTACTCGTATGTGGGAAATTGACATTTCTGTCGAAAGCCTTTCAGACGTTGCTTCAACAGCACAACTCTCTACAAACGAATTTGCTTAATAAGTCAATTACTTGACGCTTGTAGTATAGTATTACACATACGCCATAGGAGGAAAACATGGTTGATTTTAATATCGAAAATGAAGAGAATATCGTAAGTGAGCCTGATGAGGTGGTGGTGACTGAGACTTTGGTTTCAGACACCCCCCTCATTGGACTCCGCAAACGTCGTGAACAAATTGTAAGAGAATTGTTTACCGACATTAAGGTGCCCCGTTGGAATGCGCCTGAGATTTACATTCGCTTTAAACCTGTATCAGCAATGAAGTTGAATTCAACAATTGCACGCCGCAGTAAGGAAAAGGGAACCGACTGGTCATACTTGGCCAATGCGGACATGCTCGTTGACTCATGCGTTGGTATTTATGCAGTTGTTGATGGAAATGAAGAGAACAAACTTTCTCTTCGTCTTGATGCACCAAATAGCGCATGGACTAAGTTTGACCCAGACCTTGCAGCAGCACTCGGCGTAGAAGTTGTTCGTGCCGTTGATGTTTGTCAGGCATTGTTTCTTACGGAAGGCGACCTCATTGAGACCGCTAATAAGTTATTCCGTTGGAGCAACATTGCTAATGATGAGGCTGACGAAACTTTTTAACAGCCCTGGATGATGACCCGCACATTGAGACTGGTGCCTATGCAATAATGCTAGGCATGGAACCAATGCCGTTCTTGTCACAGGGCAAAGAAGATTACCTAATAAGTATCGCTCTTATGCAAAAATCGCTACAAATAAGTAGCACACAAAAGATAGAAGAAATAAAACTTCTTGCGGAATTGATTGGCTTAGAAGTCGGCAAAACTGTATCAAAAATCTTCTAAACACTATCCGTCTAAAAACTTAACTTAGGCGGCATACCACAAGCCGCTACCTCTTGCGAGGTGGCGGCTTTCTCTATTAAGGCAAACATGGCTATAGACCCAATTATACTACCAATAGAAACAACTGTTACGGGCCTTCCGGAATTAAACGAAGGCATCAACAAACTTGTCCAATTTGGTGAAAGCGCACTGAATGCTGCTGCGGGTATAGACACACTGTCTGAATCACAAGTAAAAACCGTTGAAACAACCAATCTTCTTACAAAAGCAATGCTTGAGCAAGCACGTGCAGTAGCGATTGATAATGAAGAAATTATTCGCCAAGCAAAAGCAATACATGGAGATGTTACTGCCGAGGGTGAATTAGTTGCTGCAACGGAGGCTGCAACAGAAGCAACAGAACAACAAACCGCTGCTACGCGAGGATTAATTTCTGCAGAAGATATTCAACTTGATTATTTGGCAAAATTACGTGTTGCACAAATTGAAGGCGCAACCGCAACAGAAATTGGTGCTGCCAATTACTCTAAGTTTCATCAAACTCTAACACAAGTAGCATCAACCGGAACGCCAGCCGTTCTAAAAGCAGCCACATGGGGAACTCTTGCCGTTGGTGGGGTTGCTTACGAAGCAATCAAAACATACACGTCTTTTAACAAGACCCTTGTTCAATCAATTACACAAGCAGGACGACCACTTAGTTCTCTTAACTTCTTAACTAACAGCGCAATGCAAACATCTATGGCAACCGGTGTTGCCCTTAATGACGTTGCAAACATTATTTACCGTGTTTCATCAGCAACCGCTGGTATGAATGATGGTTTTGGTGCTACCAATAAACAAGTTGCTGCAATGACCAAACAGATTGCTATTCTTGGTGTTATTGGTAACATTAATGGTGGGGCGCCAATGGAGCAATCTGCTCGTGTTATGGGTGCTTTGATGAACGCCAATCTTGGTGGCACAGGAACAGACCCTAGTAAAATTGCTGCGTTTATTAACGCTATGACCGGTGCTGGTGACGTAAAACAATCAGACGTAATTTCTTCGCTTGGTCGCGGTATTCTTGCAACCGCAGCCGCTAAAAACATTTCTGCATCAAGTGTTGGTTCATACATTGACCTTTTGACATCTCAGGGTGTTCCTGGTTCAACTGCTGGTACGTACGCAAAGACTGCATTTAGCCTTTTGACGGCGCCTGGAGCCCAGGCCGCAAAAGCAATGGCAATGATTGGCATTAGCGCTGGTCAACTTAACCAACTTCTTGCTGGAAAAAATGGTATTACCGATGTCGCTGAATATATTCACCAACAACTTGGAAAATTTGACGCTTCAAAATTTAACGTTAAATATAAAGGGCAGACTGGAATTGCTGGTGCTACAGCATTGCTTGAAAACTGGGGTGTTGGAAATATTCCACAATCAGTTATTACCGCATGGGCAACAGGAAAACTTAAAGATTTAACTGCTGCTCAACTTGGCACAACAGAATCGGGTCCTAACGGCACTGCGGTAAGTGGTCAAGACTGGTTATCAACACTTCAAAACCTTATTATCACCAAGGCTTTTGGTGGTTCAAGAAGTGCTGCCTCGGTTCTTGCCCTTTCAAACGACCCATCCAAGGTTGCTGGTATTCAGGCAAACATTAACAGAAACATGACCCCAGAGGCGCTTGCTCGCTCTAAAGAAATTGCTTTTAATACGCCAGGAGCACAATTTGCAAGAATGAAACAATCTATTATGGTTGACCTTGTAAAAATTGGAAAAGCCCTCACACCACCGGCAATTATTTTGGGTAAAGTTTTTACTGGGCTTGCTGATGTTATAACAAAATTTAAACCAGTTATTCTGGGTCTTGGAATTATGCTTGCCAAAATACTTTTTACTGCAAGTAAAGCAAAATTAGCACAATTTGGTTTAGGCGTTGAAGGCCTTTTGGGCGCAGGAGCATTAAAGAAAAGTCAAAAACTTGAAGAACAATTAACAAACCTTCGTGATGAAAGTGGTTTTAGGGGTAGGTTAGCAAAATGGAGACTTGAACAATTAGAACGTGGTTATGGCGGCCCAATGAATGCCGCTCGAATCAAGCAAGCAGAAGCCGCTGCAAAAGAAAACAAATCAGCAGCATTGTTTGGCGTTGCTGGAAAAACATCCACAGGTATTGAGGGTCTTACTACAAGAATTGAAAATCTTGGCGTTTCCGCAGCAAACACCGCAAAGGCTGTTGAAGGCGAAGCAATCGCTAATGGTGGTATCGGTGGTTCTGGTGGACGTAGTGGAAGAACGGTTTCAAACGCCAGTAAAAGTTCACTTAAGGCTGAAAAACAATATTACAAAGAGTACGACGCGCTTCAAAAGATTCAAAATAAAAAACTTAATAATTTTCAAAAAAGTGCTATGGAAGACTACGAGTTAAATAAACCTGGTAGAGAATACGGGTACAATGGGGCATTGCGTTCGGCAGGAGTTGGGGTTAGGCCACTTTCCGAGTTTGACCAAATGATGTTTCAAAACCTTCGTGCTAAAACAGAATATTTCCCAACTGGTGTTTTGGACCAAAAACGCGTTGACAGATATTATCGTCAAATGGGTGTTACACAATCAAAATCATTAACAAAAGCATCTATAAAAAATATTCAACCACACTTGGACATGATTCGTTATGCGGAAAATGCAACACCAGAACCAAAAGTTTCATTACTAAGTTCTCTTAAGTATCGTTTAACGGGCGGTGCCGCACCCGTTGCAGAAGCGCTTGAGGGTGATGCTGCTCAGGATGCTGAAAAGGGAGTTCTCGGAAAAGTTGCAGGCGGTCTTCTTGGAAAAGTTGGCGGCGGACTTATGGGGATGTTGGGTGGAGGAGGCGGCGGACTTATGGGAATGCTGGGTGGAGGAGGCGGCGGACTTATGGGAATGCTGGGTGGAGGGCTTAGCATGGCTGGCGGACCTATGGGTATGATGCTTATGTCAACCCTTGGACCATTAATGATGCCACTTATGGGCAAAGCACTTAGCGGTATCGGTCACTTTTTTGGTGGCCTATTTGGTGGTGGTTCAAACCCAGTAACAGCATATAAGCCAAAAACAAATATTGTTGGAACCGGATTACAAGACGCAAAAAACCTTACTGCTAATATTCTTACCGCTGAAGCAACCCTTGAAGGTCTTAAGACAAAAATTGGTGCCGGAAAAGCAACTGATGCAGAATTTAGAGAATTTAAAACATTAACCGACCAGGTTGCAGGCTGGGAACAAGAACAAAAAATATACGCTTCTTTAAAAGGCGGACCGTTAGCAGGTGCCGCACTAGTAGCAGCAAAAAAGCAAGCCAAAGCACTTTCTGCAGACGTGGCCCTTCAAACCAAAATGTTGTCAGGTAATAAAGTTGATTCTTTGATTAACAAAGCCTTTTCATCAGGCGACTTTAAAGGTGCATTAAAGGCTGCTGGAATTAAGGGTCAAGAAGCCGCAGATATTGCAAAAATCTTTTCAACCCCAAATTTGAGTCAAAATCAAATAGTTGCAATGACTACAAAAAGAATTGCTGCTCAAAAAAGCGCTGACGTTCAAAATCAAATAAACAACCCATTGATAACAATGAGTACTGACCCAACATTCTTTAAGCGTGTTGCGATAAACAGCCTTACTGCTAATCAAAGCAAATTGTTATTGAACACCAAAACAAACCGCGCAGATTATCTTCTTACACAAAGTTACACCAAGGGACTTGATAAACCTGGAGAAGCCGTGGCGCGTGAAGCCACGTTCCTAAGGGCAAAAATACAAGCAACCGAGTCTGCTAAAGCAGACACATTTGCTGCTGCCCAACTTGGCGGATTAAAAACCGCTGCAGGTAGAAAACTTTTGGAAGAAGCAGGCAAGTTAGAGGCAAAGGCTGCTAAATTCAAAGATGCGGCAGAAAAGGTTGCACGAACGCAGAACCTTTCTAAATCAACGGTTAGCGCTCTTTCAAAGGCTATCGTTTCTGGAATTAAAAATTCTAATGTTGAAATTGGTCTTACCGCTCCTGGCCTTGCCGCAGCATTCTCCTCAGCAATTGGCGTTGGTGGTATGAAAACACTTCTTCAAAAAATTGACTCAGACCTTAAGGCATTGGCATAATAAATGACAACAGCACCTCCTACACTTTTAACTATTACGCCTCTTGCGGCTAGTACTATATATAGTCCAATTACTGTTGGTTTGATAGAAGATTCAACTTATGGTCCTGTTAGCGGCTCTGGTGGATGGCAGGTTATTGACCGTCCAAAAACATTTGCAGCAACTCAATGGTATGACCGCGCTCCGTTTCAATTGGAGTTTGATTGTTTTCTTGATAACAGCGTAACAAAGGGTCCTGCAAGCGCCGGAACATCTGTAGAGAACGATTGTAATCAATTTGAAATGTGGCTTGATGCAGTTCAGGGAACCTACGAACCAACAACGCTTAGTGTTAATGGTCCTGTTCCTGGTTCAGTTGGAACAAACTCTGTAAAAACATTTATTCTTTTTTCCATATCATTTTCTGACGCCATTAGAGATTTTACAACAGGTGAAAGAATACTTCAAAAAATACACATTATTCTTTACGAATACAACCAACCTATTGCATCATTGTTTGACACAACCCCAGCCGGTTCTGTTAAAGCACAAGTAGTATCACCAGCAACAATTAAATTTAGTGGAAATCAAACACCAAAAAGTGTTCTTATTCCACCAACGTATCCAAAAAACAAAACCATTACTACGTCAATTAAGGTAAAAGGAGTTACGGTGAAACAAACACAAACTGTTTCATACCTTAATGCTTTTTATATTAAAAATGGCATCACTGCATCTACAAAAATTGTACTTGGCAAATCTTACCTTTTACCATAATGGCAACAACACTCAACGCAGCCGGAACAGGAACAACAAGTAATACACCTGGTTTTATTGTACCTCATACAACAGGCGTTGCACCTAGCGCAAATGAAAACACGCCTGGTTTTGGATTTGAAGATTTTACTCAATTTCAATTGGTAAATTACAACAACGGAACTGAAACACCAATTTACTTTGACTACACTGGAAGTATTACTGATGCAATTCTTCAAAAGAATATGATGGGTACTTCAACATTTACCCTTCAATTAACAGACCCCCGACGAGAATTGCTTTCAAATTTAATTAAACAAGGAACCGTAATTAAAATTGCTGGACTGCAATTTGTGCTTGTTCAATTTACTAAATCATCAGACCAAATTCAACTTGTTTTTGAAGCCGCGGCAGTAAATCTTTTAAGACAACAGCACGGTAATGGGACGGTAAACAACCCAGTTGGAACAAATGTAACGGGTGCTATTAACTCGTTTGTAACTGCGGTTAATGGAAAAACAAATCCTTTTGGAAACCTTTCTTTAAAAGGTCCTGACTATGCAACAATCTGGAATCAACTAACAAGCGGCCTAAACACGGCTGGTATTTCGGAATCAGTTGCTCTTGGTCGTGGAACAACTTCAGACCCATATGAAGATTCTTGGACAGCAATGAGCCGGATTGCCTCAAGTATTGGATGGCGTCTTTGGGAAAATAATAATGTTATTTATTTTGGACCTGACGAATATTGGCTTGGAAATATTAAAGATACTAAAGGTAAATTAATTCCGGCACCAATCAATGCTAGCAAAGGCACAACTGGCGACAACATGCAAATTCTTCAAGAATTTACACCGCCCGTACAATTAATTGACTTTGACTGGTCTGTAGGAAAACCTTTTGGACAAGCAACTGTTACTTGTTTGATGAAAGACTTTCAATACGACATTGGTGAAATTGTTGAATTAAAAAACATGGGACCGGCATCGGGGCAATGGATGATTTCTTCTATGCAACGAGATTACTTTAACCCACAAGCAACTATTGTTCTTCAAGTTCCAATGCCTTTTGCGCAAGTGGTCCAACCAAACTCACTGCCGCTACCGCCATTCCCGCTTACGTTAAAATAAGGAACAATAATGAGAACAAACGATTCAAGCACACTTCTACAAGCCACGTTGAGAAATTTCAGTGGAATCATTGGGGCAACCGGCGTCCAGTATTCGGGTATTTATTACGGAGTTGTTGCTCAAACAGATGCAACCGTTTCAAATCAAAGCCCACCGCCAATTACGGCAGGAAACCTTACAATAACAATTCCTTCTCTAAGTGGTGCCAGTCAGGTTTGGGGACCATTGCCCTACCCTGGAGCCTTTGCCCCCCCAGCAGGAACGAGATGTTCTGTTGGGTTCAACCACAATAATCAACCCGTTATTCTTGCATTTTATGGTTTTACACCAGGAATGATGCATTACGGCTCAGGATACCCAAGCCCTTCCCTTGGCAATGTAGGCGATAATTACATAGACGTTCAAGGAACCGTGTACAATGGAGAGGTCATAATACACCAAGGACCAAATATATATGGCCCAAAAACATACAATGGATGGGGAAGTCCAACCCCTATCGCATAGGTTAAATCCTTGCAAATAAACAAACTATGGTGTAAGATATCTTTATAATGGCCCGATAATTGTCTGGTCAAAAAACGAGGGACACGTTTATAATGATTTCAGTATTTACACCAAGTCACGACCCAAAGTATCTTGACCAGGCATACGAAAGCCTCAAAGCACAAACCTATCAAACGTGGGAATGGGTTGTTCTTCTCAATGGCGATGCTAAATGGGAAAGACCTGAATACGATGACCGCGTTGTCATTATAAAGGCAAGCCCTAAATCCAACGGATATGTTGGCGCTTTAAAGCGAGAGGCTGTAGGCCACTGTATTAACGGAATTGCCGTTGAACTAGACCACGACGACATTCTTATGCCAACGGCCCTAGAAGAGATTGTAGCGGCCTTTGAAGCCAATCCAGAGGCAGTCTTCGTCTATTCTGACTTCGCACAAATTAACGAGGATTCCTCGCCCAACTTTTCAATGTTTAACCCAGAATTTGGCTGGGAATATCATGTGGAAGATGGCTACAATGTATGCCATGGATTAGCGCCAAGTCCACACAACGTTTCTCTTATTTGGTTTGCCCCTAATCACGTCCGCGCCTTCCGTGTCTCTGCATACAAAAATGCCGGTGGCTACGATGCTGGAATGAAAGTTTTGGACGACCAAGACATTATGTACAAGATGTACCTTCAGGGTGAGTTTGTTCATATTAAAAAGAATCTTTACCTTCAACGCATTCACACGGCAAACACACAATCGCAATCGGACATTAACCCGTTTATTCAAACGGAAACCGTACGAATGAATGAGCGCAATATTCAACCGATGCTTCTTGCATGGGCAAAGCGCAATAACCTAATGGCAATTGATATGGGTGCAGCGCACAATCCAACCCCAGGATACGCAACCCTAGACATGCACGAACCAGCAGACCTTGTTGGTGACGTGTTTGACATTCTTGAAAGCCTTGATGACAACACCGTAGGAGTAATTCGAGCGGTTGATTTTCTTGAACACATTCCTGACAAGGTTCGCTTGTGGAATGAAATGTATCGAGTGCTTGCTCACGGTGGAATGGTTTTAAGTTTAACGCCAAGCACCGACGGTCGCGGAGCATTCCAAGACCCAACACACAACAGTTTTTATAATGAGAACTCTTTCTGGTATTTCGCAGATGAAAACTATCGCAAATATGTTCCAGAATTAAAGATGAATTTTCAAAAAGCCGTCCTTCAAACTTATTTCCCAAATGACTGGCACCGACAACACAATATTCCCTACGTAAACGCAAACCTTATTGCTATTAAGGATGGCGCACGTCAAGGGGGCAGACTAGGAATCTAAAATGGCTGATGATATAACTGAACTAATGGCAACATGGATGCCTAATCAAGGTGTTCAATTAAACTGGACAGCGGCAGACGACGCCACAACCGGTTCATCATACATTGTATATGTCCTCACAAACACAGACCAAACAATACCAACGTGGTCTCAAATAACAAAACTTGGCCCAAATGTCTCCAGAAAAACTGCCGAAACATTTTATTCTTTAACCGCACCAACAACATCGTACCTATTTACCTTCTCGGGAAAAGGAAATGCTTCATACGCATTTAATATTATTCATGTTGACAACACTGGTGCAAAGAGCCCTGGGGTAACCGTATCGGTCTTTCCGCCCAGCGTATTTGCTTCAAACATAGCAGGACATCTTCCAAATCAAATTTCTATTGATTCATTTGGTCAATTTATTACAAACCTGCAAGACACTTACGAAGAAGTTTCTTCAAGTGTAGCAATGCTTTTGGGAACAATTGTTGGGTCTCGCTCAGTAGTTCCTACTTACGGAATTCAAGACCTTCCACTTACGGAAATAAATGCATCAGAAATTCAAGGTGCAATTAGTAAATGGGAAGACAGAGCAGACGCTCAAGTAACACTTAAATATGACGATAACAATAATGCATCCATTAACGTTAAAATTGCTAACAACTAAGAAAGTTTACAATGGCAAATTACATTGACATTCCAATCGTTGCTGATACAGACGTTATCATTCAACAAGCATTGACAACCATTATGGAAAATGTTCCTGGGTGGGCCCCGCGAGAGGGTAACCTAGAAGTTCTTTTAATTGAACAGTTTGCATCAATGGCCGCCGAGGCCGCAACGGTTGCGTCACAAGTGCCATCTTCAATTTTTGAATACTTTGGTTCGTTAGTTAACATTGTGCCAAAAATTGGTTTACAAGCAGAAATTCAAACAACGTGGACGCTTGTTTCAAACGCCCCAACTGGAGGGTACACAATCCCCGCCGGTACTGTCGCGGGTTTTTTCTACGAAGGTTCTTCTTACCTTTTTCAAACAGAACAAAACAACACTATTGCCTCCGGAGAATCAACTGGCGTATTTACAATGCAGTCAGTGGAAGTTGGTTCCGGCTACAACATTTACAATTTAACGGGAATAAACCCACTAACAACCTTCCTTCAGATGCAAAACTCAGACCCAAATGTTTCAAGCATTTTGGTAACTGATACAGCAGCAACAAACACATCTCTTGCCGTAGGAACAGACCCAGAGACAACAGAAAACTTTTTAAACAGGCTTACGTCTGAGTTGCAACTTCTTGCACCACGACCAATTACGCCAAGTGACTATGCCTTGTTTGCACAAAACCTTGCTGGCATTTACCGCGCCTTAGCCTTTGACGGATTTAATCCACTTACAAACAGACTAAGCACCGCTGACGCAAACTTCTTAACAGCGGCAACATCTTCGTCTACACCAGACAACTGGTCAACTTTTGGCAATGGAACCGTAGCGCTTCCAACTATTAGCACCCCTGGAACATCACCAGCAAACTATCTTCAATTTACATCTTCTGCAAGTGCGCCTGCTGCTGCAATCCCTCTCAACGCAGCAGTTGCTGCTGGCGTAACTTCAATTGTTGCGAACGTTGGAACATCATCATTCAGCACAACAATTAGCCCAGACGCACCAAGCCTTGTTCTTATTGAAGACACAACAGGTAGCGAAGTTGCCATTGTTACCGCGGCTGCCGCAAAAAGCGGTTCCGGTGCTGCGGCTACTCAGGTTCTTACTATTGCATCACCTGGCCTTGTAAATGCTTACACAACCTCTGCAACAATAACACAACTTCAAGGTGCTGTTGTTCCAAATGCGGTAGGACTTTCTGCAAATACAAATTGGTATCAAGCCGCAGCAATTCTTCAGGCCGCAAATGCTACAACAGCAACAGAAAAACCATACATGGTTTCAGTTGCAACATACGTAGATGGTTCTACCTATGTTTACTCCTCGGTGCCAGAATTTGATGATTCTTTGTACTCATATACTTCTGCACCAAAGACTGTTTATTGTAACATTCTTTCAAGTAATGTCAATTCAATAAATGCACTTGCTTTTGACTCAAGCGTTGATACTGCCTACAGTCAACTAAAACCATACATTGTATCGGTTCAATCGTACATTGCTTTTTCAACAACAGAGATTTCAAAGACACACAAGATTTTTTACAATTCACTTAATCAGGTTGAATCAGATTTAACAACTCTTGAAAGTCCAACCACAACAACTAGCAATTACAATTTTATTCCTGACGCAGCATTTACAAATTATCTTTACACAAACGGTAGCACTGCATCGTGGACGAACCCAGCCGGAACAACAATTCTTCCAAACTACGGTATTCAATTTATTGGTACCGGAAGTGCTCTTGGAAGTGCAATTCATTCTGATTCTCAAATTTTTAACCTTTCATATTTAACATCAGATGTGCCAGGGGCGACAACTCGTACTTACACGCTAACCGCTACAATTGACGCATCCTACACAACAACAACTTTTGCTAATGTTTTTGTAGAAGTAGTAGATGCTTCAAATCCTAGTAGCGTTCTTGCAACGCTTACCCCAGTTGGAGCATTATCAGAAACCATCGTTGGAACATTTACACTTTCTGCTCCAAAAGATGTTCAAGTTCGTGTTGTGTTTAATGCTGGACTAAATGTTCCGCTTGGCTCAAGCGTTATTGTTAGCAAAATTGGTTTGTTTTCTGGAACATACACTACAATAACCATTCCTAAATTTAGTAATTTTAATTATTTCTGGACACCAGGCGGTCTTTATGACCCAAACACTTTTAACTACCCACGTAACGTTACGGTGGTTCCGGTTGATACCAACGGTGTTGCGGTTAATTCGGCAATTTCTCAACAACTTGTTACCTACCTTGAATCTCGTCGCGAAGTTAATTTCACGGTTCAAGCCATAACGCCAAGTTACGTTCCAATTGACGTTCAATACTCTGTTTATGTCGCCCCAACCTACACATCTGCAACCGTTCAAAACAACATTGACGCCGCACTTCGTTCATACCTAAGCCCTGCACAATGGGCTGGCGGAGCAAACACACCTCCTTACTGGGATGGTTCATCAACAACTGTTCGTGTAATGGACGTTGCTGCTGTTATTGGCGCGGTTGATGGCGTTTACAGTGTTGTTTCCGCTCAGATTAGAACCTCATACCCAACGGGCGGTTCTTATGCTGGAACAGACATTGCCCTGAACGGTATTGCATCATTTCCAATTGCTAACACACTTACTGGAACAATCTTTACAAATAGTCAAAACGCCTACAGTGGACTTGGTTGATGACGACTACACTTCCAAATAGTTACAATACGCAATCAATTTACGATACTGTACCTCAATTTATTCAAGAACAAGATGCTCAAAACGGATATCCGCTTTGGTATTTTATCTATGGTGCTGCAAGTTCTCTTGACACCATTGGTGTTTTTACACGCTATGAAATTGGGCCTGGTATTCATATTGAAGCGGATTTTGGTCAATACTATGGTTCTCTCATAACCGATGCTCAATTAGCGGTAGCGATTAACGCTAGTGACACAACAATTACTATTTTCAATACAGATGCAACATGGAACATTATTGACACCTCTGTGCCATTCCCAGTTAATTTTATTAATACTCTTAATAACACAGAAGAATATATTTTAATTCCAGCAGGATTTTATGATTGGACTGCTCCATTCGTAACAATTTCTGGAGTGACGCGCGGCTACAACGGCTCTACGGCAATTGGATTTCCTGCAAGTACGGGTGCAGATGGAAGCACTTACTCACAAGACTACCCAGATGCACCAGGGTGGTCACAGGCTGTAGACATAGCACGTTGCCCTGATTACGCACTGCCATGGTTGGCGCAATTTGTTGGTGCAGAAATTCCTCAAAACAGTGGTTTAAGCCGCAAAGACATGACAGAAGAAATTAAAAATCGTGCTGGATTTAACAGGGCGACCGCATCTGCAATTGTTGCAGAACTTGTTGCAATTACAAACAAACAAATTTCTGAAAACATTGAACCTCTTTCTGTCAAACAAATTATTGTTATGGAAAATACTCAATACCAAAATGTTGGTGGGCAAAACTACTACACATACAATCAGTATGCTCTTACACTTTTGATTCCAACTCGTGTGTTTTCTTCATACACTTATCAATCTCTTCAAGTAAGTTCTGGTGGTTCAGGCGCCACATACACCAGCACAGACAATTTTATTACTAGTCTTGGTGGTTTGTATTTCAGCCTTTCTGGAAGCACAACACCAAGCAGCGCATCACCCTATGTTAATTTCATTTATCGCTACCGACCAGCCGGTATGCAAATCTTTGTAGGAGGCTACTAAAAATGGCAACAGGTTCAACCCCAAGGGCAAAGGTCCCATACCCGCTTTCAAGTGACTCTGCAGTCATTGCTTCTGACATTCAAGGAATTGCAACATTTATTGACAACAACATTGCAACGTGGGTTCAATCAGCAACGGCACCGGCAACTGTAGTAAATGGTGCGGGTGAACTTTGGTGGTGCACCGACAATACAAACGAAATGTATGGTTTTAACTATTGGGACGGAACTGCCTGGAACAATGTAACCGCTCAAGTTTTTTATGTTGGGCCAACAGCGCCAGTTTCTAAATTTCTAAATGAAATTTGGTACGACACATCAACGGTAAATGGTTCTTTAAAATATTGGAACAATTCCGCTTGGGTTAACATTATCCCATCAACAACTACAAATGGACAATTTCTTACATCAAGTTCTTCTGGATTGACTTGGACAACTCAAAACCAGGTTCCATCCGCTTCCGGTGTAACAAACGGATATGTTCTTGCCGCAAGTGGTGGGACTTATTCTTGGACACTATTAAACGACACAACAAAATTACCGCTTGCAGGTGGAACGCTTTCTGGCGCACTTGCTATGGGTTCAAACAAAATTACAGGACTTGCTAACGGAAGTTCATCTTCTGACGCGGCCGCTTTTGGACAAATCCCAACAACCCTTCCTCCAACTGGTTCAGCCGGTGGAGACCTAACAGGAACCTATCCTAACCCAACATTAGGAACTGCTGGAACTGCTGGAACGTATGGTTCTGCAACAGCAGTGCCTACAATTACCACAGACAGCAAAGGACGAGTTACAAACGTAACAACAAATGCTCCTGTTGATTCTACAAAGATTCCATTATCAACTGTTACAACTGCTGGTGACCTTCTTTACGCAACCGGAAGCGGTGCCGTAACTCGCCTTGGAATTGGCGCTGCAGGGCAGGTTCTTACAACTAACTCATTGGGCACAGCACCAATTTGGTCCGGTACATCGTATAACATCAATACAAATTTTATTGCGCCTATTGAAACGACAACGGTTGTTGCATCAGGCGCTACCGGAACAATTTCAATTAACGTAACAACTTCAGCAATTTTGTGGTACACAAGTGCTGCAACTGGAAACTTCATTCTTAACGTTCAGGGAAGCAACAGCATCACTTTTGATTCTTTGCTTTCTGTTGGTCAATCAATGACCGTTGTTTACATGAACACAAACACGGGAACACCCTACTTTTTAAGTAATTTAAAAATTGACGGAACTACGGTTTCCCCACAATGGCAAGGTGCATATGCCCCTGCGGCCGGTAATGCAAATGCTACAGATGTTTACACATTCTTGATTCTCAAGACCGCCACTAACACTTACAAGGTTTTGGCTTCACTTACGCCATTCGCATAAAGGACGATTATGCCAATTTCACAAATGTTTACGGGATTATCCACCCGTGCAGAGGGCGCTGTTTCATCCTTTTGGGAAACCATAACGGATTCTTTTTCAAGAACCACATCGGTTTCACTAGGAACAACGCCCTATGGTCAAGTATGGACTCAGACAAATGGAACTTGGTACGCAAATAGTGGTCAGGCAGTAACCTCAACCGCAGCAACAAACTACCCCTACGCAACAATTCCGTACAAAGCAAACATGACTGCAACATTACAGTCTGCAAGTCCTGGAACTGGAATTGTGTTTTGGCAAACCGATTCAAACGACTGGTGGGCTGCCGCAGCAAGTTCATCCACTTCTTATTACACCTACACAGGAACTTACGCTTACTGCATTCCAAATTCTTGTTGCACGGGCTCTACAAGCACTTGTCAATCAAACGACTGCTGTTCGCTAACCACTGGAGTTCCTGCCTACGATTGCGGAGCGGGATATATTCCTGGATATTACAATCCAGGTAGTTACAACTCTTGTTGTACTGGTTCTAACAATTGTCAATCAAGCGCAAGATGCGGAGCATATTTTTCTACGTGTTGCACCGGAAGCCCTAACGCTTGCGTTGCAAGTACAAAATGCGGCGCTACTGGTAAATATGCTGGTACATATAGTTCATGTTGCACACATGCAAACACTTGTGTTGCATCAGGATATTGCGGCAGCGTAGGATATCGTGCCTGTTGCAACGGTTCTAATAATTGTGCATCATCTACCACTTGCGGCGCTGGTGCTGTTCCAGGGTATCTTTACCCTGGCGTTTATAGCGCAACCTGCGGAGCGGGTCAATGCATTTCAAATGATTGTTGCACGGGTTCTCCAAGCACCTGTCAAAGCAACAATTGTTGTTCAATTGGATATGGTTCTGGGCCCGTCAACGGAACACAATGGCAGTGGAGCCTAAACATTTACAGGTCTATTGCTGGAATTGTTTCTAACATTGTTAGTTCTGTTCTTGCAACAACCAACAGTCAAAATTATGGCGCATCAGAACAAATTAACGCAATTAAAGTAACAACCCTTGGAACAAACGTAACCGCAATTGGTTACAGCGACTCATTGGCAACAGAAACCCTTGGTTCAATTTCGACAACAAACACGGGACAACGAGGCTACGGAGTTGGAATTATCAGTACCCCAGAAGGATATTCTTCTGGAAACACAACCGGACCATTTAACGTACAATAAGGAAAAACATGACAGACGTAAGAGACACAATTGTTGCTTGGGCTAAGTGGGCTGCTGCTCACCATGACAAGTTTAATTACACCGAAGGACCATTACGCATGAGTGACATTGGCAAACCTGGCGTACTGCCAGTCAACGCTGACTGCTCTGCTTTCGTCACCCTTTGCTACAACTGGGCTGGTGCTAATGACCCTAACGGCATGGGCTACAACCACACTGGCTACACAGGCACTTTACTCTCACACGGCAAAAAGATTGCTTTAAAGGATGTTTTGCCTGGAGACGTAATCGTTTACGGTGGCGGCACTGGCGAACACACCGCCCTCATTGTTGACGTAACCGGCGCTAACGCAAATAACCCTTTAACCATCTCGCATGGTCAGCAGGGCGACCCTTCGTATGTACACGTCAATCAAGACGGACGCTTACCTCAGACATACCTTCGTTTTGAAACAACTGCAATTGGTGATAAAAACATTCATCAACCTCCTAAAGCATAACGCCATGCTTGCATCAAATTTTTTAAACGGAAGCAATTTCTGGCTCAACTATATCGCGGCCATAGGTTTTGCTTCAGCAACCATTTGGGGTGCTGTTACTTTTATTCACCGTAGGTGGATTAGACAAGTTACCGAACTTGTCAGCAAAGAACTAGACGCCGAATTCACCAACAAAATCGCAGAAGAGGTAAAAGAAATTCACTACGAAACTCAGTCCAATGGCGGCGGCAGTATGAAAGATGCCCTTGCCCGCATTGAGCGCAATCAAGAAGAACTGCAGCGTTACATTCAAAAAGTTGATAAGGCGCTTGAGCGTCATTTGGGTTATCACGAAGGGGCCGATGAATAAATGGCAAAGCACTGGGAGTTCCATCCATCCGTAAGAACGGGTAAAGATAGAACCCTGGGGGAACGAGCCGCAGATAAAATGCGGATGGGAATGGGTACTTGGACGTTTTTAATAACGTTTTTAATTGCAATGGGATTTTGGATTACAACAGGTGGATTGGGTTTTGACCCAGCGCCATTTTTTAGATTAAATCTTATTCTTTCAATGCTTGCAGGATTACAAGGCTCAGTCCTTTTAATTGCAGCAAAACGCGCCGACAAAATTTCGGCTGAATTACAAACTTACCATCTTCAAGTAAGCCAAGAAATGGCTCAAATGATGGAAAACCACCGTCAAATGCTATTGGAGTTATCTAAATGATGGGCATTGCTTTACTTGCAGGCATCTGCATGGTTATTCAAGACTCGCTTGCTGTTATTAAATATCAAGCAGCAGCAAGAAATCGCGGTGTAATTGTTGCGGGCGCAGATGTAATTATCTGGGTTTTTTCAATTACCTGCACAACTATTGCTGCTTTTGCACTTCACGGACACAGTATGTCAGCCAAGGTTGCTGTTGTTGTCTGTGTTTCAATTGCAAATGTTGTTGGAAACCTGCTTGGAACTTACCTTGGAAAAAGGTTTGTTAAAGACATAGAAGAAGACGCTCAAGACGCTCGTTTAAAGGCTCTTGAAGACCGTGTAATCGTTTTAGAAACTAAAGGATAGTTAATGGCTCAACGTATTGCTGGAAAGATGGGAAAATTGCCTGCTCAAATGCTGGCCATGGGGACGCTCAACGAGTATATGCGTGTCAACATTCCTACACCACCACCCACTTTTGATTATTCATCAAAGGTAAAAAACTACCCAATGGCGCTTAATGACACTTATGGTGACTGCACTATTGCCGGTATTGTTCACATGCTTCAACTTATTTACGCTGAAGTAGGAGAAACTTTTGAATACCCTGGTGATGAAGCGGTAAAAGAAATTTATTTTAAACTTTCTGGTGGTTCAGATTCGGGACTTGTTGAACATTCTGTTTTACAGGCATGGATGACTACTGGACTATTTAACAATAAAATATCTGCTTACGCTCCAGTAAATATTAAAAATCAAACCGAAATGAAAGCCGCCATTTACTTGTTCGGCTCTGTTTATCTTGGTGTTGAAATGCCAAAAAATGCAATAACTCAATTTGAAAATCATCAACCGTGGCACATCGATGGTAAACCAGAACAACCTTCTGGCGGTCATTGTGTAATTGCAACAGGCTACAACCGCTTAGGCATGGACATTATTACTTGGGGTTCAACAGAATCTATGACATGGGAATGGTGGGAAAACTACGGTTCAGAAGCATGGGTTGTTATTCCAGAAATTTTTGTTGAAGCGGACCACGGACCAGTATGGTCAATTGACATTTTAAAACTACAACAGGACTTGAAGAACCTTGACTACTAACTTACAACTACCGCAACACGGCGATGCCGTATTTGCACACACATCAAACACATACGGTATTCTTATTCGATTAGGACAAGCAATTCGTTGGTGGAAATATCGTTCATGGAACCACATGGCCTATGTTGACTCCGTTGACGAAGATGGTCAAATTTGGGTTCTTCAAATGGCTCGACGTTGTGAGCGTGTAAAAATTCAAGATGTTGCCCCAAAAGGACACGTTAAAATTATTCCTTGCCCACCAGAAATTAACCGAGAGATGGCAACAAAATATGCCAGAAACCTCATTGGTACAAAGTATGGCGTATTAACAATTATTAGTATTGCCATAAATCTTTTTATGCCCAACCCACTTCGACTTGACATTCGTCAAGACGATACTCTTATTTGTTCGGGCTTTGTTGCTCGCGCATGGGAACATGGTGGTTGGAATTGCCCAGTTGACCCATTTCAAATCACCCCAGCGGAATTTGATAGCATTCTTGGCGGCGGCGGAACTAAAATCTATTAATGACTGAAGAACACATACAAAATGTTACTCATCATTATTCTATACACTATCCTGCTCATCCTGAGCGCACCAACGACCCTCATTATAAGGATTTCAATGCTTTCAGACGCAGAACAAAAGACACTGCTAGGTGCGCTATTGGTTTGCACCGTAATGACTTTAGTGAATGTAGTTTAAATCAACCTTTAGAATTACACCATACACATATAGAGTTTTCATTACAAAATGGTGTAGATTTAAAATGGCTTGAAATTGATTACCCAGGCATAAGCGACCCCGATTCTATTGGGGCGTGGGTCGAAAGTGCCGAAAATCTTATGTGGCTTTGTGAGAATCATCACAGAGGGCCTGGGGGAATTCATGTCGCGGCAGCATCAGATTTTGAAGCAGAAAAATATGTTCGTGGGTTAATTACCCGTTCCATTTCCGAAAACAAGGAATAATTATGGCTTATCCAGACAAGACTACTCCTCGCTCGTATGGTGGTTCAGTACCACCAGCATATATAACATCAGACGTTCCTGCCTACTACACTCCCAATCAGACAATTACAATGTCATCGCTTGCTGGATGGTATGAAATAGCAGATACAGGACAAGCAACTCTTAACCCGCTAGGAACACGCGGGCCATTTGTCATTGCTGTAAACCTCGGTCAATCAAATGAAGAAAAAATTCTTTGTTCAGCCGCAGACATTGAAAATTCATTTATTACTGTTTGGACAGATGGGGTAGTTAACGGTCGTGGTTACGATGGTACGATTATCTCTACTCACCCCCGTCAAACAACTCAAATAAAGACAGCCGATACATATCACGTTTCAACAGCAGTAGAAAGTCTTCAATTTAATGAAGGTATTATTGCTGCACTTGTTGGCGGACAAGGTGGTCAAGGTGCGCAAGGTGTTCAAGGTGCACAGGGAAGTGCTGGTTCACAAGGAGCGCAAGGTGCACAGGGAAGTGCTGGTTCACAAGGAGCGCAAGGTGATTCTGGAACTGGAACACAAGGACCACAGGGTGACAATGGCTCTCAGGGTCAAGGTTTTACTTACCAGGGTGCGTACTCAGATACTCGCACATATGCACCATATGATGTTGTAACCGGCTCGGATGGTTCAACATATATCACTTCGTCGATAGGTGACCTGCCTGACCCAACCACACCTGGTCAAACCGATTGGACATTATTCACATCGGTGGGTGCTCAAGGACCGCAGGGTGAATCTGGTACCGGTGGTGGCTCACAGGGGCCACAGGGTTATCAAGGAGCCGATGGAGCACAAGGTTCTCAAGGAGATTTAGGGCCGCAGGGAAATGACGGAAGTCAAGGACCACAAGGTGCTCAAGGCGCTGGAACGCAGGGTGCACAAGGTGCACAAGGAACTGGCGCACAAGGAAACGATGGGGCCCAGGGTCCGCAAGGATTTACTGGTGACCCAGGAATCTATGAATCAGCAGACAGCGTTCCACCAACCAATGTCGACATTCTTTGGCTTGACGAAATTGCACCAGCCGCAGTGGGGCCACAAGGTACACAGGGCGTACAAGGTGCACAAGGCGCACGCGGCTACCAAGGTTCTGTTGGTGCACAAGGTGCAAATGGTTCAAATGGTTCAAATGGAAATCAGGGCTCGCAAGGAACTCAGGGTTACCAAGGGGCAACTGGATACCAAGGTTCACAAGGAAACAATGGTCCTCAAGGTTTTCAGGGTGCTGATGGTTCATACACAACTAGTGACAGCGGATGGATTGCTGTAAGTAGTTTTACTAACAGTTTTGTTGTTGGGGCAGCAGTCGCTTATCGTAAATTAAACGGCATTGTGTATCTTCGCGGTTCTGTGCAGAGTGGAACTCCTGCAAATGCAGCGTTTACACTTCCAACCGGTTACCGTCCCTCAGAAACCTCGGTGTTTGCAATACAACAGTATGGATTAACAACCAACAATTACATCACTATAAATACTGATGGAACCGTAGTCCCACAGACGGCATCTGCTTGGTTAAACAACGCTGTTTATCCAATAGGTTAAAACGCAGTAATAACAGTAAAACCCAGTTAAATACTGGACATTTTGAAATGCCGTGGTAAAATCAGGGCAGTTCTCGCATTAACCCAAGTATTAAAAAATAAACGAATAGCCAAAACGTTTATTCAATCTCTCTTTTAAAGGATATAACATGGCACAATTAAAGTATTGGAATGGGTCCGCTTGGGTTACCGCAGTAGTCGGTGCTCAAGGGTTCCAAGGAGACCAAGGTTTCCAAGGTAATCAAGGAACACAAGGAAATGATGGCTCACAAGGTAGTCAGGGAAACCAAGGTTCTCAAGGATACCAAGGCCCGCAGGGTGTTAAGGGTAACGATGGAAACCAAGGTTTCCAGGGTTCAAACGGAGCACAGGGTTACCAAGGTAACCAAGGAAATGACGGACCTCAGGGTTTTCAAGGAAATGACGGAGCGCAAGGTTTCCAAGGAGACATGGGTAACCAGGGTTTTCAAGGAGACCAGGGTCCTCAAGGAAATGACGGACCACAAGGTACACAGGGTTATCAGGGCCTAGGTCTAAACTACCAAGGTGTATACGGAACTAATCTTACTTACGCAATTAATGACGTAGTTACATACGACGGTTCTTCATATGTTTGCACAAATGCAACTGACGACTCAGGCACACCAACATCTAAGCCAGGTTACTGGTCACTTATTGCCTCAGTAGGTTCACAAGGCACACAAGGAAATCAAGGCGACGATGGTGCTCAGGGTTTCCAGGGTGACGCGGGACCACAAGGTTTTCAAGGCGACCAAGGAACACAAGGAAACCAAGGAGACACAGGTCCTCAAGGATTTCAAGGCGACCAAGGTACACAGGGTGTACGTGGATACCAAGGGTACCAAGGTTCACAAGGTCAAGATGGACTTCAGGGTTCACAGGGTGACCGTGGATACCAGGGATATCAAGGTGACACAGGTTCACAAGGTAATCAGGGTTTCCAGGGAAACGACGGGACACAAGGATTCCAAGGAGACCAAGGTCCTCAAGGATACCAAGGTCACGCTGACACATATCGCACTTCAAGCACATCAACAGCAACTCTTGCAACTGGTGCAAATGAACTTACCGTTGAACTAGACCTTGCTTACTCACCACCACAAACAATTATTGTTGCATCTGACGCAAACAACTACGCAACCGCAACCGTAACTGGTTACAACGCTGGTACAGGTGTACTTGATTTTAATATTGCTAGTGCTCTTGACATTGTTGGTTCCCCTTCAGGCTCATCATGGACAGTTAACCTAGACGGTGCCGTAGGTCCACAAGGTAACCAGGGTTACCAAGGACCACAAGGAGACGCAGGGTCTCAAGGATTCCAAGGCGACCAAGGCGCACAGGGTTTCCAAGGAGACCAAGGCGCACAGGGCTTCCAAGGTGACCAAGGACCTCAAGGATTCCAGGGAGACCAAGGATTCCAGGGATACCAAGGAACTCAAGGTGACCAAGGATTCCAGGGAGACACTGGACCTCAAGGATTCCAGGGAGACCAAGGAAACCAAGGCTTCCAAGGTGACCAGGGACCACAGGGCTTCCAAGGTGACATGGGTTACCAAGGTTACCAAGGTCTAGGATTCACACCACAGGGCGAATGGCTTGTAGGAACAACCTACCAACCCAACGACGTTGTTTCTTACAACGGTTCTTCATATGTTGCTATTAATACAAACGTAGCAGAAGAACCAAACTCTTACACTTCTGACTGGACACTTATTGCCTCAATGGGCAACCAAGGATTCCAAGGAGACCAAGGAAACCAAGGTGACCGTGGATTCCAAGGCAACCAAGGATTCCAAGGATACCAAGGCAATCAAGGTACACAAGGTGACAGTGGTTACCAAGGCTACCAAGGTAATGATGGCCCACAAGGCTTCCAGGGCTCTACGGGTTCACAAGGTTACCAGGGTTCACAGGGTAACGACGGAGCGCAAGGTTCTCAGGGCAACATTGGTGACCCAGGTATCTACGAATCAAATGACGGAATTCCACCTACAGACCAAAACATTCTGTGGCTTGACGAAACCGTTACTGCATCACCACCAAACTCAACTGAACTACAAGGATACCCAGTAAGTGCAACAGCACCAACTGAAGGTCAAGTGCTTGTATTTACCAGTGGTGTTTGGACTCCAACAACTCTGTAACAAAAAAATCTAGGATTGCCGCGGGNCTGTAATGGGCCCGCGGCAACGAGGAACTTATGAAAAAAGACCACATATATTTCTTGCACATACCCAAGGCCGGTGGCCACTGGGTTCTGCGTGAGATTATTGACGTGGTTAGAGGCGACATTTTTATCTTTGACAAGATGGCTCATTATGCATGGACTCCTGTTACAAAATCTTCTTACTTAATAGGAACATGGAGAGACCCAGCACAAAGAACCGTAAGCCACTATTGTTGGCTTGTTCACTCAGACCGCATTGCACCAGAAAAACTTACTGTTAATGATTTTTTTGACTGGGTAGAGGAAAATAAAGATTATCTTTCTAATTTTCAATCAAAGAACATACTTTCCAGCGGCAATGCTAACGGAATGTTTTTTGATGATGATGATAAATTTAAAAACATTTTTAACATTAATGAAGATGTTCTTTATAAAAGAATTCGTTCTTTTGAAGTTTTCCTTAGAGACAATCAACTTAACGAAAAAACTGCTGCGCTTATTGTAGAGAAAATCTATGCTGATTTTCCAGAAGCAATAAGAAAAGAAAAACACCGTGACGAAAAAAGAGGTCACAACACAAACAATGTCTCTAGACATTTGTTTAATATGTTAAACAAAGAAGAGATAGAAACGCTTTATCATTTAAACGACATTGATTCTAAGATTTATTTTGATGATAACCTTTTTTGGAACGAGGGCAAATGATTATTCAAATTATTGGACTTCCTGGCGCTGGTAAAACAGCACTTGCAAAAGGATTAAAAGAACGAATAAATGCCATTCATTTAAACGCAGATGAGGTTCGTGCCACTATTAACTCTGACCTTGGTTTTTCCTCGGAAGACAGGGTTGAACAAGCACGAAGACTTGGCGAAATGTCACGACTTATTTCTAATCAAGGCTTTGACGTAGTGGTTGATTTTGTTTGTCCCACCGTCGAAACACGTGAAGCATTTGGAAAACCCGATATTCTTATTTGGGTTGACCGAATTGAAATAAGCAGATTTGAAGACACTAACGCTATTTGGGAAGCACCACTTGGTACTGTTGACCTTCACATTCCGCTTGGAATGACCATTGAGCAAGAAATTCAATACGTAATTGAATCATTTCAATTGTTCGATTGGAAAGCACCAACAACATTAATGCTTGGAAGATATCAACCTTGGCACGAAGGTCACAAGGCCCTTTACGCAGAGGCTTTAAATCGAACAGACCAAGTTCTCATTGGTGTTCGTGATACTCACGGTACGTCTGAAAAAGACCCATTTAATTTTGGTCAAGTTTATAATTTTATTGCAACAGACGCACAAGTTGACACTTTAATTATGAAACTACCCAACATTGTAAACATTGTTTATGGTCGTGACGTTGGCTACAAGATTGAAAAAATTTACCTCAGCGCAGAACTTGAAGCAATTTCTGCAACAGAAAAACGCAAAGAAATGGGCATCTAATGTCTGAAGAAAGCCTTTGGGAACAATTTGTAGAAAAATCAAAAGATGAACAAATTCCTTTTTTTGCTGGTTCAAAAGAACTAGAAGATTTTGAATTTAAACGTCAAGGTGATTTTGATGTTAGCAAAATTGTTGATTACGTTCGTGAGTTTGAATCCGAATGGTTTATTGACATCAGCAGACAAGAACTTTATCCAATTCACAAATATACAAACACTTACTTTATTTACTCTTACGACATGGATTGGAAACCTGGTTATCGCTATACTCCAGAATTAAAATGCGATAAGCCAGAACTGCTTGAACTTATTGACCCAATTATTAAAACCCTTGAAGAATTGCACGAGGGAAAAGTTGGTCGTTGTCTTCTTATAAGATTAGAAGCGGGAAAATCAATTGAGGCTCACAGTGATGGTGGAGAATATTTAAAGATTAGTCGCCGTCATCACATTCCAATTATTACCAATCAAAAAGTTGGTTTTCAAGTTGGAAGTACAGCGATACACATGTTTCCTGGCGAATGCTGGGAAATAAACAACACCAAGTTTCACAGCGTTTGGAACAAAAGCACAGAAGACCGAGTACACTTGTTGGTAGATATAATCCCAACAAAGTGGCTAAAACTAGATAACTAATTTAAGGCACCACTATGGCACAATTAAAATATTGGAATGGAAGCAGTTGGCAGACTGCCATTGTTGGCGCCCAAGGTACTCAAGGTACCCAGGGTAATCAAGGCAACCAAGGAACCCAAGGCAATCAGGGTAATCAAGGTTTTCAAGGAAACCAAGGAACTCAGGGCGTAACGGGTGCAAAAGGATTTACTGGTGACGTAGGCCCACAGGGACCACAAGGATTTCAAGGAAACCAAGGAACAACCGGTTCTCAGGGAACAACTGGTTCTCAGGGTAATCAAGGGTTTCAAGGTTTCGATGGCGCACAGGGCACTACAGGGGCCACTGGTGCCCAAGGAGCACAAGGCAACCAAGGTGCTCAAGGGCTTCAGGGTAATACCGGAAATACTGGTTCTCAAGGCTCTCAGGGAAATACTGGAGCACAAGGCAATCAGGGTTTTCAGGGAACTGACGGCGCACAGGGCTCAACCGGTTCTCAGGGTTCTATTGGAGCGCAAGGCTCAACTGGTTCTCAGGGTAATCAAGGGTTTCAAGGCAATCAAGGTTACCAAGGTGTTCAGGGTTCAACTGGAACACAAGGTGCTACTGGTTCTCAAGGAACGCAAGGTAACAACGGCGTTCAAGGAAGTCAAGGTTTCCAGGGAAATCAAGGCAATCAGGGATTCCAGGGAGCGCAAGGCAATCAGGGAACACAGGGTTATCAAGGTGTTCAAGGTGCCGCTAACAACAACAACGCTCACAACGCAGTAGCAGTTGCCGATACATTCGGTACAACTAACGCATCTGCCTACACTGCCGGTACTACAGACCTTAACGGCGGTACTGGTATTGGTGCAAAACTTACTGCCACCGCTTATGGCGCACTTGTTATTGATGGTCACACAGTGGCCCTACACGAACGTGTACTTGTTGCAGCCAACACTAATTCTAAATACAATGGTATTTACCAACTAAGCACTGTCGGTAATGGTGGTGTTTACTGGGTTCTTACCCGCGCCACTGACTACGACGACAGCGTAATTTCTGAAGTTAGCCAAGGTGACTATGTTCTAATCGTTTACGGTTCTGCTAATGCCGGCAAGACGTACATGCAGAATGCTTTGGGTTCTTATTCCGATGGCTCAATTATTATTGGCACTGACAACATTACTTGGACACAAGTTTCTGGTCAAGGTGCACAAGGTTATCAAGGAGCAACTGGTGCCGGTGGTGCTCAAGGATATTACGGTGTTTTCTACGATACAACAACTCAAAGCAACGGTGGTGCTACTACAGCCAACGTAGTTTCAATTAACACAACTGACCAAGCAAGTGGTATTAGCATCGTTAGTGGTAACCAGATTACTTTTGGCTACCAAGGTACATACTCAATCAACGCTGATTACCATTTTAATCACCCTAGTGGTGGCGCTAGCACTAGCGTGACAATGTGGTATTCCAAGAATGGTGCACCTGCTACTGGTTCTGGTTTTAGAACAACTATTGATAGTGGTTACGAAATTACTGGCAACGTTATAGACACGCTTAACATCAATGCCGGTGACTACATTCAAATGTACTGGTGGTGTCCTGACACAGGAGTACAACTTCTAAACACTGTTGCTGGGACTAGCCCGACACGTCCTGTCACTCCTTCTTTCGTTATTGATATTAGCCAAGTTATGTACACTCAGGTCGGACCTCAGGGTTACCAGGGTGTAACCGGTGCACAAGGTGCAACTGGAGCGCAAGGTTCTACAGGAGCACAAGGCTCTACGGGCGCACAAGGTTCTACAGGAACGCAAGGAACAACCGGAACACAGGGTGCCAATGGCTCAACTGGAGCACAGGGCTCTACCGGTGCGCAAGGAACACAAGGCGTACAGGGTTTCCAAGGAAACCAAGGAAATGACGGACCTCAGGGGTTCCAAGGGGCACAGGGAAATACTGGTGCACAAGGTGCTCAAGGCGCAACCGGAACACAAGGTGCCAACGGGGCGCAAGGTTTACAAGGAACGCAAGGGACAAACGGTTCTCAGGGTGCTACAGGCTCACAGGGTACGCAAGGAAATCAAGGTAACCAAGGTTATCAAGGTGCTGCGGGACCACAAAACTACATTCAAGGTGCACAAGTTGGAAACAACCCAGCATCATCTGGACAAGCAATTATTTACAACGGTTCACAATGGGGTGTTCAGTCTATTTCTGGCGATGCAACATTGGCCGGTTCTGGTGCAATAACACTTGCCTCTGTTGGTACGCAAGGTACTCAGGGTGGTGCTACTGCTGTTCCAATTATTACTACTGACGCCAAGGGTCGTGTAACTTCAATTACAACCGCGGCACCCTCAGACACGTCTAAACTGCCACTGTCGGGTGGAACACTTACGGGTGCCCTTACCGGAACACAAGCAAGTTTTACCACAGCACCTTCTAACACGGTTTCGGCCAACGTTGGTACGGTTCAAATCGGAACAACACTTGGTTATTCGGATGTTAACATTCTACAATCAACCGCAGAAAACATTAACAATTACACTCAAGTAATTATTCAAAACACCAGTGCCGGTTCACAGGCTAGTGCTAACTTTAATATTTCTAACGACCAAGGTAGTTCAACTACCAACTACGGTGAAATTGGTATTAACAGTTCTGGTTTCCAGGGTTCGGGTTCGTTTAACGTTGCTGGTGCGGTTTACCTAGGTGCCGCATCGACCGACCTTGCAATAGGTACATACGGCTCAAATCCAATTCACTTTGTTGTAAATGGTTCAACTACTGACGCAATGACAATTAGTTCTGCAGGTAATACTACAATTGCCGGAACACTTGCAATGTCTGCAAACAAGATTACTGGTCTTGCTAATGGTACAACTTCTACGGATGCCGCTGCGTTTGGTCAAATTCCAGTTGCGGCTACAGGAAGCGTAAACGGAATTATTACCCTTGCTGGTGACCTCGGTGGAACTGCCACATCACCAACTGTAACTAACGTAAGTCACGTTACAACCGGAACTCTTGCTGTTGCCAATGGTGGAACTGGTGTAACAACATCAACTGGTACTGGTGCAAATGTTCTTGCCACCAACCCATCACTTGTTGCGCCTCTTGAAACAGCCACCATTACTGGAACGGCTTATCTTTCAACCGCGAACACATTCTATCTAACAACAAATGGTGCCCTTTACCTAAACACCGCTAATGCTGCAAACAACTTTATTTTTAACTTTGCATCAACTTCGGGACAAACTTTAAACACATTGTTAACAACTGGGCAATCGGTTAACGTAACCATTATTGTTACGCAGGGTTCAACCGCCTACTACTGCAGCGCAGTTCAAATTGATGGTAACTCCATTACACCCTATTGGCAGGGTGGTTATGCGCCTTCTGCGGGTAACCCAAATGGTGTTGACATTTATTCGTTTAGCATTATTAAAACAGGTGCAAACACCTACACAACTCTAGCAAGTATGGTGAAGTTCTAATGCCTTTACTAGATACCCTCGGGGGACTTACAAACAAAGCGTCAGGTTTTGTTAGCAATTTTGGAATTGGTATCAAAGACAGTTTTGCACGCACAACTTCAGGTACGCTTGGAAACGCTGACACTGGAAACGTCTGGACAGCCGTAAACGGAACATGGTATTCAAACGGTGGAACTGCGGTTACATCAACAGCGGCATCATCATACCCATATGCAACAACACCATATAATCAAAATTTAAGCGCAAGCCTTAATAACGTTTCCCCTGGTGGCGGTATTCTTTTTTGGCAAACCGATTCAAACGATTGGTGGGCTGTTACAACCGTAGGAACAACCGGTACTTACTACTACAATTACTATTACTACGGTTATTACTATGCCTGTCAATACAATTCATGTTGCACAACATCTTATTATGCTGGAACATCCAACAGTTGTTGCACCGGTTCCCCTGGTTCTTACACCTACGGAATCTACAATGCGTGTTGCACCTACACCGCACCGTCTTATTACGCAGGTGGCTATAGTTCCTGCTGCACAACTAAAAACACTTGTGTAGCATCTGGATATTGTGGCTCTTCTTACAACGCTTGTTGTAATGGTTCAAACAAGTGCGCATCATCTACAAAGTGCGGTTCATCTGGTAAGTACGCAGGTGTTTACAACGCTTGTTGCACCGGTTCAAACAACTGTTCGTCGTCAACACACTGCGGTGCTTATTTTTCAACTTGTTGCACCGGAAGCGCTAACGCTTGTGTTGCATCCTCAACTTGTGGTGCTTTTTACAGCAGTGGTGTTTGCAACCCTTCCAGTTCTTGTGGTGCCGGTTACACCGCAAGCACTTGCACTTACAGCGCATCTTGCGGCGCTACCTCAAACTGCAACAGCAGTTACTGTTGTTCAGTGGTCCTTGCTGGACCATCAACTTTTGGACCATACACCGGAAGCGGAACGCTTTATTATTGGGGGCTTCAAATTCTTAAAAATATTGCGGGTTCTATTACTCAAGTTGTAACTCAAAACCTATCAGCCGGCTACGGCAGCACATACACAATTAACGCACTTAGCGTTGTAACTTCTGGAAACACCGTTACTGCAACTGGCTATAGCGACACCGCGGGAACTACACCACTTGGCTCTACTCTCAGTACAACAAATACTGGACAAAAGGGTGATGGCACTGGTATAATTATGGTCCCAGGCGGATATTCTCAAGGCACCTCTGTAGGTCCTTTCAACGCAAAATAAAGGAATTATATGGCAAATCCACCAGACACATCAGGAACCCACAACGTTGGGATTGTAATTAAAAACATTGTTGAACAACAATTGGGAGCAACCGAACGTATGTTTGCTTGGCTTATGAGTTCTCCAATTCTTGTCCCTATCAAAGGCATTCAAGACAAACTTGTTGTAAGTCAAACAATTTATGATTCTGTTAAAAAACAATTTACAGTTGAATCAACAGAAACCCCTGAAATATACTCAGCATCAGATATTGATGTTATAAACCCAGAAAAAGACAGCGAAGAACTTCATTATTTTGCTTGCGTAGTAGGCAAAGATGTAGTCGATATTATGGGCGTTAATGATGCATTGTATGCTATACTTGCACAGAATCCTGTTTTTGTTAATTTGACATCTGTAAATACAAAGGTTTTTTATGGTGAAACAACCTATGATGCAGAAAATCAATTGTTTACAAACCCAGATAATTCAACGGTTCCGGTTCCGACAATCGGCAATATTGCACTGTTAGGATAATATGTCAGACCAACCAAACCCAAATCCAGAACCACAACAGCCGGTAATGCCAACCGTATTGCCACCGCATGCTATTACATTTGTTCTTGACGGCATCGCCCAAGACACGATTTATGTTCAAGACCGTTTTGCAGCGATTCTTTTGAGCGACCCAACAATTGTAAAAACAACTGGTTTGCAACTTATCCCTGGTGAATCAAAATACGATTCCGCATCAGGTCTATTTTTGCACCCAGACGGAAGCCCAATTACGTCTACTGAAAAAGAAGACGTAGTACCACCACTTAACTAAGAGGAATATAATGAGCGAACAATTAACACCTTGGGAATTATTCAAAAAGGGTGAAAAAGATGCCATAAAGAATGGCATCGTTAATCCCCGTATGGAAGAACAATTAAAAGAAGAGGACGAGGCCGTAAAAGCAGAGGACAAAAACGCCCCGCGACCAGCACGACCTTGGGACCTTCTCAATAAAAACATTGGACGAGTAACCGAAGAGGTTGCCGCCGAACGCCTTGCTATCTGCAAGAACTGCCCCTCATTGCGCAAAAAGATTAATCAATGCAAGGAATGCGGTTGCTTTATGGTAGAGAAGGTAAAACTTCCTAACGCCTTTTGTCCACTTGGTAAGTGGCAGGTAGCGGAAGCGGCCCCAATTGAAATTTAAAGGCGAACGCTCAACCAACAAAGTTGATTTTGAGTCGATACCAAATGCCCCAAAAAAACTCTTGTCACCTTCGCTAGAGGTTGTACCTGATTGGTATAAAGAGATGCCTCGTTTTCTTGACGAGAATCTTTACCCAGAAGATAAAACTCGTGGCATGATGACAATGAAACATTGTATTCCATTTTTGGATTCGCTTACACTTGGTTATGTTTATCGTCTTCCACAAGACATATACATTGAACAATTAGAAGATGGGCCTTCTGTGCGTTGGGGACAAGAGCCGCCACCGGCACACAATCGCCCACCAGGGCAAACTGGAAAAATGCCAGCACCCGCCGGACATCACATTGAACACCTTGTGTGGCGAACACAAGTAGCAGTTAAATGGCCAGAGGGATACAGCGTCCTTATGACGCACCCATTAAACCGATTTGACCTTCCATTTACAACAATTACTGGTGTGGTTGATGGGCCTTTTGCAATGCATCAAGGCAATATTCCGTTCCATGTCAGAGAAGGTTTTGAAGGAGTTATCCCCAAGGGGACGCCGTTTATTCAATGCATTCCATTTCTTCGTGAAAATTGGAAATCAACTGAAGAAAATGGTGTATTTTTGGAAAGCGAAGCAAACACAAACAACGAAGACTTTAACCAAGGTGGCTGGTATCGCCGTCGTAAATGGCAGAAGAAGACTTATAAATAATGAGATTTAAGCGTTCGCCGGTTGAAAAACTTTTTTATGAGTCTCACCCCAACGCACCCAAAAATCTTTTAAAACCAGCAGTTCGTACTGTTCCTAGATGGTACAGTGAAATACCTAGATTCGTTCCTGGCCTTGATGGTCCAGAAACAAAAAGCGTTAAACACTGCATACCCTTTATTGACGCTTTGACTACGGGTTATATGCTTGTTACGCCAACAGACGTTTACATAGAAAAAACCTCAGATGGTCAGGTAGCCCGTTGGGGAACAGAGGAAAAGCAAATTGGCGAAAGACCATTGGGTCAGGCAGGAAAAATGCCAGCCCCAGCGGGATACAGCGAAAGACACTTTTACTGGGTTACTCAAACTGCCGTAGAAATACCAGAGGGCTACAGCGCAATTCTGACGCACCCACTTAATCGCTATGACCTTCCATTTATAACGACTAGCGGTGTCGTTGATGGACAATTTTTTATGCATGGTGGAAACTTTCCTTTTCACGTAAAAGAAAATTTTGAAGGTTTGATTCCACAAGGAACACCGTTCATGCAAGTAATTCCTTTCCTTCGACAAGACTGGTTATCTGCAGAGAAACCAGGAGTTTGGGACGCAGGAAATGAACCTACCGGAACACAAGACTATGCTTTGGGTTCTTGGTATCGCCGCCGGAAATGGCAAAAGAAAACCTACAGATAAAGGAACCTGAAATGTTTAAGATTAAATTTCAAAAGACACAAAAACCATTAGCACCTATAAACAAACGCAAGTACAAGTACCTAAGCATTCCAAAGGATAAGGATGCCAACAAATCTGTACGCACACTGCGTTACCTAGAGGCACCGAATGGTGTCCGTGTGTTTGTAGAAAAACTAAAAAACTACGACATTTACGTTATTTCATTTGGAACAAATCCAGGTGCAGTAACGGTTTTGCACGTTGCTAGTGACCTCAGAAGCGCAATCACCTTGTCTAAGAACAAGTTGGCTGAACTTGAGGAGCAGGCAAACAAACAACAACAAGGACGCTAATGCCAACATTTTTCAATGCTTCTTACACCAATACCGCCAATGAAACACCTAGTGGTTTCTTTGGTGGTACTGACATTCGCTATTTTACACCCCAGCCTGGAACGGTTGAGGTGTCTGCCTCATGTGCGAAGTTAGAAGTTTTGGATTTTGGAAACATGGAAGACGTATTGAACTACCTGGGAATAAACCCAGGGGATATCCAGTAGAGACTAATGCAACCATTTATAGCAAACACATACGTTCAAGGAACAACAATTCAGTTCCTAACATCAACGCCATTTACAGCACAAGATAATATTACTATTATTGACCCTGATGTTGTTAACTTTGGTTTTCAAATCAATGGCGGAGAACCAAACATATTTACCTATACCTTTGGTGATGGTGACCCCACTGAGACTATTGTACGCGTTGGTCTAGGAACCTACGTTGCCAGTATCGACACTAATCTATACAGCGACGGAGTTTGGGTTTATTCCTTTATGGGAGAGCCATCTGACGTAATTAACCACGACCAAACCAAAACAAAGGTACGTGCAATGGGGGAATTAGTTGTTCTAAAACCCTCATTTCCAATGGGTTAATCCTTGACATGTCGTTAACATCCTGATAACATCTTGGTAACGAGGTATTATCAAAGGAGTGTATAACATGACAAAGCCAGATTTATCAGAATTCTTTAGAGTCAAAAAGTGCGTAATTGGTGAACTTTCACTCTCCAAGGAACAGTGGGAAAAACTCAATAACGCAATGTCTATGCCTAACAAAGACGTTCCAACAACCGTAGTTATGGAAGTTTTAGAAACATGGGGATTTCCTGTAAAGAGGACCGCCCTAGTTCAACATCGACGCAGCCAATGCTGCTGCGCAAAGTAAAAGGACGAGGAACCTATGTCTAAAAACAAAATTGATATTAGTGAGTTTTACCGCCACAGACTTGAACCGGCAGTAATCGAACCAGAAGACCTTACAAAACTATGTAAGGAAGTTGCCAAGCGCAAGCCAGCAAAGCCAACAAAACCAACAGGCGATAAATCTATGCTTGTTCTTTTGAGTGACTGGCAGGCCGGTAAAAGCGAAGGTGGCGGAAGTGAAATGATTGCAGAACGCATCATTGCATTTCAAGACCGCCTGGTGCAACGTCTAAAAGACCTTAAGAAAATTGGCCATGAAATTAACACCGTTTATGGTGTTGGACTTGGTGACCTTATTGAGCAATGCTCTGGTCACTATGACATGCAGGCTTTTAATACAGACCTAGACCGCCGAGAGCAAATGCGCTTGGCACGACGACTTGTTATGCGCTTTGTTGACCTCATGGTTGATGAAGGATACAATGTTGTTCTTGGTGCTGTACCTGGAAATCACGGTGAAAACCGTAACTCAATGGGTAAGGCCTACACAACCTGGACCGACAATGACGACCTAGCCATCTTTGATGGTGTGGCAGAAATCATCAGTCACAACGCGGCACGCTACGGTAACGTAGAAATTCCCCTAGGCGCTATTGCAAATGACCTTACAATGGCCCTGGACATCTCAGGGGTTATTTGTGGCTTTGCACACGGTCACAGTTTCCGCAATGGTGGAAGCAAGAATTGGATTAAGACCAATGGTAGCATTGGTAAGATTGAATCCTGGTGGCTTGGTCAAGCAATGGGTCGTCAGCCTATTGCAACTGCAGACATTTTGTTCTGTGGTCACCTTCACCACTTTGTAGCATCAGCCGCTACTGGACGACAAGTATTTATGTCCCCAGCAGCAGATGGTGGTTCATCTTGGTACACCGCTACATCAGGTAGCAGTTGCCCCCCAGGCATGCTTACAATGCTTGTTGGAAAAGGTTGCGGTCCATTTGGTTGGAGCGACCTAGAAATTCTTTAATGAAACGCAACAAAGAACCACAGAATGTAGAGATTGCACGTAGGATTAACCTGCGTAAAAACGCTGCGGATAAGTACATATGGTTGCCATGCATTGTGTGTGGCGACCTATGTCCTCAGCAATTTGAAGGACCTTTTGCTGATTGCGATGAGGTTCACTTGACTTGCAAGTATGATGCTGGATATCCAGCGTTGGCTAGAAAGTTAAAAAAAGAACGAGAAGTAACAGCAAAATCCTCTTTATTCTAGGTTTAGGTTCTGCCATGCTTCTTCCGGTGTTGTTTCGGATTGTATCCAACGTATACGTTGAATGGGAGTAGAACCACCCCAAACGCCATGTTCAATCTTTTGTTCTATGGCATATGTGTGGCACTCGTATTTAACTGGGCAGTAATTACAAACGTCAATAGCACGTTGAATAAGTGCAGACTGACCTCTCCCAGGGAAAAAACTAGGCATGTCTTTGCCATTGCAAAGAGCCTGAAGATAAAAAACTGGTCTTGATTCTCGAAGTATTTTAATGAACTGGTAAATCTCGTAATCAGAATAATCAAACATTCCTTGGTACCAATTCTGTTATATGGATACGCGCTTCTAAATTTGCGCTAACCCTGGTTTCTGTTGTTTTTTTCCAACCACAAGAACATTTAATGTCAAACTTGTCTTTGTTTAAAACAATCTCCGCGTAGTGTGTTCCGCGTGTAAATTGTGGTGTTACTTTTCCCATGACCATTTTCGTAATCCTCGTTGTTGTGCTTCTTTGGGATTGTCTGTAATCATTGTGTGACAGTAACGGCAAACAGCCATAAAGTTACTCCAGTCATCATCAACGATTTTTCCACCAACACCGCGGGGCAATATTTCGTGTACATCTACTGATACTATAGCACATTTATCGTCCCAATATGCTTGGCATACAGGGAACTTTCCTAAAAACTGCGTGCGCAATTCTCTGCGTGCGATATAAATCTTTTTCATTTTAATTGAACGGGGCGACAGCGATTTATTTGCTGTTAGCCCCTTTTTGCTTTTTAAAGCCTTAGTGGTCTTTAGTGGCGTGCCCCTCTTAAGTCCTGTCTTGGCTTTAAGAGGCTTGCGCCGTTCCACTTATAGGTCTGTGTGTTGCTGCTGCGAATCAAGAATCGCAATAAGACGGTGTGTTTGATTGAGTTCGTACTCAAGTTCATCCACTTGTTCCTGAAGGTCATGGACCATCAGTTCCAGTTCTTTGATATAAACGTGTAATTCGTCTTCGTAAGTCATTAGTTACCACTTTCTCGGTAGGATGCCATAAGGCTTCTAAGTGCTTCTAAACGGCTTCTAACGGACATGAGGGCCTGACGGCAAGCATCGTGTTTCGCTCTTGCACTTTCCATCCTCATACGTTCTTCGCTTGTTTCAACGGTTGCAATGTCTTCTGCCATATCTGCAGTCATTTTTTTACCAGTTGAATCACCCGTAACNCTTGCTGTAAGCCGACTCTTAGCAAAAGCAATCTTAAATTCTGATTCGGCAAAACCGAACTCGTCCGCTGTTACNGCAAAGGATTGCGTTATGTCTTCCATTTGATTAATGGAGCGACGCATAGCGTTCTCAATNTGCTGGTAACTAAGCGGTTGCGAGTAGTCGGTNTTGTCATCCATGCTTAGAAGTCTTCCTCAAGCGTGTTGTAGTTTGATTCTGTGTTGCGTTGATTCTTTTCAATATTTACGGTTGCGAATCGGAGCAAAGCGCCTACGTCATCTGCAACAACTTGAACTGCAGTTCCCTTGGTACCATCCTTGCGTTCAAAGTCCTTGACCTCAAGACGACCAGTGATTATTACTCCTGCACCCTTTGCAAGACAAGCATGAATGTTCTCTGCTGTCTTACCAAAAGCAACTACGTCATAGAACGATGTGTGTTCACGTTCTTTAACCTTGCGTGTTGATGCTACGCCAAACATGACGCGAGCAAGGCCTGTGTCACCAAACTTTAGTTCTGGTTCACGTGTGATGTTACCTGTTACTGTAATAGTTGAATCCATTTTTATTCCTCCTAGTTTTGTAATGCTTGTAGTTTTTCGATAACTTGCTTGGCTTCGTCAAAAGTTAATTGCTCCAACTTCGGAACCTTGCGACCTGTAACTTCGTCAATAAAGTCGTGTTGCTGTGCATCGTCCCATTCAAGAGTTTTGTGACAAATCGCCCAAATCATACGAGTCATTTTTTCAGTGGCCATATTGCCACCACTGTTACTGCTCACTGGCCGACCTGCGGCTGTAGCAACAGCATCTCCTAAACTACTTTGCGTAGCCTTTGGCGATGCCTTTGGTGCTGGTGCTGATGTGGTCGCTTTAGTAAATGAAGCCTGCGTTGAAGCATTGCCGTCATCGTCCTCATCGGCCACAAGCCCAAGCACCGCACAATAACTATAACGACGAGCATAAGTCACGCTCGAACCTAAAGCCTGAGACGTATCGTCCTTGCCAAGGTGCAAACGCATGTCGTGTGAAATGTATTGTCCTGATGCATGAATCAAGTAAGTCGTGAGAATGTCACGGCCTTCAGAATCCACTCCAATGAACTGACTAACAGCCAATCCATGCTTTGCAAGAACTGGACTTGCTGAGGCAACAACCTCTGGCAAACCCGCATACTTACTCTTGAAAAATGGGTTAACAGAACCCTTGGGTACGGCGGAGAATTCTCCCTGTGCCCCAACTAATGCTAATGCTAATTCGTTAATCTCTGTACTTTTACTCATATTTTTATTCCTTTCTTTAGAGGTGACTAAATACTATCACGTTTAGATAGCACTGTCAAATACTATTTTGAAATTCCTCGCAGGGTACGAGCCCCTGGACGAACCTTTTTAAACCGCTCAAAAATCTCTGGTGCTTCTTTCTTAATTCGGTCCGTGTCAATGGATTCAACATCCTTGCCGGACTTGTAGGAAAGAATGGCATCACCATCTACTGTAGCAAACTCGGCATTGCCAATTAATTCAATAATCTCAGCACGTAAGGCTTTGCGAACACTATCTGCTTCTTCGGCAACGACCTTTGCTTCATTAAAAGATTCCCAAAGGGCACTTAATTGTGAACCGCCTTCATAACCAGAACCCGTTTCGTGGCGTGGGTAACGTTGACGTTGAGCGGTTTCGGTTGCTTCGCTACCATCGGTTGCAGGAGCAACACCAGTTTCCATAAGGTGCCAAAATTGTTGTTCTGCAATGACCATGTTTTCTGCGATATCTTCATCCCATTCCATCTCACGAACTTGAAGGCCATTGCCACCAAGCAAGCAAGCAAAGGTGATGTTAGTTAAACCTGTTACAACGCCATAGTGATATCCCTGAAGCATGTAACTTTGNGGAATATTGTTACCCAACCATGCTCCTGGNTTTCCAGGTGATGCAAGGCCAGCCGTTTTAACCTCAAGAATTCCCAAGATGTTTGGCGGTGCGTAATCAAATCTCCAGGTCTGAACAGTGCCAGCAGGAAACTCGTCACTTGGCTCAACAATTAAGAAGTCAAGATTAGCGAACATGAATTCACGGTCCTCTTCTTCTGACCATAGAATTACAGGCCATTCTACAACTGCTTTGTTATTTTCTTCGGCATAAAACTCTGCAATTGGACGTTCAAACTTATGTCCAATACGTGTTGCTTCATTGCCTACAAATTCACGCTCAACAATGTTGGACTTTTCAGCCCACAATGCGTATGCGCTCTTATACTTATTTACACCGCAAACAGTACCGGCATCTGAACCACCGATGCCACCCTCACGTGCTTTAAGCCATTCTGTTTCACTCATATCCCATACTGGAATAACTTTTACTTTATTCATTGCTTCCTCCTTTTCATTTACGAATTTATTTTAATAGTTCTTGCTACACCATCTTGAAAATCAATGTTACCATTCTCACGAAGTTCGTGACAAACATTGTAAACAGTTCCAAGTGGTATTTGCGTCATTAACGCAAGGTCCCTATAACTTGGTCCATATGCATTTTTATTGTACCACACTTTGATGGCGTTAAGAACAGATTCTCTATTTTTTACTTGAGCATTAATCCTCATCAGCAATATATCCTTCCGGTGTAACAGTGTTAGCAAGAACAATAACACGGTCATAGATTTCTTTGTAAAGTCCTTCAGTTTCCTTAATTTTATCTAAGGCTTTAGAGCGACCATTTGCAAATTGTTCGCCATCGTAGTAAATCCAGGCACCTCGGCTTTGCAATACACCAAAATCAATAGCACAATCCAGCAATGCGTTGGCTTTTGGAACCCCAACACCATAAACAAGGTCAAATTCAGCCTGTTTAAATGGTGAGGCTACTTTGTTCTTTACAACCTTTACGCGGGTGCGGTTGGCTGTTGCCTCGTCACCCTTCTTAATTGTCTGAATACGTCGAATATCTAGGCGCACAGATGAGAAATATGGCAAAGCCTTACCCCCAGGGGTGTATTCGCTAGGGCCGTACATTTTCCCAATAGATTCACGAAGTTGATTAATAAAAATAACTAACGTTCCCGTCTCAGATGTTATGGCAGTCATTTTACGAAGCGCTTGACCCATTAGACGTGGTTGTAGCCCAACGTGATGGTCTCCCATTTCGCCTTCAATTTCAGCACGGGGAACTAAAGCGGCTACTGAGTCAACAACAACAAGACCAATTTTTCCACTCTCAATAAGGCGACGAGTAATCTCAAGACCTTGTTCAGCGTTCATGGGTTGTGAAATAAGTAACGATGGTAGGTCAACGCCTACCGCTTTTGCATACACAGGGTCTAATGCGTGTTCCGCATCAACATAGGCACAGGCCAAGCCCATGTTTTGAGCCTCTGAAATAACGTGCAAAGCAAGGGTTGATTTACCTGATGAGGGGGGTCCAAAGAACTCAACAATGCGACCCTTTGGCAAACCGCCAACTCCAAGTGCCATGTCCAATGGAAGAATGCCCGTAGGGATAACCTCTACTGGTACAATGTCAGATTCATTTAAACGCATAATTGAACCTGCGCCGAATTGTTTATTAATTTCACCCAGAATTGCTTCTAGGTCTGTATTGGCTGTTGATTTCTTTGCCATAATTTCCCTTCTATTAAAGATGTAGTAACATTATCAGAACAATTGTTCATTTGTCAACTACAACAGTAATTGACATGAGGCAATCACTCTGTTAAAATGGTCGCCTATGGATAAGCCAAAAATAAATGAAAATTATGCAATTGTTGTAGGCAACGAAATTGTTGTTAAAGCCAAATACAGTGATGAGTTTGTAAGAGACTGCCGTTTAATAGACGGAAGAATTTGGGACGCCTCAAATAAAGTAAATGTTTTTCCTGTTTCAAGCCTTTTAGACGTACGGGACCTTGCGTACAAATGGAACATTGACCTACCTCGTGGAATTGCTGGCAAATACGAATCTAAAAAACGGGATTATCAAGTAGAGATTCTTGGCAATCAAGTTATTATTTCGTTTGATTACGCACCTGACATTATTGAGGCTATACGTTCTCATGTTCCGTCAGCAAAGTGGAGCAGTAAAGACCGTTTCTGGGTAGCCCCCGACAAGAAGATAATGGACGTTCTTAATTTTGCTCTTAAATTCAAACTCACAATGCAACCAAGTCTTATTGACAGGGCAGAGAAAATACAAGAAGAAAAATGGGCAATGCATTCAGCATCCTCCGCCCTTGATGCCGACATTGAGATTCCAGGAATTGCTATTCCCCTTCTGCCATACCAACGTGCCGGAGTTGCTTACATGCACCGAGTACGCAAGGGAATCATTGGAGACCAGCCGGGATTGGGAAAGACAGCACAAGCCATTGCAACAGTATCAATAGATAATTCTTTTCCTGTTATTGTTGTTTGCCCCAATACATTAAAAATTAATTGGCAACGTGAAATAAAAAAGTTTTTTCCAAAATTGACTGTTTCGATACTTTACGGTGGAAAGTCTGAAGACATTCCACAATCCGATGTTATCGTTTGTAACTACGATATTTTGTACCAACGTAATGATGACATTATTAAACATGGATTTCAATCGTTAATTGTTGATGAATCTCATGCCATTAAAAACGGGCAAAGAAGAAGCACCTGCCCCAAGTGTGGAGCGATAGTGAAGTCGAACACCGTGAACTGTAGTGCCTGTGGCACCCGCGGAATTATACCGGTGGAGTCGTGGACCGTCAAGCGCACAGAAGCAGTCATGCGTCTTGCCAAGTTGCAGGGTGAAAATGACCTGACACTACTGCTGACGGGAACCCCGATTACTAATCGCCCTGACGAACTTATACCTCAATTAGAGGCTGTAAGACAGTTGGTTAATTTTGGTGGAGCGTGGCGTTTTAAACAGCGTTATGCACCCAAGCGACACATTGCAATCAACACTAAAGAACTCAACATGAAACTTCGTGAGTCGTGTTTTGTTAGGCGTATGAAGTCTGACGTGTACGGCGAATTGCCACCGCTTCGTAATGCGGTTCAATACATGGATATTAATAGCAAGCAAATGGCTTGGTACAAGGAAATTGAAAGCGACGTTGTAGAATATTTTGCTCAACGTGCCCGTGACATTGCCGAAGAAGAAGGCAGTGATGGAACCGATGCCTATTGGCATAAAAAAATTACCTTGGAGATGGCTCGTAGTCTTGTCCACATTACAGGTCTGCGTGATGCTGTATCAAAGATTAAGTACGATACTTGCATTGACTGGATTGATAATTTTCTTGAGTCCGGTGACGGTGAGAAGGTAATTGTATTTGCTGAACACATCGAATTTGTAGAAAAACTTTTTGACCGCTATAAAGACGTAGCAGTTAAGATTCGTGGTGGTGTTTCAGTTGAGGACCGACAAAAAGCAGTTGACAGGTTTCAGACCGACCCTGCGTGTAGAGTGTTTATTGCTAACATGACATCGGCCTCAGAGGGACTAACTCTCACTGCGGCTTCAGATGTGGTATTCTGTGAACTTGGGTGGACACCAGCCTTGCATGAGCAATGTGTATCACGTGCCTATGGGCGAGTAAATGACATGCACGGTGCAACGGCGTGGTATCTTTTAGCCCCGAATACCATTGATGAGGATATCTATGGTTTGTTGGAGAAGAAAAAGAGGATTGTGAATTCCGTAACTGACGGAGTTGATATTGAGGGAGAGGGGAGTGTTGTGAGTGAATTGGTTAAAACCCTTGCTGGTCGGGGGTTGAACAAATGAGTATAAAGCGTTATTCAAAAGATGGTAAGCAAATACTTACCTCATTAGATTTTGGTACGAGCACCCTTGTGGGTGACTTGACCGAGGACACCTCTATTGGTGCACCGGTTTGGATTCTTACTCATAATGAACTATCTAGTCGGGCTGTACGCCTCTGGATGTACATGAGAGGGGCCCTGAACGGCGTTTTGAGCATTCCAGGTACCAGTCACCGGTCAATCGCCACCTTACTAGATGTAAGCGATTCTACGGCCGAGAGGACCATCTACGAACTTCGTGATGCTGGAGCCATTCAGGTCATCCCGACCTTTTTTGAGGGTCAGCAACTTGGAAATATTTACTACCTATGGCCCGCTAAATCTGACGGGGGGGTCCTCACTGATGAGGTGGGGGGGTCATCACCAGTGAAGAGGGGTATATTAAATAATAATAATATTAATACTACGCAAGATTCTGCTACAACTAAAAAACGTAGCAAGGGTGGTTACACCGAAGAGTTTGAAGCCATGTGGAAAATATATCCACGTCGAATCAACAAGGGTGGTGCTTTCAAAGCATACACTGCCACGCTTCGCAAAGGCATTGAGCCATCTGTTTTGATGATTGCGGTTAAGAACTATGCATCTAGTCGCATTGGTCAAGAAGAGATTTACACACTTCATGGTCAGACATTTTTTGGCCCGACCGAACGTTGGCGTGATTTTGGATTGAACGCTGATGCTGTCTTGAGCGTTGCAGAACTTACCAGTGAACAAATGGAATCTGCACGTCTTTACGAAGATTTTGACAATGACACAGAATCGTTACTTGACAATCCAGCCAAAGCCGGTTACAATCGTCCTACCAACGCTAAAGGCGAATTGGTTGATATTAATGGAGTACCTTACGCACTTGATGCACAGGGTAAGCGCCGTTCTATGAACTATTGGAAATAAGAGAGAGGTAGGGATTAGTAATGAGTGAAGTTAAGATACCCCATGATTCGGTAGCAGAGGAGTCGTTGCTTGGTGCAATGATGATTTCTGCAGAGGCTTTGATGGTTGGCATTGACACGTGCCGAGTTGAGGATTTTTATAATCCACGCAATGCTCGTATATTTGGTGCTTTGTGTCGTTTGTTTAGTCAGGGGATTGTTGCCGATGCGGTAACAATTTCGGCAGAGATGAATGACAACGCCATAATTCCTGAGTTGGTAAGCATGACACTAAACGTTCCTTCAAGTGCCAATGCTGAAAACTATGGTGCAATTATTATGAAGCACAGTTCAGCACGTTCTTTGATGATGGGTCTTGGCGATGCCAATTCCACAATTCGAGATGGTGGAGACCCATATTTAGTTGCTCAGAGCGTTGCAAAGATGGTTTCTACCGTTGGAACCGTTCGCTCATCTGAACCAGAAGCAATGACAATGGCAGAACTTGAGGCTAACGCTGATGCTATTGCACCGGTAGTAATCCCAGGGCTTATGAATCAAGATTATCGTACCATTGTGGT